>Ga0210027_1000667_pt1 | contig 34372 bp, 27 predicted proteins | sample CryGeymeta201510_FD_183978 | JGI IMG/M metagenome (GOLD analysis project Ga0210027, IMG submission 183978) | Groundwater microbial communities from Crystal Geyser aquifers in Utah, USA - Crystal Geyser metaG 2015-10 (SPAdes) (version 2) | ecosystem: Environmental > Aquatic > Deep subsurface >...
AACCCGAAGCGCTATGTCTGGAAGGCCAAGGGCGAAGAAATCCTGCGCAAAATCCAGAAGGCTCAGGAGGTTATGGCCCAGCAGCAGACGGCTTGAATGTATAGGCATTTAAGAGACACTACACTAGCGGTGTCTCGCCAAGGTGGAATTGCCTTACCAGGTGGATCGCTACCCGAGCAGCCGCTATGCCCTGCTGGAACTGAAGCCCTTGACCGGGCGCTGGCACCAGCTGCGCCGCCACCTGAAACACCTTTCCCATCCCATCATCGGCGACGCCACCCACGGCAAGGGGCGGCACAACCGGTTATTTCAGGAATTGTTCCACTGCCGACGACTGTTTCTGGCGGCAACGGAGGTGCGACTGACGCACCCGGTCAGCGGCGAGGCACTACACCTGTCAGCACCGTTGGCCGAGGATTTACAGGCCGTGGTGGAAAAGCTGGGATGGGGCGAAGCCGCGCGTGGCGGCCTTGCTATTCTGTAACGCCGGCAACCTTGCCGGCGCTACATTAATCCAGCGACGCCAGATTGGAGTTGCGCAGCAGGCCGAGGTTGGCGACCAGAGGCTGAGCCTTGGCGGCGAACTGCGCTTTGGCGTGGGAATCCAGGGGGTAGGAAGTCGGCAGTTTCAGCGCCAGTGGATTCTGCTGCACGTTGTGGACGCGGAACTCATAGTGCAGATGTGGGCCGGTGGCCAGGCCGGTGGCGCCGACATAACCGATCACCTGGCCCTGGCCGATAGGGGTGCCGCGCTTGATGCCCTTGCCGAAGCGTGACAGGTGGCCGTAGGCGGTGCTGTAGCTACCCTGATGCTTGAGCACGATCAGATTGCCGTAACCACCCTGGCGGCCGACGAACTCCACTTTGGCGTCGGCTACCGCGCGCACCGGAGCGCCGGTGGGCGCGGCGTAGTCGATACCCTTGTGGGCGCGCCACCTTTGCAGGACAGGGTGGAAACGGGCGCCGCTGAAGCCGGAAGAGATACGGCTGAAAGGCATGGGTGACTTCAGAAAGGCGCGCTTCAGGCTTTGCCCATCCGGAGTGAAATAGCCTTCACGGCCCTGGGCGTCCTTGAAGTACAGCGCCTGGTAGGACTTGCCCTGGTTGACGAATTCGGCGGCGAGCATGCGGCCGGTCTTCACCAACTGCCCCTCCAAATAAAACGCCTCGTAGACCACGGAGAAGTGGTCGCCACGGCGCAAATCTTTGTGAAAGTCGATATCGCCGGAGAGGGCTTCGGCCATTTCAGACGCGATGCGGTCAGGCACATCGGCGGCATCTGTGGCGCCGAACAGGGAACCTTCGATTTCACCGGAACGTAGGATCTGGCGGGATTCCAGCGCCACGGGCTGTTCGTTGACCTGGAATTTGCCGCCGGCGCGGGTGACCGTGACCAGCTTCTCATCAGAAACCAGATAGCGAAACAACATCAATTGGCCCGTGGAAGTGACGCGCGCCAGCACACTGCGGCCGGGGGCCAGGCGGCCCAGGAATTTGCTTTCCTGCGCGGCGGCGAGGACGTAGCGGGCTTCCTCGCCTTCCACACCGAGACGGGCAAGCAGGCTTTGCAGAGTATCGCCACGGCCGATGCGTTCTTCTCGCCAGAAATCGAAGGTGCCACTGTCAGTGGCTTGCGCCTGGGGCAGTGCAACGCTTTCCACCACGGTCTCTCGCGGGAGGTTCTCGGTGGTGGTATCCGGGGCGATGCCGAAGGCGGCGACGACGCCCATGAACGGTAGCGCGGCCAGGGCTAGAAACAGGTGCTTGCGGGTGAACTTAGGGGTCATTGATTACATCCCGACAGGGCAAAAACAGCCGGCAGGGTAACAGGGTTACCCTCTCTGGCAAAGTGTTAATTCCCCGGAAAAATGCGCTAACACCTTGTGTCTAAAGAAAATCAAGGTAGCGCCGATATAGGAAATCGGATTTCGAAAATGAGGCGTCTCCAGCGGTGATGAGCGGTCAACTGAAGAAGCAAGGATGAAGCTACCCATGGCCAACAGATCCATTCTCATGAGCGAGGTGTTCATCAAGATTCAGGACGAGATGGCACAGCAGATCAGGAATGACCGCGCTCCGGAAGAGGTGCATGCGTTTCTGTTGCGGGATTGGCCACGCCTGCTGACTGGCATCTACCTGGTCAAGGGTAATCAGCACAGCGACTGGAAGGCAGGCTGGGAGGCCGTCAGTGCTTTGCTCTGGAGCCTGGCGCCGAAACGGGGGAGAGAGGAAACCCTCACACTACTAAGCATGTTGCCAACCCTGCTGGCCCGTCTGCATGCCGGCTGTGCCGCGCTGGGCATGGAGGTGGGCGCGCGGGATGCCTTGTTCGAGCGCATGGCCATGCTGCATGCCGCTCTGGCGAGGGAAGGCCTGCAAGCCGGGCAGAACCTGGAAAAAAAGGAAGTGCTCAGCGCCGACCCTTCAGTCCCGCGCAATTTGGCCGCCCCCGAGCTAGCGAACACGGATCAGGGTGCCCGTATGCCGGTACTGAAACTGGACGACCGGGTGGTTTTCAGAAGCGCGGCGGCCGAGCGCCAACTCGTGCTTACCTGGATCAGCCCGATGGGCGGCATGGTTTTGTTCACCAACGAACAGGGGCTCGATGCGGTGACCCTCACCCGCGCTCGCCTGGAGGCGAAGTTTCAGTCTGGAGAGGCCAGCCTCCCCCCAAGGCCTTGAACAAGGCGGATGACGCGGCCAGACCAGCACGGCGAGCTTCGATAAGGTTCTGTCTGGCTTGATACAGGCTGCGTTGGGCGTCAAGGACTTCCAAATAGTTGGACACCCCATTCTGGTATCTAAGGTCGGCCAGTTCGGCGGCGCGGGCCAGGGCCTGGGCGCGGCGGCTTTCGGCTGCCTCGGCTTCGCGTGCCTGGCGGGTGGCTACCAGGGCATCGAGAACTTCCTTGAAGGCGACTCGCAAGGTTCGTTCGTATTCGAGCAGCGCCTGCTCTTGGCGCGCGGCATCGCCCTTCAGGGTGGCTTCGGTGCGGCCGGCGTTATAAAGCGTTTGCACCAGACTGGCGCCGATGCCCCAGATGGTGGCGGGGCCGCTGAACAGATTGGAGAGGGCTTTGCTTTCCGAACCCAGGTTGGCGGTGAGCGAGAGCGAGGGATAGATGGCGGCCTTCGTCCGCAACACGCGCGCTTCGGCGCCGGCGAGTTGCTGTTCCGCCTGACGAAGGTCGGGGCGGCGGGCGAGCAGGTCAGAGGGCAGGCCGGCGGGAATCAGCGGCGGCGGAGTCAGCAGGTCCAGCGGCTTGCCACGCGCCAGAGGGTCTTCCACCAGTCCACGTGGCGAGCGGCCAAGGAGCAGGGCCAGCGCGGTTTCCTGCTGGCGCAATTGCCGGGTGAGTTCGGCTTGTGTCGCTTCCACCCCGGCCAGTTCGGCTTCTACCTGGCGCAAAGGGAGTTCCGAGGCGATGCCGCCGTCAAAACGAAGTTTGTGCAGATCAACGGTTTCGCGCCGGTTGTTCAGGGTGTCCCGGGTGAGGGCCAGGGTGGCGTCGAGCGCGGTAATCTGGAAAGTCGCCTGGGCGACGGTGCTGGCCAGGCTGGCGCGCACCACCTCGCGAGCGTATTCCGAGGCCAGCAAGTCGGCGCGGGCGGCGGCGCTGGCTTGCCGGTAGCGGCCCCAGAGATCAGCCTCGAAGGCGGCCTGGATGTTCACCTGGAATTTGTTGTTGATCGGGGAGGGGAGGGGGAAACTTCCCTTTTCCGTGGCGCGAGTACGTCCGGCACTGCCGCCAAGTTGCACGCTGGGTTGGCGGTCGGCATCGGTCAGCCCCAAGGCGGCGCGAGCCTCCTCGATGCGGGCGGCGGCTAGTAAAAGGTCGCTGTTGTACTTCAGCGCTTCCTCAATCAGGGCGGTGAGGGCGGTGTCGTTGAACAGAGTCCACCACTCATGCAAGCGTGGCTCCTCCTTCCCGACCGGAACAGAGGCGGGCCATGCCTTAGGCAGGTCGGGATTGGCGTGGCGCAAAGTGGGCATATCCACGCAGCCGGCCAGGTTGAGCACAAGCAGGGCAAGCAGGGTCTTACGCATGGTCATCTCCATGCTGGGCGGCGCCGTGGTAGCGGATGGGGCCGGGGAAGAGCTTGCGCACCAGGAGGTAGAGCAGCGGCACGATGAATACGGCGAGCACGGTGGCGGCGATCATCCCGCCCATGACGCCGGTACCGATGGCGTGGCGGCTGGCCGCGCCGGCGCCGCTGGAGATGGCTAGCGGCATGACGCCGAAGATGAAGGCGATCGAGGTCATGACGATGGGGCGGAAGCGTAAACGGCAGGCCTGGGTGACGGCGTCCAGCGTGCTTTTTCCCTGGGCTTCCATCTGCCGCGCGAATTCCACGATCAGAATGGCATTCTTGGCCGAGAGGCCGATGATGGCGATCAGGCCGACCTTGAAATAGACGTCGTTGGGCAGGTCGCGCAGGGTCACCGCCAGTACCGCGCCGAACACGCCCAACGGCACCACCAGCAGCACCGCCAGCGGCACGGTCCAGGATTCGTACAACGCGGCCAGGCACATGAACACGACGATCAGCGATAGCGCGAACAGCACCGGCGCCTGCGCGCCCGAGAGTTTTTCTTCATAGGAGGTGCCGGACCACTCGAAGCCGATGCCGGGTGGCAGTTTGCCGGCGATTTCCTGCATCGCCTGCATCGCCTCGCCGGTACTGCGGCCGGCCGCCGGGCCGCCGGCGATCTTCATCGCTGGCACGCCGTTGTAGCGATCCAGCTTGGGCAAACCAACCACCCAGCGCGGCGTGGCGATCTCCGCGAGCGGTACCATGCCGCCCTTCATCGTGCGCACCCGTAGCGAAAGCAGGCCTTGCGGGGTGGAACGTGCCTGGGCATCGAGTTGCATCACCACCCGCAGGACGCGCCCGTCGCGGATGAAGTCATTGACATAGGCCGAGCCGAGTGCCACCGCCAGGGTCTGATTGAGTTCCGCCAGGTCAATGCCGAGGCTGTTGGCTTTCAGGCGGTCGATGTCGAGCAGCAATTGCGTCGCCGGCTCCTTGCTTTCCGGGCGCACGCCGGCCAGACGGGCATCGGTCGATGCCAGGCCGAGCACCAGATTGCGCGCTTCCAGAAGTTTCTCGCGGCCCAGGCCGGCGCGATCCTGCAAGCGGAAGTCGAAGCCGCCCACCGCCGCCAGTTCCGGGATTGGTGGTGGGTTGAGGGCGAAGATCATGGCCTGCTTGATGCCGAATAGCGCCATGTTGGCGCGCTGCACCACCTTGAGGGCGTGGTCGTCGGGCCGGGTGCGCTCGTCCCAGTCTTTCAGGCGGACAAAAGCGATGGCGGCGTCCTGGCCCTTGCCGAAGAAGGAGAAGCCCGCCACACCGACCACCTTGGCCACTTCCGGCTGCTTGAGGAAATGCTGTTCCAGTCGCGACAGCACGGCCACGGTGCGTTCCTGGGTGGCGCCGGATGGCAGTTGCACGATGGAAATCAGATAGCCCTGGTCTTCGTCAGGTAGAAAGCCGGTGGGTAGGCGCAGCAGCAGGAAAGCGGTGATGCCGACCAGACCTGCGAACAGCAGCATCATGCGCAGCGGCCGTTTTACCGCGGCGGTGACGCCATTCAGATAACCGTTGGTGGTGCGGGTGAAGAAGCGGCTGAATAGGCCGAAGAAGCCGGTCTGGTGTTCCATCTGTTCCCTGGCCATGCCTTTGAACAGGGTGGCGCACAGGGCCGGGGTCAGGCTGATCGCCAGGAAGGCGGAGAACAACATGGTCATCACCAGGGTCACCGCGAACTGGCGGTAGATGGCACCCACCGAGCCGGTGAAGAAGGCCATCGGGATGAATACCGCCGAGAGCACTGTGGTGATGCCGACGATGGCGCCGAATATCTGGCCCATCGCCTTGGAGGTGGCCTCGCGCGCTGGCAGGCTTTCCTGGGTCATGATGCGTTCAACGTTCTCCACCACCACGATGGCGTCGTCCACCACGATACCGATGGCCAGCACCATCGCGAACAGCGACAGCACGTTGATTGAGTAGCCCAGCAGGTAAAGACCGACCAGCGTGCCGACCAGCGATACCGGCACCACCAGGGTCGGGATGATCGCCGCGCGCAGGTTCTGCAGGAACAGCCACATCACCAGGAACACTAGGAAGAAGGCCTCGGCCAGGGTGTAGGCCACTTCGCGGATGGAGATTTCGACGAAACGCGAGGTGTCGTAGGGCACATCCCAGGAAACGCCCTTGGGGAAGAACTTCGCCAGTTCCGCCATCCGTGCCTTCACCGCCTTGGCGGTTTCCAGGGCATTGCCGCTGGGCGCCAGTTTGACCCCGATGGCGGCCGTGGGTTTGCCGTTCAGGCGCGCCTGAACGCTGTAATCCTGGGCGCCCAGTTCGATCCGGGCGACATCCTTCAAACGCACGGCGGCCCCGCTGGCGGCGGTGCGCAGCAGGATTTCGCCGAACTCGGCCGGGGTTTTCAGACGTCCCTGGGTAATCACGGTGGCGGTCAGTTGCTGGCCGGGGAGGGCGGGTAGTTGTCCGAGTTCGCCGGTCGCCAGTTGCACGTTCTGCGCCTGCACCGCGCGCAACGCCTCGCCCGGCGTCATGGCGAAACTGGCCAGTTTCAGCGGGTCCAGCCACAGGCGCATGGCGTATTCCGTGCCGAACAGATTGGCCTCGCCCACGCCCGGCACGCGGCGCAAATTTTCCAGCACGTTGGCGGCGGTGAAACTGCCCAGGTCGATGGCATTGAGTGATTGATCCGGCGAAAACACGGTCACGAACATCATGAAGTTGCGCCGCGCCTTCGCTACCGTGATGCCTTGCCGCCGTACTTCATCGGGCAGGCGCGCTTCCACCCGCTTGATGCGGTTCTGCGCCTCCACCGAAGCGATGTCGAGATTGACGCCGGTGGCGAAGGTGAGGGTCAGCGTGAGCGTCCCGCTGGCGTCCGAGTTGGACTCCATATAGAGCAGGTTATCCAGGCCATTCATCTCCTGTTCGATCAGGCTGGTGACGGCATCCTCCACCACCTGCGCGCTGGCGCCGGGGTAGACGGCGGTGATGGACAGGGCCGGAGGAGCGACTTCCGGATATTGCGAAACCGGCAGCTTCGGGAACACCAACGCCCCCGCCAGCAGAATGGAAAGCGCCACAACCCAGGCGAAGATCGGACGGTCGATGAAGAAGCGGGGAAGCATGGGGGTCAGCGGGCAGAGGCGTAGGTTGGGCAAAGCGAAGCGCGCCCAACATCCACCGGTGATTGTTGGGCACGCTTCGCTTTGCCCAACCTACGATAGTCGCGGCTCACTTGGCGGCTACCGCTTTTACCGCCATTCCGGGCCGCGCCTTCTGCACGCCGCTGACGATGACTTTCTCGCCACCTTTCAGGCCTTCGCTGATGATCCAGCCATTGCCGGAGAGGCCCGCAGTCTTCACCGGCTGCGCGGCCACCTTGCCGTCGTCGCCGACCAGCAGCACGACCTGGCCTTGCGGCGAGACCTGTAACGCGCGTTGCGGCACGACGATGGCGTTGTCCACGGCCGCCACCGGCAAACGCACGCTGACGAACTGACCGGGCAGCAGCAGCCGAGCCGGGTTGGGAAATTCGCCGCGCAGGCCGACCGTGCCGGTGGCCGGGTCTACCGCCAGATCGTTGAACAAGAGTTTGCCGGGATGCGGATACTCGCGGCCGTTTTCCAGCACCAGTTTCAGGGGAGCATGGGCGGCCTTGCCCTGGCGCAGTTGCAGAAACTCGGCGCTGGACTGTGAGAAATTCACCCAGATCGGGTCGTATTGCTCGATGTTGGCCAGCGGCGTAGCTTCATTTTTACCCACCAGCGCGCCCTCGCTGATCAGGGCTCGACCGATGCGGCCGGAAATAGGTGCGGTGACCTTGGCGTAGGAATGGTCGATCTCGCCGCGCGCCAGATCTGCCTTCGCCGCCGCCACCTCGGCATCCGCCTGCGCCTTGGTGGCCACCGCCTGATCCAGTTCCTGTTGGCTGATTGCTTTGCTGCCCGCCAGGGCCTGCATGCGCTCCTGGTTCTGCCTGGCAATCAAAGCCTGTGCCTGCGACTTGGCCAAGTTGGCTCGAGCGCTGGCCAGATTGGCCGCGAGCGTGCGGTCGTCGATGCGGAAAAGCACCGCGCCGGCCTTGACCTCGCTGCCCTCGACATAAGTACGCTGTTCCAGGATGCCTTCCACGCGCGCCGAAACGATCGCCGTGCGCACCGCCTGCAAGCGTCCCGGCGCCTCCACGCTGCGCGGCACGCTGCGCGGTACGACGGTAATAACTTCCACCTCGGGCGGCGGCATCCCGGCCATGCCACCGGGGGGCGGGCCGGACTGGGGTTTGCAGGCGGCGAGCGCGGTAAGCATGAAAAATGGCAACAGCCGGACAAGTGGGCAATGACGCTTCAAGATGGTCTCCAATACAGCGGGATTCCGGCAGACGGAAAAGGGGCGTGCCGGGTTCCCTGAAACAGATGCCGAGAGTAAACCAATGGCTATAATTCCGCACCGCATCAATCCGCCTTCAGGCCGCCATGACCGACCTTGCCATTGCCCGTCTCGACGCTTCCACTTCTGATTTTCGCGCCCGCCTCCGTGAGCTTCTGGCATTCAACGACGCCACCGACAGTGCGGTGAGTGACGCCGTCTCGGAAATCCTCGCCGCTGTGAAAACCCGCGGCGATGCGGCGGTGATCGAATACACCGCGCGCTTCGACCGCCTTGAGGTGGCGGACATGGCCGCGCTGGAGATTTCCCAGGAGGAACTGCAAGCTGCGCTGGGCAAGTTGCCGTTGCGCCTGGAACGAGCATTGCGCCGCGCCGCCGAACGGGTACGCAGCTATCACGAGAAACAGCGCCAGGAATCCTGGACCTATACCGAAGCGGACGGCACGGTGCTCGGCCAGCAGATCACCCCGCTTGATCGCGTCGGCCTCTATGTGCCGGGCGGCAAGGCGGCTTACCCGTCTTCGGTGCTGATGAACGCCATCCCCGCCAAGGTGGCGGGTGTGAAGGAACTCATCATGGTGGTGCCTACCCCAGGCGGGCAGCGCAATGAGCTGGTGCTGGCGGCCGCTGCCGTGGCTGGGGTCGACCGGGTATTCACCCTCGGCGGCGCCCAGGCTGTGGCCGCCCTGGCCTATGGCACCGCGACCATCCCGCAGGTGGACAAGATCGTCGGCCCCGGCAACGCCTATGTGGCCGAAGCCAAACGCCGCGTATTCGGCATCGTCGGCATCGACATGATCGCCGGCCCCTCGGAAATCCTGGTGATCTGCGACGGCAAGACCGATCCCGACTGGATCGCGATGGACCTGTTCTCGCAGGCCGAACACGACGAACTCGCGCAATCCATCCTGATCTGCCCGGATGCCGCCTATCTCGACGCCGTGCAGGCCAGCGTGAACAAACTGCTGCCGACCTTGCCGCGCCGGGACGTGATTGCCGCCTCTCTCGGCAACCGCGCCGGCTTGATTCTTTGCCGCGACCTCGATGAAGCGGCGGAAATCGCCAACTTCATCGCCCCGGAACACCTGGAACTGTCAGTGGAAGACCCCAACGCCATGCTCCCGATGATTCGCCACGCTGGCGCCATCTTCATGGGCCGCAACACCTGCGAGGCGCTGGGAGACTACTGCGCCGGCCCCAACCACGTCCTGCCCACCTCGCGCACCGCGCGCTTCTCCTCACCCCTGGGTGTCTACGACTTCCAGAAGCGTTCCAGCATCATCCATGTCTCCGCCCAGGGCGCCCAAACGCTTGGCGAAATCGCTATCCCTCTGGCCTACGGCGAAGGCTTGCAGGCGCACGGGCGTTCCGCTGAATATCGCATGGGGCGTTGAGGCAGCGCCGGCATCCTTGCCGGTTGCCGTGAACGGCCGGCGAAGATGCCGGCGCTACAGCACCCATCGCCCAAGTATCTCCAACTTTAGCGAGGGGCTGCTATGCCGCTCCTCATCAAGGCTTGTGCCCCCCCGGCATGTCGGACACCTTGCCGCGCGCACCCCGGGAATGCGCACAAGAAACCCGGATGGCGATGGCCGTGAAACTTTATCAGGCGCGGCGACTGTGGTCGGGCATGGCAGCGGCCCTATACCCTGTGAAGCGGTGGCGGAGAGAGGGGGATTCGAACCCCCGTTACAGCAAGCTGTAAACCGGATTTCGAATCCGGCGCATTCGACCACTCTGCCATCTCTCCGGGTCGGGTTTCCTGTCAGGGCTGCTGTCAGGGCTGGCCTTGAGCGGGAAAGGGCGGCATTCTACTCACATTCTCATCGGGTCATTGGGTCGAAATGCGTTCAAGGCAAATGACTTGGTTCAACCTGGAATCCTCAGTTGACCGCTCCCCAGCCCTTGTAAGGCCGCATGGATGCTGACGTTATCGCCTCCGGTTACGCTCACCAATTGGGTAACGCCGCTATGCGCCCGATTGCAAGGTTTTCGGGCCATCTGGCTGCGTTGCACCCGCAAGGGGTACGCCGGATTCGTAAGGCGGCAAAGCCGCCAACGACTCCGCTGCTCCTCCTTGCGGGCCCCGGCCCGCTGCGCGCATTGGCAACTGAGCGCGCCTTGCCGGCCGACCCGAAAACCGTACACTCGGGCGTGTTCAACTGGGGAATCCAGGTTCAACTATTTTGGACGTGGCCTGCTGTTGGCCATGCTGGCTCTGTGCCTTGCCGGCTGTATGCCGGCGCCCCTCCCGACGCCGGAAAATTCAGGTGAGTTGGTGGTGGTGACGCGCAACAGCCCGACTACCTACTATCTGAATGCCAAATCCGAAGCGGTGGGTTTTGAACACGATCTGATCATGCGGTTCGCGACGGCGCAGGGCTGGAAGGTGCGTTTCGTGCTGGCTGAGACCCTGCCGGGCCTGTTTGAAATCATGGACAAGGGCCAGGCGCATATCGCGGCGGCCGGCTTGAGCGCGACAGATGATCGCCGGATACGGCATCGTTTTGGCCCAACTTATGGCCAGGTCAAAGAATGGGTGGTCTGCCGTCAGATGCGCCCGCTACCGCTATCGCCGGCGGACCTGAACGGCTTGCGGCTGGAAGTGGTGGCGCAGAGCAGCCATGTCGAGAACTTGCGCCTGATCAAGCGGCGTCAGCCCGGACTGGCCTGGGTGGAAATGAATGTGCCTGATTCGGAGGAGTTGCTGGAGCGTGTCGAGTTGGGGCTCAGCGACTGCGCGGTTGCCGATTCGGACAGTTTCGATATTGCGCGCAATTTCCATCCCACTCTGGTGCGCACTTTCGCGCTCGGGGGCAGCCAACCGCAGGCCTGGTTGATCGGCCAGCGCATGGGTCTGGGCTTTTCCCGCCAGATGATGCGTTTCTTTCAGGAAAGTGAAACGAGCGGCGAACTGGCGCGCCTGCGCGAGCGTTACTTCGGCCATGTCCAGCGCCTGGAGGAGGCGGATGTGCTGGGGGTGTTGGAAAAACGCGGCACTCTGCTGCGTGGCCTGGCGCCTCATTTCTACAAGGCGCAGAACGAAACCGACATGGATTGGCGTCTGCTGGCGGCGGTGGCTTACCAGGAGTCGCAGTGGAACGCGCAGGCGGTTTCATTCACCGGTGTGCGCGGCATCATGATGCTGACGGAGGACACCGCCGACCATCTGGGGGTGAAAAATCGCCTGGATGCGCAGGAGAGCATCCAGGGTGGCGCGCGCTACCTCATTTCACTGATGGCATCGCTGCCGCTGCAAATCGCCGATCCCGATCGCATCTGGATGGCGTTGGCCGCCTACAACATCGGCATGGGGCACTTGCAGGACGCGCGTGCCCTGGCGGAGAAACTGGGGCGCAACCCGAACACCTGGAATGACCTGAAGGAGGTGTTGCCCCTGCTCAGCCGGGGCAAGTACGCCGCCGAGCTGAAAAATGGTTATGCGCGTGGCGGCGAGGCGCGCGCCTTCGTCGAAAACGTGCGTATCTATTACGACATTCTGGCGAAGTATGAAAAGCCGTACCGGGGTTACTTTTCCGGGCTGTAGCGCCGGCGCCACAGGGGCCCCTTATTCCCGGCTGATGGCGCTGGCGCCGTTCATGTAGGGGCGCAAGACCTCGGGGATGGTGACGCTGCCGTCGGCATTCTGGTAGTTCTCCAGTACCGCCACCAGAGTGCGTCCCACCGCCAGGCCGGAGCCGTTGAGGGTGTGGATGAGTTCCGGCTTGCCCGGTTTCCCGTCCTTCTCGGTGCGGTAGCGGGCCTGCATACGGCGCGCCTGGAAGGCTTCGAAGTTGGAGCAGGAGGAAATTTCCCGGTAGGTGTTCTGGCCCGGCAGCCAGACCTCCAGGTCATAGGTCTTGGCCGCGGAGAAGCCGAGGTCGCCGCTGCACAGGGCCACCACGCGGTAGGGGAGGTCGAGTTTCCGCAGAATGGCTTCGGCGTGGCTGGTGAGTTCTTCCAACGCGTCGTAGGAATCCTCCGGCCGCACGAATTGCACCATTTCCACCTTGTCGAACTGATGCTGGCGGATCATGCCGCGCGTGTCGCGGCCGTAGGAGCCGGCTTCCGAGCGGAAACAGGGGGTGTGGGCGACCAGTTTGATGGGCAGGTTCTCGGCCGGAATGATCTCACCGCGCACGATATTGGTGACCGGTACTTCGGCGGTGGGGATGAGATACATGCCGTTTGTGAGCTTGAACAGGTCTTCTTCGAACTTGGGCAGTTGGCCGGTGCCGCGCATGGAGTCGGCGTTTACCAGGTACGGCACATAGACCTCTTGGTAGCCGTGTTCCCGGGTGTGGGTGTCCAGCATGAATTGCGCCAAAGCCCGATGCAGGTGCGCCAGCGCGCCGCGAATCAGCACAAAGCGGCTGGTGGTGATCTTCACGGCGGTGGGGAAATCGAGCAGGTCGAGGTTCTCACCGATTTCCACATGATCGAGGGCGGGCAGGGGGAAGGCGCGCGGGGTGCCGATGCGGCGCACTTCCAGGTTGTCTTGCTCGCCTCTGCCGACCGGCACGCTTTCATGCGGCAGGTTTGGAATGGTCATGAGCAGGGCGGAAAGATCTTCCTGGATGCCTGCCAGGCGCGCTTCGCCGGCTTTCAGATCGTCCCCCAGGCTCGCGACTTCGGCTAACAGCGTGCTGGCATCTTCGCTTTTGCCGCGGGCCTGTCCGATCTGCTTGGAAAGCTGGTTGCGGCGGGCCTGGAAATCCTGGGTGCTCACCTGGATGGCTTTTCGCTCGGCTTCGAGTTGTTCTATTCGGGCGGTGTCCAGGGTGACGCCCCGGCTGGCGAGCTTCACGGCGACGGCGGTGAGGTCCTTGCGAAGAAGCTGAATGTCGAGCATGGGAAGGAATGAATAAATCGCGGAAAAGCGCTGATTCTACCTTTGCGTAAGGCGTTCTATCTCCCGGCGGAGGGGAATCGACAGGCGGATGAAGGCGGTCTCCATATCTTCCTGGGTGGTCAGGCAGGCTTCCAGGTCGCCGGCCTTGGCGGCGGCCTCGATTTCGCTGGCCAGTACCGTCACCGTCTCGGCACCCAGGTAGGCTGCCGCACCCTTGATCTGGTGCGCATGCCGAGCCACGAGGGGGAGGTCGTGTAGTTCCAGGGATTGAGCTAGTTGGGCGAGCAGATCTTCGCTGCTGCTGAGAAACAGCATCAGCATTTCTTCCACCTTGCGCGCATCGTTACGGCACAAACGGCGGACCTTTTCCAGGTCGAAACCCCGCTCGCTGTGTGGCGTGGTTCGTGCTTCCGAGGGAGTTCCTACCGTTTGGCCACCGCGCCCTACCTCCTGTTTCACGACTGCCGCGCCCGGCAGCCAGCGCCGCAACGCGGCGGTGAGTTCTTCTTCTCGCAGGGGTTTGCTCAGGTAGGCATCCATGCCCGCCGCGCGGCAGCTTTCCTCGAAACCGGGCATGGCATTGGCCGATAGCGCCAGGATGGGCAGGTGGGCGCGCCGTTGTTCCCGTTCGCGGGCGCGGATGGCGCGGGTGGCGGTGAGACCGTCCCATTCCGGCATCTGGCAGTCCATCAGCACCAGATCCACTTTTTCCTGTTCCAACAGGTCGAATGCGGCCTTGCCGTTATCCGCCATTCGCACTTCAACGCCATAATTTTCGAGCATGAAGCCGACCAGTTTCTGATTGACCGGGTTGTCTTCCGCTACCAGGACGCGCACGCCGGGAAACCGCGGCGGCTGGCCTTCAGTCTGCTCGGACTGGCGACGGCGCGGCTGTTCACCTGGGGCAAGATGCAGACGCAAGCGGAATGTGCTGCCTTGGCCGGGCGTGCTTTCCACCTTGAGTTCACCGCCCATCAGCGCCGCTAACTGGCGGCAGATCGCTAGTCCCAGCCCGGTACCGCCGAATTTCCGGCTGACGGAACCGTCGGCCTGGGCGAATGCCTGAAAAATGTGTTCCTGGACGGTGGATGGAATGCCGATGCCACTGTCGCGCACCGCAAATTGCACCCAATCGCTGGCTTCGGTTTCGACGGTGAGGACGACTTCGCCCTTTTCGGTGAACTTGATCGCGTTATCCAGCAGGTTGAGCAGAATCTGACGCAACCGCAGCGGATCGCCGCGCACCCAAATGGGCAGAACTTCGGTTTCCTTTAGATACAGGGACAGTCCTTTGGCATCGGCGCGCGGCCGATACAGTGCCAGCGCGTCTTTGAGCAGGGCGTGGAGATCGAAGTCGATTTCCTCCAGGGTCAGCCGACCCGCCTCGATTTTCGAAAAATCCAGAAGGTCGTTGATGATGCCCATCAGGGCTTCGGCGGATCGGGAAATGGCCTCGGCATATTCCAGTTGCCGGGGGGTGAGCGGGCTACCCAGAAGCAGCCTGGTCATACCCAGGATGCCGTTCATCGGGGTGCGAATCTCATGGCTCACGTTGGCTACGAACTGTGACTTCATTTCCGTTGCCTCCAGCGCGGCATCGCGCGCGGCCTTGAGCGCGGCCTCGATCGCTTTCTGCACGGAAATGTCGCGCATGATCGCCTGGATCACCGGATACCCGTCCAGGTTCATGGCGTGCAGGGCGATCTCCGCCGGAAAGGTGCCGCCATCCGGGCGCCGCGCGGTCCAGTTGAAGACCGTGTGGCCTTTAGCAACCGCTTCCTCGATCTGGCGCTGTGCCAGAACATGGGAAAGGGTGCCGCAGGGCTGATTGAGTACGCCCAGATCTTCCGGGCGCAGCGCCAGGAACTCTTCCAACCGGTTTAGGTGGAACATGTCCAGCGTGGCCGGGTTGCAGTCGGTGAAGCCATGCCGGTCAAGAATCACGATGCCGTCGCTGTTGGTCTCGAACAGGGTTTGGAATTTGGTGCGCTCGCGTTCGGTGATGGCCGCCAGGCGCGCGCTGCGCTGGATCACCGCCCAAGCCACGATGGCCGCTACCAGCGCCGCCAGAAAACCGAGCAAGATCAACAACCAGCGCGTCTGGACATAGCTGGTGCGCGCCTGGTCCGCCGCCTGCGTGGTCATTTCACGCTGGATGCGGATCAGTTCATCCAGTTCCTTGACCAGGTCGCGCTGCAACGGAATGCCCTCTTTTTGCAGCAGATCGAAGGCCAGGAAGGTGTAGCCCTCCACGCCCAGGTCCACGGTGCGCACCATCACCGGCTGGTTCGCTCGCGTAAGCCGGTCGATGCGAGCCAGAACCGCGTTTTCCGGCGGGTATTTGAGCCGGGATTGCAATTTCTGGCGCACGGTCTGGTAAGTCGAGCCGAACTCATAAAAACGCAGCATTTCCTGATCTTTGTCGAAGGGGTCGCTCATGACCACGATGGACAACATGGAAATGGCGCGGTCGCGCAGGATGTCCCTCATCTGGCTGGCCAGACGTGATTTCACGCTGTTCTCATTGACGATCGCCTCCAGGTTGGCATTGGTTTCCGCCAACTGGCGCACGCCCACCACGGTCAAAGCCACGATCAATGCCAGCGCTAACGCAAAACCCGCCCCCACGGTGAAGATCAGCTTGCGGGCGAGGAGGGCGTTGTGGGCGATCACAAGGAACTGTGCTAGCGGCGGTTCAGGAAAGGAATGGCCATGTTAGCCCGGCGCGGGGAAGCGACGTATGGGACGAACAGCCCATCTCGTGGTTTTGTTGCGACGCAAAAAATAAACATTTCCTCTCAAGTTTTTTTGATAACAGGCCGACATATAAGCATGATCTAATATGTACCAAGCATATTCCTTAGTGAATATGCTTTTATATTTGAAGGTAAATTGTTAAGGAGAAACATCATGGAATGGTTGATCGGTTCACTACTCACCCTTATTGCAGCGACCTCGACGCTTGCCGGCCTGGCGATCACCGCGGTCATCTTCCTGGTTTTGGCGCAAGCGTCGATTCTTCTCTATCGCACCTTCATTAAGCCGCGACAGTGGGCGCTCGCGCAGCCAAGAGAAGGCCGTCGCCAGTCCTGAATTCCGGCTCCGCCAGGCGCAAGCGCCAAGTCGTTCCGGTCCGGGTCAGCGCTCGATAACCTTGTGGATATGGTCGAGTCGCACGCATTCGGAGCCGCCGGCCGGCAGCTTGATGGTCAGCCATTCGGCGCCGTCGCGGGTTTCCACATCGAGTGGCAGGATGCGTTCACAGAATTGCGTGTGGCCATCCTCGCCCAGCCAGGTGAGTTGCAGGGGCTGCCGGCGCAGCACGGCCAGTTCCAGGCGCTCATGGGTGGCACAGGCGATGGGGAGGTAATTAACGGGCATCAACGCACTCTGACGTTATCGCGTGCCCACGGCCGCACGGCGTCGCCCATCGCGGTACCGATGCGGCGAGCCAGGCGGTCGGCGAGGCTTTCCTCAGGCGAGTAATCGACGATGTCCTCGGCCTTGACCACTTCCCGCGCGACATAGTCCAGGCTGCCCAAGGCGTCAGCCAATCCCAGTTCGATGCTGCGCGCGCCGCTCCAGACCAGGCCGCTGAACATGTCCGGCGTTTCTTTCAGGCGCTTGCCGCGCCCCTGCCGTACCACCTGGATGAATTGCTGGTGTACTTCGGCCAGCATGGCGCGGGCATGGGTTTCCTGGCGCGGTTCAACTGGCGAGAAGGGGTCGAGAAAACCCTTGTTTTCACCGGCGGTGAGCAGCCGGCGTTCCACGCCCAGTTTCTTCATGCCTTCGGTGAAGCCGAAGCCATCCATCAGCACACCAATGGAGCCGACTAGCGAGGCCTTGTCGACGAAGATCTTGTCGGCGGCGGCGGCGATGTAATAGCCGCCGGAGGCACAGATGTCGTCCACCACCACATAAAGCGGCGTCTTCGGGTACTTGCCGCGTAGACGGCGGATTTCGTCGTAAACCTGCCCGGCCTGCACCGGGCTGCCGCCCGGACTGTTGATGCGCAATACCACGGCGCGCGAATGCTTGTCCTCGAAGGCGGCGGTTAGCGAGGCGATCAGCGCATCGGCGGTGACACCGTTATCGCCGCCGATTTCGCCGTTCAAATCAATCAACGCGGTGTGTGGCTGCACGGAAGTGAAATGACCGTCCTCGCGGGAAATCACCAGGAGCACCACGGTGAACAGCCAGATGAAACCCAGGGATTTGAAAAACAGGCCCCAGCGTCGGGTTTTTCGTTGCTCCGCCAGATGGGCCAGTAACAGGCGTTCGAGTGCGCCTTTTTCAGTGTTGTCGTCGGTCGACATTCAGTGTTCCTCGATTAGATAGATATGCCCATCGTGTTCTTCGATGGGCAGGCCAACCAGCCCGCGGCCATTGCAACGCCCGCCCAGGCAGGCGCCGGAGGCGGGGTCATAAAGCGCGCCGTGGGTGGCGCAAACCAAGTATATCCGCGCGACATCAAAGAACTCACCTGGTTGCCAGTCGAGTTCCACCGGCACGTGGCCACAGCGATTCAGATAGGCATGAGCGCGGCCGCCATAGCGGATGACGAAGGCCGCTGCCCGCTCGCCATGCCAATCCAGCTCAAAACGAAACCCCTTCCCACCTTCCTCAACCGCTGCCGAGACGCAGATTGGACAGGAGGAAAACCCCCCTGTGTTCGCGACGGGGAAAGGCATCGGTGGTGGACGGGGTTGCCGCTTGGCTCAGGCGTTATCCCGCAGCCAATCCGCCATCTCCGCGAAGCTGGCGCAGACTTTGAGGGCACCCTGTTCGTTCAAGGTTTCCGCCGGGTGGGCGCCGTAGCCGGCGGCAAGGCTACTGACGCCGGCGTTGCGGGCCATCTCCAGGTCGTGGCTGGTATCGCCGATCATCAAGGCGCGTTCGGGGGCGATACCCAGCTCGTCCAGCAACGCCTCGATCATCGCCGGATGCGGCTTCGAGAAGGTCTCATCGGCGGTGCGCGAGGCGTGGAAATAGCGTGCCAGGCCGGTGTGGCTGAATGCCCGGTCCAGGCCCCGGCGCGCCTTGCCGGTGGCCACCGCCAACTGGAAGCCCCCGTTGTAAAGTTCTTCGATCAATTCGCGGGCGCCCGCGAACAGCAGGATTTCATGGTCCTGGCTGAGGAAGTGGCGCCGGTAATGCTCGGCCAGCAGCGGGTGCCGCGCTTCCGGCAGATCGGGGAATAAGTGGGCCAGTGCTTCGCGCAGCCCCAGGCCGATGACATGGCTGGCTTGCTCGTGGGTGGGAACAGGTAGCTCCATGTCGGCGCAGGCGGCCTGGATGCAGGCGGATATCGCCCCGGCGGAGTCCATCAGGGTGCCGTCCCAGTCGAAAATCAGCAGGTCAAAGCGCTTGGGTTTCATTCGAGCGTATTCAGGAAGGTCTGTAGGTCGGCGGTGAGTGGTGCTTCGATTACCAACGCGGCGCCATTTAAGGGATGTCTCATTTCCAGGCGCGCGGCATGCAGGAACATGCGTCGCAAGCCCCGTTGCTTCAAGGCGCGGTTCAGGTCCGGGGCACCATATTTGTCGTCACCCGCGATGGGGTGGCCGAGGGCCGCCAGGTGCACACGGATCTGGTGGGTGCGGCCGGTTTTCAGTTCCGCTTCGAGCAGGCTGAACTCGGCGAATTTGCGTTGCAGGTGGAACAGAGTGTGGGCGCGTTGGCCGGCATCGTCGACCGCTACCCGGCGCTCGCCATCCTCGTTCAGGTAGCGCAGCAAGGGCAATTTGACGTGGCGCACGGCGTCGTGCCAACGGCCGCTGGCCAGCGCCAGATAGGTTTTCCGGATCTCACCCTCACGCAACATGCGGTGCAGTTCCACCAGCGCGGAGCGTTTCAGGGCCAACATCAGCACGCCGGAGGTCCCCTTGTCGAGGCGGTGGGCGAGTTCGAGAAAGCGCGCGTGCGGCCGCTCTTGGGCCAACTCCTGGCGCATTTGTTCGATCACCCCCAGGCTGACGCCGCTGCCGCCATGCACCGCCTGGCCGGCCGGTTTGTCGATGACCAGGAGGGCGTCGTCGCGGTAGATCACCCGATCCAGCAAGGGCTGGCCGCCAGCCGAGAGCGGGGGGGTATCGGCCTTTTCTGCCACGCGCACCGGCGGAATGCGGACCTCGTCACCTTCCGCAATCTTGTATTCCGGCTTGGCGCGGTGCCCACTGACCCGCACTTCACCCTCGCGCAACATCCGGTAGATGCGGCTTTTCGGCACGCCTTTGAGGTGTTTGGCCAGGAAATTGTCGATGCGCTGTCCGGCCAGTTCCGGACCGATTAAAACCTTCGTTACCGCCGCTTTGCCAGGTGATGGCATTACCGTATACTCCCGCTGCCCAAAAAGCGTGCACCCGGGGCGTTGAAGATCCTGCCCAAGCACCGCCAAGGGGCGCCGGTTGTCTCGCTCACCGGCAGAAAGCCCGCTGGAATTATCGGAGTCGTTATCCCCTGAAACCGCGCCAAGTCCGCGCTATGCAGCGCGCCAAGTCGCGAGGAGACCAACGATTCACGAGGGCAGCGGGCCCGAAAAAAGTAGCGATGGTAACGCAATTTTTCTGCGTGACCCGTACCCGGATGATCTCCCGGTCGGTCTTGGTCTTTTATTTAAACCCAGCCGGCTGGATGGACTAAAGATAAACCTGTCACCATGCACCAGCCGTTCAGCGACAACAGACAAGACGCCTGACCTCCTGCCCTGCATCGCCGCCGTGAGACCTCGCGCGGCATGGGTTTGTCACCCCGGGGCGCGTGGAGCGCTGGGGTAAAACATGAAACGTATGTTGTTCAACGCGACGCAGGCGGAGGAACTCCGCGTCGCTATTGTCGAAGGCCAGAAACTGGTCGACCTCGACATCGAGTCCGCCAACAAGGAACAGCGCAAAAGCAATATCTACAAGGCTATCGTCACCCGTGTCGAGCCTTCCCTGGAAGCCTGTTTCGTCAATTACGGCGCGGAACGCCACGGCTTCCTGCCGATCAAGGAAATCGCCCGTTCTTCCCTGCGTGGTGCGGAAGGTGGCGATTTCAGCCGCGGCAAGATCCAGGATTTCCTCAAGGAAGGCATGGAACTGGTCGTCCAGGTGGAAAAGGACGAACGCGGCAACAAGGGTGCGGCGCTGACCAACTTTATCAGCCTGGCCGGCCGCTATCTGGTGCTGATGCCCAACAACCCACGCGGCGGTGGCGTTTCCCGCCGCATCGAGGGCGAAGAGCGCAACGAACTGCGCGACGCCCTGGCGCAACTGGACGTGCCCGCCGGCATGAGCCTGATCGGCCGCACCGCCGGCATCGGCCGCAATGTCGAAGAATTGCAGTGGGATCTGAACTACCTGCTGCAATTGTGGGCCGCCATCGACGGCGCCGCCCAGGGCCAGTCCGGCGCCTTCCTGATCTACGCCGAATCCAGCCTGGTGATCCGCGCCATCCGCGACTACTTCACCCCGGACATCGGCGAACTGCTGATCGACGAACCCGCCATCTTTGAGCAGGCCAAGCAGTTCATGGCCCACGTCATGCCGGGCAACGTCGGCAAGGTGAAGCTCTACACCGACCCGGTGCCCCTCTTTTCGCGCTTTCAGATCGAACACCAGATCGAAACCGCCTATTCGCGCGCGGTGCCGCTGCCTTCCGGCGGCTCCATCGTGATCGATCACACCGAGGCGCTGGTCGCCATCGATGTCAACTCGGCGCAGGCCACCAAGGGCGCCGACATCGAGCAGACCGCCTTTAATACCAACCTGGAAGCGGCCGAGGAAGCCGCGCGCCAGTTGCGTCTGCGCGACTTGGGCGGGTTGATTGTGATCGACTTCATCGACATGGAAAACCAGAAGAACCAGCGCGAAGTCGAAGACCGCCTGCGCGACGCCCTGCGTTATGACCGTGCTCGTGTGCAGACTGGCAAGATTTCCCGTTTTGGCCTCCTGGAACTTTCGCGCCAGCGTTTGCAACCCAGCCTCGGCGAAACCAGCTACATCACCTGCCCACGTTGCGCCGGCACCGGCCATGTCCGCAGCACAGAATCCTTTGCTCTGCACCTGTTGCGCATGCTTCAGGAAGAATCAATGAAGGAAAACACGGGCGCCCTGCATGTCCAGGTTCCGGTCGATGTCGCGACCTTCCTGCTCAACGAAAAGCGCCACGACATTCTTTCCATCGAAGCGCGGCATCGGGTGGAAGTCATGTTGATCCCCAATATGCATTTCGAAACCCCGCGCTATACCCTGACGCGCTTGCGCCACGACCAGCTCAACCAGTCGGAAATCCTGGCGCCCAGTTACCGCATGGTGGAGAAGCCGGCCGAGGAAGAAGAGGTGGGCAAGAACGGCAACGCCGGCAAGCCCGAGCGCGCACAGCCGGTCGTACAGGGCATTACCCCCTCGCAGCCGGCGCCGACCCATGTGGAAGCCGCGGCCGCGCCTTCAGAACCGGCCGGGCCTGGCCTGTTCGGCCGCATCTTCGGCTGGCTGCGTGGCCTCAACGAGCCAGTGGTGGCGGCCAAGCCGGCTGCGGCAGCCAAGAAGAGCGAAACCCGTCGTGACGGCCGGGAACCGCGGCAAGGGCGTGGCGAACGAGAATCGCGTGAAGGGCGTAGTGAGCGCCGCCCGCGTGGCGAGCGCCCTGAATCGGTGGGTGAACGGCCACCGCGCGGTGAACGCCAGGATAAGCGTGAGGGACGTGATAACCGCGAACCGCGGAGTGATCGCCCGGAGCGTGGCGAGCGCCCGGAACGCCCGCGCCGCGAGCGTGCTCCGGCCCCGGAAGCGGTACGCCCGCCAGCCGCTGCTCCGGCCGCAAGCGAAGCCGTGATTGAGGCTGCCGGCGCCGAAGACCGCGAAAATCGCCGCCGTGGCCGCCGGGGTGGCCGTGGCCGTCGAGGCGAGACCTCGGCGACCACCGATCAGGCCATGCAGGAACGGGCCTTCGAGTCTGGCGATCAGACCGCCGCAGTGGCGACACCGGCAGCGACGACCGCCTCGGTGTCGGAAGCCAATCTGGAGCCGCTGGTGATCAAGCTGGAAGCCGCGCCGCTAACTCAGGCGCAGCGGGCCAGCAAGCCCGAACCCGCGCCCGCCCCGGCCGCCACCCCGGCACCCGATCTAGGTAGTGCCGGCCTGGAGTTGGTGGAAACCCACAGCGCGCCTGTCGCCGCCGCCGAGGAAGGCGCCGCCGCTCCGGCACGCCGTCGCCGCAACCGCAACCGCGGTGGCGCCGCGGCCGCGGCGGAACCGCTGGTGATGGTGGAGACCCACAACGAAGCCGTCGTCGCGGCCGAGCCGACCCAGTCACCCCCGAGCGACTGGGGCTCGCCCTCCAATCCACGGCGTCGTGCTCGCCCGCAACACACGGAGCAGCCCGTTGAACCGCTGGTGATGGTGGAAACCCGGCCTGGTAGCGAGGGGGGCAACACAGCGACCTGATTTTTCCGAGTCGTTGTCGCAATGAAAAAGCCGGTTTGCGCCGGCTTTTTCATGTGCGTTGGAAAGTTCGACAGGCTATTGGCCGTGCCCGTGGTTCGGAAAAATCGCCCGCCTCCCCCCCTACGGGAGCCAAGTCGTTCTTGGGGCGGCCGGCGAACGACGTGGAAGCGGGTGGGCCACCGGCGTTCCCGCTTACACCGCGTTGCGCGCGATCTCGGCCAACAGCCCATCGGCGGCGTCTTCCACCATCTCCAGCACCTGCTTGAACCCCTTGTTGCCGCCGTAGTAAGGGTCCGGCACATTGAGATTGGGGAATCGGCGGCTGAATGCCAGGTAGAGCTTCACCTTGTGCTTGTATTGCGGCGGACAACGCCGTAGCAGGTTGTTGAGGTTGTCGCGGTCCATTGCCAGGACGTAGTCGAACACCGCGAAGTCCTGGTCGCTGACCTGGCGGCCACGCAGCATGGAAAGGTCGTACCCGTGTTCCTGGGCGGCCTTTTGTGCGCGCGCATCCGGCGCACTGCCGGCGTGATAGTCATGGGTGCCCGCCGAGTCGATCTCGATTTGTTTCTCCATGCCCGTTTTCCGCATCTTGTCGCGGAAAACGCCTTCGGCGGTGGGCGAGCGGCAAATATTGCCCATGCAGACAAATAACACCTTGGTCTTGCGCATTGGTTCTTTCATCGGGAGGTTATGGTGGCGCCGGTGATCCTATTGCGATTCCTGCATTCGCAAGCGTCGCGCGGCCTCTTCGGCGCGAGCGTCGTCGATTTCCCTGATCACGCCATGCAGGTCAACTGGTTTCTTGCTCTCCGCGAATCGGCCGCTGAGCCGGACTTCCGGATGCAATTCGCCGTGTTCGTACAAGGCCCAGATTTCCTTGCCATATTGGGTGTTCAGCAATTCCGGAGCAAAGCGGCCGAAAAAGCCGGTCAAATTGGCGACATCGCGTTGCAGCATCTCGCGTGCGTGGTTGTTGCCGGCGGCATCCACCGCCTGCGGCAGGTCGATGATGACCGGGCCTTCGGCGCCGACCAGGATGTTGTATTCCGACAAGTCGCCGTGGATCACCCCGGCGCACAGCATCAGCACAACTTGCTTGAGCAGCGCCTGGAAATGGCCACGCGCCTGTTCTGGCGTGAACTCCCTATCATTCAGGCGGGGCGCGGCGTTGCCATGCTCATCGGTAATCAGCTCCATCAGCAACACGCCGGCATGGAAGTTGTAAGGCTTTGGCACTCGCACCCCGGCGCTGGCCAGGCGATAGAGCGCGTCGACTTCGGCGCTTTGCCAGGCTTCTTCCTGGGCTTCCCGCCCATAGCGCGTGCCTTTCGTCATGGCGCGTGCCTGGCGGCTGTTCTTTACCTTGCGGTTTTCCGTGTAATCGACGCTCTGGCGGAAGCCGCGCTTGTTGGCCTCTTTGTAAACCTTGGCGCAACGCACCTCCTCTCCGCAGCGAACAACGAACACCATCGCCTCCTTGCCGCTCATGAGCTGGCGGATCACGTCATCAATCAATCCGTCTTCGAGCAACGGTTCGAGTCTTTTCGGAATTTTCATGGGCGCCTTTCGCGTAGTGTGAGTTCAGTTAGGAGCCGAGAAATCATAAGGTGGACAAACATGGGTGTGTTGGCGGGATGCGCTGCAAGGCGCCGGTCGCGCCGCATGGCCATTCCCTGCAAGCGCCTGCAACGCGGCAGCGCGCTCGCTGGCGCGGCCAGAATGTTCAACCTAGAAAGCTCAGTTGGACGCGCCCAAGTGTGCGGTTTTCGGGCTGCCTGGCAAGGCGCGACGACGCGGCGGGGCTGGCCCCGCAAGGAGGAGCAACGCCGCCAGGCAGCCCGAAAACCGTGCAATCGGGTGCGTAGCGGCGCCACCCAATGGGTGAGCGTCCCCGGAGGCGCAAACGCCAGCACCCATGCGGCCTCACGAGGGCCAAGGAGCGGTCAACTGAGCTTTCTAGGTTCAACTTATTGTTTATCGGCTCCTTATATCCGCGGTGTGCTGTAGCAAAGATTGTGGCTGTCGAAGGACAGGCTCATCTGTTCGACGTTGGGCAGGACGATGTATTTCACGCCGATGTGGTCCACGCCATTTTTCCAGAACAGGGCGAAGACGGCTTTCTCGCCATTGCTGACGATATGGGTGTTGGAATACACGCGCGCCGGTTGGCCATACTGGTTGTTGTAATTGTTCACCGTGATGATCAGCGACTTGAGCGACGGCCGCACGTCCTGTTCAAAGCCGGCCAGCTTGCCCTTGCAGAAGCGAAACTGGTAACGGCGGGCGATGCTGGGGTCGTTGTCATAGGCCAGGATCACGTCGTCGGAGAGCTCCTGCACGCGGTCGAAGTTCCAGTTGGCGAGGAGGAGGGTTTTGACCTCGTTCTGCGCCATGCCACTTTTGAACTCGGCGACCTCGAAGGCGTGTGCGGCCGCGGGCAATGCTGCCAGCAGAAAGGCGAGGAAGCAGGGAGCTTTCATGGATGAGGGAAAGGCTTGACTGACAGGGGGCGATGATAGCCTGGGATCAAAGGTGTTCGTCCTTCTTCCCGGGCAGGCTGAATACCGGCAGGGTCCAGTGCCAGATGATGGCGCCTAGGCGCAGGCCGGCGATGCAGGCCATGCCCAGGAGGGCGGCCAGAGTATGGTCGAGAAAGCCTTGCAGGAGCAGATAGGCCACCACGCCGGCGATCGACGCCGTCGCGTAGATACGGCTGCGGCGCAGGATCATCGGCACCTCGGCGCAGAGCATGTCGCGCAATACGCCGCCGGCCGCGCCGGTCAGGGTGCCCATGATCACCACCACGATGCCGCCATGGCCGGCGTGTTCGGCGATCTGGGCGCCGAGGATGCTGAATAGCGCCAGCCCCAGTGCATCGGCGATCAGGATCAGGCGTTCGGGAGGATGCCGGTAGCGAGCGTAGGCCACGGTGAGCAGGGCGGTGGCCAGGCTCACATACACATGGGTGGTGTCGGCGATCCAGAATACCGGGTGGCGGTCGAGCAGGACATCGCGCAGCGTACCGCCGCCGCAGGCGGTGACGGTGGCGATCACGACCACGCCGAGCAGATCGAAATTGCGCCGCCCGGCCGCCAGCGCGCCGCTGACCGCGAACACCGCCACGCCGAGCAGTTCGAAGATGTGCGGGAGGGTCATGGTTGCGGCACGCCGTAGCCGCCGCCGCCCGGCGTTTGCAAAACGAAGACATCGCCGGGGTGAAGATCGAAGCGGGCGATACCGGGGATTTCCTCACGCACGCCAACACCGCATTTGCCATTACCGCGTTCGATCCATTGCCGCCCCAGGGCCCCCGCCTGGCCGCCCATCAGGCCGAAGCCGCCGACCTGGCGGCGCAGCGCGAGCAAGTTGGCGTGCGTCGGTTGCAGGAAACGCAGGCGCCGCTCGACACCCTCGCCCCCTTGATATTGGCCCGCGCCGCCGGAACCCCGGCGGATAGCGAAGCGTTCCACCCGCACCGGGAAATTCAGTTCCATGACTTCCGGATCGGTCAGGCGCGAGTTGGTCATGTGGCTGTGCACCGCGCTGGCCCCGGCAAAACCCGGTCCCGCGCCGGTGCCACCACACACGGTTTCGTAGTATTGATGCGTGGCGTCGCCGAACGAAAAATTGTTCATGCTGCCCTGCGAAGCCGCCAGGGCGCCCAGCGCGCCATAAAGCGCATCGACGATGTTCTGCGAGGTTTCCACATTGCCCGCCACCACCGCGGCGGGGGCGACCGGGTTGAGCAGGCAGCCTGGCGGCAGGCGAATCTCCAGCGGGCGCAGGACGCCGGCATTGAGGGGAATGTCGGCCATACCTTGATAGTCGCCGCGCGGCTCTCGACACTCCCCTCTCCCGTAGGCGGGAGAGGGGTTGGGGGTGAGGGGGCCGGGCATGGCGCCAACGCCATGCCCGGCGATCAGGGTGCGGAACACATACAGCACGGCGGAATGCGCGATGCTGGCCGGCGCGTTGAGGTTGCCCGGCTGTTGTGGGCTGGTGCCGGTGAAGTCGATGACGGCGCGTTGGGCTTCGTGGTCGATGCGGATGCAAACCGCGATCCGACCGCCACCATCCAGCGGCACACTGAACGCCCCATTTTTCAGCCGCCCCAACAGCCGCCGCACCGCCGCTTCCGCGTTGTCCTGGACAAAGCCCATGTAGGCCCATACCGCGTCGGCGCCGACTTCCTCTTCCAGTTGCCACAGTAGCCTCGCGCCAAGATGGCAGGCGGCGACCTGGGCTTGCAGGTCGGCGAGGTTCTGCTCAGGGTTGCGGGCACTTGTAGCGCCGGTCTCCTTGCCGGCGTCATTTAACCTCGCCGGCAAGGATGCCGGCGCTACTTGTCGCGGCGGACTGACGACTTCGCCAGCCAGCCAATCCCGCACCGCCTGCTCCCGCATTCGCCCCTCGCGCACAATCAGCATGCCGTCGGAAAGGCAACCTTCCTGATTGATGTGCGTGCTGTCGGCCGGCATGGAGCCTGGGGCGATGCCGCCGATGTCGGCGTGGTGGGCGCGGGCAGCGGTGAAGTAGCGCAAGGTCGTGCCCAACTCGTCGAACACCGGCATGACCACGGTGATGTCGGGCAGGTGGGTGCCGCCGGCATACGGCGAGTTGATGAGGTAAGCGTCGCCCTCTTGTAGCGCAGGCGTCTCGCCTGCATGCGGTGGTTGCTGTGCCGACGCGGTTAAGCCGGCCTGGGGCCGGCCTGCAGGCGGGACGCCTGCGCTACAGGTCTCGGCTTCCCAATCGTCCTTGCAGCGCAGTCGTCTCGCCTGCATTGGTGTCGGCATGCCGACACCAAACCGCTCCAAAACCGCCCGCACCGAATCGCCCATGCTGCCCAGGTGCACCGGGATGTGCGGGGCGTTGGCGATCAGGTTGCCCGTCGCGTCGAACAGGGCGCAGGAGAAATCCAGGCGCTCGCGGATGTTCACCGAGCGGGCGGTCATTTGCAGAGTGCGGCCCATGTCTTCGGCCAGACTCATGAAGCGGCGGCTGAACAAGGTCAGCCAGGTGGGGTCGGGACGGCCGCAATCGGGGCGGCGGCCTTGTATTTCCAGGGCCGTGAGCAGCAGGTCGCCACGCGGCGTCATCTCTGCCCGCCAGCCCGGTTCCACCAGGGTGGTGCTGCCGGCCTCGACGATCAGGCTGGGGCCGTTGACGACCTGTCCGGCGCACAGGCTTTCCCTCCGGGTGATCGGGGTTGGGCGCCACTGGCTTTGCAGGAAAACTGGGCGCAGCGCCACCGGCTGGCCTGCTTGCCGCACGCTGGGCGGGTAAGCCCGTGGCTCATCACCGCCGGAGACGGTTTCCGTTTCCACTGCCGCGCAGACCAGGGCGCGGTTAGAGTCGGCAAAGCCGAAACGGGCCCGATGTTCGGCATGGAAAGCGGCGGCCATTTCCTCCAGGCTGGCGAGGGGGATGGGAAGTGTGGTGTCAGAGCCGGCGTAGCGAAGGAGAAGGCGGCATTTTTCTCCCCTCTCCCCCGGGGAGAGGGGCTGGGGGTGAGGGATCGACGCCTGATCCAGCCACATCGGGTAACCGAAGGCTGTCCCCTCACCCCCAGCCCGTCCCCCAGCGGGGGAGGGGAGCAGAGACTCTACCGCCACCTGCTTGACTACCCGCCGTTCCGCCAGGCCGATGCCATAAGCGGATAGCACCGAGGCAAACGGTGAAATCAGTACCCGGCCGATACCCAGCCGTTGCGCGACCGCGCAGGCGTGCTGGCCACCGGCGCCGCCGAAGCTCATCAGCGTGAAATCCGCCGGATTGACGCCGCGCGCCAGGGTGATGTGGCGGATAGCGTCGGCCATGTTTTCCACGGCGATGTCGAGAAAACCCTCGGCCAGGCGTTCCGGGCTGTAATCCAGGCTTAAGGCCCGGTTGACTTGGGACGCCATTGCGGCAAAGGCGTTTTTCACGGCATCCGCATCCAGCGCCTGGTCGCCACCGGGACCGAATACGGCGGGAAAGAAGTCGGCCTGGAGGCGGCCCAAAAGCAGGTTGGCGTCGGTTACCGTGAGCGGGCCGCCGCGCCGGTAGCTGGCGGGGCCGGGCAAGCTACCGGCGGAGGCGGGGCCGGCGAACAGACGCGCGCCGTCGAATTCAAGTATCGAGCCGCCGCCCGCCGCTACGCTCTGCACGCCCAGCATGGGCACGCGAATGCGGTGGCCGGCGATCAGGGTGTCCAGCGTTCTTTCAAACTCCCCGGCATAGAGCGAAACATCGGTGGAGGTGCCGCCCATGTCGAAGCCGATCAGCTTATCGAAGCCCGCCGCGCGCCCGGCGCGGGCCATGCCGATGAGACCCCCGGCGGGACCGGAGAGCACGCTATCCTTGCCCTGAAAATGGGCGGCATCCGTCATGCCGCCATTCGATTGCATGAATTCCAGGGTGCAATCGTCCGGCAGCGCGGCCGCCACTTGAGCCACATAGCGGCGCAGCGGCGGCGACAGGGTGGCGTCGAGCACGGTGGTTTCCGCGCGCGCCACGAACTTGATCAAGGGGCTTACCTGATGCGACAGGCTGACCTGGGTAAAGCCGGCCGCGCGCGCCAGTTCGCCCGCCGCGAGTTCATGCGCGGGGTTTTTCCAACTGTGCAGAAAGGCGATGGCGCAGGTGGACAAACCGTCCGCGTGGGCGTGGCGTAGCGCTTCGAGCAGCGCGCCACCGTCCAGGGGGGTGAGCACTGCGCCGCTGGCCGACACGCGCTCATCAGCCTCGATAACCTGGGCATGAAGCGGTGCCGGCTTCCTGATGTCCAGCGCAAAGATATCGGGCCGTGCTTGGTCGCCAATTTCCAGGGCATCGGCGAAGCCGCGGGTAGTCACCAGCAGGGTGGGTTCGCCCTGGCCGGTGAGCAGGGCGTTGGTACCCACGGTGGTGCCCATCTTGACGGCCGAGAGTGTGCCTGGCGGGATGGGGTCGCTCGCGCGCAAGCCCAGCAAGTCACGGATGCCGGCGATGGCGGCGTCCTGATAATGTTCCGGGTCTTCTGACAGCAGTTTTTTCTGGATCAGGCCGCCGTCCGGCGCGCGGGCAACGAGGTCCGTGAAGGTGCCGCCGCGGTCGATCCAGAATTGCCAGGGCATCGGGTAGCGATCAAATCCCGCGCAGCAACTCGTTGATGCCGACCTTGGAGCGGGTCTTGGCATCGACCTGCTTCACGATCACCGCGCAATACAGGCTGTATTTGCCGTCGGCGGAGGGCAGGTTGCCACTGACCACGACCGAGCCGGCGGGAATGCGGCCGTAGCTGATTTCACCGGTTTCGCGGTTATAGACGCGGGTGGACTGGCCGATGTAGACACCCATCGAAATCACGCTGTTGTCTTCCACCACCACGCCTTCGACCACTTCCGAACGCGCGCCGATGAAGCAGTTGTCGCCGATGATGGTGGGGCCGGCCTGCACCGGCTCCAGCACACCGCCGATGCCGACACCGCCGCTCAAATGCACGTTCTTGCCGATCTGCGCGCAGGAACCGACCGTGGCCCAGGTATCGACCATGGTGCCTTCATCGACGTAGGCGCCGATGTTCACGTAGGAAGGCATCAGCACCACGTTCTTGGCGATGTAGGAACCTTTGCGCACAGATGCCGGCGGCACCACGCGGAAGCCGCCTTCGCGAAAATCGCGGCTGTTGTAATCGGCGAACTTGGAGGGCACCTTGTCGTAGTAGTTGGTGAAGCCGCCCTTGATGAAGGCGTTGTCTTCCAGCCGGAACGACAGCAACACCGCTTTCTTGATCCACTGGTGGGTGACCCAGGTCTGTCCCTCACCACGTTCCGCGACCCGCAACTGGCCCATGTCGAGCAGGTCGATCACGGCCATGGCCGCGTCCTTGACCTTGGGTTCGACATTGCGCGGGGTGATGTCGGCGCGGCGCTCGAAGGCTTCCTCGATGATTTGTTGCAGGTCGTGCATGGCGAATCCTTATTCAGGTTGGTGAATGAAATCAGCCGTAGGGCGCGTCGTGCGCACCAATCCGTATCCGGTGGTGTGTATGGCGCACCCTACGGGATCAATGGGTCGTACCCGTTTCAACGAACTCAACGATTTGTTGCGCGGCTTCGACGCATTGCTCCAGCCCATCGACCAATGCGATGCGAATGAAGCCTTTACCTGGGTTGACCCCTTTCGCTTCGCGCGCCAGATAGGAGCCGGGCAACACGGTGACGTGTTTTTCCCGATACAACTCGCGGGCGAAAACGGTGTCATCAGCGCCGGGCACTTTCGCCCAGAGGTAGAAGGCGGCATCCGGCGCATCGAATTCCAGGGTGCCTTGCAGGATGGGCATCACGGCGGCGAATTTCTCGCGGTACTGGCGGCGATTTTCCTGGACATGGCCTTCGTCGCGCCAGGCGGCGACGGACGCGGCCTGCACGGCGGGGTTCATGGCGCTGCCGTGGTAGGTGCGGTAGAGCAGGAATTGCCTGATGAGTTCGGCGTCGCCCGCGACGAAGCCGGAACGCAGGCCAGGCACGTTGGAGCGCTTCGACAGGCTGTTGAAGACCACCAGATTGTGCAAGTCGCGCCCCAGTTCTTTCGCCGCCGTCAGCGCGCCCAGGGGCGGGCCCCCGCCGCTCGCGCGTGAACCCACCGTCTGTGGTGCGGCGGGGGCGGCACCCGACTCCGGGGTCGCCTCCCCACTGCGTGGGGCCCCTGCTCCGCCCTCCGCAAGCGCCCCTTCGTGAAAATAGATTTCCGAATAGCACTCGTCGGACGCGATGACGAAGCCGTGGCGGTCGGCCAGGTCGAAAACCTCGCGCCAGTCGGCCAGGCTCATGACGCGGCCGGTGGGGTTGCCGGGCGAGCAGACATAGGCCAGTTGCACCGTTTCCCACAGATCCTCGGGAATGGCCGCGAAGTCGCAGCGGAAGCCGTTTTCTGGCAGGGTATTGAGAAAATAGGGTTTGGCCCCGGCGAGCAGGGCGGCGCCTTCGTATATCTGGTAGAAGGGGTTGGGTGCGAGTACCCGCTTTACATGCTTGCTCGGGTCGATCACCGCCTGGGCGAAGGCGAACAGCGCCTCGCGGCTGCCGTTCACCGGCAAAATCTGGTTGGCCGGGTCGAGATCGACACCGTAGCGCATCCGGCTCCAGTTCGAGATCGCCTCGCGCAAGTCCTCGCTGCCCTGGGTGATTGGGTAACTGGACAGGCCTTGCAGATTCGCGGTGAGTGCTTCCTTGATGAATTCCGGCGTTGCGTGCCTGGGTTCGCCAATGGAAAGATTCACGGCCCGCAGGTCGGGATTGGGCGCCACGCCCGCGAACAAATCGCGCAGGCGTTGGAACGGGTAAGGCTGAAGCTGGTTCAGGCGCGGGTTCATTGGGTTGCGGACCCGATTCATAGTGGAAAAAAGGGCGCGAATTATATGCTTTCGAGTCGTTGGCTGGCCCCGTTGGCTTTGCTGGTCACGGCGACCACCTGGGGACTGGTCTGGTATCCCTACCGCATCCTGGAACAGGCCGGTTTGAGCGGCAGCGTGGCTTCCGTGTTGACCTATCTGGTCGCGTTGCCGCCGCTGTTGCTCCTTGCCCTGCGTAGCCGTTCGGTGGCCGATCCGGCCGAGCGCGGTTTGTTGCTCGCGCTTGCCCTGGTCTCCGGCTGGACCAATCTGGCCTATGTGCTGGCGGTGATCCACGGCGAGGTGATGCGGGTCATGCTGTTGTTCTATCTGGCGCCGCTGTGGACCGTGCCGTTCGCGCGCCTGTTGTTGAACGAGCATGCCGGCCGCGGCGCCTGGCTGGTGATCGCCCTGGCGCTGGCGGGAGCCTGGGCCATGCTGGCGGGGGAGGGCGGTTTTCCGATGCCGCATAACGCCGCCGAGTGGCTGGGGCTGTCGGCGGGCGTCGGTTTCGCGCTTGCCAATGTACTCACGCGCCGGCTCAAGTCCGCGCCCATCGCCGTGCGTTCGCTCTGGGTATTCGCCGGGGTGGTGGCGGTTTCCACGCTCTACGCCAGCGCCGAAGGCGCCACGCCGGGCGTATTGCGCGTGCTCGATGGCAAAGCCTGGTGGTTGGTGGCGGGCATCGCCCTGGCGCTGTTGTTGGCCACTTTCACCATGCAATACGGGCTGTCCCACACCCCCGCCAATCGGGCCGTCGTCATCCTGTTGGCGGAATTGGTAGTGGCCGCGTTGTCCAGTCGCTGGCTGGCCGGCGAGGTCATGGATAGGCACGAATGGATAGGCGGTGCCATGATCGTCGCCGCCACCCTGTTTTCCGTAGGGGCGGAAAAAGATGACTGAAACCGTGATTTCGTTGCTCCACGTCTCACTGTTGGTGGCCGACCTGGCGCGTTCGCGCGCTTTCTACGAGGGCGTGCTCGGCTTGCAAGTCAACCCGGCGCGGCCGGCCATGAGCTTCGACGGCGTCTGGTACGACGTCGGCGGCGGCCAGATCCACCTCATCAACCTGCCCAACCCCGATCCGGTGATGGGCCGCCCGGAACATGGCGGCCGCGACCGCCACACCGCGCTGGGCGTGATCGGCTTCACGGCCACGCAAGCCCGCCTCGACGCCGCCGGCCTGGCCTACACCCTCAGCCGCTCCGGCCGCGCGGCCCTGTTTGTGCGCGACCCGGACGGCAATGCGTTGGAGCTGGTGGAACTCAGCCAGGCCAGGGAGGCGAAGTAATCGGTCCGTGGCCGCAAGGCGTTTGCGGCAAAGGGATCACCCTCTGGCTGCAAATCCGGCAAAAACAGGCCTCGCCGGGGTCGATTGTGGCTATGCCGAAACTTCGTTGACTCGTTTTCGTTATCGACAATCAAAGTCCAACGGTTGCCGCGCATTCGCGTGCCACACGAGAGATACAAGCTGGCGGGCCGATCTCGGCCCAGGATTCCGAGTAATGCCCTTGTGCGATGCGCGCTGGCAGGCTCGACCAGGGGTAATCGGCGGCGCGCGTGGCCAGGCCGTGCCGCACCGGGTCGTAGTGGATGATATCGAGGTGGCTGCGCAAGTCGTCGGTCGAATACGAACTCCGGTATTCGATGCCAGCTTCCCAGAATGGGGCGTTGTTGGGCGCATCCCGTTCAAAAAGCGGCGTCGATTTGCGCCAGGCGCGCAGGAAGTTGGTACGCAGGTCATTCATGATGGCGGAGCTTTCGTAGTCGCCGGGGATTTTGAACAGAAAATGGGCGTGGTCGCTCAGCACGACATAGCCCGCGATGGTCAGGCTGAAATGCTTTTTGGTTTCCATGAAACAGTCCAGTAGCCGTTGTTTCATGGCGTCTTTGGCTAGCAGAGGGGCGCGTCCGAAGGTGCGCAGGGTGACGAATTGATAGGGAGAAAAATGAGAGAAGGACATGATGTGCTCCAGATCGTACTGACAAAAACACCTTGTAGTTTCTATTGAATGGTAGGTAATACCTATTAAATTTGTCACAGTAGATTGGATATATAACGAATGCCGCCGAATCTACTTTTAGGGGAAGGCTCTTTGGTGCCGCTCCACGCCATGCCCACGTCGAACACCGGCAGAGCCAATGAAAAGGCCTCCCCTGGAGGAGGCCCGTTGCGGTGCTTGCTGCTTGGTTTACTTGTACAGCGTGGTGGCTTCAGTTTCCATCACGGGGCGCTGGCGCAGGTCGCTGGTCATGATGACGGTGAAGCGCGAGTCGGAGGGCGTCATG
>Ga0210027_1000673_pt1 | contig 34251 bp, 31 predicted proteins | sample CryGeymeta201510_FD_183978 | JGI IMG/M metagenome (GOLD analysis project Ga0210027, IMG submission 183978) | Groundwater microbial communities from Crystal Geyser aquifers in Utah, USA - Crystal Geyser metaG 2015-10 (SPAdes) (version 2) | ecosystem: Environmental > Aquatic > Deep subsurface >...
CTAGAAAGCTCAGTTGGACGCGCCCAAGTGTGCGGTTTTCGGGCTGCCTGGCAAGGCGCGCTCAGTGGCCAATGAGCGCGGCGGGGCTGGCCCCGCAAGGATAAGCAGGGACTTGGCCGCCGTCTTTTGGCGGCTTAGTCCTTCGCTTAGGAGTTTCATCAGGAGCAACGCCGCCAGGCAGCCCGAAAACCGTGCAATCGGGTGCGTAGCGGCGCCACCCAATGGGTGAGCGTCCCCGGAGGCGCAAACGCCAGCACCCATGCGGCCTCACGAGGGCCAAGGAGCGGTCAACTGAGCTTTCTAGGTTTAACGCGAGGCGACCCGACTCCGGAGTAACGTGGCTTGGGCGCGGTCGGCACGCAAAGCTACACCACAGGCAGGATGACACAAAGATGGAATACAGGCGTGATTCGAGGTGTTTCGAATCAAATGAACCCGGAATTACTGGCCAGGTTCAATACGCAACGGTGAAATGATATTATCTTTTGATTCAAGCGTAAAAACGAATAGATCGTGGCAGACACGAAGGCGCCGGAGATATACTTTTCTTTCACTTTCATTCTGTGTCATCGTCCCCATAACTACACTGAGATTGTTGCACCGTGTGATGATCTGCTTAAGTTCATCCTTGGTCATGGACATTGGGGCATTTGTTTTTTTGCAGATGTCGTCGAATTCCACCTTCCAGTCCTGAGCATAGGCTGTACCAATAACGTGATTAAGTGCTGACAGAAAAAAATCAGTACCCTCCTTATTTAAAAGCCCAGCCAGTATTAGCAGCAGTGAAATACGCAGAAAGTTTTTCAATATTTTGTCTCTGATTTCATCGTCGGGTGACAAGCTTTACAACGCTGTATGGGGAACGCCACATTAATGTGGCAGACACCACAGAATTCCCCGTCCAAAATGCGAACCATCTCGAAATGTTTGGTGGTTTTCTTTTTTATATTAAAGATGGCTGGGTGGCAATTATTGCAATCCAGCCATTCTATGTGAATATTGTGGGGGAAAATTGCTGGCGGAACACCTGACCATTCCGCCTCCAGTGTCAAATTCTCCTTGAAGGCCAAACCTTCGGCTGGCTTTAACGAAAGGTAGTTCTGCGGGGTAATCCATCCTTGCTTCATGGCTTCCGTCCAATCTATTTTGTTTCCGTAATTAGCATTAGGCAATTGTGATACCGTATCCGCAAATTTCACTCCGCTTGAGTTCTGTCCCCCGTCATGGCATTTATCGCAGTTCGGTTTTTCATGGCTAAATGCAACTTTACCATCATGGCAGCCAGAAGCGCCACAATGCAGGCCAGCCCTATTCGTTTTTTCAGTTATCTCCGTTGTATTCGCCTTCATGTTGAATTCGAGCTCGAAATGACAAACCCTGCATGTATGTTTCTGCCGATGGATCCAGTGGGAAAAAGTCACGGGCTTCATGCCGTTTTTTTCCGATGTTCTGTTGATGAGCACGTTTCCATACTCATTCGGAGGGGGAACAGGGGGCAGATCCCAGTTGCCAAACGAAAGCCGTGTCATCAGGACGATGAACAAACTTCCCAGAATGAAATGTTTTACATGACTGGTTTTGAATGACATCTTTGGCAATCGATAAGGGGAAATGCGACTGAGGTGTGGCAGACGCCACAGTATTTACCTTCAAATATCTCAAGCATCGAATATTGTTTGCTTCCCCTTTTTACGCTTGGAAATACCTCGGGATGGCATAATTCACAACTGTTCCAGACCACGTGTTTGTTGTGAGAAAAAATGATTTCTGGCATTCCCCTGACTTTCGGGTAAAGAGAAAAATCCTTATCAACGGGTAACGGAGCTCTTTTTATTGAAATGCCTTCGATAGTATCGATAAGCGCGACCGCGCCATCGGCTTCTGTTTTTACCCAGTTAATACCGTTTCCGAAACGTTCTTTAGCAAATTGTTTCGTATAATCATAAAAATCATATTGCTTTTTTACATACCTGCCCTGGGAATGACAACGATCACAGCGCTTCGTATCGTCGGTCAAATTCTTTGAACAGGCTTCAAACACAACGCGTTCTTCGTGGGCCATTTTCCCATTATGGCATGCACCACAATAATAACCTTTCATGTTGTCTGCCGCTTTTACTTTGGTTTCGCCGGTTTTCATGGCAAAGGCAAGATCAACATGGCAGAGTCTGCAGGTGAACTTCGAGCGGTGGAGCCAGTGGTCAAAAACAACAGGAGCAATCCCAGCCCGTTCCGCATAATTGTTCATGACCACTTGGCCATACTCATGCGGAAGTGGCCTTTTTTTTATTACCCCCCCCTCTCCCAACACGGTATTAATAGAGACCCAGAGAAGACAGAATACGATAACTATCTTTTTCAATTGTCGCCCCTAATAAAATGGGAAATTAGACTGTGCGATCAAGGTATCCACAACGCGGATAATTTCTCGCGACACGGGAAGTGTTGTGTGGTTGTTTTTCGAGCAAATTAGATTTTCTTCGTGCCACTGTTTCACGATAACCAAGGGTCAGTATCTAGGCGTTTTATCGGGTAGATGAGGGTTATGGCACCGTGCTCACCCCAGCAAACTGGATGCAAAGCACTTAATATCATCAGGGTAATACTTAATCTACACTGCCACAACTTAAATGTAGATTTGGCTACTAATTAGTATTGGCTGCTGGCTCGGGCGGGAGCGGCAATCCGGCCTTTGCCAGGGTTCGTCGCCTATCTCTCCGGATTCGCCTTCACCGCCACACCGGGCAAGGTGTGGCTAATTGCTGCGCCTCCGCTATTTCCAGCCCATGGGAGTTCCACCTGCGCTGGTGGCGCTCGCATTTGTGTACGAACGGGTCTTCGATCTGGTCGTGGTGCTCTGTCTTGCCGGCATGGCCGCTGCAAACCGGGGTATTCCCGGTTGTGGTGGTGTTCGTGGTGCTCGTTCTGGCCACGGTAATTCTGCTGGTGAAATACCCTCACCGTGTACTGCATGTCGCCAATTATCTGGAACGGCGGCACATGCGGCGGCTGGTGCGCCTTTTGGAAATCTGTGCTCGTGGTTTCGCGCTTACGATGGTTTGGCTTAGCCCCTGGATTGGCTCATCTTTCTTGCGGCCGTGCTGTCGCCTGGGGCTGACAGCGTATGTATTTGTGCTGCTGTTGGATCATCTGGCACTGGGCGTGCCCGTATTGCTGGCGTTTTCTCTTTACCCGGTAGCCATGCTGCCGGGTGGAATCGGCTCCACGGAGGCGGTCCTAGTCATCCTGCTGTCGGACTTGGGGTCAGTCTGGCTAACGGGCATGAATTGAGGCCACCCCGGATGATGAAGCCGGCGCTACAGTGGGGGTGTGGGCTTGTTTCACGTTAATGGCACGGTCGCCGCAATTGGCATTCGTCTCGCATCCATCTGGTTTGCTACCTTGCTCGGGTTGCTTGCGATGCGGGTTCTGGAATTGGCCCAAAGCGCTGGTGGCAGACATGCCACGCCTGCTCAGGGGTTAATCGAGAATGTTTGAGCCCGAGCCAGATTTCAGCCCTTGATCCAGCCCATGAGCAGCAGGACCGCCAGCAGGCCGGAGATCACGGCCAACCAGCGGTTGCGCGTCTGCTGCTGGTTCAGCATCAGTTCCAGGCCGGCTTCCAGTTTTTCCAGGCGATCCGCGCGCAAAGCCTGGTGCGCCAGGCGTGGCAATTGCGGGATCAGCGCGCCCCAGTAGGGGGCTTCTTCCTTGAACGTGCGCAACCAGCCGCGCCAGCCGATCTGCTCATTCATCCAGCGTTCCAGGAACGGCTTGGCGGTGGCCCAGAGGTCGAGGTCGGGGTCGAGATCGCGGCCAAGACCTTCGATGTTGAGCAAAGTCTTTTGCAGCAGCACCAGTTGCGGCAGGATCTCCATGCCGAAGCGGCGCGAGGTCTGGAACAGGCGCAAGAGCACGCGGCCGAAGGCGATTTCCTTCAGCGGCCGGTCGAACACCGGCTCGCATACCGCCCGGATGGCCGCCTCGAATTCGTCCACCCGCGTGTCCGCGGCTACCCAGCCGGCATCCAGGTGCGCCTGGGCCACCTTTTTGTAATCGCGCCGGAAGAAGGCCAGAAAGTTCTGTGCCAGGTAGTTTTTATCGACATCGGTCAGGGTGCCCATGATGCCGAAGTCGAGCGCGATGTACTTCCCCTCGGGGGTGACCAGGATGTTGCCGGGGTGCATATCGGCATGGAAAAAACCATCGCGGAACACCTGGGTGAAGAAGATTTCCACCCCGGCGCGCGCCAGACGCGGGATGTCCACGCCCTGGCGCTTCAGTTCGTCGAGGCGCGAGATCGGCGTGCCATCCATCCAGCTCATCACCATCACTTCCTCGGCGCAGTAATCCCAGTAAACCTCGGGCACAGCCAGCAGCGAAGAAGTGGCGAAATTACGGTGCAGTTGCGAGCAGTTGGAGGCTTCGCGCATCTGGTCCAGTTCGTCGCCCAAATGTTTGGCGAACTCGGCCACCACCTCGCGCGGTTTCAGGCGTTTGCCATCCCACCAGAGCAGTTCGACCAGGTGGGCAAGGGCGTCGAGGAGCCGCATATCGTGGCCGATGACCTTCTGGATGCCGGGGCGCAGCACTTTAACCGCCACCGCTTCACCCGATTTCAGGCGCGCCCTGTGCACCTGCGCCACGGAAGCGGAAGCCACCGGCGTCGGGTCAAATTCGGCGAATACGTCGGCGGCCTCGCGCCCATAGGCGTGGCGCAGCACCGCCAGCGCCTGTTCGCTGGGAAAGGGCGGCACCTGATCCTGCAGCTTCGCCAGCTCATCGGCGATGTCCGGCGGAATGAGATCTCGCCGGGTGGACAACATCTGGCCGAACTTGACGAAAATCGGCCCTAGGCGTTCCAGCGCCAGGCGCAGCCGCTCGCCACGCGGCGCCGACAGGTCGCGCCAGAAGAACAGGGTCTGCACCAACCAGCGCACGAGTTTCACCCGCTCATGGCCGAGGAAAAACTCATCCAGCCCAAAACGGGATGCGGTGAGGCAGATGCGCAGGAGGCGGAAAAGGATCATCAGGCTTTACGGTTGGCTTCGAGCAGACGCAATCGCGCCTCCAACCGGTCCGCGTCCTCGCGCAGGCGGTCCACTTCGGCGATGAACTCATGCACGGCGAGCGGCTCGGCAAGCCACGCCTGTTCGTGGACGGCGTATTCGGCGAGGTTGCGGCCGACGGATTCGACCGCCTGGCCGCGCCAGTTCATGACGCCCTGGATGAACCGATCGACCCGGCTGGCGGCGATGTCGCCCAGGGTGGGCCGCAACGCCAGCACCCAGTCGAAATCGGCGAGTGCCGTGGCCAGGTCGGCGGCAAGCACGCCGTCGCCAGCCACCTGGAACAGATCACCGAGCTTGCCGCCGGCCAGCCATTGCGGCACGGCGGCAAGATCGGGTAAGAGCTGTACATCGGGCGCGGCATCCGCTGAGGCGGCGACGAAACCGCCATCGGCCTCGATGCAAACGGACAGCGGAATCAGCGGCAGGGCAAGCCGCACGCATTTGCCGGCATGGCGAACCAGCCGTGCTTTCGCGCTCGGTTGCTGGTCCAGCAGGGCGTTGAGGGAAGACCCAAGGGCGGCGGCGAAAAGGAAATCAGGAGTGGCGTCGGGCATGGCCGGATTGTATGCGATACGCCGATAATCCGGCCCCAGCCCACTTTTCCCTTGGTTCCATGAACATCGACGGCACCCCCACCCGCACGATCTGGCCCGCTGACGGCGCGGTCGAGATCATCGACCAGACCCGTTTGCCGCATGAATACGTTATCCACAGGCTAACCAGCCTGGAGGCTGCCGCCGAGGCGATTCGGGTGATGCGGGTGCGCGGGGCGCCGCTGATCGGGGCCACTGCAGCCTACGGCCTGGCGCTGGCGGCCAGCCGCGACGCCGGCGATGACGCGCTGCGCGGCGCCGGTGACGCGCTGATCGCCACCCGACCCACCGCCGTCAATCTGCAATGGGCGGTGCGCCGCGTGTTGGACTTGCTCCTGCCGCTGCCGCCGGAGCAGCGCGCGGCGGCAGCCTGGCGCGAGGCGGCGGCGGTCTGCGAGGAGGACGTGGCGCAGAACCGGGCCATCGGCCGCCATGGCGCCGACCTCATCAAGGCCATTGCCGCTCGTAAGATGGGCCCGCTCAACCTGCTTACCCATTGCAATGCCGGCTGGCTGGCCACGGTCGACTGGGGCACCGCGCTGGCGCCGGTCTACGCGGCGGTGGCGGCGGGTATTCCGCTGCACGTCTGGGTCGACGAGACCCGCCCGCGCAACCAGGGGGCCAGCCTCACCGCCTGGGAACTGGGAAAGCACGGCGTGCCGCATACGGTGATCGCCGACAACGCCGGCGGCCACCTGATGCAGCATGGCCGCGTCGATCTATGCATCGTTGGCACCGATCGCACTGCCGCCAACGGCGACGTCTGCAACAAGATCGGCACCTATCTCAAGGCGCTGGCGGCGCGGGATAACGGGGTGCCATTCTATGTCGCCGCGCCCGGCCCCAGCATCGACTTCACCCTGATGAGCGGGCGTGAGATTCCCATTGAGGAACGCAGCGCCGAGGAGGTGACCCATATCTCGGGCCTGGATGGCGAGGGGCGGGTTTCCACCGTGCAACTCACGCCCACCGGCAGCCCCGCCGCCAATCCGGCCTTCGATGTCACACCGGCGCGGCTGTTGACGGGGATCATCACCGAACGTGGGGTGTGCGGCGCCAGCCGTGCGGCTCTGGCTGGGCTTTATCCGGAGCGGCTGTAGCCATTCGGCGGATTACGCCTGCGGCTAATCCGCCCTACAGGAGACGATATGACCGAACTCGCCGAACAAGTCGCCGAAACCACGCGTCGCAGCGTGGTGCTCGGCCTCAACCAGGGCACTTCCGGCAATGTCAGCGCGCGTTCGACGGAGGGGTTTCTGATCACGCCTTCCGGGCATGACATGACCCGCATCGGCGCCGCTGACATTGTGCCTGTGGACAGGGACGGCAACGTGCCCGCCGGACTGGCGCCGTCCAGCGAGTGGCGTTTCCATCGCGACCTCTATGCCGCTTTCCCGGAGGCGCAAGCGGTGGTGCACGCGCATTCGCCGTTTGCCGTGGCGCTGGCCTGCCTGCGCCGCGACATTCCGCCGTTTCATTACATGGTAGCGATGGCCGGCGGCACCGATATTCGCTGCGCCGCCTACGCCACTTTCGGCACCCAGGCTTTGTCTGCTGCCGTGCTCGCCGCCCTGCGCGGCCGCCGCGCCTGCCTGATGGCCAACCATGGCCTGCTGGCCTGGGGGCGCAGCCTGAACGGCGCGCTCGCCCTGGCCCAGGAAGTGGAAGCCCTGTGCGGCCAATATCTGCGCGCCAGCCAGGTGGGTGAACCGGTGTTGCTCACGGCGGCCGAGATGGCTGAGGTGCTGGAGAAGTTCAAGGGCTATGGGGCGCGGGATTGAGGCATTTCCCGCCATTGCATCGCGGACTCGGTCCGCTCCTACGGTTTGGGGGCTATCCGGTTAACCCGCGCAATCCGACTTTCTTGCCCCCGCGCTCTCGGTTAGCATGTTTGACGCACCGCACAACCCCGTAGGAGACGTTCATGCCGCAAACCAAGATTCTGCTCGACGAGAGCGACATTCCCACCCATTGGTACAACGTTGTCGCCGATATGCCCAACAAGCCGGCTCCGCCACTGGGGCCAGACGGCAAGCCGATCGGGCCGGAAGCGCTGGCACCGATTTTCCCGATGGCGCTGATCGAGCAGGAAGTGTCGGCGGAACGCTGGATTCCCATCCCGGAGCCGGTGCGCGAGGCCTATCGCCTGTATCGCCCCTCGCCGATGTTCCGCGCGCGTCGCCTGGAACAGATGCTGGGCACCCCGGCGCATATCTATTACAAGTACGAAGGTGTCTCGCCGGCCGGCTCGCACAAGGTCAACACCTCGATCGCCCAGGCGTATTACAACGCCCAGGCTGGCATCCACCGCCTGGCCACGGAAACCGGCGCCGGGCAGTGGGGTTCGTCGCTGGCGCTGGCCGGGCAAATGTTCGGCATCGACGTGCGCGTGTTCATGGTGAAGGTGAGCTATGACCAGAAGCCGTTCCGCCGCTCGATGATGCACACCTGGGGCGCCGAGGTGTTCGCCAGCCCCTCGCCGCACACCGCGACCGGCCGCCGCGCCCTGGAAGTCGACCCGGATTCGCCCGGTTCCCTGGGGATGGCCATTTCCGAGGCCGTGGAAGAGGCGGCCAGCCGCCCGGACACCAACTACGCCTTGGGCTCGGTGCTCAACCATGTCTGCCATCACCAGACCATCATCGGCCAGGAAGCCAAGAAACAGTTCGAGAAAGTGGGTGAATACCCGGACGTAGTGATCGCTTGCTGCGGCGGCGGCTCCAACTTCGCCGGCGCCGCCTTCCCCTTCCTGGCGGACAAGGCGGCGGGCGACCCGAAGGCGAAGAACTTGCGCCTGGTGGCGGCGGAGCCGACCTCCTGCCCGACCCTTACGCGCGGCCACTACGCCTACGACTTCGGCGACAGCGTCGGCCTCACCCCGCTGATGCTGATGTACACCCTCGGCCACGACTTCATGCCGCCTTCCATCCACGCTGGCGGCCTGCGTTATCACGGCGATTCGCCCTTGGTGTCGCAGCTTTACCACGAGAAGTTGATCGAGGCGGTGGCGGTGCCGCAACTAGCCACCTTCGAGGCCGGTGTCGCCTTCGCCCGCACTGAGGGCATCATCCCGGCGCCCGAGTCCTGCCACGCCATCCGCGCCTGTATCGACGAAGCCATGCAGTGCAAGGCAAGCGGCGAGCCCAAGGTGCTGTTCTTCAACCTGTCCGGCCACGGCCACTTCGACATGGCCTCCTACGACAAGTATTTCTCCGGCCAACTGGAGGATTATGCGTACCCGGCGGCGGCCATTGACGAAGCCTTGCACCATCTGCCCAAGGTTGGTTGATGCGGCGCACCCGGGTTGTGAGCGATAGGGTGGCTCTGTTAGCATCGCGCGCCACGCCATGAAAACCTGTTATGCGCACTTTACGTTTCCGACCGCACTGGCGGCCGGGGACGATTGACGCGCACAGCGGCGTTAGATCCACCCGAGAAACCGCCAGGCCTGGCGGTTTTTTCGTTTCAGCCTCACAGGAGTTATCGAAATGCCCGGATACCGTACCGACGACACCCGCATCGAACAGGGCGATGAGCTGCTCGCGCCGATGCAGATCATGCGCGAACTGAAGGCCAGCGAAGCCGCCTTGCGCACCACCTACCAAGCGCGCACCCGCATTCATGATGTGCTCCGCGGCGCCGACGACCGTCTGGTGGTGGTGGTCGGCCCCTGTTCCATTCACGATACCGGCGCGGCGCTGGACTACGCGAAGAAGTTGAAGCCCCTGGCGGATGAACTGGTCCATGATCTGGTCGTGGTCATGCGCGTCTATTTCGAAAAGCCGCGTACCACGGTGGGCTGGAAAGGCCTGATCAACGACCCGAACCTGAACGAGAGTTTTGACATCAACGAAGGCCTGCGCCTGGCGCGCAAGCTGCTGCTGGAAATCAACGAACTGGGCCTGCCCTGCGGTACCGAATTCCTTGATCTCATCTCGCCGCAATACATCGCCGATCTGGTCGCCTGGGGCGCCATTGGCGCGCGCACCACGGAATCGCAATCACATCGGCAACTGGCTTCCGGCCTGTCCTGCCCGGTGGGCTTCAAGAACGGCACCGATGGCAACCTGAAGATCGCGGTGGACGCGATCAAGGCCGCCGCCTCCCGCCACCACTTCGTTTCTGTCACCAAATCCGGCCATGTCGCGGTGTTCAAGACCAAGGGTAACGAGGATTGCCATGTCATCCTGCGCGGCGGCAAGCAGCCCAACTACGATGCCCAGAGCGTCAACGCCGCCTGCGGCGAACTGGCCAGCGCGGGTTTGCGGCAGCAGGTCATGATCGATTTCTCGCACGCCAACTCCAGCAAGCAGTATCAACGCCAGATGGATGTCGGTCGCGACGTCGCAGGCCAGCTCGCGACGGGCGACAAACGCATCATGGGGGTGATGATCGAAAGCCATCTGGTTCCCGGCCGCCAGGATCTGAAGCCCGGCGTTTCTCTCACCTACGGCCAGTCCATCACCGACGCCTGCATCGGTTGGGATGACAGCGAACCGCTGCTACGCGAACTCGCCGAAGCCGTGCGTAATCGCCGCCTGGCGCAGCCGAGCGAGGAGGAATAGGAAAGACTCTGCTCGCGGCCAACGCTGAGTGGCATGACCGCGGTGCCAGCGAACTCGGTAGTTCCCTGGCCCGATTTCGGGCGCCGGAGAAGAGCGGGGTAAAAATGCCTCAGACGCGGGGTGTCAGGTGGCTTCGGCGAATACCCGCGTTTCGCTGGACGGCTCCGCCAGCAAGCCACGAATGCGTTGCGCCAGGTTGCCGAGTTCTTCGATCTGGCGCGAGACCTCGAGGTGCATCTGGTCGAGTTCGCCGATGCGGTCTTCCAGCGTGTCGGCGGCCTTGTGGATGCGTTTGACGCTTTCCAGGCGGCGGCGCAATTGCATCTGGTGCTCGCGCACCTGGCCTTCCATCGGCGACATCACGGCTTTGAGCCAGCTTTCCACGTCCTTGTTGAGCACCTCGAAGACTTGCACCACGCGTGAGGCCAGGGTCTCGAAAAAACGCGAGGTCAGGGTGTACTGCTCGGTGGTGAGAAAGGTATAGAAGGTGTTGAACTGCTGGTCGTAGGCGCTTTCCAGACGCTGGATTTCCTTGCGGTAACGCAGTATCGAGAAGGGGGGGAGGGCGACCAGATTGATGCCGTGTTCACGGTTCAGCTTCTGGTACATGCCATCCATCATCTTGTTGATCTCTTCGATCTGGCCGTTGGCGGTGTCGAGATGCGCATCGACATGCTTGAAAAAACGGCTCATGGCATCGCGAATGCCCCGGGTGAATCGGCTTTGCACCATGGCTTCGCGGGCGTCGCGCACCTCGTTGCGCAGGATATCCATGCCGATCTGGGAGAACAGCTTGATGCTTTGCTGGGAGAAGATCGAACGCAGCGCCTGGAATTGTTGCAGCCCTCGCTCGAAGGTCTCCTTGTCGTCGGAGATCTTGAGCATGATGTGTTCCACCACATCCTGATTTTTCCCCTGCAAGCCGCGCAGCTCGGTAAGTTGCTCCTCGATGCCGCGACGCCGCGCTTCCAGCAGGGATTCGCTGGAATAGAGCAGATCGGATAGTTCGGCATCGGTCTGGTCGCGGACAATGGCTTGTTTGGAGGAAATCAGTTCCTCGGACAGCGCTTTCTCCAGGGCGGCCAGCCGGCTCTTGGCCAGCAGCGCGGTATCGCCGTTGATCTTCGCCAACAGGCCTTTCTGCGCGGAGACCGGGTAGATCTGTGAGCTGTCGACGCCAAGCTGATCGGCGCAGGACTTCACCTGAGCGTCGATTTCCGCGTTGATCTGGGCTTCACTCTTGAGTTCGTCCCAGAGGCCGTCGATCTTGTTGAGCGCGACCAGACGGCCACGGTTCTTGCCGCGGGCGTAGATGTGGTTGCGCCAGACTTCGATATCGGACTTGGTGACACCGGTGTCCGCCGCCAGCACGAACAGCACCGCATGGGCATTGGGTAGCAGGTTGAAGGTGAGCTCCGGCTCCACGCCGATGGCATTCAGGCCCGGTGTGTCATACACCACCAGGCCTTTTTCCAGGAAGGGGTGCGGAAAGTTGATGATGGCGTGGCGCCAGGCGGGGATGGTGACGGTGCCTTCGTCATTGAGGCCGTTGCCGAAGTCGCTGTTTTTCGGGTCGTAGAGACCATATTGAGTGGCATCCACGACGGAGACGTTCTTGACCCGGCACACTTCCAGCATGGCTTGGCTAACATTGTCGGCCGAAGTAGGGTCGATTTCGATGACCGTCCATTCTTCCGCGTAATGCTTGTATTCCGCGATGGTGGCGGTGGTGGCGCGGGTCTCGATTGGGAGGAGTTCAATTCTGGCTGGCTTGCTGGCGTCGTAGAGCAGTTCCGTTGGGCACATGGTGGTGCGCCCGGCGGTGGAAGGCAGCAGGCGTTGCTTCAGATCCGAGAGAAAGATGGCGTTGATCAGCTCGGACTTGCCGCGCGAGAACTCGGCGACGAAGGCGACATGGAGTTTGTCTTCCGCGAGCCGGTCGACCAGTTGCTGCAAGCGCAGGTCACGTTGCGCGTCGTTGAGATCTTCCCGGTTCAGCCATTGGCGATAGTCGGCAATGCGATGCGAAAGATCCTCGCGCCACTGGCTATAGGCTTCGAAATCGTTGGCGAGCGAAGGGGTGCTCATACGGTATTCCTCCAGGGGCGCCCTTGGTCGGCGTGTTTTCCAGCGAGCCTTACCTGCAAATTCTGGCGGGCACTCTAGCATAAAACCCCTGTTTTCCAGGGGGCACACTCAACGTCGTTGGCAGCGTGGACAGTAATAAGTGGCCCGTGCGTTTTGCCGCAGGGTGCGGATGAGGCTGCCGCAAATCGTGCAGGGCTGTCCGGCGCGGCCGTAAACGCGGTAGGTTTGCTGGAACCAGCCAGGGTTGCCATGTCCGTCCACGAAGTCGCGCAGGGTGCTGCCGCCGGCCTCGATGGCGCGCATGAGGGTTTCCTTGATGGCGGCGGCCAGACGCGCACACCGTGGCCGGGAAAGGCGACCCGCAGGGGTGCGCGGATCGACGCCGGCATGAAACAGGGCTTCGTTGGCATAGATGTTGCCCACCCCCACCAGGAGATGGGCATCCATGATCACCTGCTTGATCGCGCTGGAACGCCCCTGGCAGAGGGCGTGCAGGCAGGCGCCGTCGAATTCTTCGGACAGAGGTTCCACGCCCAGGGAAGCGATGAGCGGGTGGCCGGCGGGGTCTGGTGTCCACAACAAAGCGCCAAAGCGGCGTGGGTCGTGATAGCGCAACACCTGGCCACCCTCCAGCAGCAGGTCGATGTGGTCGTGTTTCCGCACTGGCGTGTCGGCCGGCAGCAGGCGCAAGTTGCCCGACATGCCCAGGTGGATGATGAGCCAGGCATCGTCCAGTTGCATGAGCAGATATTTTCCTCGCCGCTGCAAGCCGAGTATCTGGCGGCCACGGATGCGCGTTTCCAGATCGTCCGGCGGCGGCCAGCGCAGGCGGGCCTCCCGTACCACAGCGGCGATCAAGCGGCGTCCGCGCAAATGGGGGGCGAGGCTGCGTCGCACGGTTTCGACTTCAGGAAGTTCGGGCATGGCGGGATGGGCCCCTGGAAAAGACCAAGCTTATCGCTTTGCCCTAATGGTCATGGGCCAGCATAATGACCCGACGTAGCCCGGATTGATCACCATGAACCTCAAACCTCTCTCTATCGCACTCATTGCCGTTTCACTCTCCGCCTGCGCCCAGTCGCAGATCGTGGTTGAGCCGACCCCGATACCCAACACGGCCAAGCCATCGAGTACCGGCCTGACGAGTCAGATGCTGTATCAGATCCTGCTCGGCGAGATTGCCAGCCAGCGTGGCGAGTTGCGCCTGGCCGCCGAAGCCTATACCGATCTGGCGAGCAAGACGCGGGATGCACGGATTGCGCAACGGGCTGTCGATCTGGCGCAGTACGCTCACCAACCCACGCTGGCCTTGCGCAATGCCCAGCTCTGGCGGGAGCTGGAGCCGGGCTCCGTGAAGGCGATGCAGAACCTGGCTTCGTTGTTGCTGGCCAATGGCCGGGTCAAGGAGGCCAAGCCGCATCTGGAGGCGTGGTTGAAAGCGGGCGACAGCGTGGAAGTCTTCCCCCAGATGCACGCGCTGTTCGCGCGCCAGAGGGACAAGCAGGCCGTGCTGGATCTGGTCACCGACCTGGCGACAGCTTATCCCGCCCTGCCCGAAGCGCGTTTTGCCGTCGCGCAGGTTGCCACCCAGGCGGGCCAGTTGCCGCGCGCGCTGGCCGCGCTGGACGAGGCGTTGCGTCTGCGGCCGCAATGGGAAAAAGCCGCCCTGTTCAAGGCTCAGTTGCTGTCCAGAAAGGATGGGGACGGCGTCGCGCTGGCTTACCTGGACGATTTTCTGCGGGCCAATCCCGCTGCGCGCGAGGTGCGCATGGCTTATGCCAAACAACTGGCTCACGCCGGCCGCTTTGCTGATTCGCGGGTTGAATTCGAGCGCCTGACGCGGGATGCGCCGAACGATCCGGAAGCGCATTTCACGCTGGGTCTGATCGCCATGCAAACCAACGACTGGGCCAGCGCCCGGGGCGGATTTCTCAAAGCACTCGATCTCGGGCATCCGGATGCGGATAGCGTGCGCTATTACCTGGGGCAACTGGATGAAGCGGAAAACCAGTTCGAGGCCGCGCTGAAGTGGTATCGGCAGGTCAATGATGGGCGCCATCGCTTCGCCGCCCAGTTGCGCGTCGCCGCCTTGCTGAGCCATCTCGGTCGGGGGCGGGAGGCGCGCGACTGGCTGGCCGCTTTGCCGGTTCAGGATGACGCCGAGCGCATTCAGGTGGTGCAGGCCGAAGCCCTGATCCTGCGCGATGCCAAGGACTATCCGGCGGTGTTCGAGGTGCTCAGCCGTGCGCTGGAGAAAATGCCGGATACACCGGAACTCCTTTATGACCGGGCCATGGTGGCGGAAAAACTCGACCGCCTGGATGTGCTGGAACAGGATCTGCGCCGCGTGATCAAGCTCAAGCCGGATCATGCCCACGCCTACAACGCCCTCGGCTATACCCTGGCGGACCGTACCAATCGCTTGCCGGAAGCGGTCGAACTGCTGAAACAGGCGCTGAAACTCTCGCCGGACGACCCCTTCATCCTTGACAGCATGGGTTGGGCACAATTCAAGCAAAAGCGCCTGCCGGAAGCGGTCGAGCATCTGCGCCGCGCCTATAACACCAAGCCTGATCCGGAAATCGCCGCGCACCTGGGCGAAGCGCTCTGGGTCAAGAACGCCAAGGGGGATCGTGACGAGGCGCGCCGTGTCTGGCACGGCTCGCTCCAGGTGCATCCCGATAATGAGAGCCTGCGCGAGGCCGTGTCGCGCCTGATGCCTTGAGTTTCATCTTTGCGCGCGGCCTGCCGCTCCTGCTGGCGGGTTTGTTGGCCGCCTGCGCGCAATGGCCAGCTCAGTTACCAGAACGCCGTTTACCGCCTCCGCCCCTCGTCCTGCCGGCGCCGCCCAGCGCCTTCCGTCTGGAAGGGCGGGTATCGCTCAAGGCCAACGAGGAATCCTTCTCCGGCGGCATGACCTGGCGGCATGATGCCGCGCGGCAGGAGCTGCTGCTGCGCACCCCCCTTGGCCAAGGGGTGGCCGAGTTGCGCGGTGATGTTGAGGGGGTCGAATTGCTTGACTCTGAAGGCCACCTGCATCGGGCGGCGGATGCAGAAACCCTGGTGCGGCAGGCGCTGGGCGTGACCTTGCCGCTCGCTGGCCTGGCCTGGTGGGTGGTGGGCAATGTGCGGCCGGGCGTGCCGTTTCAGGCGGAAGCGGATGATGAAGGCCACTTGGCGGTGTTGAATCAGGATGGCTGGCGTATCGAGTTCTCCCGCTATGCCCAGGTTGGCGACCACTTTCTCCCCGGCAAGTTGGTGGCCCGGCGCGCCGATGATCTGGAAATCCGTCTGGTGGTGGATGCCTGGGAGCTGCCATGGTGACGGTTCAGCCTGTCGCAATCGAACCGAAGATACGGGCTGTAGCGCCGGCGCCTTTTAACCCCGCCGGCGAGGGTGCCGGCGCTTTACGCACGCAATACGCTCCAGCGCGCTGACCAGACCCCCTTCATGAATCTTTATCCGGCGCCGGCCAAGCTGAATCTGTTCCTGCACGTGGTGGGCCGGCGGCCAGATGGTTATCACCTGTTGCAAAGCGTGTTCCGCTTTCTCGATTACGGTGACAGCCTGGACATCCAGGTGCGTCAAGATGGCGAGATTCGCCTACTGAGCCCCCTTCCCGGCATCGCCCCGGAACAGGATTTGTGCTGGCGCGCCGCGCGCCTGTTGCAAGCGCACTGCGGTTGCCACCGTAGTTGTCTCCTCGGCGCGGATATTCGCCTGATCAAGCGCCTGCCGCTGGGGGGCGGCCTCGGCGGCGGTAGTTCCGATGCCGCCACGGTGCTGCTGGCGCTGAATCGCCTCTGGCGGCTCGATTTGCCAAGAAGCACGCTGCGGGAACTGGCGCTGCGTCTGGGTGCCGATGTGCCGGTGTTCGTGTTCGGCCACTCCGCTTTTGCCGAGGGCATTGGCGAAATCCTCACTCCCTGGACGCCCGCGCCCGCGTCCTATCTGGTATTGATCCCGCCTGTGCAGGTCTCCACCCCGTGTATCTTTGCCGATCCGGGATTGACACGAAATACACCCTCCGTCAAAATCGCGGGCCTCCTGAATGGCTATGGGCACAACGATCTTGAGCCAATAGCCTGCGCGCAGCACCCGGTGGTTGCCGACTATCTCGTTTGGCTGAAGGCATACGGGGATGCGCGCATGACCGGTTCGGGCGCCTGTGTTTTCGTGGCGTTTTCCGAGCGCGCTTTGGCGGTGGCGGCTTTAGCCCGCATCCGCGGTGAGCACGGCGATCAAGTGGAAGGTTTTGTCGCCGATGGCCTGGATCAGCACCCGCTTCACGCTTTTGCTGATTGAGGAACATCGGTCGAACTTGGGGAGTCGCCAAGTGGTAAGGCACCGGATTTTGATTCCGGCATTCGTAGGTTCGATCCCTACCTCCCCAGCCAGATAAAGTTCGCCCAGGGTCCTTCGCCCTGGCGAATAGACGGGGCGTGCGGCGTGGTCTGCACGCTTTTTTATTTTATTGGCCTGGGTACGAGTGCCAGGCTTGCTGATGGCAGAGGTTGCTGATGGCATATGACAGCTTGATGGTGTTCACCGGCAATGCGCATCCCAAGCTTGCCGAGGATGTGGTGCGCCACCTCAATATCAGCTTGGGGCGCGCGACCGTCGGGCGTTTCTCCGATGGTGAAGTGAACGTGGAAATTCTGGAGAACGTGCGCGGCAAGGATGTATTTGTGCTCCAGTCCACCTGCGTGCCCACCAATGACAGCCTGATGGAAATCATGTTGATGGTGGACGCCCTGCGCCGCGCCTCCGCCGGCCGCATCACCGCCGCCATTCCCTACATGGGCTATTCCCGCCAGGATCGCCGCGTGCGCTCCGCGCGGGTGCCGATCACCGCCCGCGTGGTCGCCGACATGCTCACCGTGGTCGGCGTCAACCGGGTGCTGACGATGGATCTGCACTCCGATCAGATTCAGGGTTTCTTCGATATGCCGGTCGACAACATCTATTCCACGCCGATTCTCATGGGCGACATCTGGAAGCAGAACTACGACAACCTGATGGTGGTGTCTCCCGATGTCGGCGGCGTCGTGCGCGCGCGCGCGGTCGCCAAGCGCCTGGAATGCGAGCTCGCCATCATCGACAAGCGCCGCCCCAGGCCCAATGTGGCCAAGGTGATGAACATCATCGGCGATGTGAAAGACCGCACCTGCCTGATCATGGATGACATGGTCGATACCGCGAATACCCTGTGCGAAGCCGCTTATGCCCTCAAAGCCAATGGCGCCCGCCGCGTGGTCGCGTATTGCACGCACGCCGTGCTGTCCGGCAGCGCGGTGGAACGAGTGGGCAATTCGGCGCTCGACGAACTGGTGGTGACCGATACCATTCCGCTGCGCGACGACGCCAAGGCTTCTTCGCGCATCCGCCAGTTGTCGGTCGCCAACCTGATGGCTGAAACCATCCGCCGTATCAGTGACGAAGATTCCGTGAGCTCGCTGTTCAGCGAATAGCGAGTTGATGCAACCGGGCCGCCTGGTCGCGGGCGGCCCTTTCCCCACCCCAAGGAGCAAGACATGCAAATCGAAATCAACGCCGTCAAGCGTGGCACGCAGGGCACCGGAGCGAGCCGCCGCCTGCGTCGCGCCGGCCGAGTTCCCGGTATCGTTTACGGAGGCGGCAAGGAGGCCCAGTCCGTGGACTTCGACCACAAGGAACTCTACTTCGGCCTCAAGAACGAAGCCTTCCATTCCACCGTGCTGACCCTCAACCTGGAAGGCACGAAGGAATCCGTACTGCTACGCGACTTCCAGATGCACCCCTACAAACAAGGGGTGCAGCACATCGACTTCCTGCGCGTCGACGCCACCCACAAGATCCACATGAAAGTGCCCCTGCATTTCATCAATGCCGACATTGCCCCCGGCGTGAAGCAGTCTGGTGGGGTGGTCAGCCACCTTTACACCGAAGTGGAAGTGGTCTGCCTGCCGGCCGTCCTGCCCGAGTTTATCGAAGTGGATCTCTGCGATCTGGCTTCTGGAAGCTCCCTCCACATGTCCCACCTGAAGCTGCCCAACGGCGTGGAATTGGCTGGCTTGCACGGCGAAGACCCCAGCGTGGTCACCATCCTTGGCACCAAGGTCGAAGAAGTCGAGCCAGAAGCCGCGAAAGAGGGTGAGGCGCCCACCCCCGCGGCCTGAGCCTGAACCATGCAGGCGGCTCCTCGCCTTGTTGTCGGCCTTGGCAACCCCGGCGCCGACTATTCCGAAACCCGGCACAACGCCGGGTTTTGGTTTTGTGAGCGTCTGGCGCGCGAATTCGGCACCCGCTTCTCCGTCGAGTCGCGTTTTCACGGCCGCGTGGCGCAGGCGCGTGCGGCTGGAGTGTGGCTGTTGCAGCCGCAGACCTTCATGAACCGTTCCGGACTATCGGTCGGCGCGTTCATTGGTTTCTATCGCATTCCGCCCGCCGAAATCCTCGTCGTGCACGATGAACTCGACATTCCGCCGGGCGAGCTCAGGCTTAAATTTGGCGGTGGCCTCGGTGGCCACAATGGCCTCAAGGACATCACCGCGCATCTGGGTACTCAGGATTACTGGCGTCTACGTGTCGGCATTGGCCACCCGGGTGACCGCGATGAAGTGGTTAATTACGTACTCAAGCCGCCGCGCCGGGAAGAGCGGGATCAGATTGACGCCGCCCTCGACCGTGCCCTGCTTGCCTGGCCCCTGATCGCCAAGGGCGATTGGAATGCGGCAACCCAGCACGCCAACACCAAACCCGGCAAAACCGCCCCAAAAACCGCTCCCTAACCCGTCCTCTCGGAGAATCCATGAGTCTGAAATGCGGCATCGTCGGCCTGCCTAACGTCGGCAAGTCCACCCTGTTCAATGCCCTCACCAAGGCGGGGATCGCGGCGGAAAACTATCCTTTCTGCACCATCGAGCCCAATGTCGGCGTGGTGGAGGTGCCGGACCCGCGTATGGAACAACTGGCCGAGATCGTCAAGCCGCAACGGATGGTCCCGGCCATCGTCGAATTCGTCGATATCGCCGGCCTGGTGGCGGGGGCGTCCAAGGGCGAGGGCCTGGGCAATCAGTTTCTCGCCAACATCCGCGAGACCGACGCCATCGTCAACGTGGTGCGTTGTTTCGAGGACGAAAACGTGGTCCACGTCGCCGGCCGCATCGATCCGGTTTCCGACATCGAAGTCATCATCACCGAACTGGCCCTGGCCGACTTGGCCACGGTCGAAAAAGCCCATCAGCGCGACAGCAAGAAAGCCCGCGCCGGTGACAAGGAGGGCATCAAACTGATTGCCCTGTACGACAAGTTGCTGCCGCATCTGAATGAAGCCAAGCCGGTGCGCAGCCTGAAGTTGTTGGAGGACGAGAAGGCGCTGCTCGCGCCGCTGTGCCTGATGACCATCAAACCCGCCATGTACGTGGCCAACGTCGCCGAGGATGGTTTCGAGAACAACCCCCATCTCGACCGCCTGCATCAGATCGCGGATGCGGAGGGCGCTCCGGTGGTCGCCGTCTGCGCCGCCATCGAGGCCGAGATTTCCGTCCTCGACGAAGCCGACAAACAGGATTTCCTCGAGTCCATGGGCTTGCACGAGCCCGGCCTCAACCGCCTGATCCGCGCCGCCTACGACCTGCTCGGCCTGCAAACCTATTTCACCGCCGGGGTGAAGGAAGTCCGCGCCTGGACCATCCACAAGGGCGATACCGCTCCGCAGGCGGCCGGCGTCATTCACACCGACTTCGAGCGCGGCTTCATCCGCGCGCAAACCATCGCCTTCGAGGACTTCATCGCGTTCAAGGGCGAGCAGGGCGCCAAGGAGGCCGGCAAGATGCGTTCGGAAGGCAAGGACTATGTGGTGAAAGACGGCGATGTGTTGAATTTCTTGTTCAATGTGTGAGCGTGCTGGCCTGGCACCGTCCGGTTTGGTGTTGCGTGGGCCACGAGATCAATAAGCAGGAAAGCTAAACGTGCTTTTCAATTCCTACGCCTTTCTGTTTTTCTTCCTGCCGGCCACCTTGGTTGGTTTTTTCCAGATTGGCCGCTATAGCCGACCGCTTGCCGCGCTGTGGTTGTTTGCGGCGTCCCTGTTTTTCTATGGCTGGTGGAACCCGGCCTATGTTGGCCTGTTATTGGCGTCCATTCTGTTCAATTACTCAATCGGCACGGCGCTTGTCCAGGGAGTACATGCGGGTGTTGATGGCGGCCTTTTCCAGCGTCAACAAGCGGTCGATGTTGGTTTACAAAGATGACTTCCGCAAAATTGAATGGTGGCGCGACATGGGCTTGCGCGAGATGGGGTGCCGAATCGAGCGTATGCGCAACCAAGTCGAGGCAAACGGACATACACGCTTCGTGCTTATGGTCGCTCCTGACAAGCTCACCGCCTACGCGGACTTTATTCGAGACAAGGAGTTGCGCAATATCAGCTTGCTTTCAGAACTCGCCAGCCACCTTCCCGAAGTGGTGCCGCGCCTTGATCTGACGCTAGTCTCCGCCATCAGGCGGAGGGAGCAGGATGTGTACATGCCTAACGATACTCACTGGAGTTCGACTGGTTACCAGATCGCGGCCGAGACTCTGCTCGACTTCTTGCACCATCCCACCACACAATAAGCCTGCACAGCGAGCGTAGCCCCGATTACCGAAGGGTGGGGCTTCATCCCGCCGGCAGTTTTCAAAGACGCCGGCAAGGATGCCGGCGCACTATGGGCGCGCGGTGGAATCTGGAGCCACTGGGGGATGCGGCCTTTTCCCGGGGTCCACTGCGCTGCACCGACTACAGCGCTTTTCCGCCCTCACGGGGAGAGGAGGCGCCCGCATAGCATCACTCCGCACTGAATTTCTTGTTCAATGTGTGATTGACAAGGTGTTCGAACATCTGAATAATGCCGCGCTTTCCCGGTGGGGTACCCAAGCGGTCAACGGGATCAGACTGTAAATCTGACGGCTCTGCCTTCGAAGGTTCGAATCCTTCCCCCACCACCGGGTTTTACCGCGTCGCGCGACCTGTTGGCTGTGCGCTTGGTGGCGTGTCAGGGCGGGTGTAGTTCAATGGTAGAACCTCAGCCTTCCAAGCTGATGATGCGGGTTCGATTCCCGCTACCCGCTCCAGTTTGGAACAGGGTTGGAAGCCGCGTTACAGGTTTTGCCCATGTGGCTCAGAGGTAGAGCACTCCCTTGGTAAGGGAGAGGTCGACAGTTCGATTCTGTCCATGGGCACCAATTTGAATGTGTTTATTTTTTGTTGATCCGTTATTTGCTAGGGGATAGACGATGGCCAAAGAAAAATTCGAGCGTACGAAGCCGCATGTGAACGTTGGGACGATTGGACACGTTGACCACGGCAAGACCACGCTGACCGCAGCGATCACCACGATACTGTCGAAGAAGTTTGGGGGTTCCGCCAAGAACTACGCGGACATTGACTCGGCGCCGGAAGAAAAGGCGCGCGGCATCACCATCAACACCGCGCACGTCGAATACGAAACGGCCAACCGCCACTACGCCCACGTCGACTGCCCCGGCCACGCCGACTATGTCAAGAACATGATCACCGGCGCCGCCCAGATGGACGGCGCCATCCTGGTCGTGTCAGCCGCCGACGGCCCGATGCCGCAGACCCGCGAGCACATCCTGCTGGCCCGCCAGGTCGGCGTGCCCTACATCATCGTCTACATGAACAAAGCCGACATGGTCGACGACGCCGAACTACTCGAGCTGGTCGAAATGGAAGTGCGTGAACTGCTCAGCAAGTACGACTTCCCGGGTGATGACACCCCCATCATCATCGGCTCCGCCCTGAAAGCCCTGGAAGGCGACCAATCCGACATCGGCGAGCCCAGCATCATGCGCCTGGCCGACGCCCTCGACAGCTACATCCCCATGCCCGAACGCGCGGTGGACAAACCCTTCCTGCTACCGGTGGAAGACGTCTTCTCCATCTCCGGCCGCGGCACGGTGGTCACCGGCCGGGTAGAGCGCGGCATCATCAAGGTTGGTGAAGAAATCGAAATCGTTGGCATCAAGCCCACGGTCAAGACCATCTGCACCGGGGTAGAAATGTTCCGCAAGCTGCTCGACCAAGGCCAGGCGGGCGACAACATCGGCGTCCTGCTGCGCGGCACCAAGCGAGAAGATGTCGAACGCGGCCAGGTATTGGCCAAGCCCGGCAGCATCACCCCGCACACCAAGTTCGCCGCCGAGATCTACGTGCTGTCCAAGGATGAAGGCGGCCGCCACACTCCGTTCTTCAACGGCTATCGTCCCCAGTTCTACTTCCGCACCACCGACGTCACCGGCTCGATCGATCTGCCGGCGGGCACCGAGATGGTGATGCCAGGTGACAACATCAGCATCACAGTTGCGCTGATCGCCCCGATTGCGATGGAAGAAGGCCTGCGCTTCGCGATTCGCGAAGGTGGCCGTACCGTCGGCGCCGGCGTGGTCGCGAAAATTATCGAGTAATCAGCGGTTCCGGTAGCAAAGTCCGATGGCAAAAGGCGGTTGCAAACAGCGCCGCCTTTTCTTGTCGGCAAGTACAGGCCAGTAGCTCAATTGGCAGAGCGTCGGTCTCCAAAACCGAAGGTTGGGGGTTCGAGACCCTCCTGGCCTGCCACCACCTAACACTGTCCGACGGATACGCTGGACGGAGACGACACCCACTTCATGGCTGACAACATCAAATTACTGGCTGCGGGTCTGCTGATTGCGGCTGGCATTGCCGGTTTTTATTTTTTCGCGGATAGCCCCACCGTCGTGCGTGTCCTTTCGGTACTGGCGGGTCTGGGGGCGGCGGTGGGTGTGGTCTGGTACACCTCGGTTGGGCAGCGTTTTTTTGCCTTCAGCCAGGAGTCGGTCACCGAAGCGCGCAAAGTGGTCTGGCCGACGCGCAAGGAAACCTTGCAGATGACCGGCGTGGTGGTGGCATTCGCGGTCGTCATGGCGCTGTTCCTGTGGATGGTTGATGGCGTTCTCATGTACCTGGTGAAACTTCTCATGGGCAGGGGCGAGTAATGGCGATGCAGTGGTATGTGGTCCATGCCTATTCCGGTTTCGAAAAGAGCGTGATGCGTGCGCTGAAGGAGCGGGTAGAGCGCTCCGGCATGCAGGACAAATTCGGTGAGATTATGGTGCCGGTGGAAGAAGTCGTCGAAATGAAGGGCGGCAAGAAGATGACCACCGAGCGCAAATTTTTCCCAGGCTATGTGCTGGTGCAGATGGAGATGGACGATGACACCTGGCACTTGGTGAAAAGCACGGCCAAGGTAACCGGTTTTGTCGGCGGTAGCGGTAACAAGCCCGCGCCGATCAGTGAAAAAGAAGTCGAGGCCATCATGCAGCAGATGCAGGAGGGCGTGGAGAAACCCAAGCACAAGATCACCTTTGAAATTGGCGAGGTGGTGCGGGTTGTGGATGGGCCATTCAATGATTTCAACGGCATCGTGGAAGAAGTCAATTACGAGAAGAACAAGTTGCGTGTCTCGGTCACCATTTTTGGTCGTGGTACGCCGGTCGAGCTGGATTTTGCCCAGATCGAGAAGGCATAAGGCGGTTGGCTTTATCGTCTTCACGGTTTGCGCCGGGATGGCCCGGCAAGAGGAGCGCCCCGGTTAACCGGGGTGCGCTAGAACTCACTTCAGGAGTTAAGTAAATGGCCAAGAAAATTGTCGGCTACGTCAAGCTGCAAGTGCCAGCGGGCAAAGCCAATCCCTCGCCGCCTATTGGCCCCGCCTTGGGCCAGCGCGGTTTGAATATCATGGAATTCTGCAAAGCGTTCAACGCCCAGACTCAGGGTCTGGAGCCGGGTCTGCCGATTCCCGTGGTGATCACCGCCTACGCGGACAAGTCCTTCACTTTCATCATGAAGACGCCGCCGGCGACCATTCTGATCAAGAAGGCCGCGGGTATCAGCAAGGGCAGTGCCAAGCCGAACAGCGACAAGGTGGGGGTGATTACCCGCGCCCAGCTCGAAGAAATTGCCAAGGCCAAAATGCCTGACCTGACCGCCGCGGACATGGATGCCGCCGTGCGTACCATCGCCGGCAGCGCGCGCAGCATGGGTCTCAATGTGGAGGGCGTGTGACATGGCTTCCAAACGAGTCAAGGCCTTGAAGGCCAAGATTGAACGCACCAAGAACTATCCCGTCGACGAAGCACTGGCTCTGGTGAAAGAAGCCGCCACCGCCAAGTTCGATGAGTCTATCGACGCCGCCATCAACCTGGGCGTCGATCCGCGTAAATCCGACCAGGTGGTGCGCGGCTCCGTGGTGATGCCGCGTGGCATCGGCAAGAGCGTGCGCGTGGCGGTATTCGCACAAGGCGCCAATGTCGAGATCGCTCGCGCGGCCGGCGCCGATATCGTCGGTTTCGAGGATCTTGCCGCTGAAGTGAAGGCTGGCAAGATGGACTTCGACGTGGTCATCGCCACCCCCGACGCGATGCGTGTGGTTGGCCAGTTGGGCCAGATCCTGGGCCCCCGTGGCCTGATGCCGAACCCCAAGGTGGGCACCGTGACCCCGAACGTCGCCGAGGCCGTGAAGAACGCCAAGGCGGGTCAGGTTCAGTACCGCACGGACAAGGCCGGCATCATCCACGCCACCATCGGCCGTGCCTCGTTCGAGCCTGCCGCCTTGCGCGAAAACCTTGCCACCTTGCTGGAGGCACTGAACAAGGCCCGGCCAGCCGCGAGCAAGGGGGTATACATGAAGAAAGTGTCGGTCTCCAGCACCATGGGGGTTGGCGTGCGCGTCGACCACACTAGCCTGGCCGAAACGAGTAATTCTTAACTGGCTCCCTCTTGTGAGGGACAGAACTTTGGGCCGTTGCCGCCCCGAAAGGGACGGCGTCGGATCGTCAAAGACCGCAGGTGCCGACGGTTGGTGGTTGTATCCGAGAGCTTAATCGCGAGGCTTGCCCCGCAACCGGCGCAGACGGTGTTCCCGAACAGGATAAACAGCTAGTTCACGCTGGCATGACTCCTGGTCAGGTCGCCGTGGGTGCGGCGGACTTTCCGCCGCGTGTGGACTTGAAAGGAGAAGAGACCTTATGAGTCTTAATCTGGAAGACAAGAAGGCCGTAGTGGCTGAGGTGTCGGCGCGGATTGCCAATGCCCAGACCATCGTCGTGGCCGAATACCGTGGTGTGCCGGTGGTCAATCTGACCCATCTGCGCCGACGCGCCCGGGAATCCGGTGTTTATTTGCGCGTGCTGAAGAACACCCTGGTACGTCGCGCCGTCGCCGATACACCGTTCGCCGATCTCGGCCAGCACATGGTCGGGCCGCTGATTTACAGCATCTCCAGCGACCCTGTGGCTGCTGCGAAAGTGTTGAACGACTTCGCCAAAACCAACGACAAGCTGATTCTCAAAGCGGGCTCTTACGCCGGCCGGGTGTTGGATCAGGCGGGCGTGCAAGCACTGGCCAGCATCCCCAGCCGCGAAGAGTTGCTCGCCAAGTTGTTGGGCGTCATGCAGGCCCCGGTGTCCGGCTTTGTCGGCGTCCTGGCCGCGCTTGCCAAGCAACGCGAAGAAGCGGGTGTCGCCGCCTGATCGGCGGCGCCATGACTACATTTTGTAAAGACTTACGACTTAGGAGTTTGAAACATGGCCATTAGCAAAGAAGACATCCTGGAAGCCGTTGGCGCCATGACGGTGATGGATCTGAACGACCTGGTGAAAGCGTTTGAAGAGAAGTTTGGTGTATCCGCCGCCTCTCTGGCAGTCGCTGGCCCCGGCGCTGCCGCTGCCGCGGTGGTAGAAGAGAAGACCGAGTTCGACGTGATTCTGACCGCCTGCGGTGCTCAGAAGGTCAACGTCATCAAGGTCGTGCGCGCGATCACCAGCCTAGGCTTGAAAGAAGCCAAGGATCTGGTGGACGGCGCTCCCAAGCCGGTCAAGGAAGGCATCTCCAAGGCCGAGGCCGACGACATCCTGAAGCAATTGACCGAAGCGGGTGCGTCCGCCGAGATCAAGTAATTCAGTGTTGTTTCGGGTTTTTCCCGAGAGCGGGCTGGCGGCATTTTGCCGCCGGCCTTTAGCCGTTTCAGGAATCAGCTGCCAGAAATTGAGTGTGGATTTTCGATTTCTGATACCTGATCCCTGTCCCCTGGAGACGGAGTCCAAATGAGCTATACATTCGCCGAGAAAAAGCGCCTTCGCAAAAGCTTCGCAAAACGCGTGAGCGTGCAGCCGGTGCCTTATCTGTTGACCACCCAGATCGAGTCCTTCCGTGAATTCATTCAGGAAGGCGTGCCCGTGGAGGCACGCCAGAACATTGGGCTGGAAGCCGCCTTTACCTCGATTTTCCCCATCGTTGCCCATTCCGGCCATGCCCGTCTGGAGTACGTCAGCTACAACCTCGGTACGCCCGTGTTCGACATCGTCGAGTGCCAGCAACGGGGCCTGACCTATGCCGCCAGCATCCGCGCCCGTGTGCGTCTGGTGATCCTCGACCGCGAGAGCACCAAGGAGAAGATCAAGGAAGTGAAGGAGCAGGAGGTCTACATGGGCGAAATGCCGCTGATGACCCCCAACGGTTCTTTCGTCATCAACGGCACCGAACGCGTCATCGTCTCCCAGTTGCACCGCTCTCCCGGTGTGTTCTTCGAGCACGATCGCGGCAAGACGCATTCTTCCGGCAAACTGCTGTTCTCCGCGCGCATCATCCCCTACCGTGGCTCTTGGCTGGACTACGAGTTCGATGCCAAAGATTTCGTGTATTTCCGCGTCGACCGTCGCCGCAAGATGCCGGTCACCATTCTGTTGAAGTCGCTGGGCTACAACGCCGAACAGATCCTGGAGATGTTCTTCGGGATGGAATCCTTCCACGTCACCAAGAAGGGCCTGGAAATGGCTTTGGTGCCGGAACGCCTCAAGGGCGAAACGGCCAAATTCGACATCCTGGCCAAGGACGGCAGCGTCATCATCGCCAAGGACAAGCGCGTTACCGCCCGCCACATCAAACAGCTCGAGGAAGCCGGCATCAAGAAAGTGCTGGTGGACAACGAATTCATCCTGGGCCGCGTGCTGGCGAAAAATCTGGTGGACGCGGAAACCGGTGAGTTGCTGGCGCGCGCCAATGACGAGATCACCGAAGACTTGATGGCCAAACTGGCGGAAGCCAAGGTAGCCAGCTTCCAGACCCTGTTCACCAACGAACTCGACCACGGCGCCTTCATTTCCCAGACGCTGCGCGCCGACGAAACCGTGGACCAGTGGACCGCCCGGGTCGCCATCTATCGCATGATGCGCCCCGGCGAGCCGCCGACGGAAGATGCGGTGGAAACGTTGTTCAACCGCCTTTGCTTCAGCGACGACACCTACGATATGTCGAAGGTTGGCCGGATGAAGTTCAACCGTCGCATCGGCGCGCCTGGCAAGACCGCCTGGCAGATCAGGTTTCCGACGCACCACCGCGAGAACAAGCTGGCCGCCGCCCTGCGTAGCTACTTCCTGATTTGCCCGGAAGCCAGCCTGTCCAAGGCCAGCCTGGACGATGTGGCGACGCGTGAGGAGGCCGAAGCTCGCCTCGCCGACCTCAATAAGCATCTGAAGGCCTCCGGCCTCGATCCCAAGGCGCTCAATGCCCACGTCGAAGAGCGCTTCACGATGTCGCCCAAGGACATCGTTGCGGTCATCAAGATTCTGGTCGAACTGCGCAATGGCCGTGGCGAGATCGATGACATTGACCACCTCGGCAACCGCCGTGTGCGGTCAGTCGGCGAATTGGCGGAGAACCAGTTCCGCGCCGGTCTGGTGCGCGTCGAGCGCGCGGTCAAGGAGCGCCTGAATCAGGCCGAAAGCGATAACCTGATGCCGCATGACCTGATCAATGCCAAGCCGATCTCGGCGGCGATCAAGGAATTCTTCGGCTCCAGCCAGTTGTCACAGTTCATGGACCAGACCAACCCGCTCTCCGAGATCACCCACAAGCGGCGTATTTCCGCCCTCGGCCCCGGTGGCCTGACCCGCGAGCGCGCCGGCTTCGAGGTGCGCGACGTACACCCGACCCACTATGGCCGGGTTTGCCCGATCGAGACGCCGGAAGGCCCGAACATCGGCCTGATCAACTCCCTGGCGCTGTATGCCCGAACCAACGAATACGGCTTCATCGAGACGCCGTACCGAAGGGTGGTGGATCACAAGGTGACCGACCAGATCGAGTACCTCTCCGCCATCGAGGAAGGCCAGTATGTGATCGCCCAAGCCAATGCGGAACTCGACACCAAGGGCGCCTTCAGCGGCGATCTGGTGTCCTGCCGTAGCCGTAACGAATTCACCCTGGCCACACCCGACCGGATTCAGTACATGGACATCGCGCCGTCGCAGATTGTCTCCGTGGCTGCTTCGCTGATTCCTTTTTTGGAACACGACGACGCTAATCGCGCGCTGATGGGCTCGAACATGCAGCGCCAGGCGGTACCTTGTCTGCGTCCTGACAAACCGCTGGTCGGCACCGGCCTCGAACGTACCTCAGCGGTTGACTCCGGTACCGTGGTGACCGCGCGGCGTGGCGGCATGGTCGATTACGTCGACGCCAGCCGCGTGGTGGTGCGTGTGAACGATGAGGAAACCGCCGCCGGTGAAGTCGGCGTCGACATCTACACTCTGACCAAGTACCAGCGTTCCAACCAGAACACCAACATCAACCAGCGTCCGCTGGTGCGCCCGGGCGACAAGATCGCGCGCGGCGATGTGATCGCCGACGGTGCTTCCACCGACAAGGGGGAACTGGCGCTGGGGCAGAACATGCTGGTCGCCTTCATGCCCTGGAACGGCTACAACTTCGAGGACTCCATCCTCATTTCCGAGCGCGTGGTCGCGGAAGACCGCTACACCTCCGTCCACATTGAGGAACTCAATTTGGTGGCGCGTGATACCAAGCTCGGCGCCGAGGAAATCACGCGCGACATTTCCAGCCTTTCGCAGGCACAACTGGGTCGCCTGGACGAGGCCGGCATCATCTATGTGGGTGCCGAAGTGAGCGCCGGCGATGTGCTGGTCGGCAAAGTCACGCCGAAGGGCGAAACCCAGCTCACCCCGGAAGAAAAGCTGCTGCGCGCGATTTTCGGCGAGAAGGCTTCCGACGTGAAGGACACCTCCTTGCGCGTGCCAACCGGCATGAGTGGCACGGTCATCGATGTGCAGGTGTTCACCCGCGAAGGCATTGAGCGCGACTCCCGCGCCAACCAGATCATTGATGAGATGCTGCGCAAGTATCAGAAGGATTTGGCCGACCAGATGCGCATCGTCGAGGAAGATGCCTTCGCCCGGATGCGCCGCCTGCTGATCGGCAAGAGCGCCAAGGGTGGCCCGAAGAAATTGGCCAAGGGCGCGGAAGTCACCGCCGCCTATCTGGACGACCTGAACCCGCACGACTGGTTCGATATCCGCGCCAGTGACGAGGAAGTCTCCCGCCAGATGGAAGGCATCAAGGAGGGGCTCGACAAGCAGCGCGCCGACTTCGCGCAGATGCTGGAAACCAAGAAGCGCAAGCTCACCCAGGGTGACGAGCTGGCACCCGGCGTGATCAAGATGGTCAAGGTCTATCTGGCCGTGAAGCGGCGCCTGCAACCTGGCGACAAGATGGCCGGCCGCCACGGCAACAAGGGGGTCATCTCTCTGATCGTGCCAGTGGAAGACATGCCGTTCATGGCCGACGGCACCCCGGTCGACATCGTCTTGAACCCGCTCGGCGTGCCATCACGGATGAACGTCGGCCAGATTCTCGAAGTCCATCTGGGCTGGGCCTCGCGCGGCCTTGGCCTGCGCATCGACGAAATGCTGCAAGCCCAGGCCAAGGCCGGTGAGGTCCGCAAGTTCCTCGACAAGGTCTATAACGCCTCCGGCAAGGCTGAGGATATCAAGGGGCTGACTGACAAGGAAATCCTGGAAATGGCCGGTAACCTGACCAAGGGGGTGCCATTCGCCACCCCGGTGTTCGATGGCGCTTCCGAGGAAGACATTCAGTCCATGCTCGATCTCGCCTACAGCGATGCCGATCCGCGTACCCAGAAGCTCGGCTTCACCCCGGCCAAGACCCAGGTGCAGCTCTACGATGGCCGTTCCGGTGAGGCCTTCGACCGCACCGTTACGGTAGGCATCATGCATGTGCTGAAACTGCACCACCTGGTTGATGACAAGATGCACGCGCGTTCCACCGGCCCCTACTCCCTGGTTACTCAGCAACCACTGGGTGGCAAGGCGCAATTTGGCGGGCAGCGTTTTGGTGAGATGGAAGTGTGGGCGCTGGAAGCCTATGGTGCCGCCTATGTCCTGCAGGAAATGCTCACCGTCAAGTCCGACGACGTCACCGGCCGCACCAAGGTGTACGAAAACATCGTCAAGGGCGAGCATAGGATCGACTCCGGCATGCCGGAGTCCTTCAACGTGCTGGTGAAGGAAATACGGTCGTTGGCTATCGACATCGACCTGGAACGCTATTGAGCAGGATGGGGTGATCGCGGCGAGCCGCATCGCACACGCCGCGTGATGTGGTTCGACCCTCATCGCATCCTACGGTCCTCACGGAGACGCACATGAAAGCACTACTCGATCTATTTAAACAGGTCACCCAGGAAGAGGAATTTGACGCCATCAAGATCGGCCTCGCCTCGCCCGAAAAAATTCGCTCCTGGTCTTTCGGCGAAGTAAAAAAGCCGGAGACCATTAACTACCGGACCTTCAAGCCGGAACGCGATGGCCTGTTCTGCGCCAAAATCTTCGGCCCGATCAAGGACTATGAGTGCCTGTGCGGCAAGTACAAGCGCCTCAAGCATCGCGGCGTGATCTGCGAGAAGTGCGGCGTTGAAGTGACGCAAGCCAAGGTGCGCCGTGAGCGCATGGGCCACATCGAATTGGCTAGCCCGGTCGCCCACATCTGGTTCCTCAAGTCACTGCCCAGCCGTCTCGGCATGGTGCTGGATATGACCCTGCGCGACATTGAGCGGGTGCTCTATTTCGAGGCTTATGTGGTGACCGATTCCGGCATGACCCCGCTCAATAAGGGCCAGTTGCTGACCGAGGACGATTACCTGGCGAAGCTGGAAGAGTACGGTGATGAATTCAAGGCGAGCATGGGCGCCGAAGGTGTGCGTGACTTGCTGAAGGGTATTGACCTGGTCGCGGAAGTCGAGAAGCTGCATGGCGATATGGAAAAGACCAGCTCCGACACCAAGATCAAGAAGCTGGCCAAGCGCTTGAAAGTGCTGGAAGCCTTCCACAAGTCAAAAATCCAGCCGGACTGGATGATTCTCTCCGTGCTGCCTGTCCTGCCGCCGGAACTGCGTCCGCTGGTGCCGCTGGATGGGGGCCGGTTCGCCACCTCCGACCTGAACGACCTGTATCGCCGCGTCATCAACCGGAATAACCGTCTCAAGCGCCTGCTGGAACTGAAAGCGCCAGACATCATCGTGCGCAACGAAAAACGCATGTTGCAGGAATCGGTCGACTCTCTGCTCGACAACGGTCGTCGCGGCAAGGCCATGACCGGCGCCAACAAGCGCCCGCTGAAGTCGCTGGCCGACATGATCAAGGGCAAGGGCGGCCGCTTCCGCCAGAACCTGCTGGGCAAGCGGGTCGATTATTCCGGCCGTTCCGTCATTGTCGTGGGTCCCTACCTCAAGCTGCACCAGTGCGGCCTGCCCAAGCTGATGGCGCTGGAACTGTTCAAGCCCTTCATCTTCCATCGCCTGGAAGTCATGGGCCTGGCCACCACCATCAAAGCCGCCAAGCGCATGGTGGAAGATCAGGAACCGGTGGTCTGGGACATTCTGGAAGATGTCATTCGCGAACATCCGGTCATGCTGAACCGGGCGCCGACGCTGCACCGCCTGGGCATTCAGGCGTTCGAGCCGGTGCTGATTGAAGGCAAGGCCATCCAGTTGCACCCGTTGGTGTGTACCGCCTTCAACGCCGACTTTGATGGCGATCAGATGGCCGTGCATGTGCCGCTTTCCCTGGAAGCCCAAATGGAAGCGCGCACCTTGATGCTGGCTTCCAACAATGTGCTGTCGCCCGCCAACGGTGACCCGATCATCGTGCCGTCCCAGGATATTGTGCTCGGCCTCTATTACATGAGCCGCGAGCGGGTCAACGCGAAAGGCGAAGGCATGATGTTCGCCGATACCGACGAACTGCGCGGTGCCTGGCAATCCGGACTGGTCGACATCAACGCGCGCGTCACCGTGCGCTTGCGCGAACGTAATTACGACGCCGCCGGACAAGTGGTGGAAACAGTCAAGCGCGTCCAGACTGTGGTCGGCCGCGCCTTTCTTTCGGAAATTCTGCCTCCCGGCCTGGACTTCGCGCATGTCGACAAGGCGTTGAAGAAGAAGGAAATCTCCAAACTGATCAACGCTTCCTTCCGTAAGTGCGGCCTCAAAGACACCGTGGTATTCGCCGACAAGCTGATGTACACCGGTTTCTCGATGGCGGCGAAGGGTGGCATCTCGATCTGCATGCAGGACATGCTGATGCCGCCGCAGAAACACGACATCCTGGCCGCCGCCGAGAGCGAGGTGAAGGAAATCGAATCCCAGTACACATCCGGCCTGGTGACCCAGGGCGAGCGCTATAACAAGGTGGTGGACATCTGGGGCCAGGCCGGCGACAAAGTGGCCAAGGCCATGATGGAACAACTCTCCCATGAGACCGTCACCGACCGCGAAGGCAAGCAGGTCCGCCAGGAATCGTTCAACTCCATCTACATGATGGCCGACTCCGGTGCGCGCGGTTCCGCTGCCCAGATCCGCCAACTGGCCGGGATGCGTGGCCTGATGGCGAAGCCGGACGGCTCCATTATCGAGACACCTATTACGGCAAACTTCCGTGAGGGCCTCAACGTGTTGCAGTACTTCATCTCGACCCACGGCGCTCGTAAAGGTCTTGCCGATACCGCGTTGAAAACCGCCAACTCGGGCTATCTGACTCGTCGTCTGGTCGACGTGACTCAGGATTTGGTCATCACCGAACTTGATTGCGGCACTCGAAATGGCATGGTCATGAAGGCCCTGGTTGAAGGCGGCGACGTGGTGGAACCTCTGCGCGACCGCATTCTCGGCCGGGTGGCAGCCCTCGATGTGATTCATCCGGATACCGGTGAGACGGTGATCGACGCGGGAACGCTGCTTGACGAAGACATGGTTGAACTGATCGACGAGATGGGTATCGACGAAGTGAAGGTGCGTGCCCCGCTTACCTGCGACACCCGTTGGGGGCTTTGCGCCAAGTGCTACGGGCGTGACCTTGGCCGTGGCAACCTGATCAACTCCGGCGAGGCGGTTGGCGTTATCGCCGCCCAATCGATCGGCGAACCCGGTACCCAGCTCACCATGCGGACTTTTCACATCGGTGGTGCCGCTTCCCGTGCCGCCGCCGCCTCGCAACTGGAAGGCAAGTCGGCTGGGACTATTCGCTTTCAGCCCACCCTGCGTTATGTCACCAATATCAAGGGCGAGCAGGTGGCGATTTCACGCAACGGTGAAATACTCATCGTCGATGACAACCAGCGCGAGCGTGAGCGCCACAAAGTGCCTTATGGCGCCACCCTGGCGGTTACTGACGGTCAGGTCATCAAGGCCGGTACCGCCCTGGCTAACTGGGATCCGCATACCCGTCCCATCATCACCGAGTACGCTGGCCATGTGAAGTTCGAGAACGTGGAAGAGGGGGTCACCGTCGCCAAGCAGATCGACGAAGTAACGGGCCTGTCTACCCTGATTGTCATCGACGGCAAGCGCCGTGGCGCAGCACAAACCAAGGGCGTGCGGCCGCAGGTACGTCTAATTGACGCGGACGGCCAGGATGTCAAGGTGGCTGGAACTGACATCAGCGTGAACATTACCTTCCAAATGGGTTCGCTGATCACCGTGAAGGACGGCCAGGATGTGAACGTGGGTGACGTGCTGGCACGTATTCCCCAGGAAACCTCGAAGACCCGCGATATTACCG
>Ga0210027_1000674_pt1 | contig 34213 bp, 32 predicted proteins | sample CryGeymeta201510_FD_183978 | JGI IMG/M metagenome (GOLD analysis project Ga0210027, IMG submission 183978) | Groundwater microbial communities from Crystal Geyser aquifers in Utah, USA - Crystal Geyser metaG 2015-10 (SPAdes) (version 2) | ecosystem: Environmental > Aquatic > Deep subsurface >...
GCTTTAATTTCATCTGTAAAAATTATATGCGGTGTTCTTTCTTTTACATATTCACTCAACTTTTCATCTGCCGGAGGGATAATTCCTTTTGAGAAAATATCATTGTATTCTGCGAAAGCGGTGAACTCATATTCAAAAGTAAATTTTGTTGCCGAATCTTTTTTAGCTTTCTTCTCCATATAAATTGTTCGCTGCAAAACAGAATCTGGTGCGATGATATATTTTTCTTCACTTGTGCTAAGCAACTTCAACCTTTGTTGGCGAGAATGATTTTCTTTCGGATACGGAAGCCAGCATTTAACAATTTCTCCTGCCGGAACCGCGTTTGGTTTTACTGTGAGTGTATAAATGATTTTAAAGTTTTCTTCGTAAACGAGTTTCTTTTCTGCAGCTTTGCTTTCAGCAATAATTTTCGGAACAATTGCTTTTTTGAAATCTTTTAACCGATCTGTGGGTTGATCGAGTCTTTCATCTTTTAGCTTCTTCATTTGCTTGTTAGTTCGAAAAAGATTAGCGGCAGCGTTTTTGAAATATTTTTTTTTGCCCTCAATAATTTTCATCTCAAGCGATTTATCTCTTTCGTATTTTTCAAGATCGCCAAAAGAAAATCCGGGTAACATTTTTTCAAGTTCAGTTAAAATTTGATCCCGGTTTTTTGTGAAATCTTTCCTTATCCGCTCAAGCCGTTCGGATTCAAACAACAGCGCTTCCTTTTCGCTATCGGGCAGTTTGTTGTCACTAACATATTCGGAAATCATTTTCTGCGCTCTTGTGTATTCCCCGGAGTCGATTGCTTTTTGAATTTCCTCCGGGATATTCTGTGCAGAAATCAGTGTGGTCATCAACATTACAAACAATATTTTGCTAATTATTTTTTTCATTGGAATTGCGATGGTGATATTTTAGAATTAAATCGGCAACTTCGCGGTAAGCCCCTTTACCGCCTTTGTTTTTGCATTTATAGTGAACGCTCTTTTTTACTTCATCAACTGCATCAACGGGACAAGCTGCAAAGCCAACTTTTTGCAGAATTAGCAAATCATTAACATCATCACCAATAAATGCAACATTTTCGGGCAACAGTTTTGTCTGTTCGCAAATTTCATCAAGTGTTTTCTCTTTCTCCCAAACGCCAAGAAAAACAAAATCCATCTTTAACCGTTCAGCACGAGTTCTGTTTATCAAAGAAACATCAGTAGAAATTGCTCCAGTTAGAAAGCCGGCTTTTTTTAGCAGCATGGCTCCCATTCCATCTTTAACGAAAAATTTCTTCATCACCATTCCGTCTTCGGTGTAATACATTCCGCCGTCAGTAAGTACGCCGTCAATATCGGTTAAAAGGATTTTAATCTTTTTGATTTTAGAAAGCATTTCTTTTTTATTGAAGCTCATAGCATATCATCTTTTAGTAAACAAAATTGGAAAGAAGTTTTTCAAAGCTAAGGAATTTTTAACTTTTTACCTTATTGAAAACAATCGCTTTACACTTTGGGAGTTTTTCAGTAGTAATGCTTTCTAATTCTCTAAAATCTCTTTAATTTATAAATACAATTAAATTTTAGGATACCTTCATTATGAGCAGACATTCCAAAATTTTCACCGGACTTATTCTGGGTGCGATAGCCGGAGTTTTGAGCAATCTCTATTTTCCGGCAACTCCGTTTTTGTTAGTCGTTCAGAAATATATTTCAGATCCGTTGGGAAAAATATTTTTAAATCTTTTGATTATGATGGTGATTCCGCTTGTGTTTGCAAGCCTTTCTCTCGGTGTAGCTCAAATCGGCGATCTTAAAAAACTCGGACGTATCGGATTCAAAACGATAATGTATTTTTTTCTGGTTACAGCTTTCGCAGTTACGATCGGGTTGATTTTGGTAAATATTATAAGACCGGGAGATTATTTACCGGGGGAAACAAAGACCAAATTATTAGCCACCTACAAAGGACAGGCAGTTGAACTGAAAGAATCATCTGAAAAAATAGAATTCGGTATTCAAACATTGGTAAATGTTATTCCGCGGAACCCTGCCGCGGCAATTGCTAAACCGATTCCAGATATGCTTGCGTTAATCTTTTTTTCACTAATGATCGGAATTGCGTTAACGTTAATTAGCCAGGAAAAAGCAAAACCAATAATGAATCTATTGGAGGGGATTAATGATATAACACTTGTCATAATTAATATGGCGATGAAATTAGCGCCGTACGGAGTTTTTGCGCTTCTCTTTAGCGTCACTTCCCGTTTTGGTTTTGATCTTTTAGTTGCTTTAGGAATGTATGTTGTAACTGTTCTCTTAGGACTATCGCTCCATTTATTTGGTGTTTATCCCATCTTGATAAGAATATTTTCGAAGTACAATCCGTTGCTTTTTTTTCGAAAAGTTGAAACCGTTATACTCACTGCTTTTTCAACAAGTTCAAGCAGTGCAACGCTGCCGACAACAATTTCAGTTTCTCAAAACAATCTTGGAATCCCATCTCACATAACGGGATTTGTTTTACCACTCGGCGCAACAATGAACATGAATGGGACCGCACTGTTTGAGGGGGTAACCGTATTGTTTTTAGCTCAAGTTTTTGGTATTAATCTCTCGATCGGTACGCAATTGATTGTGGTGCTTATGAGCGTGTTAATTGCTATCGGCACAGCAGGAGTTCCCTCCGGATCAATTCCACTCTTAATAATGGTTTTGACGATGGTAAATATTCCGGCTGAAGGAATCGCTATTATTCTTGGAATAGATAGAGTGCTTGATATGTGCAGAACAGTTCCCAATGTTATAGGCGATATTACTTGCGCCGCTTACGTTGCTAAATCAGAAGGATATGATTTGAAGGTATAAAATATTTGTTATAATTCACTAAAACTTTTTTTGTAATCTCATTCTAAGGATTTAAGAGATGCAATAGCAAATTTTTCTAAGAGAAATCTAGTAAGCGCGCCTAAAGTTGTTTCTTTTGACCTGAATTACAAAATTCAGGCAGGTAAACATATCCAATCAGGCATTTGCATTAAGAAATCGGGCGATAATTTAACTTCTTCGATTGGTACGATATTTGTTAATTAAAGCGAAAAATAGAAAGTAAAAATGAAAAAGAAATTATTCCTTTTGTTGTTTATATTTATTCTGGTAAACAAAGTTCCCGCTCAGTGGCAAAACATTTGGAGTTCGGGATCGATAGACGGAACTTTTGCATCCGGATGGTTCAGCTTTGAGAAATCGGGAGATATTTGGCTTTCAAGATTGTATACTACCGATTCGGTCAGCTTTCATGTTTGTTCAACCGGATTTTCAATAACGCCGGAATACACTTACAATTTTACAGCAGGCGAAAAAGCGGCGGGCTACCAATTTTATTCACTCGGATATGATTTGACGGGTGACGGTAAAGTTGAATTTTACACTATTTCTTACGATGACGCGAGCGGCTATCTTCAATCATTTAAGATAATTGATATAACAACCGGAAATATCGTTTTTCAAAAAAAATCTCCCGATTATTCCTATTCCTATCCAACATTTAAGGATTTAAATGGCGATGGATTACTCGAATGTATTGTTGCAAAAAACGAATTTCCCTATCAGAACAAATATTATTATGAAATTTATAACACCGGAATAACGGGTGTACAGAGCATGGAACAACCGGCGAAATTTTCATTAGCACAAAATTTTCCGAATCCATTCAATCCCGAAACAAAAATTACTTTTACCATTACTGAACGTCAGAACGTTTCAATTAAAATTTTTAATATCCAGGGTGAATTGGTTAAAACACTACTAACAAAAGAATTTCAAAAGGGCGATCATGAAGTTGTCTGGAACGGGAAAAATGAATTTGGGGAACAGCAGCCAACAGGAATTTACTTTTACGAAATGCGAAGCGGCTCCTTCACTCAAGCAAAAAAAATGATTTTATTACGTTAAACCAAGGAACAGCATGACTAATTACCATCTTCAAGAAAATTTAGCCGTAAGTGACAGCGGCTTCCTCTTTCACGCTTCAACGGGCGAAACGTTTACCGTAAACGAAACCGGGAAAACGATCATCAAACTTCTTCAACAAAAAAAAGAGAAGGATGAGATATTCTCTCAACTGGTAAATGAATTTGATATCGAAGCGGGTTTACTCGAAAAAGATTATGAAGATTTCATCAATCAATTGAAAAATTTTTCGCTCATTGAGGTAAAATGAACATTGCTGTAACGGGCTTAAACGCTACTGATAATCCGGGTCCCGGAATTCCTGTAATCCGCAGTTTAAAAGAACAAAAAAAGTTTTCCGGGAAAATTACCGGACTGATTTACGATTCACTTGAACCCGGAATTTACATGGATGACATGGTTGATAATTATTATCTCATTCCTTATCCCTCAAGCGGATTAGATAATTTGATGGAACGCATTTCATATATCCACAAAAAAGAAAAATTGGATCTTATAATTCCAACATTGGATTCTGAACTCTACGGATTTGTAAAACTTCAGCCGAAATTAGAAGCGCTTGGTATCCGTACTTTTCTTCCAACGCTTGAACAACTAAACATCAGAGGGAAAGATAAATTGTTCGATTTCTGCAAAGCGAATAATATTAATGTTCCGAAAAACATTTTAATCCAATCGCAAAGAGATCTTGAAAAAATTGAGAAACAATTCAAGTTCCCCGTTGTTGTAAAAGGAATTTTCTACGAGGCATACATCGCGCAAAGTTTTGAAGAAGTGCTTCCATATTTTAACAAACTAAAATCAAAATGGGGTTATCCAATTATCATCCAGGAATACATTAAAGGCGATGAATATAATGTTGTTGCTTTAGGCGATGGCAACGGAGGAACAACCGGAGCCGTAGCTATGCGAAAACTTTATATAACTGATAAAGGCAAAGGCTGGGCAGGGATCACTATAAAAGAAAATACGTTAATTGATATGGCTCATCAAATTATTGAAAAAACAAAATGGTGCAGCGGGCTTGAGTTGGAATTTATGAAATCGAAAGAGACGGGTGAGTTTTATCTTCTGGAAATCAATCCGCGTTTGCCTGCTTGGGTTTACCTGGCTCCTCAAGCCGGACAAAATCTTCCGGCAGCATTGGTAAAACTTGCTTTCGGAAAAAAAGTAAAACCTTTCACTACTTATGAAATCGGAAAGATTTTCGTCCGTTGTTCATGGGACTTAATTACAGACATTAAAAAATTTGAAACGATTGCAACTTTGGGAGAATGGTAATGACAAAAAAAAGATATGAGCGTCCGGTAATTTCAAAACACTATTCCGGCTTGATGAATAAGTACGGTGGACGGCAGATGACTCCGCCAAAAACACATCTTGACGGTATTGCCGTTAAAGAGTTAACTGAAAAATTCGGCTCGCCGCTTTTTGTTATGTCCGAAAAACAGATCAGGAATAATCAGCAAAATGCAAACAGAATTTTTAAGAACCGCTATCCCAAAGTTCAATTCGCTTGGTCTTACAAAACAAATTATTTAGATGCTGTTTGCTCTGTTTTTCATCAGGAAAATTCATGGGCTGAAGTGGTCTCTTCTTTTGAATATGAAAAAGCTAAAAAGTTGGGAGTAAAAGGAGAGCATATTATTTTTAATGGTCCAGATAAAAGCAGCGAAGCTTTGTTACATGCAATAAAAGATACTGCAAAAATCCATATCGATCACTTTGATGAATTGTATGAAATCAAGAAGATTACAGAAACTGAAAAACTAAAAGCTAAAGTTGCCATCCGCATTAATATGGATGTCGGCGTTTATCCTAAATGGGATCGCTTTGGTTTCAATCTTGAAAACGGTGAAGCATGGCAGGCAATTCAGCGCATCGCTTCCAATAAAAATTTACAGCTAATCGGACTTCATTCACACATCGGAACATACATGATGTCCGCCGAAGCCTATAGATTAGCAGCTCAAAAACTTTCTTTACTTGCAAAATCAATTAAAACGGATTTAGGAATTGCAATAGAGTATCTTGACTTAGGCGGCGGTTTTGCTTCTCACAATACGCTACTTGGGCAATATCTTCCTGCCGAACAAATCGTTCCAACATTTGAACAATTTGCAGACGCAATTGCCTCCGGAATTTTTAGCGCTTCATTTAAAACGGAAGAATTGCCGCTGTTAATTTTAGAAACAGGGCGCGCTTTAGTTGATGACGCGGGATTTTTACTTTCGACTGTGCTTGCAAATAAACGATTAGCGGATCAACGCCGCGCAATTATTATTGATGCCGGTGTAAATATTTTGTTCACAAGTTTTTGGTATAAGCATAAAATTACTCCGGCGCAAGAAAGCGGTATGCACTCGGAAGACGTTACGTTATACGGTCCGCTTTGCATGAACATTGACTGTGTAAGAGAAAGCATCGTTCTTCCACCGTTAAATAAAGGAGACCGGTTGGTAATTGAATATGTTGGCGCTTATGATATGACGCAATGGATGCAGTTTATCCAGATGCGTCCGAATGTTGTAATGATAATGGAAGACGGAACGGTTGAATTGATCAGGAAATCAGAAAATCTTGAATATCTTTTGGATAGAGAAATTTTACCGGTGAAATTTAAAAAATCTTCTAAACAAAGTAAGACCAAACATTAATGAAATTATTTTTAGACGGGATATTTTTCTCTTACGCACAAATTTTCTTCTCAAACCGGAGATGGTTTGGAGCCACGATTTTAGCGGCTTCTCTTCTTTCGCCTGAAATCGGTTTGATGGGATTATTCGGCGCTGCATTTTCAAACGGAATTGCTTACGCATTAAAGTTTGATAAAGAAAAAATAAGAAACGGATTTTACGGATTCAACGGAATTCTTCTTGGCGCCGCATCAACTTACTTTTTTGCGCTGAATTTGCAGCTCCTTTTGCTGATCCCTATTTTCATCATCATTACGTTTTTTATAACCGCGGTTTTGGAACATTATTTTGCAACCGCATTTAATTTGCCGGGACTCAGTCTTCCTTTCATTTTATCGCTTTATGTTTTTTTAGTATTTCTTGGAAACTATTCTACGATGAGTGGTAACTCACATTTTCTGATTGATAAAACTTTTTTCTCCTTCATGCCGGATGAAGTTTCTCTTTTCTTTAAATCGATTGCCTTGATAATTTTACAGCCGAGCATCTCAGCCGGTATAGTTATATTAATCGCGATATTTTTCTTTTCTCGAGTTCATTTTGTGTTTATGCTTATCAGCTTTGCATCGGCAAGACTATTTCTTTGGCTGCTGCTTCCTGAACTCGAAAGTTCTCTTTCAATGATCATAGCATTCAACTCGCTTCTAACAGCCATAGCGTTGGGCGGAAGTCTTATCATTCTTTCTAAAAAAAGTATTTATCTAATCCTCCTTTCTTCTCTAATGGTGGTTGTTTTCAGCGGATTTTTTCACAGAATCTTTTTAGATTCTTCTCTTCCGATTTTAGTTTTGCCGTTTAACTTAATTGTTCTTACAACAATTTATAGTTTAAAATTCAGACAGGAACAATCCGATTTAGTGTTGCTTTATTTTACTCCCGGATCACCTGAAGAAAATTTTTATTATCACCAGACAAAACGAAAAAGATTTGAAAATTTTAAAGGAGTTTTTGCTGAGCTTCCCTTTTTTGGCGAGTGGTATATCTCCCAGGGATTTGACGGAGAAATAACTCACAAGGATGAATGGAAATATGCTTGGGATTTTGTGGTTACAGATAAAAATAATTCGCAATATTCAGGCAAAGGTTCTGAAGCAAGCGATTACTATTGTTTCAATCTCCCAATCATTGCTCCGCTTGATGGTGAAGTGGTAAAAGTTGTTGATACTATTGAAAACAATTTAATTGGCAAAGTTAATCTTGAACATAATTGGGGGAACACAATTGTGCTTGCACACGAGTATGGATTGTTTTCCGCTTTGTCGCATTTAGAACCTAACTCAGCTAAAGTGAAAGTCGGCGATTCAATCAAAAAAGGAGAACTGCTTGCAACATGTGGTAATAGCGGTCGATCTCCTTATCCGCATCTTCATTTCCAATTTCAGTTAAGTGATAAAATTGGAGAGAAAACATATAAGTTTCCTCTGTCTAATTTTATTTCCAATTCACCTTCCGGATATGTATTAAAGACTTTCGACTATCCCGACGAAAATGAAAGTGTTCAGAATGTTGAAATTAATGAGATTGTGAAGAACAGTTTTACTTTTGCACTTGGAGATATCGTCAAATGGAAATGTTCATTTGGCAAAAAGGAGTTTTTTGAAGCATGGGAAATAAAAGCTGATATCTATAATAATTTATTTATTCAATCTTCTACCGGAGATTCCGCTTTTCTCTATCAAACCGAAAAAGTTTTTTACATAACAAATTATACCGGAACGAAAAAGTCGGCTTTATACTATTTTTACTTATCTGCTTATCAAGTCCCGCTATGCTTGAAAGATAATTTATTCTGGTCGGATGAATTCGCGGTTCCTTCGGTTTTTGGATTACCACTAAGAATGGCGTCGGAGCTGATTTTAAGTTTTAGGAATTATCTATCTGCTCCCGGTATTTTTACTTTTCATACGGATGAAGCAAACGATCACATTAAACAAATACTTTCCGATATTTCTTTAAGAGGGAAAGGACCATTTTCTTTCTACAAGAAAAATTTATCCGGCATCATTTCTTTTTCAGACAAAAAAAGATTTGAGCAAATAGTTTATTCAATCAACAGTAAAAAAGTTTTTTCAGCAACATTAGTTTCATAAGGAGAACCAATGAAATCACCTAAAATATTCGCGGCACTTTTAATCTTTATTACTTTTTCCTGTTTGGCATTTGTAACGCTATCAAAAAAATCGGATGATATAATTTCTTCAACAAACCGATCAATTAAGTATGAAGAGAAAAGCGATTACAATAATGCCATCTTAGAACTTCAAAAAATTTATGATGCTAACTCCGGTAATTACATTTTGAACACACGGCTTGGCTGGCTTTATTATAATAAAAAAGACTATCAGAAATCCAAAACGTATTACACAAAGGCGCTCGCAATCAATAAGAACAGCATCGAAGCAATGCTTGGATTAACCCTTCCGCTTTCCGGTTTGAATGATTGGGAGGCTGTTAAACAAACGTATACTTCAATCCTTAAACTCGATGCGAATCATTACACGGCAAATTTACGGCTTGGCCAAATATTCTTGAATAGCGGAGATTACCAGCAAGCAAAAAAATATTTGGAGAAAGCTTTCATTCTGTATCCTTCGGAGTATGAGCCGAATTTATCACTCGGTTGGACGCTCTACTATTTAGGCGAGAAACAAAAAGCGAAAGAACTTTTTACTTCCGCTTTGATGGTTGCACAAAACGACTCTCTCGCTTCTCAGGGATATGAGTTAGTTAAATGAAAAACGCTTTAATTATTTTTTTCTTTTTATCTTCGGTTTTGTGGGCTGATTCCACCTTAGTCAGCCCTTCATTTTATTTTACGTACGGGAATTATTCCAGCAAAGACTTATCGAAGTCATATGCATTTTATAACACCACCGGCATAACAAAAAATTATTTCTTAACCGTTAATTACGATAACCTTCTGATCTCAGGAAAAGATTGGAATTACGTACAACAGACATTCCTGGCGAGTAATTATTTGAACTTTTTTACGTTCGGAGTAAAACTTGCATACGCACATTTGAAAGGAGACTATTCTTACACTCCTTATCCATATGCCTACAGCGATTATACTAATCTTTATAATCTCGATCTTTTCTATTACAAGAACCTTTATTACTTAGGATTTTCTTACACCTATCTTCACGCAAAAGGTAATCTCAATATAAACGGATTAACCCAGCAAAATTCTTCGCAGCTAACTTTGCGCTTTGAAAAAATAATTTCAAATGATCTTTTTCTTTCGATCAAGCCCAATTATTCGCAAATATCGGACGGCAGGAAATTGTATTCGCTCTACGGGAAATTTCATTATTTGCTTAGCTCGCAATTACTCCTAAAAGCCGGTGGAATGATCGGGAAAAGAGCTTACTATTTCGACTCGGATTTACTTACTATTTTTAATCAGGATTATACTCAAACCTCTTTATATTTCGGACAGCTTGAATATTCTGTGTCCTCTTCAATAAAACTTATTTCTTCGTACCAACACACAAAGTTTCAAAAATATTCCATTAATTATTTTATCCTCGGTATAAAATCCAATTTCTTTTTCTAAATTCTCATCAATTATTTCTATGATTTTCTAATTTCAAAATGGAATAAAGATGAGTAACGAGACTTTAATAAACTGGAACCCGGTATGTCTTCTCTAAAAGTATTAATTACCGGCGGCAGCGGATTGCTTGGGCAATTTCTTAACAAAGAATTGGCGAACCATTTCAATATTTTAACAACGTGCAATCAACACACGGGGAATTGCGAAATATTTAATTCATCTAAAATTGATTTAACCAACTTTGATCTGTTGACAAAATTATTTGAATCGTTTAATCCAAATGTTGTTGTTCATGCCGCCGCAATTTCAAATCCAAATGCTGCAATGCAATTGCCGGCAAAAGATGTTTACGCTATTAACGTAAAAGTAACCGAGCATCTGGCAAAGTTATGTGAAAAACTTTCAGTCAAACTTATTTATCTTTCAACTGATTTGGTTTACGCCGGATACCGCGGTTCCATGTTGAAAGAAGACGCTAAACTGATTCCCATTTCTCTCTATGCGGAAACAAAATTGCTTGGTGAAATAAAAATTAAGAACCTCTTCAATAATTATCTTATTCTTAGAACCGCACTACTCTATGGATTCAGTGCTACTCATGCGACTAATCATTTTCAAGAAATGCATGAAAGACTTAAAAGCGGTAAATCAGTTTCTCTCTTTACAGATCAGTACAGAACGCCGCTTGCATTGCATGACGCTGCACGAATTATCCGCGAAATAATTCAGAAAGATTTGAAAACCGAAACCCTCAACTTCGGGGGATTGGAACGCGTTTCCCGTTTTGAACTTGGAGAGATAGTATGTGATACCGCAAAGCTTGATAAAAATCTTCTGCAAAAAATATCTTTGAACGATTTGCCGAACTATCCAGCCGTTGCCGATGTTTCTATGAATACGGACAGACTTCAATCGTTCGGAATAAAACAACAAACGATTGAAGAAGCAATAATACATATTATGAAGTACGGTACACATAAATAGAATATCAATATATTTTAATGGCCTCAATATTTTAAAGCATGGATGAATGTTTGCATGGTTGTATGAATCAAGTTTTAATACAATATATAATCGTTCATTATTTTCAGTCATTCAGTCATTCAATCATGCAAAAAGTTTATTGTAAAATGAATAATGGACACTAAAGGAAACACAAACATGACAACTCATCTACTCGGAGCCCATACATCAACGCAAGGTGGAGTTTCGGCAGCAATCACTTTAGCTGAAAAACTCAATTTTACCGCTATTCAGATTTTCACAAAGAATAATAATCAGTGGAAAGGAAAAGTCTTAACGCAGAACGACGCGGATGAATTTAAACAAAAACTTTCCCGTTCTTCAATAAAAGTTGTCGTCTCGCACGACTCATATTTGATAAATCTTTGCTCGTCAAAACCGGAATTATTGGAAAAATCGCGCGAAGCTTTTGTTGATGAACTTGAACGCTGCGAGATGCTCGGAATTCCATATCTCAATTTTCATCCCGGCGCACATGGCGGAATGGGCGAAGAAGAAGGAATTAAATTGATTGCCGAATCGCTAAATCTTGCCCACGAAAAAACTAAAAATTTTAAAGTTAAAAGCATGCTTGAGGCAACCGCCGGACAAGGCACAGCAATCGGTTATACCTTTGAACATCTTAAAAAAATAATTGATTTAGTTGATGAGAAAGACCGGATGTGCGTCTGTATTGACACCGCCCATATTTTTGCCGCCGGTTACGACATCAAAGACAAAAAAAATTATAATAAAGTGATAAAAGATTTTGATGAAATAATCGGGTTGGATTTACTAAAATGTTTCCACATGAACGACAGCAAGAAACCCCTCGCAAGCAGGGTTGATAGGCATGATCACATTGGGAAAGGGTTCATCGGGTTGGAAGGTTTTACAAATATTATGAATGACAAACGACTGCTTCATATCCCCAAAATTCTCGAAACCCCCAAAGGAAAAGAGCAGCTTGAAGATTTGGAGAATATTAAAACGCTAAAGTCGTTGTGTAAATAAGATCATGGAATGGTGTCGACCATTCCCTACAACACAAAAATATTTTTCGGAATCTAGGCAACGACCATCGTACTTTCCTAATTCCTAATTCCTAATTCCTAATTATTTTTTAGCTTCTTGCGGTCGCAGCACAATTATTCCCGTATGCTTTTTTACTTTCGCTAAATATCCGCCGAGCGGTAGTTCGGAAATTTGTACTTTCGCTCCAACTAACGGCGCGTGCATAAAGTGAATTCTTCCGTCATCCATTTTTAACGCAACGCCAACGTGTCCAATATCCAAGCCTTCCAAATTAGTTGTAATCGCAATCAAGTCGCCATTATGAATTTGCGATTCAATTCCATCAACTTTTTCTTTTGGAACGTAGAAATAGGTTCTTGAGTTAATTGCTTTTTCTTGTTTAGCAACGATGGTAATATACTTTTCATTTTCTTTTAATTGACGGTAAGATTCCGGATGCTTAGTCATATAACCGACTTTAAACTTAATCGGTTCCCCGCCGATAGATTTTGTAACATCTTCCACAATATTTTTCTTTGTGTTAGTAAAAATCCAATCTGAAAAATAATGGAGACGCGATGGATACTCTCCCATTTTTCCATCGCGGTAACGAACGAACTCCAACTCTTTTGTGTAATCTTCAAAAGAGGTTTTCCCCTTTTTAATACATCGCGAAAAGACAACACAATTTTCTAAAAACGTTGTGCAATCCAATCCTGTTAAATGAACAACGAGCGTTTCCTTCTCACCTTTTTCGAGAGTGAATGCTTCATAATTCAATCCAAGAAAACTTTTCCCGATCGCGGTGATAACATCGCCAATCGGTTTTGAAGAAAGACTATCGCTAACCGCCAAATCAAATTTTGATTTGCAGATTTGTTTATCTTCTTCCGTAGCGATCTGTGCGTGTGTAAAAACAAAAGCAAATAATAAAAGTATGAACGTTTTCATATCGGGAATTCCTCTGCGGGCTGTTGATTATAAGTTAAATTGGGATCCGGTCTGAAAGCCAAATTGCTTTCGAAGCGGGTAAATTCTTTTAAGAATGTTAATTTCACTTCACCTGTCGGACCATTTCTCTGTTTTGCTATAATTATTTCTGCAAGTCCTTCAGTATCAGCATAATCTTTGCTATCCTGCTGTGCATACCGTTCCGGGCGATGGATAAACATTACCACGTCGGCATCTTGTTCGATAGAGCCCGACTCACGCAAATCAGAAAGTTGTGGACGCTTATCGGTTCTCGATTCGACCGCACGGTTTAGCTGTGATAATGCTAGTACCGGAATCTTTAATTCTTTTGCCAGTGCTTTTAGAGAACGGGATATGTGTGCAATTTCTCTTTCACGACTTTCAGATCGTGCAGGTCCTTGAACAAGCTGCAAATAATCTATAACAATCATTCCAACTTTTTTCTCGGAAACTAATCTTCTTGCCTTCGCGCGAATTTCCAAAATAGTTTGTGCAGGCGTATCATCAATATAAATCGGTGCGCTCATCAACTTAGCCGAAGCTCTCCGCAATTTATCTCCTTCTTCTTTAGAAGAGAATTTCCCGGTACGTAATCTTTGCGCGTCAATTTTTCCTTCTGCACAAAGCAAACGAATGATAAGCTGAACAGTCGCCATTTCTAAACTGAAAAAAACTACCGGGACTTTATGATCTATTGCAGCATTTCGCGCAAGCGAAAGGGCGAAGGCTGTTTTGCCCATGGAGGGCCTGGCAGCAATAATAATTAAATCGGATTTCTGGAATCCTCCCAACATATCGTCCATATCCATAAATCCGGTGGGGACAGCGATGTTCTTAAAATCTTTTGAATGAATCGCATCAATATATTCAAGCGCATCTCGTACGGCTTGATCCATATCCTGGTAAGATTTTTTTAGATGCTCTTCGGTGATTTCAAATATTTTTCGTTCTGCGGAATCTAAAATATTAAAAGCGTCTTCCGTTCCGTCGTATGCTTCCCTGGCAATGTCATGCGATGTTGTGATAAGTTTTCTGAGGATAGATTTTTCTAAAATTATTTTTGCATGGTATTCAATATTTGCCGCCGAGGAAATATTCTGCGACAGTTTGCTGAGATAAACACCTCCGCCGATTTGTTCAGCTGTTCCGCGTTTTTTCAATTCTTGATACAGGGTTACCGTATCAATCGGTTCATCAGCGTTGAACAGATCAATCATCGCTTCAAAAATTAACCGGTGTTCTTTTAAATAAAAACTTGTGGGATTAAGCAGTTCGATCGCTTTAGGCACAGCCTCCTTTTCAATCAACATGGCACCGAGAACAGCCATCTCAATTTCAGGCGCTGCCGGCGGTTTTACATCGGCAGGAATTCTTTGAAGTAGTTCGCTATTTTGAGCAATTTTTTTTGGCATAAACTTTTTTGATTCTTACTAAAGGATTAACGCTAATTATAAAAATTCTTTCTTGAAAGATAAAAAAATATTTCACGCATCCATCCCGTCATATAATTTTCTGAAGAATTGAACATCTGCCCAGCAGTCTTTTTTCCAATTTGGGTTTCGCAATAATGCTGCCGGATGATAGGTAACGACTGCCTTTATATCGCCGATTTGATGCACTTTGTTTCGCATCGCCCCGAGTGATTCTTTTCGTTTGAGAAGACTAACGGCGGCTGTAGTGCCAAGGCAAAGAATAAGTTTTGGTTGAATGATCTCAATCTGTTTGTAAAGATATGGAATACATGTTTCAATCTCTATTGCGTTAGGTGTTCTGTTCCCGGGGGGTCTGCATTTCACAATATTAGCTATATAAACTTCCTCACGCTTAAATGATATCGCCTCCAAAATTTTGGTGAGCAATTGCCCGGCTCTGCCTACAAAAGGAATTCCCTGCGCATCCTCATCCGCCCCCGGACCCTCGCCAACAAGCATTACTTTCGCGTTTGGATTGCCGACCCCATATACAAATTTATTGCGCGTTTTCCCTAACGGACATTCAGTACACTCACAAATTTCATTATAAAATTGTGCAAGTTTTTCCCGGTTAGCAGTGCTGCGTTCAAAATTTTGTCCCGATTTTAGCTCACTCACTTTGGCAGGAGCAGGAACTCTCTTGACGACTGGATCGGCTGTCTCTTTCTTTTCATCCGGCGGCGGTGAGGTAATTAGCTTTGAACGAAAAAGCTCATCACCGTACAATTCTTTTTGTACTCGTAATGATTCAATAATTTTTTGTTTAGCCGATGCCATTTCTTTTACAACTCTAAATTTTCTCTTTGTGAAAAAATGATGAAAAAAAAGGCGGAAGAGAAAAGAACTCTCGCTTCCGCCAAGAACCATAAAAATTTACCGATTCTACCCGGGGAAAATATACCACAAAAGGTATGTTCAGTTGTAGACCTATTTCCGCTTATTTTTTAAAATCGAATTCAATTTCCCCATCAAGAAGCTGGTGTAAAGCTTCGACATGCGGTTTATATCTTTTTTCAAACTTTAACGATAAGCTGAGTTGTGCGGGGTTATCGAAATCTTCGCTGTCATCGTCGGCGCCAATATTGGTAGCAGGAACAGAAGCCAGTGCTGCGTTAAATTCAATTTTGCGGTCATCGTTAATTAAACGGGCTTTTTTTCCGGCAACAACTATTCCTTCATAAACATTAGCAACGCGTTTATCAATTTCTCGTAAATCTATTGGGCTTACGCTCATTAATTCATCTCCTTGTTTGTTATTTTTTCTATCACTTCTTTTAATTCCAAAATAGCGGTATTTAAATTATTGTTGACTATAAAATAGTCAAATTTATCCTTAAGACTCAATTCCATTTTTGCCCGCTCAATTCTTTTCTGAAAATCCTCTTCGCTTTCAGTCTTGCGTTCCCGAAGCCGTTTTTCCAATATCTCCAAACTTGGCGGAAGGAGAAAGATCATTATTGCTTGTGGGAAAACCTTTTTAATTGATAGCGCCCCTTTTACTTCGAGTTCTAAAAGAATGGAATTTCCTTCAGAGATCACTTTCTCAACAAAAAACTTTGGCGTTCCGTAATAATAATCGTAAACTTTTTCCCATTCTACAAATTGGTGATCGCTAATTTTTTGCTGAAAAGCCGCTTCATCAATAAAAAAATAATCAACTCCATCTTTTTCGTTAGCTCTTTTCCCTCGGGTAGTAGCAGAAATTGAATAGACAACATCGGGCAGTTTTTTTAAAATTGACCTGATTATAGTCGTTTTCCCGGTTCCGCTCGGGGCTGTAATTACGAAGATCTTCCCGTTTTTTTTCACTACTCAATATTCTGAATTTGTTCGCGAATTTTTTCAACCTCTTCTCTAATAGAAACAGAATGATGCGTTATTTCAGCCGAGAGTGACTTTGAGGCAATAGTGTTAGCCTCGCGATGCATCTCCTGGCAAATAAAATTCAGTTTTCTTCCCGGTTCATCTCCCGCGGCAAGTATTTCAGAAAAATATTTTAAATGACTTTTTAACCGAACACACTCTTCGGTGATGTCTGATTTTTCACTAAGCAGTGCAAGTTCAAACTCCAGACGGTCTGAATAATTTTGAATATCTTTAATTATCTGCTGAACCCGTTCCTGTAGTTTTTGAAAATACTCATTGACAGATGCTCGATGAATCTTTTCAATTTCGGAGAGTGTAGAAGAAATAATCTTCGCCCGTTCATTTAAATCCTTTAGAAGAGTTTTCCCCTCAGCTTTTCTCATTTCAATTAACTGATCGGCTGCATCTTTAATACAATTTTTCAATACCTCAAAATGCTCATCTGTAAAATCGAGAAAATCAGGAGAAAAAAGTTCTTTAAAATTGAGAAAATGGGCAAGTTGTATTTTCTCTTTTATTTTCAATGATTTTTTAATCTGTCTCAGCATTTGAGCTGTTTCAAACAATTTGGCCTCATTCAAAAGCGCATCTTGCCCGGTGCCAAATTTTACTAAAATTGAAAGACTTACTTTCCCGCGCTTTATTTTTGAGCGAATAAGTTCTTTAATCTCAAATTCTTTTGCAAAAAGGCTCCCTGGAAGTTTTGCTGAAACTTCTAGAAATCTATTGTTTACACTCTTTAATTCAACCTCAAAAGAAAAGCCGTTAACGGCAGCTACGGATTTGCCGTACCCTGTCATACTTAAAATCATAATTCATACCTTGGATAAACTGAACATCGCAAAAACAATTCGCCATGGATGATCAAAAAAAAAGATGGAATTTGTTCATTGGGATTTGTTCATTGTTTTTTCAATTAGTGGGTACAAAAATAAAGAAAAACGGAGAGGTAACCAAGCTATTAAAACGCTTCCCCGATGCCAAAATGAAATTCCATTAAATCGAAGAATTTTCGCTTAAAAATCGGCACATCCGAGTAAGGATCGTAAGTTTTGAAGCCGAAATCTATCCTGAATGGCGCTATCATAGTGTAATATCTAAATCCAAAACCTGAGGCTATGGCAATTTCGGAAGTCCGTGCTTTTTTTACATTACTCCACGAATTTCCAAAATCAACAAATGTTGCAACTCCAAATGATTCGGTAAGTTTATATCTGTATTCCATTGAGCCTTCAAATAAAAAACTTCCCCCTTCAAGAATTACAATTTCTTCCAGGTTGGTTGCTTCATTTAACACAGGGACCGCAAGTTTCGGAGAAAGTTCTCGAGCCCGCCATCCCCGGATTGAGTTGCTGCCGCCGGCAAAGAACTTCTTTGTTGTAGGAACATCGAGTTCACTTCCGCGATACGCCCGCAAATAGCCGGTCTTTAATTTAAACCCGAGGATCGCCGATTCTTTCCTATTCGTTGCTAAATATTTTGCAAAAGTAATTTGTGTTTTGTAGTAAAGAGGAGTAGTGTAAGCCTTATCTGATAAGCGTGAGATAAAATAGGGAATTGAATTTGCTTCTTCCAAGCCGATTGATAAATTGTATCCATTCGCCGGGAAAAGTGGATTTGATGCTTTTATTGACCGCATATCCAGACCGAGGATTGATAACGTCTGACTTCTTGTTAATTCCCGGTCGGTAAGAAAGAAAATTTCATCAGCAATTTCAACGTTATAATAAGAGGATAGAAAATTGATAAAAGTATACGCGGGCAATTCAAATTCAAAACTAAGTTTTCCGCCGTAATTTCTTTTGTTTGATACAACATCTTTCCGCATGGTAAAATAACCTTCAAGAATTCCAAAAATCGGTTTATTAAAAACATACGGTTGTTCAATTTTTACCTTTGAATCAAAAAAACCGGAGAGCGATGTGTCTCGCAACGAAAAAGCTTTTACCACTCTCGGAAAGTTAACTTTGAATAGGTCCTGAACGCCGAAGGAACTTGTTACGGTTAATTTTCTTGCGCGTCCCAGGAAATTTTTACGCATATAGGTTCCCCCCATACCAAGGTTAAAAGTGTTTTGCTGATTATTCATCAGTAATTCAGGGGCAAGTTCGTTCATTTTACCGATATTGCCGAGAACTTTTAGAGGGACAAAGTTTCCTGAAGTATCTTCGGTAACAGGAATAACCTGCACATAACTGAAAAGTCCGGTTCGATATAAACGAATTTGACTTTGCCTAATTTTTTCAGAATTATAAAATTCATCTTGCTTTATGCCCACAAGATCCCTTAACAATTCAGTTTCAACAAAATCACTTCCTTCTCCTTTTTTTTCAATTTGTACCTCACTTATTTTATAACGTGAACCTGTCTCGAAATAAAGATCAACATTTGCCAGGTTTTTAGTTGTATCCATTTCAATAGAAGAAGTATCAAAAGCAGCGAGCATATAGCCGGAGTTATTTAAGTTTTCAATTACCGCATCTCTGTTGTTTTTTAAAAAAAGTTGGGAGAATTGCTCATTTTTTGAAACAGTAAAACCTTTTAATACGTCTTCGCTTATCTCCTTCGGCAAAGCTTCTAAACCGAACAAATTAATTTCCGAAAATGTTGATGGCTGCCGTTCGTTAATTTGAAAGGATACGATGGCTTCTTTTTGCGTTGTATCAATCGCGAAGCTGTAGGAAAAATCTGCTTTGAAAAAACCGTTTACTTTATAAAAATCTTCTAACGCAGTAATATCATCCTGAAGTGAGAGACTGTCAAAATAAGCCGGTTCTTTTCCAATACTGCTGCTAATTGAATTGAGTAATTGCCAGAACCAGCCGGGCGTTTCTTTTGATGAAATTACATCTTTGAGCATTGATGAGGAGTAGGAAGAATTACCGGCAAAGTAAATTGAAGTGAGCTCAATCTTTTTTGCTTCTTGAGCAGATGTAACTGAAAGAGAAATAAAAATTACAATTAAAAAAAATGTTTTTATCAAAGCAGGTGACGGCATTTATTCTATTGAAATATCTTTTTGTATAACCACTAACTCCGGGCGGTCTAGTTTAAACAGGTTTAGGTAGAAATCTTTTACCTTCCGCTCTTCGCAATTTTTTGAGATGAAGAGGGCAGCCGGTTTATTGGGGCTGATAATGAGATGAGCATAATAAATTTGCTTCCCCGGGAAATCAACAAGGTAAGCAAAAATTTCACCGCCGCTTGAACCCAAATAAAAACTTCCCGAGTTATAGTAAAATAAATCGTAAGAAGAAGAAGAATCCATTCTCTGGGTTTTACAAATGCTTTCTGTTGTTGACATCTCAGGCAGGAAAACCTCGTCTTTCTTTATCAACGAATCAACTGTTAACAGTTGAATTTTTAAACCCCATTTATCGGTTTTCGACGGCTTGGTCTCTTTTACAACCAATATTTCTTTGTTTGAATCAGCATCAAATTGACTGTATAAAGCAACTTCCGTTTGAGGATCAAAGTTTTTCTTAAGATGAGTAAGTAGTTTTTGATTATCACTGAGATAATCTTCAATCGGAATGGAAGGATTTTTCGAGTCTCGGTCGCAGCCAATAAACATGAACAAGAACAGAAAAAAGATTCCAACAAATATTTTTTTATTTAATGATAACAACTTCAGTTCCTTTCGTTACAACGTTATAAAGTTCGTCAACACTTTCGTTACTCACGGCAATTGAGCCGTCAGTCCAATTAAAGACGAAGGGTAAATTCTTAAAGAGAAAATTTAATTCGCCGATTCCATGAATCCCAACATTTCCGCCGAGTTGTGTTCCTGTATTAATGCAAGTTCCATAATTGTTATCAAACCTAAGCTTTTCATACTCATCTTGAGTAATACTTCCATTAATAAAACCGGTTTCTACATCCTGAAGATTTGGATATGTTAATTTAAAAAGTTTTCCGTATTTGTGTTTAGTGAGTACCTCACAAATTCTGTATGTGCCTATCGGAGTAGCATTGTCATTTGCACTGCGTTTGGAAAGCGGGTTTCTTCCAAAAACCGCCCGGTATTTTTTAACTAAGATTGTATCGGAATAAAGAGCTAACTCAAAAGTGGTTCTATTAATAACTATTCTGGGATTCTCAACTTTTGTTATACCCTTTAACGCCATCTCTTGCTGTAACGGTTTTTCTTTTACATTTAGTAATACTCCGTACAATACACATCCGGTTAAAAAGAGGAACAATCCTCCTGTAAACAATAACACATTTTTAACCATTTACTTTTCTCTTTTTGCGAAATCTTCAATGGAAATTTAGAGAATTTTGAGGAAAGATTTTAGCCGAATCACAATAAATCGAATTGAGCCCGGATAAAAAAATTCCCGCTCGAGGCGGGAATTACTATTTACTCAAAAGTTGTAAAGACGGGGCATGCCCCGTCTCTACTTTTAATCCGCTTTTTTACTTTAGAAGCATCATCTTCTTAGTAGAAGTATAATCGTTTGCCCTTAACTGGTAAACATACATGCCGCTTGCGAGCGATGAAGCATCGAATTGAACAGTGTATCTACCCATTTCTTTATTTTCATTTACAAGTGTTTTTACTTCGTTACCGAGAATGTCGAATATTTTTAACGTAACACTTCCGCTTTTCGGTAACTGATAATTTATTGTTGTTACCGGGTTAAACGGATTAGGATAATTGTCAAGCAACGCATATTTGTCAGGTATTCCTATTTTATCCAATACTTCTTGTTTATTTAACGCTTCCTCTGACGAATCAAAATACGGAAGTGTGAAGAGACTTTTAATTTCTTTTCCGTATGTCTTTCCATAAGTTTCAATCGCCTGATGAACAAGCGAGAGTTCCATTGGAGTTGATAATTCAATTTTATTCAAAACTTCATTAAAAATTGTTATAGCCTCATTAATATTGCCTTCATTGTACAAGGCGATGTAAACATTATTGAGTTTTGCTCTTGTTGCAAGTTGAGTGTTCGGCTTTTCAGTTATAAGTGTATTGTTTACCTCTTTTGCATTCTTAAAGTCTCCGTTTTTGAGATACAAATAAGAAAGAAGCAATTTATGATCTTTTGATGCTTTCTCAGGGAGCGCATTGAAAAATTTTATGATATCATCTGCTGTTTCTTTATTGTAACAATTATAAAGCTCAACATATGCTGCTTGTTTATCGGGATTATTAGCAATGTAAGAAATGAAGTAGTCTTTCGCTTCACTGTATTTATTCTGCAGCCGTAATTCTATTCCATATAAAAACGATTCAATCTCTTCAGTTGAAGGTTTGCTGATCCCTTCTTCTTTGGTCGGACTTTCGTTATTACTTGCTATTACCTTTGCCATTCCTGCCCAGGGATCAACATAAAGATAAGGGTTATAATAAAACTGGGATGAAGAACCAACCTGGAATAAAGAAGTATTTGGAGGATTACTGCCCCACCAATTATTACAAGCAAAAAGACGACTTTCATACTCTGGATAATAGGTACCCACTTTTGCGTTATAACTATTGCCTGATATACTATTCCAATTATAATAATCGATTGGTGCAGGTATTCCAAATGTGGGATAACTCAAACGGTACACCATCAATCCTGTGTTGCAATTTCTAATACGGTTATTCTTCCGAATATAGTAAGATGAATATGAGGATGGAGATGAACTCCAGATTGCTCCGATGCCCCAATCCCAATGATAAATATCATTTCGGGCAGCATACCCGCCTGAACCACCTCCAAATAAAATTCCTACACCATTTCTGTTGGCGTTAGTCTTGGTAATAACATTATCGTTGCAGGTTGCTGTTGAGCCACCCTCAATTCTAATTCCGTGACCAATACTGTTAGTAGTTATAGTATTATTTAGAATTGAGCCTGATGAGTTATAAAAATATATCCCATCATAAGTAGTATCAATATTGCAATATTGGATGGTTATGTTTGAAGTATTGGCAGCTTCTACTTTCGTTCCATACTTAACATTTGCATATTTTAAAGTTGAACCGGAAGCGCCTGCACCGCTGAGTGTAATAGTTCCCCAACTATTAGGACTGTTACCGGACAGAGATGTAAACGTAATTTTGTTAGTGCTTGTGCCAACTGCGGTGAGGGTGCCGTTAATAACAAGGGAAGCATTGTTGGAAAAAAATACATTTGTGCCAGCAGTAATAGTAAGCGTGACTCCGCTATTGACGGTCACTGAACCAATAATGGAAATAACATCTGACCATGTTGTGTTCTGCGCAATTGTACCTGTCCGACCAATCCCGCGTTGAGCGAAACAATTTTGAATTGCAGCAATGTGGGAGCCAGCATAGACAGACAAGTCCTCTGCAAGGATCGCCTCACTGTACGATAAAAAAGTTGCATTCGTTGTAACCCGATACAAACCACCATAAACAAGCCAATCAGTCACAGAAGCACCAATACTTCCAGTGTTGTGCAAATCCCATAATGCTGCAGACCAAAAACTTCCTCCATCATGTGGTTCAGCATTTGCAAGACCAGTATTCGGATCCTTTGGCAGTTGAGAATAATGTGAATAAGGTGAAGGATTGTTCATATCTCGCGCATAGGATGGCGCAGCGTAATCGCATATGATGGATCGTGAGGTATAGGAACCCGGGAAGTAGTCGGCGTTGCCTTCTTCAATTGCACCCGATTCGGTGTACCAATAGTACAGATTGGCAATTGAGTTACTCATTGCATGGGTATATTCGTGGTATATAATCTTATCTTCTTTAGCAAAGTCATAAACTCCTTCAGCGGGGGTTCCATCTCCAAAATACAGTTGACCGTTTGATGGATCAAACCAGGCATTATCTGGTCCCGGGTAAGTATTTTCGTGTACCGTGGCGGTTATTTGTCCGACTCCATCAAACCCTAATCCGGCCAGATAATTCCCGCGATAGCAGTCAATATGGTAATAAACATTTGCTTCATCAAAATGAGTATCTGCCGAAGAATAATTGAAAGAGTTGTTTGATGAATATGCTCGGCTACTTACATTATTTAAAATATTTGCATAATTGCCACGTAAATAACCTGTTCCGTCTAACCTTGACAAAGTAACATTTGTTACTGAAGAAATTCCCGGATGGGTGGGATATACATTCCCGGAACCGTTAACATTATGGATGTTGTTATATCTTTGTATAATTTGTCCACTCACGGCATCAATGTAGAAAACCCATGCTCCATACGGTTCTTCTGCTGGAATCAATAACTTCCATGAAAGTACAAACAAACTACTATCAGGATAAATTATTAAAGCAGCAATAGTATCTCCTCTTATAACAACATTATTTCCCAAATTATTCATGGCAATAGCAAACGCTTGCTGAGCGGTAATGGCGGATTTGGTAGAAATATCTATTTGGGGATAATATGTCCCATTCGCCATGTCAACACTGCCGTCGGGTAAAATATGTACCAGATACTCCGCCATTTCAATAGGAATTCCATTGTAGGTCTGCTGAAATTTTACATGTTTGATATCCCGATGAGTCCGGGTTTGAATAAATTTGAGATCAGATAGATTCGGCTTCATCTTCATAAGCTTAATGTTTTCCTTCAAAAACGTTTTAGCGATATCTTCAGCATTTCCGCTGTAGTGTTTCGTTTTGCCCGAATAAAGAGAAGCAGGTGTACCGGTTTTTTCATCCCAACGAATAATCCATTTTTGTCCATTTTGATTTTTAAAACTGCTCCACGCAGCGAGTTGCGTTGAGTCTTGTGCAAAGCTTGATATAAAGCCCAAGCTTAAGGCTATCAGGGAAAATAAAATCTTTTTCATTTTTAATTTCTTCCATTTTTTAATTGAAAATTTCAGTTGTTTATTATATCTTTGAATCAACAAACAAAAAAATGCGTGCGCAGCAATGTTCTTGCAATGCATGCTTACTCGTTGCGAGTGAAAATTTGTTTGTCTTGTCCTTATAAAATGGGACGATTGAACGGGGTGATGTGTCAGCATCACCCCGTATTATTTGCGAACATTCATAAAAGTATCACCTCCTTCATTTTCTTTTCCAATTAGGATTGCCCACACTGATATTACCAAGTTCGAGCGTCCTTAGATCTGTACCATCAAAATTGACTATATATATTCCACCCAGAGATATCCCACCGGAAACAAACATAATCCGCTTGCCACTGGGTAACCATTGTGGAGAATAGATTATATATCCACTCGATGGATCGACCAACTTAGAACTATTTGAACCATCAGCGTTGGAAGTGAAGAGTGAATTGTTCACATCACTTGGCCCTCTTGCAAAAACAATCCTTTTCCCATCGGGGGAAAAACAAAGTAACCGCTTAGAAATATCCTGGGTAATTGTAATTCTTTCTACATTGCTACCGTCAATATTCATAGAGTAAATGTCAGCGTTAGGTTCTCCCGAACCATCTCTAGTGCTTCTGAAATATATTTTTTCCCCATCGGGGGACCATACTGGGAAACTATTGCTACAGATTGGATATCCCTTTGTACTATCACCTTGGGATAGTGGATCTCCATACGTCAGTTGATTCATTTCACCGGTTATTAAGTCAACAAGATATATATCCCATGTCATCAAGCCCCAACCACAGTGTGCGCACCATGCAAAGACTATTTTCTTTCCATCCGGTGACCAGTTTGGCCAGTCTCCGGGTTGATAAAAGGTATAGGTTGGATTATCATGAAATTCTTTCACCGCTCGGATATTTGAACCATCGGAGTTCATTATGAACATTGCATTTCCTAAAGATGTTCGAAGACTATCTGAAACAAAGACGATTTGTTTCCCATCCGGGGACCAGCGCGGCATTCCTTGTCCATAAGCGCCAGATGTTAACTGCGTCAATTCTGTTCCATCTGGATTAACCACGTACAGATGGTCTCGTCCTAAACTGTCTGTTGAACTAAAGACAATCTTGCCTCCCTCAACGGTATAGTTAATAACCGTATCTTTTTGAGTCATAGCACACTCAAATTCATCGGCTAATATTCGGGGTTGTGTGTTTTCTGTTTCCTCTATTCTAACCTTATAATTTACACCTTCAACTGATAAGCTGGCATTGCTCGGCAATTTTCTACTCGAAGAATATGTATCTTTAAATCCGAATAAAATAGTATTAATGTTTCCAACTCCAAATAACATCTTTTTTATTTCGCTCTTGTTCCCGGTCATCAATTGGTAAAGGTAAACTCCGGGAGGAACTTTTCTTCCGATTTCGTTCGTGCCGTCCCAAACAATTCCGCGTACTCCGGCTGCCTGTATTCCTACTTTAAATTCTTTAACTCTCTGACCGAGAATATTGTAAATCCTAACAGAGATATTTGATTGTTCGTTGAGCTTGTATGAAATAGAAGTAGATGAAGAAAAAGGATTTGGATAATTTTGTGCTAACTCGAATTGATTCGGAAGATTATCGAGTGACCTTACGGATGTAATTATGTCTATTTTGTAATTGCCCAATGTGTCGGTTAGTGCAGAGTATTTCTTTATAGTATCAATCTCATCAATGAACGTGATGGAAGCATATTGGACAGGGATTGTTCCGGCCGTGGAAACATTTCCTTTAACAATAAATGTTTGGCTGTATGCCTCACTTATGAATAGCAGAATTAAGAGGCAGAATAACTTTAATGCAAATTGGAAAACAACAGATGATAAACGTGTAAATTTTTTCATGACAATTTTCCGGTAAAGATTAAAGGAGAAAGGGGAAAAACTCCAAGTAAATGGTAACAAGCTACAAGTGCCGCAAAGCGGAAGTAATAAGGGGAAGAAGAAGAAATTATTTTGTTCAGTTCTAAAAAAGTGTTTCACATATACCTCCAAAGAATATGATAGTAATTAAGCGAACCCTATTACAAAAGAGTAAAACTTAATCGTTCACACAATAAAAACGCATAACAAAATAAAAACTGATTTTTTCTACGGCAAGAATATAAAATAAAAAACGAGAAAGTCAAGAGGGGAATGAAAATATTTTCATTTTTTTAATGCACTTATGCACTGCTGTCCAAAATAAATTCATTAACGAGAAAAAGGCGGGAATTAACTCAAGGTTCTGAGATAATCTTTAAACTTCCATTATTTCTTTTTCTTTGTGTTTAAGAATATCATCGATCATCGTTACGTGTTCGTTTGTAAATTTCTGTGTTTTGTCTTCGGCTTCTTTTAATTGATCTTCGGTAATCTTTTTATCTTTTTCAGCGCGCTTTAAATGATCATTCCCTTCGCGTCTAACATTGCGGATGGCAATTTTACAATCTTCCCCGAATTTTTTAACCAACTTTACTAAATCTTTCCTTCTTTCTTCCGTTAAAAGAGGGATAGGAATTTTTAAATTCGTTCCATCACTAACCGGATTGAGTCCTAAATCAGCGCTGAGAATTGCTTTATCAACAGCCTGCACGAGTGATTTTTCCCAAGGTGTAACTGATAGGGTGTGACTGTCTAAGAGGGTAACATTTGCGACCTGCCTGATAGGAGTAAGCGTTCCATAATAATCAACTTTAACATTATCTAACAAAGCGGTAGTAGCTTTCCCGGTTCTGATTCTGGATAATTCATTACGCAACGCATCAATGGATTTATCCATTTTTGATTTTGTTTCTTTAATTATTTGTTCCATAAAAACCTCAAAAAATTTCTAAGTGATAATAAAAAAATAAGAAAATCTTTTTATTCTTTCACTACTGTTCCAACATTTTCTCCTTTAATTAATGCAGTCAGATTTCCCGGTTTATCCATATTAAAAACGACAAGCGGAAGTTTGTTTTCCTGGCATAAACTAATTGCCGTCATATCCATTACCCGGAGATTTTTCTTCAAGATATCGATATAAGAAATCGAATCGAACTTTAAAGCGGCAGGTACTTTTTCCGGGTCGGCATCAAAAACTCCATCTACACGCGTCCCTTTAATAATCACATCGGCTTCAATTTCGACAGCACGAAGAGATGCTGCTGTATCAGTGCTAAAATAAGGATGCCCTGTACCGGCACCAAAAATTACAACGCGTCCTTTTTCTAAATGATGCATTGCTCTTCTACGAATGTATGGTTCAGCTATTTCATCCATTTTGATTGAACTCATTAGCCGGGAATAGGTTCCTTTTTTTTCAATTGAATTTTGAAGAGCCAATGAATTAATCACCGTTGCAAGCATTCCCATTTGATCACCGGTAACTCTTCCAATGCCCTGGTCGCTGGCGTTAAGCCCTCGGAAAATATTCCCGCCGCCGATTACCACGCCAATTTGAACTCCGAGTTTATGAATGGCAATAATTTCGTCGGCAAAAAAATCAAGCACCTCCGGATCAATGCCAAAGCCTTTTTTGCCCATAAGTGATTCCCCGCTTAACTTGAGAAGAATTCTTTTGTATTTGAGAGTCTGCATATTATTTCCTATTAAACATAAAAAAAGGTCTTACAAAATGAAGACCTTTTAGAACGAGTTATTTATTTTCATCACTTAGGTGATACCGTAGAAATGACTTTATCTTCACTTCCGTTCCTGCTTTAACAGCAGTTTCTTTTACAAGATCACCGACCGTTTTTGAGTTATCCTTAATAAAAGCTTGTTCATTAAGACAATTTTCTTGAAAAAACTTATTAATTCTCCCGGCAGCGATTTTTTCTAGAATTTGTTCCGGTTTCCCTTCTTTTCGTCCAAGTTCTTTATAGATTTCAATTTCTTTGTCAACAATCACCTGCTCAACTTCTTCACGATAGACAGAAAGAGGCTTCATAGCGGCAGCCTGCATAGCAATATCTTTTGCAATACCGGAGATGAGATCAAATTTATCTTCGGCAATATTTTCAAAAGTAATTACCACACCTAATTTTGCTCCAGGATGAACATATCCAGCAACATAACCATTTTCAGCCTTAGCAATTCCGATACGGGAAATAACAACTTTTTCCCCGATCTTCCCAACAATCTCGTCCAATTTAGTTTGAAGAGAAGCTTCTTTTGAAAATAATTCATCAACTGAAACTGGTTTATTAAGCTGGGTTTTTTCAAGAACAAAATTTGTAAAGGCAATAAAATCATCCGATTTAGCGACAAAATCTGTTTCACAATTCACCTCAACAATAAAACCGGTCTTTTTATCTTCAGAAATTGAAGTAAGTACAACCCCTTCATTAGCGGCTTTATCAGCGCGTTTAGCGGCTACAGCGGCGCCTTTTTTTCTTAAAATATCAATAGCTTTATCTATGTTACCGTCTGCTTCGGTTAAAGCTTTTTTACAATCCATCATTCCTGCGCCGGTCTTCAGGCGCAATTCATTTACATCTTTAGCAGTAATTGCCATATTCATAATCCTTTTCTCCACTTCCTGAAAACAAGGCAGGAAATTAATTATTTAGATTCTTCTTTATTTTCTAATTCTTTTTCTTTTGTCACTCTTTCTGTTGAGGCGCTGGCTTCAGACTTTACCTCTTGACCTTTTGCTTCTCCTTCGATACAAGCATCAGCTAATAATTTTGTGATCAGCTCAATTGTTTTAACTGCATCATCATTTGCGGGAATAACAAAATCTATCGGGTCAGGGTCGCAATTTGTATCAACAACAGCATAAACAGGAATATTAAGTCTTCTTGCTTCCTGAACGGCAATTGATTCTTTTTTTACATCAACAACAAAGAGAGCGTTAGGCAGTTTGTTCATGTTCTCAATGCCTTCCAAAACTTTTTTCAGTTTATCTTTTTCGCGTGAAAGGAACAATCTTTCCTTCTTGGTAATTTTTTCAAACGTACCATCAATTTCCTGCTTTTCGATAGCGTGAAGCCGCTTAATACTTTTTCTTATTGTAGAAAAATTAGTCAACATACCACCAAGCCAGCGTTCAGTAACCCAATATTGGTCGCTGCGACGGGCTTCAGTTTCAATAATGTTTTTAGCTTGTTTCTTCGTTCCTACAAAAAGAACTTTTTTCCCTTCGGAAGTAAGGTTGAATATTTTTTCTGCTGCTGATTGTAAAAAAAGTTGAGATTTTTTTAGGTCTATAATGTGAATCCCGTTTTTTTCCATAAAAATATATGGTTTCATTTTAGGATTCCAACGACGGGTCAAGTGTCCGAAATGGGCGCCTGCTTCAATAAGCGTAGTGATGTCTACTTTGTTCATAGAATATGCTCCTGTTTTACTTCTACTCTCTTCTTCTCTACCTTTAATCATCCCGATTAATTGGGAGGACACAGGAGGTAAATCTGAAAGTATGAATGATTAAATAAATACTTAAAAAAATTATCTTTTAGAAAATTGAAATCTTTTTCTTGCCTTTGGTTGACCATATTTTTTCCGTTCGACCATCCTTGGGTCTCTCGTCATAAATCCAGCTTCTTTTAATTTGGGGCGAAACTCGGGGTCGAGAGATTCGAGTGATCTTGCAATACCTAAACGAATTGCTTGCGCTTGCCCTGTTATACCTCCGCCCGCTACTCTTGTTGAAACGTCATATTTCCCCTGAGTATCGGTAACGATAAAAGGTCCAAGAATATCTTCGCGGCTTACCGCTTCAGGGAAAGCTTGTTCAAACGCTTTACCGTTAACCGTAATGATTCCGGTTCCGCTTCTTAAGATAACACGAGCTACAGCTGTTTTTCTTCTTCCAACAAAAATTTGATCTGCCATTTCTTCTCCGTTAAAAACTTAATACTTCTGGTTTTTGAGCTGTATGTGGATGATCTGTTCCACGGTACACTTTTAATTTTTTGAAAATCTGTCTTCCTAATCTTGTTTTCGGAAGCATTCCTCTAACGGCAGTTTCAATAACCCATTCAGGTTTTTTAACTGTCATTTCTTTATAAGCTCTTTCTTTTAAACCGCCGGGATAACCGCTGTAATGATAGTAGGTTTTCATTTCTTGCCTTTTAACAGCAATTTTCACTTTGTCTGCATTAATAACCACAACAAAATCACCTGTATCCATATTGGGGGTAAAGGTTGCTTTGTTTTTTCCGCGGATAACGCGTGCAACATTTGAAGCTAATCTTCCTAACGTCTGATCCTTAGCATCAACAACATACCACTTTTGATTGGCATCTTCAGGTTTAATAAATCTGGTCAATTTTTCTTGTTTCACGTAACATTCCTCTGAATATTCGAATTCATTTTAATAAAGGCTTTAAAAATAAACTTCCAAGACTAAAAAGTCAATTATTTTGAACCGTAATTTTACGAATAAAAATCGGGATTTGCTAAAAAATTGAGTTGCCAAATTCAAAAGATTGCACAATTCCCCAAAAAGATGGCAAAAAGCGATAAAAAGGCTCTTTCCCTTTAACAATGAGTTTAATAATAAAATCTTCTTTTGTGTCGGTTTTAATGTAAATAATCAGTGAATATGTTCCTTCGAGCTCTTCCGGGTCGTTAAAATAATATTCGCTTCTGGAGGTTTTCATTTTTTGGGAGAAATGTGCAGGATTAAACAAATACTTTTCAGCAACATCTAAATGAACATAAGGGGGCGGGTTAAATATTTGTGGGTCGGCAAAAAAAGTAACTCCGTCCAATTTTTTCTTCACGTTTTGATCAATGTATTTCCAACCACCCGGAAACTTCAATTTTACATTTAGTGAAGTTTCAGAATAATCTTGTGTAAGAGTAGAAGTATCGGCGTTTGCAAATGGAGAAAGAAGCGCCGCTGAAGTTTGAGAACTCTCAGATATGCTGCTTTTCTCAATAGGTTTGTCTGTTGACATTGTTTCAGAATTTAAGTTGGGTAAAACAGCCGCATTGCTTTCTAACATAAACTGTAGTTTAGGTGCAAAAGATTTCTGTACGCTATTGCTTGAAGAAAAAACACCAATTCTTAAAGCAATTGCCAAACAAACGAGCAAAAAGTGAAACCCGAATGAAAGCCCAAAACCCAAGAGAAAATTATCTTCTCCGGGTGTATTCTCAATTATTTTTTCCACATCAATTCATTTCTTTTCTTAACGCTCCAAAAATAGTAATTTTAACCTTGACTTTCGTTCACATTTTAAGGAACTGTTTTAATGCGATTTTTAATTACCGGCGGCGCCGGATTCCTTGGGATAAATTTAGTCCGCTATTTATTGATTCACAACCACGATGTAACGTCGCTTGATCTTGTTGATTTCAATTATGAAGATGTTCAAACCAAGGTAAAAATTATGAAAGGCGATATCCGTAATAAACTTACCGTTGAAGCAGCGGTTACAAATGTTGATATTGTTGTCCATACTGCGGCAGCTCTTCCACTCTATTCCGAACAAGATATTTTTTCAACTGATATTGACGGGACAAAAAATTTACTCGAAGCTTCTGCTAAATCCGGAGTAAAAAGATTTATTCATATTTCATCCACGGCAGTTTACGGAATTCCCGATCATCATCCTTTATTTGAAAATGATAAACTTGATGGTGTTGGTCCCTACGGAAAAGCAAAAATTCTTGCCGAAGAAGAATGTTTAAAATTTAGAAACCAAGGAATGTGCGTTCCAATTCTCCGTCCAAAATCTTTTATCGGTCCGGAAAGGCTTGGAGTATTTGATCTGCTCTACGATTGGGCAAAAGACGGCAGAGGATTCCCAATGATCGGAAGCGGCGACAATCGTTATCAGCTTCTTGATGTGGAAGATTTGTGCGAAGCAATTCATCTTTGTTCTACTCTTGATGAAAAAATTGCAAATGACACTTTTAATATTGGCGCGAAAGACTTCACCACGATGAAGGAAGATTACCAAGCTGTTTTAGATTTCGCCAGATTTGGTAAAAAGATTATCGGTCTGCCGGAAAAGCCAATCATTCTAATTCTTAGATTTTTAGAAGCGTTAAAATTATCTCCGCTTTATAAATGGGTGTATGAAACTGCTTCCAAGGATTCTTTTGTTTCAATTGAAAAAGCAGAAAAGATTCTCGGATACAAACCGAAATTCTCCAATAAAGACGCACTTCTCCGCAACTTCAAATGGTATTTGGATAATGTTGACAAGATTCAAGCTGCAAGCGGGATCTCACATCGTGTGCGATGGAAGCAAGGCATTCTTCGTATCGCGAAATTATTTTTTTAGGAATCTATGGGCGAAACGAAAATCACTTTTAGATCGTGGGGTAAAAACGATTTTGAGCAAGTCATTAAAATTTTGCATGAGTCGTGGGACAAAGCTTACGCTTCCTTCATTCCAAAAGAAGATTTGACGTTTTACCTCAATCAAACTTACAATACGGAAAAATTAGATAAACTGTTCAAAAATGTAAACGCATTTTGTTTCGCAGCTGAAGTTGAGGGGAAAGCCGTCGGATGGTTAAAACTATCAATTAATAAAGAAGAGAATAGATTTTATCTTTCTTCAATTTATGTTCTGCCGGAATTTCAAAAATTAAAAATCGGGCGGCAGTTGATGGATATTGCTTTTGCAACTGCCAAAGAAAAAGGATTTTCCGAAATTTGGATCGGCGTAATGGATAAGAACACCAACGCACTTGGATGGTACGAAAAAATCGGATTCATTTTTGAAGAAGAACTTCCTTTTAGGATGGGAAACACCGAAGTTCAGCATCTAATCGGTAGAAAAAAGCTTTTATAAAATCTTCTTTTTTTGCCTTATCTTTGCAAACAAAAATTATAAACTCACGAGGAAAATAAATGAAAAAGAAAAACGATTATTTAAAAAAGACAATTCAGCACTTTGACATGAAACAACACAACGTTGTTCCGCTTGTTGACGCGATGGAAAGCATGGCTTTTCAATCGAGAAACCTTTACCGCGCATCAAAGATTTATGATATGATGTTGAATGATAAAGATTGCACCGTTATTCTAACGCTTGCCGGAAGTTTATTCAGCGCAGGTTTGAAGAAAATTGTGTACGATATGATTATGAACAACATGGTTGACGCCATCGTTTCTACCGGCGCAAATATGGTTGATCAGGATTTTTTTGAAGCGCTTGGCTTTAAACATTATCTCGGCACTCCGGCGAGTGATGATAACGAACTCCGCGATTTAATGATAGATAGAATTTATGACACCTACATTGATGAAGAAGAACTCCGCATCTGCGATGAGACAACCGGAAAGATTTTAGATAGTTTAGAGCCCCGTCCTTATTCATCACGCGAATTGCTTTATGAATTCGGAAAATATTTAGAGAACAACGGCGGACCTAAAGTTGATGATTCCGTTATCTACGCAGCATATAAAAAGAATGTTCCGATTTTTGTTCCGGCTTTTTCGGATTGCTCTGCCGGATTCGGATTTGTTATGCACCAGACAAAAAATCCTGACAAACATGTTTCGCTTGATTCCGCAAAAGATTTTCTTGAGCTTACAAAAATTAAATTGGCGAGCAAAGATACCGGCATTTTTATGATCGGCGGAGGCGTTCCAAAAAACTTTACACAAGACATTGTTGTTGCTGCTGATCTTCTTCAAGAAGATGCGCCGATGCACAAATACGCAGTTCAAATCACGGTTGCTGATGAACGAGACGGTGGACTTTCCGGTTCCACTCTTAAAGAAGCAAGCTCATGGGGAAAAGTTGAAACGACTTACGAGCAGATGGTGTTTGCAGAAGCTACACTTGCAATGCCACTTATTGCCGGTTACGGATACCACAAAAAGAATTGGGAAAAGAGAAGCGGTAAAGAGTTCACTAAACTTTTTGCTGTTGAAACTGCAACGGTTTAAAATTAGTGTTTTCACAAAATTAGTAATTGAATAGCCACGACCTTCAGGTCGT
>Ga0210027_1000678_pt1 | contig 34161 bp, 43 predicted proteins | sample CryGeymeta201510_FD_183978 | JGI IMG/M metagenome (GOLD analysis project Ga0210027, IMG submission 183978) | Groundwater microbial communities from Crystal Geyser aquifers in Utah, USA - Crystal Geyser metaG 2015-10 (SPAdes) (version 2) | ecosystem: Environmental > Aquatic > Deep subsurface >...
GAAGTGCGCGCGGGCGAGGGTGGATTGGTAATCATGCAGGTCCGACTCGGACAATTCAGAAACAGCATGTGCCGCAACCAGATCCTTGATGATGGCGGCCTCGCGATCAATCATCGCCTGGCGAAAAAAGGTCGACTGGGTCAGGCCGGTGGCCACCATGATCAGCCCGATGAACAGCAGACTGAGGGCGGCGAAGGTCTGCGGGGGCGTCAAGCGAAGTCGCACGGACTTCAGGTCGGTGACGGTTCAGCCATGCCGCGGGGGATCAAGGCTCAGACTTTTTCAGAAAACAGGTTTTGAGCACCAGGCCTTTGGCCTTGTCCGCATTGCACTCGATTTCCTCCGCATCGGAAGTCAGGTGGATGTTCTTGATGGCCTGCACTGAATCGCCGGCGTTGAGCAGGTTCTCATTGCTGGCTTTCACGTCCATGATTTTTCCTTTCCAGAGATAAATAGGGGGTCGTCAAACCAGTTCCTGCTGCGCAATGGCCGCCGGCAGCCGCTTGGGGGATTTGATACGCAGTTGTTTATTCACATTCATGCGGCCAAAGACAACCTCGATGTCGCCCGTGGCCACACCAAATTCCGCCGCCAGAAAACGCACCATATGATCGGTCGCCCGGCCCGCGCGCGGGGCCGCGGTGACGCTGACTTTGAGTTGATGGCCATAAGGCTTGCCGATGGCATCCTGTTTCGCGCTGGGTTTACCGAGAATATTGAGCACCAGCGTCTCGCCATCCCAATGAAAAAACGACTGCGGGGTGGCTGCGGCTTGATCTCTCGCCTTCTTCTTCCTGGAATCCGTTTCCACTTGCGCCCCTTGAGCGGATGAACCCACCGCTGTCAGCGATGGTATTGCCGGCTCAGTTCATGCACCGCCGCGACCATGGCGGCCGCGTTGTCCGGCTGGGTAAACTGGGAAATACCGTGCCCCAGGTTGAATACGTGGCCGTTGCCTGGGCCATAACTGCGCAGGACTTTGCCGACCTCGGCGCGAATGGTGTCGGGCCCGCTGAACAGCACCGCCGGGTCAAGGTTGCCTTGCAGCGCCACCTGGTCACCGACGCGGCGGCGCGCCGCGCCGATGTCGATGGTCCAGTCCAGGCCAATGGCGTCGCAACCGATGGCGGCGATGCTTTCCAGCCACAGGCCGGCGCCCTTGGTGTAGACGATGCTGGGGATGGTGGCGCCGTCGCGCTCACGGGTCAGTCCCTTGATGATCTGTTCCATGTAGGCCAATGAAAATTCACGGTAGGCGGCATCGGACAAGGCGCCGCCCCAGGAATCGAAGATCATCACCGCCTGCGCGCCCGCCTCGATCTGCGCATTGAGGTAGGCGGTGACGGCGCGGGCGTTGACATCCAGGATGTGATGCAGCAATTCCGGGCGCTGGTAGAGCAGGGTCTTGATCACGCTGAAATCCGAACTGCTACCGCCCTCCACCATGTAGGTGGCCAGGGTGAACGGGCTGCCGGAAAAGCCAATCAGAGGCACGGTGTTATTGAGCGCCTGGCGAATCTGGCGGACGGCGGCCATGACATAACTCAACTCGACATTCGGGTCGGGCACGGCCAGGGCATGGATTTCACGCTCCTCGCGCAGCGGACGCTCGAATTTCGGCCCTTCACCGCTGCTGAAGTAGAGCCCCAGCCCCATCGCGTCAGGCACGGTAAGGATGTCGGAAAACAGGATGGCGGCATCGAGCGGGAAGCGCGCCAGTGGTTGCAGGGTGGCTTCCGTGGCGAGATCGGGGTTCTTGCATAGACCCAGAAAATCGCTGGCCCGCGCCCGGGTCTGGTTGTACTCGGGCAGGTAGCGGCCCGCCTGACGCATCATCCACACCGGGGTGTATTCAGTTGGCTGGCGCAGCAGCGCGCGCAGGAAGGTGTCATTTCTGGGTTGGGCCATGGGGGTATTTTCCGGTTGTGAATCTATCAATTGGAGCCCTGGCTGATCGTGGGAGCGGACCGTGTGATGAAGCCCCTACCCTTCGGTATCCGCGATAGCTGGCCGTTGCCAAGAACTTGCGGGTTTATCGATATGGCCTTTCACAGCGGTCTGTTTACCACCTTGGCGGCATACCCCGTCAGCCATTCGGGCAGCTCGCGTGAACCCGCATGTTCGATGATGTATTGGTGAATCAGCTTGCGAACCACTTGTGAAGGCGTGAGGTCTTGCTGAGCGCAGATTTCCTCGAAGATCTGTTTTTTTTCGGATCGATCAGAATCGTCATTCTGGCGGTACGGCTTTCCATGGAATGCCCTCACTCAATATGCACACAATGTGAATAAGATGTTAATTGCATTATCATGATAATGCCATGTACCTAAATTCTTACGGGAGAACAGCCTGGCCGCCGCTGTTGGCAACCAAACGGACAGGGTTACGCCACCACGAATCATGAACGTCGCGTGCCATGCCCGTCCCTCACCTCTTGCAGCCTGTCGCGACGTTCACGTTAACGATACCTATGAGGAATAAGGACTTGCTCCAGACCATCCCGCTTCTGGAACTGCCCGGTAAAGTTTTTGGCGAACGCGGCAGCCTGCGCTTGCTTGAATCGGCGCAGTGCGACCCCTGGCGGCTATGCACCCACATCCTGACCGGCCACTATGGCAAGCCTTTCATCATCGAAGATGGCCGCACGCGGCGACTGCATTTCAGCCTGAGCGCCATCCAGAGTTCCATGCGCATCAATGATCCCTTCGCGCTCGATTTTGCCTACACCCGCAAAATGATGGCTTTTCTGTTGTTCGTGCCGGATCCCGGCCATGTGCTGATGGTTGGGCTGGGCGGCGGTTCCCTGGCCAAGTTCTGCCATCGCCACCTGCCTCGCGCGCGCCTGACCGTGGTCGAGGTGAACCCCGATGTCATCGCCTTGCGCGGGGAGTTCCGTGTCCCCGACGATGAACGCCTGGTGATTATCCAGGCCGACGCCGCCGATTATCTGCCCGCCGCCGAAGGCGACAGTGACGTCTTGCTGCTGGATGGTTTCGACGCAGCGGGTATCGCCCCCACTTTTCTCAATCGCGCCTTCTACCAGGCTGCGCGCCGTCGACTCAGGCCGGCGGGCATTCTCGTCGCCAACTTCGCCGGCCCACAAACCGGTTGGGATAAGCACTTCAAGTTGCTCGATGAGGTCTTCGCGGGACGCGTCCACCTGGGCCGTGTTTCTGGGGGCGATAACCATATTGCCTTCGCTTTCGCCGATGCGGGCTATCCTCCCGATTGGGCGCGGTTGGAACAACGGGCGAGGGCGCTCTCTGATCGGTTGCCGCTTGACTTTCCCACCCTCGTGAACAGACTGCGCGATGGGGCTGGACTGCGCAGGGCACTATCTACCCAGCCGCGAAGCCCATCCCACTCCTGAAAGGAAGGCGTTCCAGACATGCAGGAAATCCTGAAATACCTGAAAGAACATGGTGAGCGGCTCGACGCCGAGATCGCCGCGGCGACAGCCATCCCGCTGGCGGACGTGCGCCTTTATCTAACGGAACTGGCGCAAAAGGGGGACATCATCCTGTGTCAATCAACGCGCTACATCGACGGTGAGAAAAAAGAAGGCATGCTCTGCCGGGTAGCGGGATTTACACCGGTTGCGGGTCCCGGCAGGAAACCAAAAGCCAAGCCATAGCTGGGCGGTGAGGCCCATCCCGCGGGGTTAAAGGGGGGTTTAACCTGAAACATTCGTTTACGGCCCCTTAACACGGGCAAGCCTGCTCCCGCATCCGTATACTCCGCCCCGGAGTTGGCCAGGCAGCCGCTGTGCGGGTGACCGCATGGAGGAAAGTCCGGGCTCCACAGGGCAGGGTGCCAGGTAACACCTGGGCGCTATAAGTCGAAAGGCCCAAGGCGACGGAAAGTGCAACAGAGAGCAGACCGCCGATGGCCGATCGCAAGATCGGATCAGGTAAGGGTGAAACGGCGAGGTAAGAGCTCACCGCGGACGTGGCAACACGGACGGCACGGTAAACCCCACCCGGAGCAAGGCCAAATAGGCAGGCGCGTCTTTTGACATCGGCGGTCCGCCGAGCCTGCGGGTAGGCTGCTAGAGGCGACGGGTGACCGTCGTCCCAGATGAATGGCTGCCCACGACAAAACCCGGCTTATCGGCCAACTCCACCTTCTTCCAGGAACCGCATCACCCCGCGCGCGGGAGTGATGGCTTTCGCCGCGATCAGGCCCATCCCGCCAAGCCGTAACGTCGGCATCCGACTTCGCTGACGTCTTGTTTTCCACGAGGTTGGAAAGGCGGCTGGAAATCGGTTCACGACCCCTATGCGCACATCGCAACCATGTGCAGTTTTTTGGAGGATCGCAGCCCCGGCCGCCATAGCGGCCGGGGCTTCTCCGCATAGTTACAGCGTCTGCGGGAAACGCATGAGCGCGTCCGGTGCCGGTGTTGATGGCGGCCAAAATCCGCGCAAATCTGGCGGCGAGGTTTCGCTTGCCCGAAAAGTGCTTGAGTGATGTGGCCAAGGCAAGCCCTGGAGCCGGGTCAAGGGCAGGCTGCGGCCCTTTGCCGCCTGGCGAAGCGCACCCTTGACGCGGCGCAAGGGCGATACCCTCAGGCATGGCAGCAAGCGCGGCAGTTTCGCGCTTGCTGCCATGCTAAACCTTCGGGTTTCGCCGCCAGATTTGTGCGGATTTACGCCACCGGCAACAATGGGCGAGGGGGGTGAGTGCGCGCGGAATCATGTCATGCAATATTGAATAGCGACTTCAGTAATGCATGAATTCTTGGCGAAACAGCTTGAGCTGAGGCCATAGCGTGCGCCGTGCACACGGCACACGCTATTCCACCCCCAGCCGCTCCATCCGATAGCGCAACGAACGGAAAGTAACGCCGAGTAGCCGCGCGGCGGCGGTCTTGTTGTTGCCGCTGCGTTGCAGGGCGTCAAGGATGGCCTGGCGTTCCACTTCGTCAAGATGATCCTGTAGCGCCAGGCCACGTGCCGGGCTGTCCGGGCCGCTCGCCGGGGGGGTCAGATTGAGATCGTCCGGGCCGATCTGGCCGCCGTCGCACAAGGCCAGCGCCCGCTCCAGGATGTTTTCCAGTTCGCGCACGTTGCCGGGGTAGTTGTAATCAGCCAGGGCCGCCAGCGCTGACGGGGCCAGGGCGGGTACCGCCCTGCCTTCACCCAGGCGCGCCAGCAGAAAGTCCGCCAGTTCGGCCACATCCTCGCGCCGCTCGCGCAGCGCGGGCAGGTGGATTTCGATGACGTTCAGGCGATAGAACAAGTCCTGGCGGAAGCGTCCCTGGCTCACCGCGGCCTGCAAGTCCTGGTGGGAAGCGCTGATCAGGCGCACGTCGACCGCTTCTTCCGCGACCCCGCCGACCCGCCGCACGCGCTTTTCCTGAATGGCGCGCAACAGTTTGACCTGCATGGACAAAGGCAGATCGGCCACTTCGTCGAGAAACAGCGTGCCGCCCGTGGCCGCCTGAAAAAAGCCGTCGCGCTCGCTGTCGGCGCCGGTGAAGGCGCCCTTGCGATAGCCGAAGAACTCGCTCTCCATCAGGTTCTCCGGAATGGCGCCGCAGTTCACCGCCAGGAACGGCGCCTCGGCGCGGCTGCCGCGCGCGTGGATCATGCGCGCGGCCACTTCCTTGCCGGTACCCGTTTCGCCGCTGATGAATACCGGCGCCTGGCTGCGCGCCACCTTGTCGATCAGCGCGCGCACCTGCCGCATGGGCGTGGATTCGCCGACCAGCTTGAGCCCGCCGTCGCGCCCATCGGTCGGCTTGGCGGGATCGGCGAGCTTGAGCGCGGAGCGCACCAGGCCGCGAATCTTCTCCGTGGTCACCGGCTTTTCGACATAGTCGAAAGCGCCCGCCTTGAGCGCCACGACAGCATTTTCCGCCGAGCCGAAAGCGGTGATGACCGCCACCGGCGTGCGTGGCGCGTGCTCGGCGATATGGCGCACCACCTCGATGCCGTCGCCATCGGGAAGGCGCATGTCGGTCAGAGCCAGATCGAAGCTGCTGGTGCCCAGATGCCGGCGCGCCTCGGCCACCGTACCGGCGCGCGCCGTGTCCAGGCCCATCCGCGCCAAATCCAGTTCGAGCAGGTCGAGCAGGTCGGGTTCGTCATCCACCAGCAGGACACGGCGGCGTTTCATACGGTTCTCCTACTCAACACGGTGGCGCCTGGCAGGACAGCCGGAACATGGCGCCATCCGGAATATCCACATAACGCAGGCTGGCGCTATTCGCCTCGGCCAGTTCGCGCGCGATATACAGGCCCAGACCGGTGCCGGCCTTGTCGCTGGTGTAGAACGGCTCGAACAGGCGCGATTGCAGTTCCACCGGGATACTCGGTCCATCGTTGGCCACGTCCACATCCACCCGCTTCTCTCCCGCCACGGCCCGCAGGCGAATGCTGCCAGGACGCCCCAGAGAAAAACGCAGGGCGTTGCGAAACAGATTCCAGAGGATCTGATCCAGATGGGCAACATCGAAACAGACCACCGGGTCACCCGCCACCTGAACCACCACGAAGCCCGGCGGCGTTGCTTCGCGCTGCGCGAATTGCTCGACGAAAGCATTCAGATAAGGCGCCAGGGGCAGCGCCTCTCGCATCATGCGATCGCGCCGGTTAAGGGCCAGCACATCTTCCACCAGCCAGTTCAGGCGCTCGGCATTGCTGTCGATGATGCGGGAGAGTTTGGTGAGGGTGGCACTGTGCGCTTCCTGGGCATCTTCCTTGAGCAGGCCAGCGGCATGGCGAATGGCCGAGAGCGGGTTGCGGATCTCATGCGCCAGATTGGCGGTGAGCATACCCAGCGAGGCCAGTTTCATGCGCTGCGCCCGCGCCTCCAGTTCGGTCATATCTTCCAGCACCACCACGGCGCCTTCGTGGCGGGTCGGCTCCAGTTCAATGAAACGCGCGCGCAGGCGCCGCCCCTCGCGGCCCACCTGAAATGGATGCGCCGGCAGGGTCTCGCCGGCACACCAGCGCCGCCACAGTTCCGCCAGGTACGGTGAACAATGGCCGAGGCCGCAACGCGGGAAAAAACGCACATCGAGCAACTCGGCCGCGCGCGCGTTGTGTTGCAGTACCTCGCCCTTGCTGTTCAGCGCCATCACCGCATAGGGCAATTCCTGGATCACCCGCTCGTTGATGCGCTCCAGGCTCTCCGCCTGCAGGCCCTTCTCCGCCGCGACCCGCGATGCCGCCAGGGTGCCGCGCGCCATGGCATGGGACAGCAGCGCCGAGGCGAACAGGCCAAGCGAGAGAAAACCAGCGCGGGCAAAACCGCCCGCGCCGCCGTCGAATACCATGGACTGGACGGTCTGTTCTCCCAGCACGGCCAGGGTGGCGGCCGCCGCCCAGAACAACACCATGCGGGTTTGCGAAAGCATCCCGGTGGCGGCCAGGGTGATGATCAACAGCAGGCCGACCCCACTGGAATTGCCACCGGACAATTGCATCAGCAGGGTGATGCAGACGATATCGACTAGCGCCTGGCGGCCGACCTGCCGCTCGAAGCGCTCGCGCCGCGCCAGCAAGGGGCTGCGGAACAACAGCGCGACCAGCAGGTAGACCGCGCAGGTCGCCTGGAACAGGCGCGGATAGTCGAAGCGATGAAAGGTCTGGTCGGCCAGCATTCCGGCGGCGGCCAGCGCGATGGCCAGGAAGACGCGGAAGCCGTTCAGGTGGCCAAGCGAGCGCCAGAATGCTTCCGGCACCGCCTGGCCTTCAGCTTCAGCCACCGCGACGGCGGTGTTCATCGCAGCAATAGAACTTGCCCTGGCTCAAGAGCGCCTCGGAACGCGGCAGATTCACCTTGCACACCACACAGCGCACCATGTCCTCCGGCATTTTTTCCTCACGTGGCAATTCATCGCGCTTGCCGGACTGATGCTTGAACCAGAGCACGATGGCGATGGTGAAGGCGACTATCAGGAGGATTTTAGTCACGCGACAACCCGTTCTTGTGGGCCAGGTTGATCACCAACAGCAATTGCTTGAAGGGAATCTCGCGCCCCCAGCGATTAACGAACTGCATGTAAGGTAAATCGTGGCCGGTGGGGAATTCGTACTTGTCGGAAATCATGTCGTCATAGAGCTTGCGCAGCACGCCATCGAGATGGTCCAGCATGGCGGACCAGCGCTCCGCGTTCTCCGGGTCGTAGTCGAGGCCGGCGCGCATCTCGTCCACCTCATAAACCCCCTGGTGCACCAGGTCCACGTATTCGTCGTAAGTCTTTGGCCCTTTCATCGCAATCCTTTGAAAATCGCAGCGGCCGCCATTGTGCCATTGGCGGGAGGCGTGGGAGCGGCTAAAGCCGCTCCCACGCTCACCCCCTACAATCCCCCCATGTCCACCAACCCCCTCCTCCCCGCCCTCGAACCGACCCATTGCGCCGTGGTGGAAGCCTGCGCCGGCAGCGGCAAGACCTGGCTGCTGGTGTCGCGCATGTTGCGGCTGTTGCTGGCGGGGGCCGCTCCGGCGGAACTGCTGGCGATCACGTTTACGCGCAAGGCGGCGGCGGAGATGCAGGCGCGCCTGGATACCTGGCTGGCCGATCTGGCGCTGCTACCCGACGCCGAAGCGCTGGCTTTCCTGGAACAGCGCGGCCTCGTTGGCGCGGCGGCGCGCGCCGCCCTGCCGTCCGCGCGTGGCCTGATCGAGAAAGTGCTGGCGAATCCACCGATGATCACCACCTTCCACGGCTGGTTCTTCCACCTCATCGCCCGCGCCCCGCTGCCGCTGCGCTTGCCCGGCGAGGTGCTGGAAGACGCCGCGCTGCTGCGCGAAGAAGCCTGGTTCGCCCTGGCGGAAACGCTGGGCCGCGAGCGTGGCGGCCCAGCGGAAAGCGCCTTTCGCGAACTGGCTTGCGAGTTCTCTCTGTCCAGCTTGCGTGGCCTGCTCGATGCCCTGCTGGCCCGCCGCGCCGAATGGTGGGCGGCGGGACAGGGCCATGTCGACCCGGTGGCGGCCGCCTGCACGGCGCTGGAAGCACGGCTGGGGGTGAGTGAGGCGGAGGACCCGGCCGCAACCTTGCTGGCGGATGCGCAATTTATGGATGGCCTGGCTGAGTACCGGGGCCTGGTGGCCCGCAACGGCGCCATGGGTTTGCAGACGGATGTCGTGCGGGCGGCGGTGCTGGAAAACGCAATGTCCGCACCGATTGGCGGAACCGCCTGCGGCGTTGCGCCCTACGATTCGATCTTCCTCACCCAGGCCGGCACCGTGCGCGCCTGCAAGCTGAGCGATGCCCTCGGCAAACGCCTCGGCAGCGACGCAGGCACCTATGTGGAACTGCATCACCGCCTGGCCGAGCAATTGCTGCAAACCCTGGCCCGCCAGGCCGAACAGCGCGCCCTGCGCCTCAACCGTCTGGTTTTGACGGTGGGCCAGGCGTATCTGGACACCTATCAGCGCCTGAAGAGCGAACGCGGCGGCCTCGATTTCAGCGACGGCGAGCTGGAGGCCGCGCGCCTGCTCGGCGACGAGGAGGCCGCCGCCGCCATCCTGTCCAAGCTGGATGCGCGCTGGAAACACCTGCTGCTGGACGAGTTCCAGGACGCCAATCCGCTCCAGTGGCGCATCCTGCAGTCCTGGCTCGCCGCTTATGGCGCCGATGGCGAGCGCCCCACGGTGTTCCTGGTGGGCGATCCCAAGCAATCCATCTACCGTTTCCGCCGTGCCGAGCCGCGCCTGTTCGCGGTGGCCGGCGAATGGCTGGAAGCCAATTTCCAGGCACGCCACTTTCCCCTCAACGAAACCCGCCGCTGCGCGCCGCGCGTGGTCGCCTGGGTCAACGCGGTGTTCGCCGGACGCACCGACTATCCCCTGTTCGCCGTGCACGGCGCGCACCAGACCACCCTGCCCGGGCATTGCGAACTGCACCTCGCCGAGGCCAGCAATGACGAAGAAGAAGCCATCGCCTTCCGCGCTCCTCTCACCCAGGCGCCGGCCAGCCCACCCCACAAACGGGAACAGGAAGCCGCCTGGGTGGCGCAACGCATCAGCGAAATCGTCGGCCATCTGGAATTGGCTGAGGCAGGCACGGCGACTTATGGCGACATCACCCTGCTCTACAGCAAGCGGCGCGATCTCGATGTGTTTGAAGCCGCATTCAAGGCGGCCGCCATCCCCTTCATCGGCGACCGCCGTGGCGGCCTGCTGGCCAGCCTGGAAGCGGCGGATCTGATGGCCCTGCTCGGCGTCCTGGCCTCCCCACTCGACGATCTCGCCCTGGCGCAGACCTTGAAATGCCCGGTTATGGGTTTTGTCGATGATGACCTCAAGTATTTGGCGGCATTCCCTCACCCCCGGCCCCTCCCCCAGAGGGGAAGGGGAGAAAGCTGGTGGCGGCGCCTGCATACCTGGGCGGCGGAGGCGAATGCCCCACCCCACGTTGCCCGCGCCGCGCGTCTTCTGGATGCCTGGCATGGCGCCGCCGGGAATCTACCGGTGCATGACCTGCTCGACCGCATCTTCCACGAAGGTGAGGTGATCGAGCGCTATGGCGTCGCCGTGGCGCCGCACCTGCGGGCCGGGGTGTTGGCCAATCTGGAAGGCCTGCTCGGCCTTTCCCTGGGACTTTCCGGGGGACGCTTCCCCAGCCTGCCGCGTTTTCTCGACGAGCTGAAACAACTCCGCGACAAGGCCGGGCAGGACGCCCCCGACGAGCCGCCCGCGAATCACAGCAATGCCGTGCGGATGCTCACCATCCACGCCGCCAAGGGGCTGGAAGCGCCCATCATCTTCCTGATCAAGGCCGACGAAGGTGAAGGCCGCGACGAACAAAGCGGCGTAATCATGGACTGGCCAGCGGGCGAGGCACGCCCCGCGCATTTCTCCCTCTATGGCCCCAAGGCCTGGCGCGGCGGCGGCCGTGATGATCTATTCGCGCGAGAAGCCGAACAGGCCGCGCGGGAACACCTGAACCTGCTCTACGTCGCCATGACCCGCGCCCGCCAGGCCTTGTTCGTCAGCGGCCTGGTCGAGTCCGAGAACGAACCCACGCATTGGCTGGGAGTGTTGAAAACTGCGCTCAAGCCGGCGCTGGAACAGGCGGAGATGGCGAGGTTGCCGGAAATGGCATGGTGGGAAGCGCCTCACCCGAAACACGCGAAAGGGGCAAGGATCAAGCAAACCCCAGGTTTTTCTTGCCCCTTGCCCCTTGCCCCTTGCCCCTCAACCGCCGCCCCCATCGGCCAATTCCGCCCTCCCTCCAACCCGGAGGCCGATTTCGGCAGCGCCGTCCATGCCTGCCTGGAATGGATGAGCGAGGGCGTGCCGGAAGCCACGGGTGATACGGTTCGCAAGCTCACCACATCCTACGGCCTGGAGATCGAGACTGCGGAACGCGTCGCCGCCGCCGCCCGCCGCATCCTTACCATCCCGGAACTCGCCGCCGCCTTCGACCCGGCCTGTTACCGCCGAGCCCACAATGAAATGGAGTTCCTGGACGGCGCGGGAGGCACCTTCCGCATCGACCGCCTGGTGGAATTCAGCGAAGAAATCTGGCTGTTGGACTACAAGACCGGGGGCCTCGACGAGCCCGACCCCGCCCGCCGCGCCCTGCCCTATCTGGAACAGATCGAGGGCTACCGCGCGGCCGCCCGCCAGCTTTATCCGGGGCGGCCGGTGCGCGCGGCGCTGGTGTTTGCCGATGGGGGGGTGTGGTGGATGTAGCGCAGGCGTCTCGCCTGCGTCTTGTACATTCGCAGGCGAGACGCCTGCGCTACATTTCACTTTCGCCAGAACGCCGGGGTCAGCACCACCAGGAGGGTAAATAGTTCCAGCCGGCCCAGGAGCATGGCGAAGGTGCATACCCAGGTCTGAAAATCGTTAAGCACGGCGTAAGTGGTGGACGGCCCCACCTGGCCCAAGCCGGGGCCGGTGTTGTTGATGCAGGCGACGATGGCGGAAAAAGCGGTGAGCACGTCCAGCCCGGTAAACGACAACACGAACGACAGCGCGACGATGGACGCCACATACACGAAGAAGAATCCCAGCACGGCGTACATGACCTTGTTCGGCACCACGGTTTCACCCAGGCGGATCGGGAATTGCGCGTGCGGGTGAATCACGCGCAGCAGTTCCCGGTACACCTGTTTGTAGAGCAGCACCGCGCGCAGCATCTTGATGCCGCCCCCGGTGGAGCCGGCGCTAGTGGAGAAGCTGCACAGGAACAGCAGCCACAAGCCCGCGAAATTCGGCCATTGGCCGAAATCGGCAGTGGCCAGGCCCAGCGTGGTGGCCATGGAAATCACGCTGAAACTGGCATCGCGCAGGGCGCTGGGGAAATCCGGGTAGACGCCGCGCGCCCACAAAAACGTCCCAAGCAGCAAACAACTGCCCAGCACAAAGGCGAAGAACCAGCGGATTTCCGGGTCAGTTCGATACGGCGCCAGGGTGCGGCCGCGCAAGGCCATGAAGTGCATGGCGAAATTCAGGCCGGCGAGCAGGGCGAATACTTCGGTGATGATTTCCAGCGGCAGGGAGTGGAAGTAGCTGAAGCTGGCGTCATGCGAGGAAAAGCCACCCAGGCCCATCACCGAGAAGGCATGAATGGTGGCGTCCGCAAGCGTCATGCCGAAGGCCCAGTAGAGGCCGATGCAGGCCAGGGTGAGCAGGATGTAGACCCGCCACAGGCCCTTGGCGGTCTCGGCCATACGCGGGGTGAGCTTGTCGTCCTTCATCGGCCCCGGCGTTTCCGCCTTGAATAGCTGGCGGCCGCCGACCCCCAGCAAGGGCAGCACGGCGACCACCAGCACGATGACGCCGAGGCCGCCCAACCAATGCAATTGCCCGCGCCAGAGGTTGATCGAGACCGGCAGTTTGTCGAGGCCGGAGAGCACGGTGGCGCCAGTGGTGGTGAGCCCGGACATGGTCTCGAAATAAGCGTCGGTGAACGATAGGGAAGGTAAATAGAGGAGCAGAGGCAGCGCCGCGAACAGCGGCGTCAACACCCAGGTCAGCACCACCAGCAGAATGCCGTCGCGCGCTTTCAGTTCGCGCCTCCAGGTGCGCCCGAGCAACCACAGCGACACGCCGCTGGCGAGGGTGATCAGAACGGCTTCGTCATAGGCGCGGCGGGCGTTATCTCCCCCCTGTTCCGAGACCGCCAGTGGCAACAGCATGGACAGCCCGAACACGGCGATGATCATGCCCAGCACATGCAGGATGGGGAACACGTTGTAGAGGCGAAGACGGTGGATCATCGCCTCACTTGCGCCAGAACGCCGGGGTCAACACCACCAGCAGGGTGAACAACTCCAGCCGCCCCAGCAGCATGGCGAAGGCGCACACCATGATCTGAAAATCGTTGAGTACGGCGTAGGTATGCGCCGGCCCCACTTCGCCCAGGCCGGGGCCGGTGTTGTTGATGCAGGCGACGATGGCGGAAAAAGCCGTAAGGATGTCCAGGCCGGTGAATGACAGCACAAACGACAGCGAGACGATGGCGGCCACATAGACGAACAGGAAGGCCAGCACCGCATAGACGATCTTGTTGGGCACCACCTCCTCGCCGAGGCGCAGCGGGATGCGGGCGTTGGGGTGGAGTAGTTTGTTCAATTCGCGGTACTCCTGCTTGTAAAGCAGGATGGCGCGCAGCATCTTGATACCGCCCCCGGTGGAGCCGGCGCTGCTGGAGAAGCTGCACAGGAACAGCAGCCAGAGGCCGGCGAAGAAGGGCCAGTGGCCGTAATCGGTGGTGGAGAAGCCCAGGGTGGTGGCGACGGAAATGGTGTTGAACAGCGCATAGCGCAGCGCACTGGGAAAATCCAGGAACACGTCGCGCTGCCAAAGCAGGAGCGCCAGGACCACCCCGCTGCCGAGAACAAAACCAAGCAACCAGCGAACCTCCGGATCATGCCGATACGACCCCAGCGCGCGCCCGCGCAAGAAGGCGAAGTGGGTGGTGAAGTTGATGCTGGCGAGCAAGGCGAAGACGGCGACGGCGATTTCCAGCGGCAGTGAATCGAAATAGCCCAGGCTGGCATCATGCGAGGAAAAGGCGCCCAGACCCATGATCGAGAAGGCATGCACCACCGCGTCGAACAACGACATGCCCAGTGCCCGCAACACCCCGATGCAGGCCAGCGTGAGCAGCACATAGACCGCCCACAGGCTCTTGGCGGTTTCCGCCATGCGCGGGGTCAGCTTCTGCTCCTTCATCGGGGTGGGCGTTTCCGCCTTGAACATCTGGCGGCCACCCACGCCCAGCAGCGGTAGCACCGCCGTCACCAGCACGATCACGCCGAGACCGCCGATCCAGTGCAGTTGTGCGCGCCACAGGTTGATCGAGTGGGGCAACGCATCGAGGCCGGAAAGCACCGTGGCGCCGGTGGCGGTCAGGCCGGACATGGCCTCGAAATAGGCGTCGGCCACGGACAAGCCGGGCATATGGATCAGCAAAGGCAACGCGGCGAACCCCGGCAGCAGGGTCCAGGCCAGCACCACCAGGAGAATGCCGTCGCGGGTTTTCAGCTCGCGCCGCCAGGGGTGGCCGACCAACCACAAGAGCAGCCCCGTGCCGAGGGTGATCAGCGCGGCTTCGTTATAGGCGCTCTGGGCGCCATCGCGGGTCAGTTCCGACAGCAACAAAGGCGCCAGCATGGACAGGCCGAACCCGAGCACGATCATGCCCAGCACATGCAGGGTGGGAAAAACACGGCGACGCATCAGAAGAAGCCCAGGCCCACCTGGAACAGTTTTTCCACCTTCGGGATCAGCTGTTTGTTGGGCACGAACAGGATCAGGTGGTCATCCACCTCGATGACGTTGTCGTGGTGGGCGATGATGACCTGGCTGCCGCGCAGGATGGCGCCGATGCTCACGCCCTCCGGCAACTCCACCTGTTCGATGCGCCGCCCGACCAGCTTGGAGGACTTGGCATCGCCATGCACCACGGCTTCCAGCGCTTCCGCCGCGCCCCGGCGCAGGCTATGCACCACCGCCATGTGGCCGCGCCGGATATGGGTGAGCAGCGGCCCGATGGTGGCTTGCGCCGGCGACAAGGCGATGTCGATATCGCGGCCTTGCAGCAGGTCGACATAGGTGGCGCGGTTGATCAAGGCGATCACCTTCTTGGCGCCCAGGCGCTTGGCCAGCAGCGAGGACATGATGTTGTCCTCGTCGTCGTTGGTCAGGGCGCAGAACACATCCATATCCTCGATGTTTTCTTCCCGCAGCAGGTCTTCGTCGGTGGCATCGCCGGTGAGCACCAGGGTGCTTTTCAGGGTCTGGGCAAGGTGCTCGGTGTTCTTCTTGTTGCAGTCGATGAGCTTGACCTCGTAATCCGACTCCAGGCTCCGGGCCAGGCGCTGGCCGATGTTGCCGCCGCCGGCGATCATCACCCGGCGCACGCTCTTGTCGCCGCGGCGCATTTCCTTCATCACCGCGCGGATGTTCTCGGTGGCGGCGATGAAGAAGATTTCGTCGCTGTCCTGAATCACCGTGCGGCCTTCCGGGATGAGGGTACGGTCGCGCCGGAAAATGGCGGCGACGCGCGCATCGAGGCCGGGCAGGTGCTTTTGCAGGTCGCGCAGCTCGTGCCCCACCAGGGGTCCGCCGGCACGCGCCCGCAGCGCCACCAGGCGCGCGCGGCCAGCGCCGAAATCGACCACCTGCAAGGCCTCCGGGTAGTCGATCAACTTCCTCAGGTAGTCGGTGATTTCCTGTTCCGGAGCGATCACGTGGTCGACGCCGAAGTGCTCCGCATCGAACAGTTGCGGGTACTTCATGTAATCGACCGCGCGGATGCGGGCGATCTTGGTGGGAATATTGAACAGGGTGCCGGCCAGCTTGCAGGCGACCATGTTGGTCTCGTCGTTAAGGGTCACCGCCACCAGCATGTCGGCATCGTCCGCGCCTGCCGCGCGCAGGATGGCGGGGTGGGAGGCCTGGCCTTGCACCGTGCGCAGATCGAAACGGTCTTGCAGCGCCGCCAGTTTTTCCGCGTCCAGATCCACCACGGTCAGGTCATTGCCTTCCCGAACGAGGTGTTCCGCCAGATTGGAGCCGACCTGGCCGGCGCCGAGGATGATGATTTTCATGGCTTGGTTAGACGTTGATTTCGTGGGCTCTACCCTTTCCCCGGCGCCTCGATACCCAACTGTTTCACCTTGCGGTACAGGTTGGTGCGATCGAGGCCGGCGCGGTCGGCGGCGCGGCTCATGCCCCAGTCACATTCGCCGAGCAGGGCTTCGAGATAAGCTTTTTCAAACGCGTCACGGGCCTCCTTCAGAGGCAGGTGCAGCATCAGGTCGATGCCGGTCTTATCCGCGCCGGGCTTGGGACCGAGGGTGGCGTCGATCGCCGCCAGGTCGATCGGACCCCCGCCTTCTTCCAGCGCCATGCGCCCGGCCAGGGTTTCGAGTTCCGCCAGGTTGCCCGGCCAGTCGTGTTCCGCCAGGCGGCTCATGGCGGCCTCAGTGAATTTCAGGGGTGGCTGGCGCAAGCGCACACAAGCCGCTTCCAGGGCGCGCGCGGCGAGGCCGGAAATGTCTTCACGGCGGTCGCGCAGGGGTGGCAACTCCACCACGGCATGCGCGAGCAGTTCATACAGCTCCTGTGCCAGGCGCCCTTCCGCTAGCGCGCGCGCGGGGTCTTCCCGGCTCACCGTCAGCACGCGCGCGGCGAATTCGGCACGCCGCGCGATCAACAGGATCAGGCCGCGCTGCTGCATGACGGAGAGTTCACCCAGATCCGGCACGAACACCAGGCCACCCTTGGCGCGCGCCAGCACCTCGGTGGGATGATTGGCCAGTTCGGTGGGTTCATCGACCCGCACGAACGGCGCATCCGGAGGGGTGAGGAAATGCGCGACCGCCTCCTCGCCGGTGCCCGGTTCGGCCAGGAGCAACACCGGCAGGCCAGCACTGGCGGCAAGGCTGAGGCGATGGGCCAGGCGCTTCACGGTTTCGCCACCGCCCAGTTCCTCCAAGGTGCCGCTGGTGCTGGGTTTGGCCTGGCGCGAAGCCAACGCTTTCTTCACGGTTTCCAGCAACTGCTTGTAGGCAATGGGCTTTTCCAGATAGTCGAAGGCGCCCAGGCGAGTGGCCTCGACGGCGGTATGCACCGTGCCATGGCCGGACATCATCACCACCGGCATGGTGAGCCGCCCTTGCGCACGCCATTCCTTGAGCAGGGTGACGCCGTCCACATCGGGCATCCAGATGTCCAGCAGGATCAGATCCGGAACCTTGTCGTCCAGGGCGGCACGCGCATGGCCGCCGTCCTCCGCCATGCGCACCTCATAACCTTCTTCTTCAAGAATCTCGTGCATCAGCTCGCGGATGCCGGGCTCGTCGTCCACCACCAGAATTTCAGGCATGTTGCTCTTCCTCACTCATCAATGCCGGCAGGCTGACGCAGACGCGCGCGCCGCCCGATTCCGGATTGTCCACGGCAATGCTGCCGTGGTGTTCTTCCACGATTTTCTTCACCACCGGCAGCCCCAGGCCGGTGCCACGGGGCTTGCTGGTGACATAGGGTTCGAACAGGCGGCCCCGAAGATGCTCGGGGAAGCCAGGGCCGTTGTCCTCGATACACAAGCTTACCTGACTCCCGCGCAGGGCCGTAGTCACGGAAATCCGTGGCGCCGCGGTGGTCTCCAGCGCCTCCTGGGCGTTCTTCATCAGGTTGACCAGCACCTGGCCGAGAAGGGCGGGGTCACCCGCCACCGGCGGTAAGCCTTCGGCCAGGTGGCGCTCGATGTGCACACCGCCTTCATACATGTGCAGCACCTTGCTGACCAGGACATTGAGGTCCAGACGTTCGATGCGCGGCGCGGGCAGCCGGGCATATTGCGCGAAGGCGTCCACCAGCCCCTTCATCGCCGTGACCTGGCCGACAATGGTGGCGGTGGCGCGAATCAGAGTTTCCCGCGCCGCGCCTTCCAGCTTATCCGCCAGTTTCGCTTCCAGGCGCTCGGCGGAAAGCTGGATCGGCGTCAGCGGGTTCTTGATCTCGTGCGCCATGCGCCGCGCCACTTCCCCCCAGGCGGCATCGCGCTGCGCTTGCAGCAATTGGGTGACATCGTCGAGCACCAGCACGTAATCGGGCGTGTCACCGGTCGCCAGCGGGGTGCCGCGCGCCAGCAGGCTGCGTTTCCCGGTGGGGGTGGCGAATTCGATCTGCTCGCGCCAGGGCCGCGTCGGGCTGTCATGAAAATGCCGCGCCATGTCGCGCGAGAAATCGGCGAGGACCGCGTTCTCGGTTCCCCAGTCGAGCAGCGAGCGCCCCTCCAGGCCGCCGCGCTCAACCCCGAGAATGCCGGCGGCGGCGGGGTTGGCCACACGCACGGCGAGGTCATGCTCCAGCGTGACGACGCCGGTCGTCACGCTGGACAACACGCCTTCCAGATAGGCATTGGCTTCCAGCAGCTTGTCGCGGCTTTCCTCGGCGACGGCGCGCGCATCCGAGAGTTGCCGCGTCATCCGATTGAAAGAATGGGTGAGCATGCCCAGTTCGTCGCGGCTGGATACGGTTTGCACCTGGGTGAAGTCGCCACGCGCCACTGCCCGGGTGCCACGTGCCAAGGCACGCAGTGGCGCGGCGAGGCGTTCGGAAAGAAGGAATGCCAGCGAGAAGGCCGAAAACAGGGCCAACGCCAGCGCCAGGGTCAGGGAAATGCCATACAGCCGTTTCAGCCCCAAGCGCGAGAGCAGCAGCTCCTGATAGCCCTGGCGCGCCTCCTCCACCTGTTGCGCGTCGCGCGCGAGTTGCTGCGGCACCGGCAGCACCACTTGCACCACGCGTGGACGCTCGGACAGCGAGGCCATGTTCACCGACGCCACCACCCGCACCGTAATGCCGCCATCCGCCTTCGCCTGCAAGCGTGACCAGGACTGTTGCAGGCGGATCTGCCAAAGGGCGCCTTGCTCCAGCGGCTTGGGCATCAGGCTGCCGCGGTCGGAGGCGGAAAATCCCAGCAGGTTGCCGTTGTCGTCAAACAATCCCAGCTCCTGCACCCCCGCCGCTTCGCGCAGATCATTCAGGCGCTCGGCTTGCACGGTGGGGGGCAGATCGGCCAGTTGTTGGGCCAGGCGCTCCGTTTTTTTCACGGTTTCCCGCCGCACATGTTCCAGCGCCGACCGGCCCAGGGCGAGGCCCCCTTCCAGCGCATTTTCCATGCGCACATCAAACCAGGATTCGATGGAACGGATCAGGAATTGCACTGACACGCCGTAGACCACCAGGCCGGGGGCGAGCGACATGAGGCCGATGATGAGGAATAGGCGGGCGGTGAGCTTGGCGCCGAACACGCCGGCGCGGATGCGACGCACCAGCAGGAGGGCCTGATAGGCGATCAGCACCACCAGGCCGGCGGCGGTGGCGACGGTGATCCAGAGCAACAGCGGCAGATTGCTGGCGAAAAAGGCGGTATTGCCCGCCGCCGCGGCGAGCAGCCCGATCAGGGCCGAACCGAGTAACAGGCTGCCGGCGACGAGGTAGATCATAGGGGCAAGGAACCCCTCGATTTTTCGGGCTGCGGTGGTTTCCCTTGCCCCTTGCCCCTTGCCCCTTGAGCCTTCTTCATCAGTACCTGAAGCTTTGTTCCTGCCAGCCGGAATCGAGCTGCCAGCGACCCGACGAGGCCAGCGCATTGACCTGCAAGGGTTTCGGCAACTGCGAGATGTCCAGATACATGCGAATGTAGATCTTGTACTCGGCCTTTTTCTTCATCTGTTTGACGTTGACCACGGCCCAGTCGCGCAGGTCACCCGCCGCGCGCAAGGCCTCGGAGAGGCTTTCATGGGCGCTGGAAACGCCGCTGAGGCTGACGTAATACTGGCGCAGCAAGGCGTTGTAGGAGAGGCGCACGCTACGCTCCAGATCGGAAAGCCCCTCGGCCAGCCACCATTCGCGCGCGCGCTCCGCTTCCACCGCCTGCACGAAAGTGAGTTGTACGCCACGGCGCAACGCGTCATCCAGGGTGGGGGAAAGCTGAATGGTGAAACCGCCGTTCAGATGAAACAACTCGCCCTTCTGCACCACGTCGATCTGTTGCGCCTGGATGCCTTCGGCGCGGGCGGCCGGAATGGCGGCTACCAGCATCGCCAGCGTGGCCACCCGCAAAAAATTACGCCTTGAGCAAACGTGCATAAAAGAATCCATCCATCTCCGGGCCGGGGAGCAACTGGCCTGCGCGGGTTGCCGGCACTTTCTCACTGCGCGCGTCGCCATGGCGAGCCAGGAAGGTGGCCACCTGATCGGCGTTTTCCTCGCGAAAAAGGCTGCAAGTGGCGTAGAGCATTGTGCCAGTCGGTTTCAGCAGCGGCCACAGCGCATCCATCAGGCGGCGTTGTTGGCGAACCAGGTGTTGCACATCTTCGGGCCGTTTCAGCCATTTGCCATCGGGATGCCGGCGCACCACGCCGGAGGCGGTGCAAGGCGCGTCAAGCAGGATGCGGTCAAACGGCTTGCCATCCCACCAGCTCCCCGTGTCGGCGGCGTCTCCCACGACCAGCGTGGTGCTCAGTTTGGTACCCAAGCCGAGACGATCCAGGTTTTCCCGCACCCGGGCGAGGCGGCCGCCCTCGCTGTCCACGGCGACCAGGTCCAGATCATGCAGTTCCAGAAGGTGCCCGGTCTTGCCGCCAGGCGCGGCGCAGGCGTCCAGCACCCGCTCGCCGTCGGCGGCGCCGAGATAAGCGGCGGCGAGTTGCGCGCCGAGATCCTGCACGGAAACCAGGCCGGCAAAAAAGCCCGGCAGTTCTCCCACCGGTACGGGGCGTTGCAAGGTCAAGGCCCACTCGCCGCTTTGCCGGGCTTCGATGCCGGCTTCGGCTAGTTTGACCAGGTAATCGGCGACGCTGCCGCGACGCCGGTTCACCCGCAGGGTCATCGGGGGATGCGCGTTCTGGGCTCCGACGATGGCCTGCCAGTCATCCGGGTACTGCGCCCGCAAGCGTTCCAACCACCACAGCGGGAGATTCCAGCGCGCCTCCAGATCGGCGGCGGCGGCCGCTTCCAGCTCCGCGCGGCGACGCTGGAAATTGCGCAGCACCGCATTGGCGAAGCCGCGTGCGCCTGGGAAGCGCTCAGCCACGGTGGCCACGGTCTCGTTCACCACGGCATACGCCGGCGTTACGCCCGCTTCCAGTTCATACAGGCCGACCAGCAGATGCCCGGACAAGGCCGCCGGTTTGAGCGGGCGATCGCAGAGGGCGGCGATATAGAAACGCAAACGCCCCGCATTGCGCAGGGCGCCGTAAGCGAGATTCTGGACCGTGGCCAGGCCCTCTGGCGCCAACTTGCGTAAATCGCCCAGTGCCAGCGTCAGACTAACGCCCTCTAGCAGGACGTCATTGACCAGATTTGACGCCAGGAGGCGGGGGTTGTTGGCGGGGGTGGGGGCGGGCATGGGCCGCGATTATCCGGGAAAACCCGAGCCGGAATGCATTCCGCCAACCCGAAGGTTGGCGGAAAAAGAGGGCGTGACGCGGAAAGGCGCTCAGTCCACGCCACCATCGGTGGCGGGAGTGGTGGTGGGTGCCGGCGCACTCGGCCCACTGCCGCCGACATTGGCGGCGGGTGGCGGCGCCACCGGCTTCGGCGGACGCGGTTCATTGCCGGCCATGATGTCGTCGATCTGCTCGCTGTCGATGGTTTCCCATTCCAGCAGCGCGCGGGCCATGCGCTCCACCTTGTCGCGGTTCTCTTCCAGAAGATTGCGCGCCAGCGCGTATTGCTCGTCGATGATGCGACGCACCTCGGCATCAACCTTACGCAGCGTTTCTTCCGAGACGCTCTTGTGCGTGGTCACCGAGCGGCCGAGAAAGACTTCACCTTCTTCCTCGCCGTAGACCATCGGCCCCATCGCATCGGACATACCCCACTGCGTGACCATGCGGCGCGCCAGGTCGGTGGCGCGCTGGAAGTCGTTGGAAGCGCCGGTGGTCATCTGGTGCATGAACAGTTCCTCGGCGATGCGGCCGCCAAACAGCACCGCGAGCGTGGACAGCAAGCGGGTACGGTCCTGGCTGTAGCGGTCCTCGGTGGGCAACTGCATGGTCACGCCCAGCGCGCGGCCACGCGGAATAATGGTGACTTTATGCACCGGATCGGTCTTCGGCATCAGCTTGGCCACCACGGCGTGGCCGGACTCGTGGTAGGCGGTGTTCCTGCGCTCCTCCTCGGGCATGATCATGGAGCGGCGCTCGGCGCCCATCATGATCTTGTCCTTGGCGCGCTCGAAGTCATCCATATCCACCACGCGCTTATTGCCGCGCGCGGCGAACAGCGCCGCTTCGTTGACCAGGTTGGCGAGGTCGGCGCCGGAGAAGCCGGGCGTGCCACGGGCGATGATGTCGGCCTTGACGTCCTGGCTCATCGGTACCTTGCGCATATGGACCAGCAGGATTTGTTCGCGGCCGCGAATATCCGGTAGCGGCACCACCACCTGGCGGTCGAAACGGCCGGGACGCATGAGCGCCGGATCAAGCACGTCAGGGCGGTTGGTGGCCGCGATGACGATGACCCCGGCATTAGCCTCGAAGCCGTCCATTTCCACCAGGAGTTGGTTCAGGGTCTGTTCCCGCTCGTCGTTGCCGCCGCCCATGCCGGCGCCGCGCTGGCGACCGACGGCGTCGATTTCGTCGATGAAGATGATGCAGGGAGCATGTTTCTTGGCCTGCTCGAACATATCGCGCACCCGCGCGGCGCCGACGCCCACGAACATTTCCACGAAATCGGAACCAGAGATGCTGAAGAACGGCACCTTCGCTTCACCGGCGATGGATTTGGCCAGCAAAGTCTTGCCGGTGCCGGGCGAGCCGACCATCAGCACACCACGCGGAATGCGGCCGCCCAACTTCTGGAAGCGCGAGGGATCGCGCAGGAATTCCACCAGTTCTCCCACCTCCTCCTTGGCCTCATCACACCCGGCGACATCGGCGAAGGTCACGGTATTGGTGTCCTGGTCGAGCAGGCGCGCCTTGCTCTTGCCGAAGGAGAAAGCGCCGCCCTTGCCGCCGCCCTGCATCTGGCGCATGAAGAACACCCAGACGCCGATCAGCAACAGCATCGGGAACCAGGAAACGAAGATGCTCATCATCATCGACGGCTGTTCTTCCGGCTTGGCTTCCACCTGCACGCCGGCTTTCAGCAGATCGGAGACCAACCAGGGGTCGGAAGGCGCATAGGAGGTGAAACGCTGGCCGTCGGCGCCAACGCCGCGCAGGACGTGGTTCTCGATGGTGACCTTGGCCACTCGTCCCTGCTTCACCTGCTCGATGAAGGTGGAATAGTCCACTTGAGACTGCGTGGTCTGGCGCGTGTTGAACTGGTTGAATACCGTCATCAGGATCAAGGCGATGACCAGCCAGATGGCGACGTTCTTGAAGAGATTGTTCAATTTGACTCCTTTGCGGCCAATTTGCCGTGAACGGGGAGAAGTTAGTCGAAATCCAGGGCCGATTCAATCAAGGCTGGCGCATGCGTGGAATTCGCCTTCAGTCCACGGCCCAATAAATACACTTCACGGCTACGATCACGCGAGGCACCCGGTTTGCGCGCCGCGACTTTCCGGAACACCACGCGCATCGCCTTCATGTAGTCCTCAAAACCCGCACCCTGAAACACCTTGACCAAAAACGTGCCGTCGGCGTGCAGGTGTTGAGCGGCAAAGTCGAGCGCCAGTTCCGCAAGCAGGTAACTTCTCGCCTGGTCGGTGACGCTGACCCCGGTGATATTGGGGGCCATGTCGGAAAGCACAAGGTCAACCGCGTTGCCCTCCAGCACAGCCTCCAACTGGGCAAGGCCGGCCGCCTCGGTGAAATCGCCCTGGATGAGGGTGACATGGTTCATCCCCGTCACCTCCAGCAGATCGATGCCAACGATGCGCCCCTGCTTCTTCATCCGCTCTGCCGCCACCTGGCACCAGCCGCCCGGCGCGCAGCCCAGATCGACCACCCCCATGCCCGGCCTCAAGAGATGATCGTGATCGTCAATCTCCATCAACTTGTACGCCGAGCGCGAGCGATAGCCTTGCTCCACCGACTGTTTCACATAGAAGTCGTTGACATGGCGCTGATGCCAGGCATGAGTTTTGGCTTGTCGTTTCATATCGGATGATTCAACCAGGTTTCTTCTTCCCAGTCTTCCACAGTTACCGTGAAACAAGCCAGCAGCCGGTCGGTCTTGGGTCGTCGATAGCGAAAATCGACCCCAGCGAGGCTTCACCAGAGGGGGATGATCTCTAACCCGGATATTGCATGAATACTCGCGCGCCCTCGCTGGTCCCTTGTCCGCACTGGAAAGTCTTGCTCAGTCGGGCGTATGAATAACTACGCCGCTCCTTCGCAAAATTCCCATTGCAAACAATGGCCTGCGCGATTATGGGCGCAGCCCGGTATCCTTTAGGGCATCACGCGAATTCATGCAATATCCGGGCTAACTGGCCGAAGGCAGGGGCCCACTTCAGTTGCGCGGGTTGCGAATTGCGCGCAAACGGTGTCTGACCCGAATGGCACCAACACCAGTAGTAAGATATCAACACCTTCGTTCCAGGAGTTTTGCCATGCCCAATCTATCGGTCAAACTTGACGAAGCAACTCGCCAACGCTTGCAGGCGGTTGCCGCACGCCAGGGGGTAACGCCGCACGCGCTGATGTTGAAGGCTATTACCGCCGAGTTGAATCGGGCGGAAGAGTTAGGCGCATTTGTGGCGCGTGCGTTGCAGGCCAGGGAGCGAGTCTTGCTGGGGGGGAAAGTGTTTGATGGGCCAACCTTTTCTGATTTTCTGCGCGCGCGCGCGCGGCGTAGACGGCGTAGAGCTACCGCGCCCCGCGCCACAAGACATTGCTGAACAAACAAACCCCAGCGTATGACGCAGTGGCTGCTTACACCCGAAGCGGCGGATGACCTTGAGCGTCTCACCGATTTCCTGCGAGAGACGTCGCCTGAAACTACAGTCGAAACCATCGATTTGGTTCTTGATGCGCTTGCTATCCTGGCGCGCCATCCACGCATCGGCCGACCTCTTCCACAAGGGTTGCGAGAGCTGGTCATTTCGCGTGGCCAGTCTGGATATCATGCGCTTTACAGTTACGACGAGCACGCCGATGCGGCCTTGGTGCTGGCCGTGCGTCATCAACGTGAGCAGGACTACCATTGAGCCGACATCGTGCCAGCCCCGTATTTTTGCCGTTTTTTTGGACCCCGTTTTTTTGTCCCAAAGAAAAACGCCGGCAGGAAGCCAGCGTTTATGAGGGGTGAGGGGCGTAAACCGTGGTCTGTCCCCTTTTTTCTCTTTTCGTTCTCTGTTTCTCGCTGTTGTCTTGGTGCCAGCAAAAGACTATATCCAGTCTTTATTTGATCCGATTGAGGTTGCCATGCGCTACTCGTCCCAAGTCAAACCCATCAGCTACCTGAAGGCCCATGCGGCGCAGTTGTTGCTGCAACTGGCGGAGCAGCGCGAGCCGCTTGTCATCACCCAGAACGGCGAAGCCAAGGCGGTGATCCAGGACGTGGCCTCCTACGAGGAAACGCAGGAAACATTGGCACTGCTGAAGATCCTCGCGCTTGGCAGCCAGCATATCGAATCGGGCAAAGTCAAGCCGGTTGCCGACGTGGTAGCGCGGCTGCGCACAAAACGGAACGCCGAGTAATGCCGGTGCAACGCTACGAGGTATTGCTTACCGAGGGCGCCGAAAAGGACCTGGAGTCGATCTACGACTACATCGCAGAGTTCGACTCATCCACAAACGCCAACTACGTGCTTGATCGGCTGTTCGAGGTGGCAGAGGGTCTGGCCACTTTTCCGGAACGCGGCAGCCACCCCAAGGAGTTGCTGGCGCTGGGCATCCGTGACTATCGCCAGACTTTCTTCAAGCCTTACCGGGTGATCTACCGTATCGTCGAACAGGGTGTTTACGTCTACCTGATCGCGGATGGGCGGCGGGACATGCAATCACTACTGGCCCGCCGATTGCTGGTGGCTTGATCGATTCTTTACCTCGATCAGCGGCACAGTATTACCCAAATGACGGGCACGACCTTCATCCGATTATCGTGTCTGACCCCGCTCCCCAGGCCTTACTCCAGGCCTACCTCAGCGAAGGACTGCGGCGTGATGAGGCACAGTTCGCCTTTGGCCCCGCCGCCCGACTGATCGAAGTTCTAAAAAAGCGTGGCGTGCCTGAAAGCGTGCTGGAAGAGGCAGTACGGGAAGTGCATCCCGCCTGAGCTTCCGCACACGCATCACTACCCGAGTTCACGCAGGAGGGACGTGATTTCGGCACCTCCGCCGCAAGGGGCAAGGTAACGCAACGCAAACGGTGTCTGACTCCAATAACTCAACGGGCTATATGCTAGTTTGTGCATATATGCACAGACGAAGAGGTGTCAATTATGCGAAAGAGAATGACCATTTCGATTGATGAGGCTGTCTATGATGGGCTCGTCAGATTCGTCGGGCGGCGGAAGATCAGTCAATACCTTGAGGATTTGGCGCGCCCACATGTAGTCAAGGACGATCTTGAGTCTGGCTATCAAGCGATGGCCGAGGATAAGCAACGCGAGCAGGATGCACGCGAGTGGTGCGAGGCGCTGATTGGTGATGTAGCCGATGTTGCGCGGTGAGGTTTGGTGGGTTGAATTCGACCCGGCTGTTGGGAGTGAAATCAGAAAAACCCGGCCAGCCGTGATTGTCAGTAACGATGCTTCGAACAAGCATCTTGCCCGTGTTCAGGTTGTACCGATGACTGGCAATACCGGGAGGTTGTATCCCAGCGAGGCGGTGGTCACCGTCGATGGCAAGGAAAGCAAGGTGATGACCGACCAGATCATGACGGCGGATAAGCAGCGGCTGAAGAATATGATGGGCAGGCTGACGCGAGAAGACATGAAATCGATAGAACGGGCGCTGAAAATCCAGCTTGGTATGCCGCTCTAAAAAATAATGGGGTCAGCACGATCAATACACATGGCATGCCATCCGGGGTGCACTGGCTCGTTTCGCTACGGTATCGAGTCTGGACCCGCGTTAACGCTTGCCGGCAGACGTTAAAAACCCCCACTGCCTTGCGAGCAGTGGGGGTTGGAGGGTGCAATAGGACTTGTGGGTTGGACGAAAACCGTGGCCTGTCCCCTGTTTATTCCTCTGTTTATTCATGTTGTCTGCTGTTGTTGCCATTGCCGCGTTTCCGCGGAAAAAAGGGCTTGCGCTTCGCCCCGCTTAACGTGATATTCGTATCACACCAACTCTAGGAGATAGTGTTATGGCGCTCTCGATCCGACTACCTGGCGACGTGGAAGACCGATTGAAAAACCTGGCCGCGCTGACCGGGCGCACCAAGAGTTATTACATCACCGAGGCGATTTGCGAACACCTCGACGACCTTGAAGATTTGTACCTGGCAGAGCGTGAGCTTGAAGCGATCCGCGCGGGAAAATCCGAAACCGTACCGCTCGAAGAAGTAATGAAACGCTATGGCATGGAAGGTTGAACTATCTACCCTGGCGCGCAAAAACCTTGAACAACTTGACCCGCAAGCCGCCCGCCGCATCCTGGCCTTCTTGCATGAGCGAGTGGCCCCGCTGGAGGATCCGCGCAGCATTGGCGAAGCCCTCAAGGGTTCCCGGCTTGGGGCGTTTTGGAAATACCGCGTTGGGGATTGCCGCGTGATAGCCAACATCGAGGACGGCGCTTTGAGCGTGGTTGTCGTGAAGATTGGCGACCGGCGCGAGGTGTACCGATAAGCACCCAAGCGAACGGCAAGGGGGCTGGCCCTTGCCGCTAACCACGATACGCAGGAAAACGCAGGCTGGAAGCCGGCGTTTGTAAGGAGTAAGCGGAATAATCGTGGTCTGTCCCCTATTGGGAATAATTTCCTATGTTGTTCCTTGACGAGATGGTCGTATTGACGTTGCCAATACACAAGTTAGGATGGGCACGTGGATATTCACTTTGAACTCAACGGAACCTCCTTCATCTGGAACGCGAAGAAGGCCGCCGCCAACCCTGTTAATCACGACGGAATCCGCTTCGAACAAGCAGCGACGGTGTTCTTCGATCCGTTCTTCCGCCTGGTCGACGCCAGTCGCTACGATGAAGCGCGAGATGCCGTGATCGGTTACGACGAGCAAAGTCGTTTGCTCTTTGTGGTGCATGTCGAAATCGAAGACGACGCCATCCGCATCATTTCCGCCCGCAAGGCAACGAACGAGGAGCGCAAACACCATGATCTCTGACCGCATCAAGGACCGCCTGACCCGTGATCGCCCGATGACTTCCATCACCCTGCGCATTCCGGTTGATGTGGTGGACTCAATGAAGGAAATCGCGCCACAACGTGGGTTCTCCGGCTACCAGGCCTTACTCAAGGCCTACCTCAGCGAAGGGCTGCGGCGTGATGAGGCACAGTTCGCCTTTGGCCCCGCCGCCCGACTGATCGAAGTTCTAAAAAAGCGTGGCGTGCCTGAAAGCGTGCTGGAGGAGGCAGTACGGGAAGTGCATCCCACCTGAGCTTCCGCACACGCATCACTGTCCGAGTTCACGCAGGAGGGTCGTGATTTCGGTACCTCCGCCGCAAGGGGCAAGGTAACACAATAAAAAACGCCGGCTGGAAGCCGGCGTTTGTAAGGGGTAAGGGGAATAACCGTGGTCAGTCCCCCTATAACGCCCAAAACGCGCTAAGGAAACAGCTTGGCGATTGTCGCAAACAGCCCAACCGCAGCGAACACAGCACCAACGGCCCACTTGATGATTTCGGTCTTTGCTTCCGCAAGATCGCCTTTGGTAGCCAACTGCGAGGCATGCAAAGCGTAGCGTTTGTCAATTTCACGATTGATGGACTCGACGGCGGCCTTTGCCTTGTCATCAGCCACACCGGCTGAACGAAAAGCCTCATAAATTTCCAGTTCCATCGCAACCCTCGCACATCAAGATGGGGCGAGTGTAGCGAGTTGGCCGGCACAAGCAACCTCACTGGAGAAAACAGGTAAGACCGTTTCCTGAAAAAACGCCGGCTGGTAGCCGGCGTTTGTAAGAGGCAAGGGGAATAACCGTGGTCTGTCCCCTATCTTTCTGATTCTCGATTCTCGGAAGGTCAGAAAAACTGTTTGGCGAAGTTGGCGACGGCCAAGGCGATAATGATGCCGAGCATCCAGCGCGTATGGGAGTTTTCTGCGCGGAGCAATTCAATCTTGATGTCGAAATGCTCCCGCGTGACCAGCGCCGTTTGCGCCTCCGCCATGACGCGCACCACCGCCTCAGCCTGTTTTTCGTCAAAGCCTGCATCGCGCAGCTTGCGCGTAAATTCCAAGGTATCGAAAGTAATCGTGCTCATGGTCAGGTTCACTCCTTTGCAACCGCATGGCAAGCATAGCAAAACGTCGGCGTTGGCAAGGCTGCGCACCAGAAGAAACCCCCGCCGGAGCGGGGGTTCGTGTTGCAGAGGGCAAACCGATTAAACCGTGGTCTGTCCCCTATTTTCTGCGGCGCGGCATCGGCCAATTCCACCAGGGAAAAGGGCAATAGCTGGACCAAGCCGACGCGCCCCGCCAAGGATTGCGTGATGCGCGAGACAAGGCCGAACTGCTGCGAGCCGGTCAGGATGAAATCGCCCATGCGGCGGCGCGCATCGACCAGGCCTTGCAGGTAGGAAAACAGATCGGGGCAGTGCTGCGCCTCGTCGATGATCGCGCCATCGGCAAAGCGCGCCAGGAAACCGCGCGGGTCGTGGCTGGCGAACTCCCTCTGATCAGGGTCTTCCAGCGTGACATAGGCCCGCTCGGGAAACAGCGCGCGCGCCAGCGTGGTCTTTCCGGATTGGCGCGGGCCGGTGATCGCCAGGATGGGAAACCCTCTGGCCAAATCGAGCGCGGTTCGCTGGGCGGTGCGAGAGAACATGCCGCGATATTACAGATTGAAAGATAAAGCTTCAATTTGTAAAAAAAAGAGTGGCGAGCCAGACCCCCTATTCGTCTTTCCGAGGCCGTCCCACCCCCTTGGAGGAAGCCCTTCTCTGTCCCAGTATCTCGATTTCACCGTTTTTCCTGGACTAGGCGAACTGTTGCTGGTCCGGCGCCCTGAATCGGGCGCGGCGAATGTACGCCGAGGCGACCAGAGCGGAAGGAGTCTGCACGAATATCGTGTCTGGCCCCGTTTTCGATTCACGCCACCCGCACCTCGACATGGCGCCCCAGCGCCCGCGCCGCCGCCTCGATCTGGTCGAAGCGCGACGCATGGTTGAGGTCGAACAGCCGATCCACCTGCGGCATATGCCAGCCCAGACGGCGGGCCAACTCGGCTTTGCGGATGCCCTGCTCGGTCATCGCCTGGTAGACGCCCAGCTTGGCGCACTCCAGGGCGGAGGGGCGCACCGTTGGGCGGCCCTCGGCGGCGGAAGGAACGGGAAGCGGTTTGCGGTCGCCCACGTAGAACGACAGCGCGGATTCAAGCGCATCGACGGCCTGCAACAGCGCCTCGTCTTCGTCGGCGCCGAAGGTAATGGCCTCCGGCACATCGGGGAACGTCACCAGCACGGTGCCCTCGTCAGGGGTCAGGGCCACGGGGTAATCGAACATGGTGTCTCCTTATTTCAAGCCAAGCTGGCGTTTGATCGCGGCTTCCAGCCCTTTGCCGAGTTCAGTGGTGCCGTGCATGGGCAGCGACGATTGTTTTCCGTTCAGAAACCCCTTCAGATGCAACCCCTTGCCCGGCTCGAAAGTCGCGCCCTGTTGCTCCAGCCACTTCTTCATCTGCTTCGAGTTCATGGCCTTGATTGTAAACAGTTCTGTTGTGTTTATTAAGGCAACGCGAAAACGGGGCAGGGAGAATATCGTGACCCCATTCAGCCGATTTGACCGCTCTATAGCAGCTTCACCAGCGCCGCGATAAGGGCAGCCTGTGCAAGCAGCATGCCGGCAACCCACTTGATCAAATCATTCTTGGATGCCTCGATCTCGGCTTTCAGGAAGTCTTTTGTTACCAGTTCCTCGCCGGTCGCTTCTTTGAAGGCAAGTGCCATCGCCTTTGCCTGCGCACTTGGCACGCCTGCCGCCTCCAGATTCTCGACAAACTTCAACGTATCAAACGTTATGGTACTCATGGGTAACTCCTTCGAATGCGGCATAGTCTACCGGCGCCGACTTCCACGGTGCCAGCTCTTCAACCCTTCGACTTTATGAGGCCTTTTCCCCGCTCCTGTTCTCGTCGCTCGTGCGCTCGGTGGAGAGGGTAAAAATAATCTGGAAACCGTGGTCTGTCCCCTATTTCCCTGTCCTGTCGTCAGGCTGCTTGTTTGAGCGGCACTGACATACCTCGTTTGCTGATGGATAGCACCTCGATACCGACAATATGCCCTTGGGCATCATAGTCCGCGACGATGCCAGGTTCGATTTCCCGAGTTGTCTCAATCTCCGCATCGCTGATTTCCAGGTAAGCGGCATCTGCTAGCGGATCGAATTCAAGTTTCATAGGTCGGTAGCTCCATCGTCAAAATAGGCCGTGACCACGACGACGGGATCAGCGGTTTCTTTGTAAATCACACGCAGTACGCTAAAGCCTCGTTCCGGAACCGCGAGGAGTGCATGCACCAAGGCTGGATCCTCTTCGTCGTTTTCGGTTCGCGCTGGGTGGGCCACTGCCGCAGAAATCCACTCAAGCCGGATTTTTCGCTTGATACAGCGCTTCCGTGCGTGTTCCGTCAGTACATAGTCCATCGGTGGCAGTCTAGCCGGGAAACAAAATGGATGTAGTGGGAGTGGGGGGTACAAAAATGCGGTGCATCCAACGAAAACTGTGGTGCGTCCCCTATTTCTTTTGATCGCGGCTTCCAGCCCTTTGCCGAGTTCAGTGGTGCCGTGCATGGGCAGCGACGATTATTTTCCGTTCAGAAACCCCTTCAGATGCAACCCCTTGCCCGGCTCGAAAGTCGCGCCCTGTTGCTCCAGCCACTTCTTCCTCTGCTACGAGTTCATGGGTTCGATTATGAACAGTTCTGTTGCGTTTATTAAGGCAATGTGTAAATGGGGGCAGGAGAATATCGTGTCTGACTCTGTTTTCTCAATCTTGGTGCTATAGTGCCGTGGTGCATTACTATTTTGGAGACGGCAATGGATGCAGTTGCTATTCAGCCAAGCGTCAAGGTCATTGGCGCTAATGGCCAAATTTCACTGGGCAAACAGTACGCTGGCCGGCAAGTGTTGGTGGAGGAGCGAGAGCCGGGTGTCTGGTTAATACGCACCGCCAGCGTTATTCCAGACAATGAACGCTGGCTGCACCAACCCCAGGCGGCGGCGGATATGCAAAGCGCCCTATCCTGGGCGATAGCCAATCCACCCGCCGATAAAAACGTGGACACCCTCCTGGAAAGCCTGAATGAGCCAATCTGACGTGCTGGTCAGGCTTGACCTTAACAACCCCGTTTTTCAGGCGCATTTGCTGGCATTGCAAAAACCAGAACGCCACGCGGCACTGGATACGCTCAACAAAATTAGACAAATGGCCTGGGATCAGGTCTATCGCGACAACGGTTTGAAGTGGGAGAAGATTATCAGCGTCAAACCTCCGGCGGGCATCGATGCCATTTACTCATTACGCATCACACAAGCACGCCGCGCGACAGCCTATCGCGATGCTGAATTCATCCGTCTTCTGACCATCGCCCAAGACCACGACAGCACCTATGGCAAGAAATAATTCCGAATATCGTGTCTGTCCCCTATTTCCTGATTAGGTAACGCAATGAAAAACGCCGGCTGGAAGCCGGCGTTTGTAAGGGGCAAGGGGAATAACCGTGGTCTGTCCCCTATTTCCCGTTCCCCATTTACCCTGCATTAGCAAATTCCAGCAGCGATACATGTAGAAGCTGTGCCCCTCGTCCAAATAATGGGTCGACCAACTCCGAGAGATGTACCTACGAGTACGTAAGTCTCACCGTTAAGCCCATTGACAGGAGCGTTAGCAGCGCCAACAGCTGTCATAGTGATTGTAGTAGTGAGGGCGTCCCAACCAGACAATTGACCAGAGCCGGCCGCCACGCCACCGCCAGTACCAGGGGCAAGAGTTACGGCAGGAATACCACCCACTAATGCTCCCGGAGTGTTGTCACAGGAAGCCTTAACTAATGTGCCGGCATCTTGGAAACACGTTTCAGCAGCTAATTTATATGGCGCGACCGCCGAAACTACTTCACTGAATCTGGCCTTCTTCGTGTAGCTCTGATAACTCGGCACCGCGATCGCCGCCAAAATGCCGATGATGGCCACGACGATCAGCAGTTCGATCAGGGTAAAGCCGGACTGGCCGGACTTAGGGGAAAAGCGGTGGGAAAGTTGTTTCATGATCTGCTCCTGGTATTGAGTGAGGGTTCGAGACCGCTGCCGGAAATTCCGCATCGGCGGTGCGAACCTCTAAGCGGGAACCATGCCAGGCCAGCCAATCAGCCCAACATTGCGTGTAGGTGCTTGTTATTGCAGAGGTTGCCGCGAAGCGCAGGGAAGTGGTGGGATTTCTCGGTGCCGTGCAACCTGACGTTTTACGTCACCTGGTTGCCGCAAATGGGCAGGTCAAATCCTGTTCCCTGCATTCCAGCGCGTAGGGCGGATGAGCCGGCGGCTTTTTGCCGGCGTTATCCGCCGAATGCCAACATACGGCGGAAGGCGCGATAAAGCCGCTTTTCCGCCCTACCCCTTGCTGATTTTTTACGCCGCCGCCAGCAGAGAGGCTTCCACCTGGACGATCACATCGTCGAACGGCGTGAGCACCCGCCCCGCAGCGTCCTTCTCCACCAGGCCATGTTCGATCAACCGTTGCACGTCGGCATGTACGTTCGAGTAGTTGCGCCCAAGCCGCTTGGCCAGGGCATAAATTGACACGGCACCGCCCGCCTTGATCGCCCGCAAGGTGGCCAGACGCTTGGGTGGAAGTTCGCCCAGTAATTCACCCGGCGTGGCGAAGTTCAGATGGTAATCGGCCGCCGGCAACCGCTCGCCCGCGTCGAGTCGCCGCGCCAGGTCGAGGAGTTCATTCCTGGTCTCATCCCAGCTCGTGATTCCGATGATCGCTTTCATTTCAACACCTCCACATCCGCAATAAAGTCCGCCAGCAACCAAAACGTCCAAGGGGTCAGGTCTTGCAAAACAACATTTCCGGAAATATTAGAGGGAAATAGCGCTGGCCACGCGGGAGCATTTCGACATCAAGATTGAATGCTCCGCGCAGAAAACTCCCATACGCGC
>Ga0210027_1000694_pt1 | contig 33611 bp, 21 predicted proteins | sample CryGeymeta201510_FD_183978 | JGI IMG/M metagenome (GOLD analysis project Ga0210027, IMG submission 183978) | Groundwater microbial communities from Crystal Geyser aquifers in Utah, USA - Crystal Geyser metaG 2015-10 (SPAdes) (version 2) | ecosystem: Environmental > Aquatic > Deep subsurface >...
TGAAAGCAATGGCGGAAGAATAAATATTGGTTCATTAGGCAATACAACTCTTGCTACAGTCATTACCCCAAATACATCTCGCAATTTAGCTGTAATAAGTTTGCTCGGCAGTTTAAGTTTGTCTTCATCCAGTAACTGGAGTGTAAATAGCAATTATACCATTTTGGATGACAAGACATTAGAAATTCCTAATCTGCTAACAATAAATAGCGGAATCTCATTAACTCTTAAACCTGGGGTGAAGTTAAATTTTTTAACCGGAGCCTCTCTTGTTGTCAATGGAACACTTACTGCAAATGAAACAAGCACAAACAAAATTATTTTCAACAGAAGTGGCGCGACCGGCTTATGGGGATCACTTAAATTTGATGGCACAGGTGCGACATCTTCAATATTAAGTAACGTTGAAGTGTATAATGCAACAAGCATACAAATATTAAATGATGCGAATGTTACAGTTAAAAACTCAATAATTCAAAATTGTAATCAAGGTGTTTATATATATAACGCGAGTCCGCAGATTATTAATAATCAGATAAGCGACCCAATCCTGCATGGTATTTATGTGAACGCCTTAAATAAAAGTCCATTAATTCAAGACAATACTATCACTAAGACATCCGGAAATGCAAATTATAAATATCAGGAAGGTATCATACTTTATAACGGTACTAATGGTTACATTACCCATAACAGTATCAGCGGCTTTGATCATGGTATATATGTGGGCGGTTCAAATGCGTATTTCACAGATTATACCTGGCAGAATCATTACCCAAACAATAAATTTACCTTTAATAAGGTGGGTATCCGGATAGGATGGGGAGCCTATCTTATAGGCGGCTATGGGATGAATATTTGTTGGAACAATAATATATCTAACAACGATAATTATAATATTTTCGTTTATGCAAGCAGTCGAGCTTTAGTTCAAAATAATTATTGGGGTGTTGGTAATCTGAAACAATACGTCGACCCCACATCTACATGGGAAATCCTACCTGCTCTTTCAACCGATCCTTGGCTTCCCCAGGGCGGATCGCAGGCAATAGCTGTTGTCAATACTTCATCATCACAAGTTCAAACGTTAGAGACAACAGACAAATCAACCTCCGTATCGAATACCACATCTATGGCTAAGGGTCAAGTCTCCAATGATTTAGGTACTGAAAAAAATGAAGATGAAATATTAAAAGAAATTGGACTAGAGAAAGAAGGTAAAATTGACGAGGCAATTGAATATCTTAAAAAGATGGTGAAGAACAAAAAAAATAGTTTGTATGCAATTACTGTGTTGGGTGGATTAAAAGAACGCTACGGTAAAGAAAATGTACAATTGTATTTTGAAGACCTTTTAACAGACCCTAACGAAGGGAACAAACCGAGAATAAAAAAACACCTTGCTGGATTCTATTTAAACAAAGATGAAGACAATAAAGCGACAGCTATATTTGATGAACTAAAGAACAGCAAGAGTTCCAAAAGAGATAACTTTGAAGGACTCTTGGATAAATTCAATTACATGCTTCATAAAAAGAAAGATGTCCTTTCAGCTAAAAATCTTTTAGCTGAAATGAAAAATAAATTTTCTGATGATGAGGATGCAATAATGCATATTTCAACTGCCGAAATGCTAATAACTGAAGGCGATAATTTTGCTTTGGGTAAAAAACAAAATAAAACAGAAGCTGCACTTGAAATAGAAATACCCAAAGAGTATACATTGTTTAATAACTACCCAAATCCGTTTAACCCGATAACAACAATAAACTACCAATTACCGAAAAGCGGAAGTGTTACACTAAAGATATTTGATATTCTCGGTAAAGAAGTAAAAACGCTTGTAAATGAGCAGAAAGAAATGGGCAAATACACTGTTCAGTTCGATGCTTCATCACTTGCAAGCGGGATGTACGTTTATCAATTACGGGTAAACGATTATACTTCAACTAAAAAAATGTTATTGCTCAAGTAAAAAAAGAATTTAAAACGTAGCGCCTTGCCCTGGCAAGGCGCTACAACATACAATCACATAATAAAGGAGTTCATTATGGAACAAAATCTTATCTCGGCGGTTATTACAGCCGAAGAACTAACAGCAGTTAACGCCGCAATAGAGACCATCAAGGAAAAGCTGCCGTTCCTTGTAACGTTTACCGATAATCAGAAAAAAGCAATTCACAAGCTCGGAAATACTTATAAACCGTTTGCGGATGATGCGGCAGAAACAGTAACTCTTTATCCTCAAATAATGAGCGGTACGTTTGATAAAGAAGAGTATTTGAGGGATTACCAATTGTACAAACGCCTTTCCGAAATAGACGGGAAACTCGCCTCACTCTACTCGGCGGTAGAAGACACTCTTATGGCAGCCGGAAGCGATACGTTAAACGGTTCGCTGCAAATTTATAATGCAGTTCAACAAAACAAAAAGAAAATTCCGGGGTTGGATACCGTAGCGGCAAAGATGGAGGTCTTTTTTGAGAAGAAAAGGGCTATAGTTACTCCACCGGCAAAATAATAGGAAGGAATTTACTCCCATATGGGACCTCCGAAGCCTCGTGATGAAAGGAGAGTGGTTAGTCATGAGGCTTTTTATATTTAAGCTGACCGTCATTAAAAACCTCCAAGGTTTGTGGACAAAGAAAAAGGACAAAAACCTTGGAGGTTTGGTATTATTGCTATTAATAGAGAACAACTGTTGGTTCCCAGATAATCTCGATTGATTCTGTGCCAATATCCGGAGATGCCCAGCCGATGTCCGGAGGTTCTCCTCCGATGTCTGGAGATGCTTTGTCGATGTCGAAAGATGCTCGGTTGATGTTTGGAGACACTCAGGCGGTGTCCGGAGATACTCAGTTGGTGTCTGGAGAGGCTTCGTCGATGTCTGGAGATACCCAGCCAATGTCCGGAGATACTTAACCGATGCCGGAAGATGCACAGTTGGTGTGCGGAGATTCTTCGTCAATGTCTGGAGATGCCCCATCGATGTCCGGTAAAGTCCGTAAGTTTGTGTAAAAATAAAAAAAGAAGGTGCCGCTCAAATTGTTCCCATCAAATCTTTCCAATTTGGTGATGAAACATTCAAGGTTTAGGGAGAAATTGGTTACCAAACCTTGAAGGTTAATGTTAAACACAAAATAACTTCCTCAATCCATTCCAATTCGATAAAGAGTCTCAAAGTAATACAAGGAAAAGCAGCGGAAATCTCCAAAACTGCTTGTTTTAGCTGAAAACCTAATTGGTACGGTTTCTGGTGTAAGGAAGCTGTTAAATAAAAGGATAATTTTAATGAAACTAAAACAACTTACTTTTTTATTCGTATTCGTACTCTTAACGGCTTCCGGACTCTTACAAGCCGGCGTTCAAAGTACAGCAACAGTTACGGGAACAGACAAAGGCGTTAATGTTACTTTGCCTGCCCATGGCGGAGCCTTCAGCGGGACTTTTAAAGCTACGGTTAACGGCAACCCGACAAGTCTATACTGCATTGATATAAATCATAACCTCGTCTATAATGAAAATTATCAGGACGTGGAAGCAACGGATTATTCGCTTGCTTATATTTTAAACAATTATTATCCCTTCAAGAATGGTTACGCTGGAGAATTGAGTGTCGAAAGAGAAGCTTCGGCTGTTCAATTAGCATTGTGGCACCTTTCAGATGCGCTTGATATTAACAGCGTAAGCAGTTATGGAGGAAATAATGTTAGTGATATTAAAACCAGAGCTTTGGCAATTGTAGCCGACGCAAATTTGAATGCACATAGTTTTAATCTGAACACATTCGTAATCAACATTCCGGCTCAATCTTTTGCTATTGGTTCTCCTGTAACATTTACAGTAAAAGCTTTTAACGATCAAGGTTTGGCAATGCCTAACGTTCAGATCACTCTTTCAGTTACCCAGGGAACATTGAGTCAAACAAACGTTACAACAGATGTAACCGGTGTTTCTCCGGTTGTTACGTTAACTCCAACCAGCGGACAGACCACAGCAACCATCACCGCAACCGGCGTTGTAGGAATTCCTTCGGGGACAAAATATTACCATGTTGCCAATCCAAACGGAAAGCAGAAACTTATTCTTGCAACTCCAACAACCGATTCAAGAACGATCAACAAAACCGTTAACTGGTGTAACTCGTTTAATTTGGTACTTAATAAAGTTGCCGATAAAGCAGTTGTAACCGACGGCGACATTATCACCTACACAATAAAAGTTAAAAATACCGGAACCGGAAATGCTCAAAACGTTGAAGTTTCAGATCAATTAGCTTCAATTTTAGATTTTATTTCCGCAACACCAAACGGCGTTTACAATCCTACAACCGGAATTTGGAATGTCGGCACGGTTAACGCAAATGATTCCGCTTCATTAGAAATTAAAGTAAAAGTAAATTACGGAAACACTACCGCCCCGACTTATGATCTTGGCGCGGCAACAGCATTCAACTTATTTGTAATTGATACATTAATTCAACCATCTTCAGATGCTGAAGGTAAAGTAGCTGTTGGCGGTTATGCCGATCTTAGAAATTACAGTGTTGGCGACAAATTACCGGCTAACTCAGGCGATGTATTAGTAGTTGGAAATCATTTAACATTTTTCAGCGGTCGTGTTTATAACGGCAGAACAACCTACGAGAACTTCATTACTTCTACAACTCAGTTCACTTCAGACGAAGGAATTTTTCAAGATACAGTTCTTGATTTCAGCGGTGCAAAAAATCATTTATTAAATCTTTCCAACCAGCTTTCAAACTTAGCTGAAACCGATACCGTCGGCTTTGAATGGGGAAACGTTCAACTAACGGGAACAAATCCGGTTCAGAACGTATTCTTTGTTGAAGATTCCTTGATCAGCAAGGCTAACAACTTCACTATCGATGTTCCGAACAATTCTACCGTTATCGTAAATGTTAAAGGAAATTCGATCACGTGGAAAGGCGGATTCAGTGTAGTTGGAACCCAGATGGATAACGTGCTAATCAATTTTTATGAAGCAGATACGGTAAAAGTTTCAGACATCAACATTACCGCTTCGTGCTTAGCTCCTAAAGCGGTTCTCGATTTCCCGCACGGATTGATCACCGGACAAGTTATGGTTCGCTGCATGTTCGGCGCCGGACAATTTAATCTCAGTCCGTTCAACGGAACAGTAAACGGAGATACTACCATTGCAAATTTTGCATCGATCATAAGCGCAACACAATTAAGCATGCCGAGTATTGTTGATGTACCTGTTTCGATGGCAAGAGTAAACGCAAACCCGACCGGAACAACCGGTGTTGAGAATGGAACAGTAGCTCCGAAAGAATTCAATCTTTTACAGAACTACCCGAATCCGTTTAACCCGGCAACAACAATTCAATTTACCGTTGCTACACAAGAAGCGGTAAAATTAGTAGTCTATAATTTGATTGGACAAGAAGTTAAAACACTCGTTAATAACGTACTCACCCCAGGAAAATATTCGATCAGCTTTAACGCAAGCGAATTAACCAGTGGAGTTTACATTTACAGAATTTCTTCACCGAGCAACACGATTACAAAGAAAATGACGCTGTTGAAATAATACAGCGAAAGAGCCCCCGCCTAAGTCTCCTTCTGAAATGGGAGACAGGAATGGTCCAAGCCCGGTAACAGATACCGGGCTTTTTCTTCCGAAGATTGGAGAATTATCTCTCCCCGCCTGTAATCCGACAAATAGATCATATCGATAATCAGTCTCATAATAAAACAAAGAAATCTCTTTAAATCCCTCAAAAAAGCCTTTTTTGCCTATTTTCGCTTTGGTACGATTTCTGGATAATAGATAGCAAGTTTTAACAAAGGTGAAAAAAATGAACAAAAAATATTATACAGTAGTAGTTGCACTTTTAATAGTCAGCATGGTTTCTTTTCTTCGTGCAGGTGTTAACAGCACCGCTCAAGTTACCGGAAAAGACAAAGGCGTTGGAATCCACCTCCCCTGGCCCATAAACGATGATTATTTTGCCGGAACTTTTAAAGCCGTTGTAGACGGAAATGCAACAAGTCTCTATTGTATCGATCTCTATCATCACCTTGCCTATAATGAAAATTATCAAGATGTAGAAGCTACAAACGATACACTCGCCTACATTTTAAATAACTATTACCCCTATAAAACAAGTTACTCCGGCAAGCTTTCAGACATCAAACGTGAAGCTGCCGCTATTCAATTAACGCTCTGGAATATTACCGATGAATTAAATTTAAGTACGCTTACCGGACAATATGGCGCTGATATTAGCGATATTTTAGCACGAGTTGCAGAAATAAAAGCCGATGCTTTTGCTAACACCCATAGTTTCAATCTAAATACTTTTGTAATTAATATTCCGGCTCAATCGTTTACCAACGGTTCTCCTGTAACTTTCACCGTACAAGCGTTCAACGAAAACGGTTTGGCAATGGCTAATGTACAGATTGCGTTATCTACTACCGGCGGAACTTTGAGTACAACTTCAGTTACAACGGGAATCAACGGAGTTTCACAGAATGTATCGTTAACACCAGCAAGCGGACAAACAACAGCTACAATTACCGCTACCGGAGTCGTTGGAATTCCTTCAGGCACAAAATATTTTCATGTCGCTGATCCAAACGGAAAGCAGAAACTTATTCTTGCAAAACCGACTACAGCTTCAAGAACTATTACAAGAACTATCAACTGGGGCAATTCATTCAATCTCGCTCTTACTAAAGTTGCAGACAAAACGAACGTAAGCAATAACGAGATCGTTACCTACACAATCACTGTAAAAAACAGCGGTAAAGGAAACGCGCAGAATGTCCAAGTATCCGATCAATTAGCTTCCATTTTAGAGTTTGTTTCTGCAGTTCCAAGCGGAGTTTATAATCTTTCAACGGGAATCTGGAATGCGGGAACGATCAACGCACATGATTCTGCATCATTAGAAATTAAAGTAAAAGTAAACTTTGGAAATGCTTCTGCTCCGACTTATGACTTTGGTGCTGCTTCTGAATTTAACTTATTCGTACTTGATACGTTAGTTCAACCATCTTCCGATACTGAAGGAAAAGTTGCGGTTGGCGGTTATGCTGATTTGAGGAACTACAGTGTTGGCGATAAACTTCCGGTAAATTCCGGAAACGTCTTAGTTGTAGGAAATCATTTAACTTTTATCAGCGGAAGAGTTTATAACGGGAAAGCTATTTATGGAAATTTTATTACCTCAACTACCGGGTTTTCTGCCGATGATGGAATTGAGAAAGATTCTGTCATTGATTTTGGTGCCGCTAAAATTCATCTAATAAATTTATCTAATCAATTGTCTGCATTAACTCCAACCGATACTGTAAAATTTGAATACGGACATGTTGAACTCGTTGGACATAACAATGTAGAAAACGTATTTTATGTTGATGGAGCCATGTTATCCACAGCTAATAATTTCACAGTTGATGTTCCGAATAACTCAACAGCAATTGTAAATGTTAGCGGAAACTTTGTTGAGTGGATGGGCGGATGTAACGTAATCGGCACAACAAAAGAAAAAGTGCTGATCAATTTCTTTGAAGCTGATACGCTTAAATTACACGGCATTAATGTTACTGCTTCAATTTTAGCGCCTAAATCGGTTTTAGATTTTTCAGCCGGATTAGTAACCGGACAAGTAATGGTTCGCTGCATGTTCGGAGCCGGACAATATAACAATAGTATGTTTGACGGTACTATTACCGGGGGTTCATCTATCGCAAACTTTGCAACTATCGTCAGCGCTACTCAATCAAGTATGCCAAGTCTGATTGATGTGCCGGCTTCAATGGCAAGAGTTACTAACAAACCTGACGGAGCTACCGGTGTAGAGAACGATAATGTTATACCGAATGAATTCAATCTCTTGCAGAACTATCCGAATCCGTTCAACCCGACAACCACTATCTCCTTCTCGCTTGCAAACGACGGATTTGTAAACTTAACTGTCTTTAACATTACCGGAGAAAAAGTTGCGTCACTGGTTAACAGAGAATATCAAACAGGAAATTATACAGTAGAATTTAACGCAAATGATTTACCATCCGGAATTTATCTCTACAGATTATCTGCAGGTAACTTTGTTTCAACTAAAAAAATGATCCTTATGAAGTAGTTTTCACTAATCAGTTATAAGAAAAAGCCCGGCAGCATTGTCCGGGCTTTTTTATTGTTCACCCGCTTATTTATTCTCTTTCAATTTTCCATATAACAAAAGTCCTAATCAGACGACAAGAGTTTAATCATGCCTCTTTTATAATTTGCCGCATCACGTTAAGAACTAATTGTATTGTTTCTAATATTTCTGGTCGGAACTTAAGTGAAAGAATTTGGGTTACCCTTATAAATGCCTCTATCAATTCCATTACAGAACACGAAAGGTTTTATGAAAATATTTTATCTGGTTACATTTCTGGCTTTGTTCAATTCAATTCAATATTCACAATGGGTTCAAACAAATGGACCATCCGGTGGCGACGTTTCAGCTATTGTTTCTTCAGGTTTAGAGATGTATGCCTCAACCGGACAAATAGCCGGTTTCGGTTACGGTTCGGGAGTTTATAAATCAACTGATAATGGACTAACATGGAAATCAATAGATTACCCTGTTGTAAATCGGGAAGATAAAAATGTATCCTCGGTTACGGTCAGTGGAGATTTTATCGCTTTTGGCGCGCAAAAAGGTTTAGTAATGATCTCACACGATAAAGGAATTACGTGGACGAGAACATTTGCCGGTTCAGAGGCTATTACCGGACTGGTTACCGATGGGACAAATTTATTTGCAGCTACCAACGGCAGCGGAGTGTATGCAACTCCATTAATTTCGACATCTTGGGCAAAAGTTAATACCGGGTTAACCAATAAAAAAATTACTTCTTTACAACTTGCGGGAACAACTTTGTACGTAACCGTACTTGGTGGAGGACAAATTTTTTCTTCGACCAATAACGGTGCAAACTGGACTGCCTCTTTGCTCCCTTCAGCTGTATTTAATACTTACAATTCCATTTTAGCTAATAATAAATTGTATGTAGGAACACAAAACGGGGTTTACTATTCCCCGGATAATGGAGCAACCTGGGTTGGACCAATTAGCGGATTTTCTTATAGTTCAAACGCCTTTGCGATTTCCGGAACAACACTTTTTGCCGGAAATAGTAGTGGATTATATTCTATGCCATTAAGTGGCGGTAATTTCACAACGGTGACAACTCAATTTGGTGTTCTTTCTTTATTAGCGGATCCTTCAGGTCTTTGGACAGGAACACAGGGGACATTCGCAAGTTACGGCAAGGGACTCTTGTTATCAACTAATAACGGTGTGAGTTGGTCACAAGCAAATTCCGGACTCGCCGGCTCAACCATTCAAACACTTTTTCCATTTGGTGATAAAATATTTGCTGTGAAAAATCCAACAGGATTATATTCTTCAACAGACAAAGGGGCGACATGGATTCTTTCCGATGCCCGGGCATCTTCGTACGATGCCTTAGTTCAACTTGTAGCTGAAAAAAACGGAAAACTCTTTGTGGCTGCAAATAATGGAATTATTACATCATCCGATACAGGTAAAACTTGGGATTTTCTCACTACGGGATTTACCCCACAAGCCTTGTTCGTCTATGGTTCAAAACTCTTTGCCGGTGAGCAGGGTGGCGTAAGAATTTCAACCGACGATGGAGTAAGTTGGGCGCAGGCAAACAACGGATTAACGGGATACCTTAGTGCAAATTGTTTTGCTTCAAATAATGGGAAGTTATTTCTCGGATTGTATGGCGATGGTGTTTACACCTCAATTGATAGTGGAACAACGTGGACAGAGGCAAGTACTGGATTATCAAGTCGTCGAATTCGATCATTCGCCTTTATTGGCAATCTTGCACTTGTTGGAACAGATGGCGGTGGAGTAAATAAAAGTACAGATGCGGGATTAACATGGACTGCAAGTAATGCAGGTCTGAGCAGTGAAAATATTTGGTCTTTAACTTCTACCGGCGGCAAAGTATTTGTGGGTTCTAATGATGGTGTGCATATTTCTTATGATAGTGCTGCAACCTGGCAAAAAACAAGTCCATGGCCAATGATAAGTAATACGTTGTGTGTTACTGCAACAGATATTTATGACGGGACTTATTATGCAGGAGTTTGGAGAAAATCACTTTCGGAATTTGTAACTGATGTGAAAGAAAATTCTCAAATCAGCTTTAAAAGTTTTTCTGTTGAACAGAACTATCCGAATCCGTTTAACCCGGTTACAACAATCTCCTTCTCGCTTGCAAATAGCGGTTTTGTGAATCTTTCAGTTTTTAATATGATCGGGGAAGAGGTTGCAACGTTAGTTAACAAAAATTATCAAACAGGAAATTATACAGTAGAATTTAACGCAAATGATTTACCATCCGGAATTTATCTCTACAGATTATCTGCCGGAAACTTTGTATCAACAAAAAAAATGATCCTTATGAAGTAGTTTTCAGTAATCAGTTATAAGTAAGAAGAAAAAGCCCGGGGCATTGTCCGGGCTTTCCATCTACACAAAAGTATTTACGCTACCTTAAAAACAGATTTACGTATCTGCCCTATCTTTCATTATTGAGAAACTGAATAGAATCAAACGTTTGTATAGCATTTGCGGTTTGTGCTGTTTACAAAGAACTGGAACGGCAGCTCAAAAATAAAAACTCAGCGTTGAGTCCCGAAAAAGCAATCGCCATCTTTAAGACGATATATGCGCTTACTATCGTTACCCCCTATTCACAACCACGTTACACAAGACTTCTAATTAAAAATGATGAGCAAGCTCAATTATTACAAATATTCGAATTAGATTTTGGGTGTCCCAGCGCGTAAGACAGGACTTTTATTTTGATTCGTCGCACCATGCAAATTAATGCTTTGAATGTTGCGGCGAATTCTTTTTTTTTACTCTTCGCTATCCGCTGCCGGCATTACCACCCAAAGAATAATGTAAACGAGTATGCCCGGAAAAGCAATACTGAAAATAGAAATTAGCACGTACCCGATCCGCACAATTGTTGGATCCCAGCCAAGCCATTCTGCAATACCGCCGCAAACTCCGGCAATCATTTTATTGCTTGATTTTTTTAACGCTGCCATAAATATTCCTTTTGTTGAGCGAAAGTTATTTCAAAAATATCAGAACATCAACTGTAATTTATTAGCGAAACTTGCAAAACCTATTCTACTTGACTAAGTTTTGTACAGTTATTTATTTGATTTCCCATAACATTACCTGGCAAAGCCAGGATTAAATAATTTGTAATCATCGAATGAATGATTGCATGGTTGCATGCCTGAATGAAAAACATTCATCCATTCATTTTCATTCATCCAGGCACTTAACTATTTTCTACTCAGCAAATATTCTTGCCATTCTGCGCAGAATATTTTTGCTAACTATCTAAAGAGGTTTCATTTTGACAGAACAAGAAGAAATATATCAAAAAGTGGAAGAGCTCTCTTCCGAACTTAATTACAACGCAAAAGAAGTTTCAATTATTTTAGCGGCGGGGCACGGTAAAAGAATAAAATCGCATCGCTCAAAAATGCTTCATGCAATCTGGGGTAGACCGACTGTTGAACGGGTTTTCAATGCGTCAAATAAAGGAATTCCTTCGGTTAATTCAATTTTAGTTGCCGGCATAAAAGCGATGGATGTGATGTCGGTTATCGGCAAACGAAAGCAAACGCTTTTCGCTTACCAGGCAGAACAAAAAGGAACCGGACACGCTGTGCAAGTTGCGCTCGAAAAAATTAACGCAAAAAAATTTAACGGTAGTGTGTTTGTTTTCCCCGGTGATATGGGACTTATCAATAAAGAAACTGTTGCTATGTTCCGCAAAGCATTCAAAAAATCAAAATCTGATATGATGGTGCTTACCGGAATTTATGAGGGGAACTCTGCAAATAATTCATACGGAAGAATTATTCGTGTAAAAGGAAAAGACGTTGAAGGAAATCCATGCGGAAGTGATTGTGGTAAAGTTATCGAAATAAAAGAAAACAAAGACATCCTTTCACTGCCGCATGATAAACCGTATCTTCTAAAATACAAAGGAAGAACATACTCCTACACTAAACAAGAATTGATTGAAAACCGTGAGTTTAATTCCGGCGTTTATGCGTTCGATTTTAAAAAACTCGTCTCCGAAATAAAAAATCTAAGCAGCAAAAATGTTCAAAATGAAATTTACATTACAGACCTTATCTCATTATTTAACGCTTCCGGTTATTCGGTTTCAGCCGTAAGCCCGGAAGATCAAAACGTGATAATGGGATTTAATGATAAATCTGTTTTGAAAGAAATGGAAAACATTTTCCGACGGAAAATTTACAATAAACTGAAAAACATTATTGAAATTGATGATCACGAAGACTTTTTTATTGATGAATCGGTTGTTGAAGATATTTTAAAAATGGATAGAGACGGAACTCCGCTTGATATCCGCATCGGCAAAGGCGTTTACATCGGGAAAGGAGTAAAGCTCAACTATGATGTTGACCTGAAAAAAAATGTCTTTGTGGATGGAAATGTTGTCTTCGGTAAAAACGTTCACGTTTGGGAGAACGTTCATCTTTCAACTTTCACCAACCAAAAACTTATCATTGGTGACAGTGTTGAAATTCTTTGGGGCGATATCATCAAAGGAAATATTATAATTGGCGAAAATACGAAAATTGAATCAAGCGTAAATATGACCGGCAGTGATGATTTCCCTCTGCACATCGGCAAAAACGTGCTGATTAAAGGGACAAGCTATATTTTCGGGTGTGTTATTGAAGACAATATTTACATTGAGCATAGTGTTTTAATAAGAAAGAAAATCACTAAACTTATCAAACGAAACGGTGAAGTGCAGAGAATACGATTCTTCCTTCCGATGCCTTCGGGAATTGATGCGATAGAAAATTTGTAAAGGAAAGAAAAGACACACAAGCAGAATTTGAAATTATTTTTGCTTGCGAGTTGATTTTAGAAACGAATCGATGGACTTGTAACATTTTTTTACTTCAACAGTTTCTTTCCACAAATCAGAATCATTGTCTATTAACACTTCTGCTTTAGGAAGATAATCCGAACCTTTGGGGATATATCCTTTTGTTTTCCATTCCTTGTGGTATTTCGCGATTTCTGGATTGCCGGAATATAAAACAACATCATATTGATTAATTAATGCACGAAGTAGCGGATGTTCACTCCAAGTTTTTCCCCTGTCTTTTGTAATAAGAGCGGTATCATCAATATCTAATAGGATTTTCACAAAACAACCTTAAAAATTTTGTAAAATAAAATTACGAATAAAGGCACTTAATTTTTTATCATCATACGATAAGAAATGATGCTTCTTGTTTTGTAATTATGGTTAGATATTATCTGCAATTTCATCACTTATAACTTAAATTATTACAAGGCACTTTATGAATTATTTCCCAACGCCTCTCTCATACGCTCAATTAATTTTATCGCTTGAATGCGAAAAGATCAAAATAGCACTTCTTACAAACATCGTATCTAATGGCTTAGTAAGATATAAATACATTATCGCCGTAAAACATTGGAGTTTTGAGGTCCCAAATTATTTCATTACAGTAGAACATTCTGTGAATTACAGTCACATAACGAAAAACTATTTTCTTTGTGAGTTTGAAAATGGAGAACATACTAATTTCGGGAATAATTTAAATTGGGGCGATATTGATATTTTTTATAATGAAGCTATGCAAATGATCAAAGAAAAATACGGCTTACAAAATGATTTTGTTATTATTGATTCTCAACCTGACGAGTTGAATCTGTCCGATTTTTGTTTTGTCAATCCGATTGATTATGACTATATCGGGCAGAGCATTGATTATATAAAAGCAAAAAACCTATTATCAATTCTTGCAAATAAAGAAAATACGGTTGTTGATCTTTCGAATAAAAACTTAAAATCGATCCCTCCCGAAATCCAAAAGCTTTCAAACACAAAAGTTCTTGATTTGAGTAGAAACCAGATTGGGGATTTTGATTTTGAACTATCCCGGTTGCAAAACCTTGAAGTTCTAAGACTAAATTACACGGTATTTGAATATCTTCCATCAGACATAGGCGCTTTAAAAAATCTTAAAGTGCTTGAGATAGATCAGAATATTTTGTTTGAGTTACCTGATGAGATTTGTGAATTAAAGAATTTAGAAACGCTCATTATCCGAGAAGTCCATCTGAATGAATTACCTGAAAATATTGGCGATTTGAAAAACTTGCGAAACTTTGAGCTGAAAGCAAGGTGGATAGAAGAAATACCGGAGTCAATCGGTCAACTTGTTAATCTGCAAAGGTTAGTGATCGAAGGAACCAATATCACAGAGATTCCCGAAACAATTGGGAACTTGCGTTCGCTGGAAGAATTTCATTTAATTGGTAATAAAAAGCTTCGCCTTCTTCCCGCTTCTATTGGCAACCTTAAAAAATTGAAATACTTCTATGCTTACTCTAACACTTTGCAAGAACTTCCTCAAGAGATAGGGTTTATGGAAAACCTTTTAACCCTTCATTTATACAACAACAAATTGACTCAACTGCCTAAAGAAATAACACTCCTTGAGAAATTAAGTTGTTTGAACTTAGGCCGAAACTTACTTAAAGAATTACCTGAAGATATTTTTAAAATGAAGTCGTTAACCGAACTCAATCTTTCGGGAAATACTTATTTGGATGCAGACACTTTGCAGGAAAAACTAATCTCCTCACCGCTTAAAGAAAAATTGACCTTGTTTACTGAAATTAAATAACAACAGAACACTTTTTTATTTACGGCGGTTCTGTTTATGGGTTAAACGAATAACATCATTTTGTTAAAATGAGTATTAATAAAGCAAACCAGAAGAAATACTTAAAACATCCTCCGAGTAATCCTCTAAAGAGATAGAATAATATGACAATTATAATAATTTCCATTGCAAGTGTTAAATTACCGGCGTCAAAATTGTTTTTCTTATCATACAATGATTATAAATTATGGGAAAAAAGATTTCAAACGATCTATTACGCCGGACTGAAATTCTGGCAAGGATACTAAACGGTGAGTGCCTTTCAAAGCTTAGCGTTGCAGAGGATTATAAAGTTGAAGAAGTTACCATTACCCGTGATTTACAGTATTTTAGGACTCTCGGACTTGAAATCTTCAGTAGAAAAAAAGGAATTACTTTATTCAGTAAAGTTAAGACTGACTATTTAGCTTTATTGACTTCGGAATATCTTTCAATTAAAATGTATTCTGATTTTATGCTGACACCGATTAAAAATTTTTCAAAAATAGACGCTCTCTTTTTTCAGCATATTGTGCTTATGACAAAAGCAGTAAATGAATCCTTAATAATATCCGTTTCATATAAAAAAATATCGGATGGCAGCGAACAAAAATATTTGCTAAAACCTTTAAAGCTAGTCGAAAACAACAGCAATTGGATTTTGCATGCGTTCAAGAATGATGAGACAATATTAAAAACTTTTTATCTAAGTAGAATTACCGGTCTTCAATTAATGGATAAGAAGTTTATTCTTAATAAAGTCCCTGAAAAGGAAGAAAAAATATTTGATATAATATTAAAATTCATTCCCGAAGTCGAGCAAGAGTTCATTTACAAATTATGGTTTGACGAGTTTGAAATTGAAAAGGATGAGAAAGGTTCGATACTTTTAAAAACAAAACAACCAATCACAAATCGGCTTGCTTCCTGGTGTATTAGTTGGTGGGATGCGATTGAAGTAATTCAACCCGTCGAATTGAAAGATTACATAAAAGAAATGATAAAATACTATCAATCTAAAAACCCTACTTAAGCGAAATGACATTATTATAATTAAAAGCTTAATCTTCTTAAAAATGCTATAGCGCAATTATCTACTTATTCTAATTGTAAGCCTCTGTAACCGTCTTCGGATTACCGCCAAATATTTCTTTTTTAGTTATGAAAAAGTAATTAATCAAGCCTTTTGATATTTCAATTCCCTTTTTAAATTCTGTCATTTTAAAGTTTCCATAATTTTTGTCCAAATCCTCTTTTTTAATCACGGGACTCTGCTCAAAGTCAATTGCAATTCCTATAAAATTTGGATGCTGCGTTTTGTAATTTAATAATTTTTCAATATCTAATTTAAAATCACGGTTTTTACTGTCCTTTTGACTTAATTTAATTTCGATTGCAAATGGGCATTCAAAGATGTAGTGGTTTTTTTCATTATTTGGTTTGATATAAGCAATATCAAATCTTGTATTTGACGGGTATTCAGCTTTAATTCCACTAATGTTTATTACATCCCCCAAAATTTCAACATAGTCACCTAACCATTCATTTTTTTTAGTAATTGGCAAAGCAATATCGAAAATATTTTCTGATCTGAGCTTGATTAATAAATCAGCCCGTATATCTTCTTCATAAAAATATTCAATTGGGTTTTTCTGGTATTCCTTCACAAGGTTATTCAGTACTTTTTGTAGCGTTTCTATTTCTAATTCCATGAATATTCTCCTATTAAGATATTAATTGGTATCTGCTTTTTTTGACTTTGTGATAAAAGGTAAATCTTGGCTTTCATTTATTTGGTTGAGTATCTATCTCGTGGCAAAACTAATACTTTTACGAAATATTTCCTATTGGTGAAGAAAGAAATGCTGCCATTTTCTTCTTGCATCACAATATTTCTAATGTCATTTTTTCTTCCAAAAGGAAGGCTCGAATTTCTTCTTTAGTCACTTCAAATAAATTAAAGTCTGTGATTAATTTCTTAAACTCTTGAAAGACCAGACAGAACGCTTTCGATGCCGGTTCTTCACTGCTTACTGACTTTTTCATTTTCTCATTGTCATATTTAAATAACCATTTGACAATCGGGGTTATTTTAGAGATTACTTCTTCTGTTTCATTTATTCTTTGTGTTCCCTCCCAATCAAAAGGAGAAGAAATTAAAACGATCATCTTAAAATTTTGAATCGTCAATTTGTTTATCAAAAATTCAAGAAAATGCTTACTTAACCTTCCGCCTCCGCCTGCAAGTATGAATATTTCTTTATTGGTATAATTAAGAAGGATGTTTTCAATTAAAGCTGATAAATGGTTTTCATAAAATTCACTTGAACCAAAGTCTCTTATTGTTATCTGTCTAACTTTAGTTGGCATGAATAAGTTTGTTTTGTCATTAAAAATCACACACTGACCACTTAAGTGCAGTCCTTCGCCAAAACAATATATTCCGCTCTCGCCAAAACCACCCAATCCAATAATATTAATTGGATAATTCGCTGTTTGCATTTATCTGCTTTCAAAATGGTTATGAAAAAATCACTTAAATAACTCATCCTACGCTGGTTGTCATTCTGAACGGAACGTAGTGAAGTGAAGAAACTAAATTCTGAGTCAAAATGTAATTTTTAGATTCTTCGCTTCGCTCAGAATGACAATTGCCAAGATAATTGCGTAAGGTGACTAAATAAATTGCAAATATTTTTTACCCGGTTTTTATCATTGAATGATAAATTTTAAAGAGAAAATCGTATCTACAGTTATGGGAATCCAAAAGAAATGTAAAAGCTATCCGCAGAAATGAAAACTTTGTTGATTTCCCCGATGCCTTCGGGAATTGATGCGATAGAAAATTTGTAAAGGATTGAAATTAGGTTTTGAGTTATCGCTAATCTTGATATACAACTTTCCCGTTTTTTTCCGCCCAACTCTCGTTAAATCCAACATGAGAAATCGCATTGTTGCTGCGATCGAGTTGTCTTTCGGTTTCGACAACCAAAATTTTTGGTTCTATTTCATAAATAACTTTTATTTTTAAGGGGTTTTCTTTGAGAAAAATTGCGAGAAAGATTTTTTTATTTCTCCAAATTCGATAAAGCGATTCTTCTCTTTTTTCTTGCGGTTCTTTGAACATTCAATCTAATTGCCCGGAGGCTCCTTCGTAGCAAGAAAGATATTCGTATTTAATCGAGTGGTCATCAGGGTCGCAAGCGTCGGCATCCCGTTTTGAGTGAATTAACTCATGACCAAGAATTTCAGAAATAATCATTTCTTTTACTAATCCGGGTTGTAAAAAATTCGGAATACCAATCTTAAGTGCAAGTTCTTGCGCTTTAATTACTAAGTCACCTTACGCAGAATTTGTAATACGAAGCGGTAGCTTCGTAAAAAACAAGCATTTTATCGAAGCTTCGCTTCGATTTACAATATAATTTCTCACTTTTGCGTAACGTGAGTTACTAAATTAATTATTCTACGAATTATCCCTTTTGTCATACAAACAAACTGTATTCTTTTGAAAACTGAGCTTTCTCAACTCTCTCTTTTGTAATAGCAACAAAATCAGGATTTAGTTCAAATCCAATAAAGTTTCGATTAAGTTTTTTACAAACAACGAATGTTGTCCCGACACCGGAAAATGGATCAAGTACAAAGTCTCCTTCATTGGAGTTGGCTTTTACAATTCGTTCAATAAGTTTTTCGGGTTTTTGAATAGTGTTAAGTAATTCTCTGCTGATTAGTTCTTTTGATTTGTAAGTAAGCTGCTTAATGTCTCCCCAAACATCGCCGGGATTTTTCCCGTCATCGTTGAATTTCGTTTTGCCGTATTGTCCATTTGTTACCGAAGGTACTTTTTCGCATCTTAATCTGTGTTCCAATTCTACTAATTGAGGCACACGAATATCTTCGAGGTTAAATGTTTTTGCTTTTCCCTTTGAGAAGTAGCAAATCAAATCGTAATTGTTTGTATAGTTTAACCGACCTTGTGCAAGTCGGCTTGGCTGATACCAAATTATTTTTCTATTTAAATATAGGTAAGGGCGGTAATCTATAAAATCAATGCAGTCATCTTTTCCAAAAAGATAGAGAGCGCCGCCGGGTTTTAGAACCCGTGAAAATATTTTAATTAAATTAAGATTAAATTCCTGGATGCCGGTTTTACTGTTAGACTGATTAGTAACTTTGTCCCACTCGTTTGTTGTAACTCCGTAAGGACCATCGCAAACAATGAGGTCAACACTATTGCCGCCGACTTTTTTTATTAAGTCAAACATATCTCCTTGGTATATTTCATTCAATTCCATACAACAAATTTCTGTTTTTTTCTAAAAGATTATTACTGTCGTAAACTTAAAACATTTTGTGTGTTATACAAATCCCAACGACTAAAACATTACGAGAGATTTTCCCCGATGCTTTCGGGAATTGATGCGATAGAAAATTTGTAATGAATGGAAAAATCCCGCTATAATAAAAAAATTACACGGGATTTTTGAAAGTTAAAAACTTTATGCTATGGTTTCAGCTTTTGGTGCGGAGACAACAGCATTGAAATGTTTCGTCAAAGCGGCTTTTCTTCTGGCGGCGGTGTTTTTGTGGATTCTCCCCTTAGCGGAAACTTTATCGGTATAAGCGACAGCTTCTTTGTAAGCTTTTTCAATTTTTTCTTGTTCGGATGTCCCTAACGCTGTTTTGGTGAGCGTTTTTAATTTTGAAAGGGAGCTTTTGTTTTCTACTCTTCTTCTTTCAGTTACTTTTATTCTTTTCTTTGCTGACTTATGATTTGCCATTACGACCTTTACTTAATAATTCATTAAATTTTCGCTGTAAATATAGAGATTTCACCTTTCGTTGTCAAACTTTTCTTTTAGGGATGAATTTTAGCTGATTTAAGCCCAAATTTTATTTAACTCTTTATAAAAAAACAGTTTAACGAATTCAACTAAAGAGAGAAGCGAAATGAAGCCTAATTTTATATTGATTTCCCCCCCCTTTAAATCGTATATTTACATCTCCGATTACGATTATTTTAAGGATTATTGCTTTTGACCCCTTTGCACAGAAATTTCATGTTCTCTACAATTCTTTTGTTGCTTTTCATTTCGAAAATTATTCAACCGCAAATTGTTTTTAAAGAACTTCCCCATTATTCCGTCTCCGAGAAGGACTTAAGTTTTATTGAGAGCTCGTCTGTCCGGAAAACCATGCTCTTGAACGGCGAGTGGAAAGTGTACAATTTTAAAGATGAAGAAAAAAAGAAAACCGGAGTTGGCGTTCCCTCACTTTTTGAAGGAAATGCCGAAATCGTTTACGAAAAATATTTCGATCTATCTAAAACCGATCTCCAAAACAACAATTTTGAGCTTCATTTTCTAGGTCTGAGCTATACAGCGGAAATTTCCATAAATAATTCGGTCATCTATTTGCATCCCGGCGGTGAATTCCCATTTTCTGTTTCGCTGCCAAAAGATTTGTTGAAAAGCGAGAAGAAGAACTTTTTATCAGTAAAAGTTAACTCTAAGCTTGATGCAACACACACAATTCCCTATAAAAATGCATTTCTATCGCCCGAAAGATTTGGCGGCATTTTTAGAGATATCTATTTGAAATTCGTTCCAAATATTCATCTTTCAAAATTCAATTTTCACTATGAGGTGATTCCAAATTCCTCACGGGCAAAAGTTTTTGTTTCGGCAAATATTGCCAATCATGAGTTCCGTGGAAAAGCTGATTCGGCTGCACTTGAGAATTTTGAAATTAAATTCTCCGTTCAGAATAGAAACGAGCTCTCGCTAAACGGTTCTGCGACAACTCAAATCCAATTACGAAAAGGGAAAGAAAAAGTTCTGTCACAAGCGTTCGATGCTTCAAACTTAGTAATGTGGAATTGCAGCACGCCTTCTGCGTACGTTATCACCGCGCAAATTTTGCAGAATGGAAATGTAATTGATGAAATTATACAACCCGTTTCGTTTTATAATTTTTCGATTCAAAAAGATTCCCCTTACTTAAACGGAGAAAAATTTCAATTGAACGGAGTAACCTACTTTGCTTCTAATAAGAGTTACGGAAGTATGTTTACCTATCAGCAGATGAAAAATGATCTTACACAAATTAAAGATTTAGGTTTTAATGCCGTCCGTTTTCCAAAGCAGGCTCCTCATCCTTATTTGCTCTCACTGTGCAGCGAACTCGGATTACTCGCCTTTATCGAATCACCCGCTTCTTCAGTCCCGGAAAATTTAGTTGAAGATCAAAATTTTGTCTCTCTTTCAAACAATTATTTAAAACGATTTCTTTCTGCGTACGGCAATTATAGCGCCGTTGCAGCGGTAGGTTTAGGAGGTGGATTTCTCCCGAACTCTTCTTTGCACACATTTTATTTGGACACTCAGGCTGAAAAAGTTAAAAAGCTTATTTCTAAACCTGTGTATGCCTCATTTGTAGCCGGACAATTTGACAAAATCCCGAAATTGGATTTTTACGGAATAGAGTTATTCTCAACCTCACTTTCAGCGCTTGATGAGATTTTTAAACCGCTTTATGCGGAATTGGGAAAGGGGAAAGTCTTTTTGAGTGAGGCTGGTTACCTGGTTACGCTGGGAAGATCCAGCGGATACACAAATCCATCAACTTTTGAAGCACAAGCTAAATTTTTCAGCGATCTTCTTGCTTATTCTGAGGAGAATGAAAATGCCGGATATTTTATTAATTCGATGTACGATTACCGGTGCGATTATCATTCGGTTCTTGCCTCCTACAACGACGAAAAAATTCTGACGTTAGGTATTTGTAATGAAGACCGAAATAACGGCAGGCCCGTTTATAAAGTTATTTATGCAAAACTTCACAACCTTGAACAGGTGACTATTCCTATTGGTCTAAAGAAGGATCGGTCACCGATGGCTTTTATAGTTAGTGGATTGCTGTTAGCCCTGCTTACCGGGTTCTTAATTAACTCGGGCAGAAAATTTAGAGAAGATACTTCGCGCGCGCTGTTACGTCCTTATAATTTTTTCGCTGATATTCGGGATTTACGGATCATTTCCGGTTTACATTCAATTATCCTGGCGTTAATTATTTCGGCAATTTTCGGAACGCTGATGGCAAGCATGTTCTTTTTCTTTAAAGATAAAATTCTTTTTGACCGGGTTATTCTTTCTTTCGGAAGCGAAAATATTAGCTGGGCGATGAGTTATTTTTCGTGGCACCCGGTGCAGGCGATCCTCGTTTTAACGGGACTCGTTTTTCTAAAGCTGCTATTCATCTCGCTGGTGGTAAAGTTCTTCTCTTTTTTTGTGATGAACAAAATATTTTTTTCGAACGCTTATTATGTTGTGGTCTGGTCGTTTCTCCCCTTTGTTTTATTGATACCGGGAGTTATAATTCTCTACCGCATACTTGCAATGGATACCATGAACATCTATATCTATGGTATTCTTTTCCTCTTTCTCGCGCTTTGCGTCCATCGGTTATTAAAAGGTGTTTATGTTATTTATGATGTAGCGCCGGGCAAAGTATATTTTTATGCGTTCGTTTTTATGGCGGGCGTGTCAACAGTTTATTTATTGTTTATGCAGGCGTACAACTCAACGTTTGATTTTCTTGTTTTTGGCGTAAAAGAACTTTTGGTGAGGATATAAGTTGTGTATTTAAAGAAACTTGAAATATTAGGCTTCAAATCTTTCGCGCAAAAAACGGAAGTACATTTCCATAAAGGATTAACCGCAATCGTTGGTCCCAACGGGTGCGGCAAAACGAATATTGTTGATGCAATCCGCTGGTGTTTGGGCGAGCAGAAAAGCAGCACGCTTCGTTCGGATAAAATGGAAAATGTTATCTTCAACGGAACCGCAACACGCAAGCCGATGGGTATGTCGGAAACTTCTCTTACGATTGAAAATAATAAAGGCATCCTTCCAACCGAATATTCTGAAGTAACAATTTCAAGAAGAATTTTCCGTTCGGGCGAAAGCGAATATCTTCTTAACAAAAACCTGTGCCGGTTAAAGGATATCACAAATCTTTTTATGGATACGGGAATCGGTTCAAACGCATATTCGGTTATCGAATTAAAAATGGTGGAAACGATTCTTAATAACAAAGCCGAAGAACGCCGCACTATGTTTGAAGAAGCCGCCGGAGTGAACAAATATAAGCTGCGCCGACGTCTTACTCTAAAAAAACTTGATGAGGTTAAAAGTGATTTAACACGCGTGAACGATATCGTTTCCGAGGTTGAAAAGAAAGTTTCTTCACTTGAACGACAGGCAAAAAAAGCTGATAAATACAATAAAATATCAACCACACTGCGCGAACTTGAAATTGATCTTTGCGAACGCGAGTTTGCTCTTTACAACACGCGCAAAGATGAATTGAAGTTAAAGGAAGGACAATTCTTCTCCCAAAAAGTTCAGTTGGAATCCGAACTTGCCCGGCTTGATGATACAATCAAGGAAGTCAAAGAAGAACTTTATACCGTCGAGACGCAGCTGGCGGCGAAGCGAAACGAGATAACTTCGCAAACGGAAAAAATCTATTCTGTTCAGCGCTCAATATCTGTTGCGGAGGAGAGGAAAAAATCACTTAATATAAATATTGATAAATATTCGCTGGAAAAAGAAGAACTCGCTGTTCAATTAGAAATTACCCTTGAACAGATTGAAGAATATAAAGAGAAAATAGAAGAAACTACCGCCGCTCTTCTTGCAAAACAAAATGAACGCGAAACGCTTTCTTTGCAAGTTGAAGAACAAAAAACTACGTTAGAAGAAAAAAGGGTTGCGTTAAAAAATTATTCTGAAACGTTGCTCGATAAGTTTAAAGAAATCACCACAAAAGAAAATGACCTCGCCAACGTTGAGGCTGCTTTAAAACGGACGAACGAATCCTTAAACAAAACCGACATAAAAATTAAAACACTAACCGACACGATCGCTAAACTTGTCGGATTTATCGGCGAACTTTCTGAAGATAAAATTGACGTTGAACAAAAATTAACCGAAGCGGATTCTTTTTTTACCCGGAAACAAAAAGAAAAAGACGAACTTGAGCAAAAACTTTCCAGCTTCCGCGCAAAAGAAGCGGAAGCCAAAACGGTAATTCATGCTTTAAAAGATAAGATCGGCTTTCTGCAAAACTTGATCAATAATCTTGAAGGTTTCTCAAAAGGAGCGAAAGAATTAATTGCCAACCCGGATTGGAAAACCAAAGACAAAAATATTCTCGCCAACATCGGAAACGCAAATGATAAATTCCGTTTTGCCGTTGAAGCCGCACTAAAAAACAATTTGAACAATATTCTTGTTGAAACCATTGACGATGTGAAAAAGGGAATTGAGTATCTAAACACGTACGACTACGGCAAAGCATCGTTTTATGTTTTCGGATTTTCGGAAAGTGAGAAGAATTCTATACTTGATAAAATTGAAAAATTCTTTTTAACGCGCAAAAGCAAACGGCTCGAAAAAGAAAATTCATTTTTAGGCTGGGCGGAAACTTTTGTTGAAACCGAAGAACGCTGGAAACCTTTCTTCCAAAAACTTTTAGTAAACACGGCTGTGGTTGATTCGCTCGAAAACGCCTTTGCGCTCTCCAAAGATTTCCCTCTTTTTAATTATGCTACGCTTAATGGCGATTTCGTTCATAACTCAGGCGTTATTGAAGCCGGCTCTGCACCCAAACTTGATGACACCCTCTTCGGGAGAAAGCAGTTGCTTGAAAACTTCAAGAAAGAAATTCCTCAGCGCGATGCAAAGTTGATCGAAATTAAACAGACAATTGAACAACTCGAAAATGAAATCGGCTCGATCAACCTAAAGACTCTCTCCGAAAACGGGAAAATTCTTTTAAATGATTTGCGCAACGTAGAAAAACAGATCGAAAAATTTGAGTTTGAACAATCCAAAGCATATGACGAGTCCGAAAAATCGCATCAAGAAATGCAATCGTTAGTTGCGTATGCAACTAAACTTGAAGAAGAAATCGAATCACTTTCGGAAGTTTTGCGCGGAGAAATTGAAGAAAAACGAAAAGCCGATGAAGCGCTTCACTCTCTTGAATCTGATTTTTCAAATTGTGAGGCTGATTTCAGCCGGCTTACTACAGAACAAAATCAAGCCGACCTTGCCATTGAACGAATGTCCGGTGAAAAAAGAAATCTTGAAAACGCACTTCAACGTTCACAAGAATCGGTTGGCGCCATCCGCAAATCAATTGAAAAAAGAGAAGATGATGTCGCTTCTGCAAATGAAGAACTGCAAAGTCTTCAAATTGTATTGGGAGAAAAGAACGACGAACTTTTTGAGTTGAATGAAGTTCACGGGTTGTTGAAAAGCGAAGAAATTGCGATTGATGGGCAGTTTAAAGTTATCCGGTCGAATATTTCTAATTTAGAGCAGCAGCAAAAAAATATCCGCAACGAAAGAGAAGCGACAGTAAACGCAATTCATCAAGCTGACATCTCTTTAAAGGAGTTTGATTTCAAAATTGAAAATCTTCAGCAGCATATTCAGGAAAAATATTCTCTTACGCTTGCATTAAAAACCTTCGATGATCTTGATTCGTTCGATTTTATAACCCGCCAGGAAGAGGTAACAAGTTTTAACCAGCAGATAAAAAATCTTGGGATGATCAATCCGCTTGCTTACTCCGAGTACGAAGAAGAAAAAGAACGGCTTGATTTCCTCACCAAACAAAGAACTGATCTGCTTGATTCCGAAAGAGATTTGATAAAGACTATTGAAGAAATTAACATCACCGCACAGCAACTCTTCATGGAAACATTTGAAAAAATACGCGAACATTTTATTAGAATTTTTAGAGGATTGTTTAATCCCGGTGATGAAGCCGACTTAAAATTAGAAGAAGCCGTTGATCCGCTGGAAGCAAAAATTGAAATTATCGCAAAACCGAAAGGAAAACGCCCGACTTCAATCGAACTTCTTTCCGGCGGAGAAAAAACGCTCACGGCAATTGCGCTGCTGTTTGCTATTTATCTTGTAAAGCCGAGTCCGTTTTGTATTCTTGATGAAATTGATGCGCCGCTTGACGATGCAAACGTTGACCGTTTCACCCGCATTCTGAAAGACTTTAGCGAGAACACCCAGTTTATTGTGGTTACGCATAATAAGCGGACGATGGAAGCGTGCGACACGCTCTACGGAGTGACAATGCAGGAAGAAGGCGTTTCAAAACTTGTCAGCGTTCGGTTTGATGAGGAGCTAAATGTTGCGTAGTATCCTACTTTCTACTTTCTACTTTCTACTTTTTACTTTTACCTCTTCGTTATTCGGGCAGTGGATTACTAATTCAGAGTTGAATACCCAGCTTGTCTTTGATTCTACAAACCCGGTGAATATTTCTTCGTTTGAAGACGGCAACGGCGGGGCTTTCCTTTTTTGGCAGGACACGAAGTCGCCTGCTTCTGCAAATGTTTTCTTTCTTCACTTTGATAATTACGGGAATGTGAGTTTTCGTGCAGACGGAAAAAGTGTAAGCAGAACCTCTGGCGAGAAAAAAAATCCTATTGCCGCGGGAAATAATTCACACACTGCTGTGGTTGTGTGGAATGATTATTCTTCTGCCAGCCGGGGCGCACTTTATGGACAGTTAGTTAAAAGTAACGGAATACTTTTGTGGAATGAGTCCGGTCTGAAAATTTCCGGAGGACAAAATACTCTTGTGAACTGCGGCGCCGCGTTGGATCAAAAGAACACTTCCTATTTTACCTTTATTGAAAAATCAGATGCGGCTCCAACCGAATATTTTTTAAAACTGCAAGTGCTTTCAGAAGCAGGCTCGGCAAGATTTCCAAACGATGGAATGCTTCTAAGCAAATCTTATTCGGCAAAAAATAATGCGTCCGTTTTCCCCGATGAAAAGGGGGGGTGTTTTGTCTTGTGGGGAGAAAATGAAAATAAAATTTATCAAATCCATGCTCAATACATTGATGACCGCGGGAAACTTTTGTGGAAAGACGCTGTTGATGTTTCGGGGAATTCAAAAAGTATTTCCGGTTATCATGCTTTGCTTGCTAAACCGGGGCTGCTTTATGTGTACTGGCAAAACATCGGGAAACAGAAAACGATTTTCCATCAACTTGTAACCTCAAGCGGGAAAACATTATTAGGGGAACAACATACCTTGGTTGCAAAACAAACGGGAAATCAGATAAATCCACAGGCGGCATTAGCGCCTGATCTAACTTTGATGCTTAGCTGGGTGAATGATTTCAACGGAAGAAAAAATATTTACCTTCAAAAATTTAAATTAAATGGAAAAGCCGTATGGAATTCCGAAGGAATTTCTATAGCCAAAACCAGGGGCGATCAATTCGGACAAGTAATCATTCCCGGTGAAAAAGGAGGAGCTATACTCGCATGGCTCGGTCAAACCGGGCAATCGCAAAAACCCGCCGTTTATGCTCAAAAAGTTTCCGGCAAAAAAGAATTGTTGTGGAACGAAGAAGGAACTCCCATTGCAGTAGATAAAAAATCGGACAAAAGTTATCTCTCTCTTTTCTCTGATCAAAAAGGGGGAGTAATTGTGCTGTTCAAAGAAAAACAAAAAGAAGGAACCGGCATTTACGGTCAGCGGTTATTCAGCGCAAAAACGTTGGTCTCACAGGTAACAGATTATTCGGCAAAAGTTGTTGAGGATTCAGTTCAACTTACCTGGACGGTAACGAATGAGTCGGATTTGTTTACCTACAAAATTGAAAAGATGAACGAAAAAGACGCAGTCGAAAATATTTGGCAATCAACCGCTTCGGTTTATTCTTCGAGCGCCGGAAAGACAAATGAGTATTTTGTTTCTGAACCTTTAGATGCTGCGGGAACGGTGTATTTCCGGCTTTCTCAGTTTGGCAGAGACGGAGAGAAAAAGTTTTCTGAAATTGAAAAAATTACTTTTGCGCCGACAAACCCGGATAAAACTTATGTTTTGCAAAATTCGCCAAATCCTTTTTCTGGGAAAACGACGATCGTCTTTCATCTGACTAAGCAGTATGAAGCTAAATTCGAAATCTTTAATTCAAGAATTGAAAAAATAAAAGAAGTTCTCTTAGCCGATACCCAATCCGGAAAGAACAAATTTGTTTTTGATGGAAGCGTACTTACCGCAGGGATTTATTTCTACCGTTTTACCTCCGGCGATTTTGTTGATGTAAAAAAAATGGTGGTAACAAAATGATTTTACTAGCTAAGAATATTGAAGTCAATGTGAATAGTGAAACATTCTTTATCCAAATCGAGGCGCAAACACAAACTGCTCCGATTCTCGACGGTATCGCTTTAAAATTAAACATACCTTCTGAAAGAGAACTATGATGAAAGATTACATCCTCTCTTTTGTATTTGTAAGTCTTGTGCTTCTTAACCTTGGCTGCAAAAAATCCCCGACGGAAATTGATAAACCGCCGATAGTTATTACACCTCCTTCTCTTGAGTTGAGTGTTGATGGCGTTTCTTGTACCGAAGCGTGGATAAAAGTTAAGAAGCTGAACGATACCACTTTTCTCCCAATCTCCGTTAAGATAAATGAAAAAGAATTCTTCCATGGTTTTCTTGCCGCAGCGGATACGGTTTTATTTGTTGACAGCCTTACACCCAACACAACTTACACAGTAAAAGGAATTATCCTTGATACGCTGCAAACCGCAAAAGAACTTAAAGTAACAACTTTACCAACCACCAGCCACAACTTTACATGGCAAACGTTTGAGTTTGGTGAACACAGCAGCAGCGTGCTTAACGATGTTGCTATAATAGATGAAAACAATATTTGGGCAGTTGGTGAAATTTATATGAATGATTCTCTTGGCAATCCAGACCCCATAGCATATAATGTCATCCATTGGAACGGAACTAAGTGGGAAGTAAATAAGATTTCGGTTTTATATAATGGTAATCAAACGGTTGCACCTTTAGAGGGAGTTTTTGCACTCCCCACAGGCGAAATTATTTTCTCAAGTGGTTTACCTTATTTACCACAAACTAATGGCTGGAAATTGTACCATCTTTGGGATATGGGTATTTTGAACCAGAACGATGGTGGGGTAACAAAAATATGGGGAACTAGTATTAATGATCTTTATTTTGTTGGAAGAAAAGGAACTATTGTCCACTACGATGGGAAGAATTGGCAAAAGATTGAAAGTGAAACAGATGTAGATTTAACTGATGTTTGGGGTAGTCCGGATGGAGCAGTTGTCTGGGTTTCTGGATATATGACAGGAAAAACAACTTTAATAAAAATACAACTGAACAAGGCAACAAAAATATTTGAAGGTTCACCTTATACTCAATTAAACGGGAAATATGTTGGCACTATTAATAGTGTTTGGAGCAAGAGAAGCGATAGAACATATTACTTAAATGCCGGCTGGGGAGAGATCAATATCCAAAACAGTAAAAACGAAGAGTTAAAACCAAGATATCTCGTCAATAATATAATTGAATATATGTATAGACTGCGGGGGTTGGATTACAACGATATTTATGTGGCTGGAGAGGACGGGAAAGTCGGACATTTCGATGGACAAACATATGGTGGATATTCGGCATTAAAAACCAGTAATGCAGCCTACTACAGCTTGGCTGTAAAGAACAGAACATTAGTTGCGGTGGGTGAAAAACCACTAAATTCTTATGAATGGCAAGCGCTAATATTACTTGGCAAAAGATAAAATAAACATGGTTAATTATTTAAAACAAAAAAAGGAGAACTGTAATGAAAGGGATTTTTTTATTGGTTTTGTTTATGATTACTTTCTTATTCAAAACATCAATGGCTCAATTGCAAACTGATGGTGAATGCGGGACGTTTAAATTCTCAACTAATCCTGTTTCTTTTAGAACTTTAACTACATCAAATGATCGCCCTACTTATGCTGGAACCGAAAGCTTAGAAGAATCGTTACATTTTATTGTCCATTATACACAAGAAGGAATGGAGGCTGTTACCCAGGCATATGCATGCTCTGTTAAAACTTATGCTGAATATAGCTGGGATTTTGAATGCACTCAACTTGGTTGGAGAAATCCACCTATCGATGGAGGAAGAGGTGGAGATAACAGATATGATATTTATATTAAATCGATTAGTGGTGCAAAAGGGGAGGCAGACCCCGAACCAGAATATTCCGGTTCAAATGAATGGTCATCATCATATATTCAGATAAATACTAACCTAGACATAGAAAGCAATCTAAAGGCTACTATTGCACATGAATTTAACCATGCGTGTCAATTCGCATATACATATAAGGATGGATTGTCAATTGCTGAAAATTGGTTTTATGAATCTACCGCAACGTGGATACAAACCCTCGTATTTCCAGAAGTGCATGACGAGATGAGATTCTTTAATCCTTCATACAACATATATAATCCATTGAATCACCCTGAAATACGAGTAAATTATTATGGTCCTTCAGAAAATACTGATGATAAATATATTTATGCAAATTTCGTTTTTCCAAAATTTTTTGCTGAATGGCTAAACGACAATGATGTTATACAAAAAATCTGGAGTAGAAAAGGAGATATTACAAATGCATCACCAACTTTGGATGATATCGATTTTGTATTATCAAATTTTTATAATACTAACATCACTGAAGGTCTAAGAAATTATGCGGTTTGGCGCTACTTTACAGGTTCAAGAGATGACGGGTTACATTTTCATAATGCTATTCTATTCCCTGAGGTTGAGCTTGAAGATACGAGAGGCTCAGGTATCATTGCTTACAACACATTGAATCAGATATATGGACCAGGTGGAACAAGATTTATTCCATATTCTTCTGGTGTTGATTTAAACTACTCTGTTAATGTGGTTGTTGGTGATGACATGGCGGCCTCAGTTATTGAATACGGATTTCCCGATTCTTCTTATGCACAAAAAATTCCAATCTCTTATACCAACGGTCATGGTACTGGCCAGACTAATTGCAGAGCAATAGAAAAAAATAGTTTTATTTTTGTTCCAGTTTGTTTAGACTATAACTTGAGCAACCAAAGTACTTTTAATACAACTGCTCTCTCATCAAGAGCAGTTAAATTTACTAATGAAAATAGTGATGTCAATAACATTGGTGGGCAATTACTGATTGATAACAATTCCTCACTGCAGATTAATTCCGGCACAAGAATCTCTTTGTCATTAACACCAAACCACAATGTAAAAACATTGAATGAAAGGTTGTTGATTTCCAACCAAACCCAAAAACATAATAATTGGAATAATGACAAAAGCAATTTCTTTACGGGGCATAATTTTGATGTTTTATCGACAACAAAAAATATTAAATCTAAATTCGAAAACATTAAATACTCAAAAATTGAAGCAAGACTTGAGGGAGAAGTTATTCCTGATAAAGGAAATTTCACTTTTCAAGACCCTTGGTATATGCTGAATGATGGTAGCCAACCAGGAAATAATTATTGGATATCATGCACAGCTTTTTATGAGCCAACAGGTAAACAGGGAGCAGCTGAAAAGGGTGTTTTCTTGAATCAAAATCCACAATACCAAATAGGTATCCCAAATTACTCTGCTAAAATCACTTCACCTCAGCCAATCTTTTTGAATGGTAGAACGCATACATTCTATTTCCAAAACTGGACAGGTACTAACGTAAACTTTAAATATCCAAACGAGCTGGAAACTCCCCTTGTTTTTACAAATGATAACGCGGTTGCAACAGCAAACTACAAAGGGCATTTCCTCTCAAACAGCAGTACCGCCAGCGCTTACAATGGGCAGCGGAAAATTGTTCGTGATAGAAACGGCATATATCATATGGTTTATCACAGCATGAACGCCTTATGGTACTCAAAAAGTTTAACTACCAATCTCTCTGGAGCCTGGGCACCGGAAATAAAATTAATCGAGAACGGTGCAGAGATATTTACCAATCCTTCCATAGATGTAAACACTGTTACGCATATGAACTACCGTGATGACTACCTCAAGGTTGCCTTCGAATTCTCTTCCGGGGTAAGCGGAAGCGCCGGTATTGGCGTTATTTTGATTGACATAAATACAGGAACAGTACAAGTACTTGGTGATGTCCCCATAAGCAATGATTACTACGGAAATGCCAAACCGGTAGTTGCTTCATTCGATAACGAAGTGTTTGTTATCTATAAAGAATCTGCTACAAGCAATCTTAAATACTTGAGATATTATTTAGATGGGAGTAACTGGATAGGTTTGACGGGAAGTTTGAGTGGATCATCAGCTTCTAGTATAAATCCTACGGTTTCAGCGAATAATAAGCCGTACGAGTATCTCAACAATCGTGTCCATATAGCCTGGCAGGAAGGTTCTACTTATATTAAATATCAATATTCTGAAACTGCAGGCAGAACAAACATGATTGAACCGAGAACTTTTAGTACCGTTCAGTTAACATCGTTTGGATCAGGAAATACGTACAATACCAATCCATCGATTATAGACCTCAATGGTGGAGCGCGGGTAGTTTGGCATGGCACCAGAGTAATCGGTGGACAAGTTATTGCCGATCGTCTTAGCTTTAGGGACGCAACGGGAGGTGGTTTTTGGCATTTTGGTTCAAATGTCGGTTCTCCGGTTATTAATAAAAAAGACGATAACACTGCATATATCCTTGCCTGGAGCCAATATGATGGAACACAAGGATGTTTTGCTGATAATACATTATCACAAATCCATGATTTACAAATTACCGGAAAAGACTTGCAGCTTTGCAACGGGAGTAGCTTTAGTTCAATGTTTGTAACTTCATTCACTAACACAACTTCACCCTATTTCTTTAAGCAGTCAAACGATATTCAGAGTTTGTACACAATAGCTAAAGCAAATATTGCCGGTATTAACAAAGGTCGTGAAGGCGTAGTTGCAAAAGGGAGCGGTGAGCTTTACTTTACCATTGGTGATGTAAATGTGAATGGAGAAAATATCTCTTTTAAAACTCTTCCCGACTCATTTACCGTGATTTCCGTAAATGATATAAACAACAATGTAAGAACCATCCCTTTTGCTATAAGTGATAATTCGCAGTTTAACTATAGTGTGCAATATGGCATAACTGATTCAGCCGAAGTAGTTAATTCACTATCGGTAAATGATGTTGTTTCATTCCGTGTTGAAATTGTAGATGAAGCTACCAATGAAGTACTTGGTGTTTTTGATAATGTAAGTTTCACAAAACAGCACGCCCTTCCGTATGAGAACTTTTCTTATCAAGTCTCAACAGAAGGAATTGGAAACAGAACGGTTTATTTAAGATTGGTAACCTCTGCAACTGAGGGCTGTTCTTTCTCTTTAGCCAATTTGCTTGATAATCAGAATATCATTGCAAAGAGAGCAATAAATCAAATTTCGTTTAAATCCGCAGCAGTAATAAAAGATTACGCTCTCGCACAAAACTATCCAAATCCTTTTAACCCGGCAACAATCATTACTTACCAATTGCCAAAGAGCGGAAGTGTAACATTGAAAATATATGATATGCTTGGTAAAGAAGTAAAAACACTTGTAAACGAGCAGAAGGAAATGGGCAGATACACTGTTCAGTTCGATGCTTCATCACTTGCAAGCGGCATGTACGTTTACCAGTTACGCGCTAATGATTATACTTCAACTAAAAAAATGTTGTTGTTGAAATAGTATCAAATGACCACAGGAGGTCATAAGTAATTAAAAGAGAACAAGTTAAGTAAGAAAAAGAGAAAAAATCATTAATAAGGGAAACGAAAAAACAAATCGTTTCCCTTAAAATAATAAAG
>Ga0210027_1000707_pt1 | contig 33419 bp, 28 predicted proteins | sample CryGeymeta201510_FD_183978 | JGI IMG/M metagenome (GOLD analysis project Ga0210027, IMG submission 183978) | Groundwater microbial communities from Crystal Geyser aquifers in Utah, USA - Crystal Geyser metaG 2015-10 (SPAdes) (version 2) | ecosystem: Environmental > Aquatic > Deep subsurface >...
ATCGACAATCTGTCGGATGCCCAGGCAAGCCCGCGCATTCTGCTGACTACGCTGCCCGAGGAGCAGCACGGGTTAGGAATTCTGATGGTCGCCGCGCTGCTTTCACTGCGCGGCGCCTATTGCATTTCACTCGGGACGCAGACGCCGGTGCAGGACATTGCCCAGGCCGCAGCGGCTCACAAGGTTGATGTCGTGGTGCTGTCCTTCAGCATCGCCTATCCGCAACGCCGCATCCTGCCGGCCCTGGCCGAACTCAGCCAGCGCCTTGGAGAAAACATCGAAATCTGGGCGGGGGGCGCCGGCAGCGCCCGGCTACATTTACCGCCGGCGCGGACGCGCCTGCAACCTGGCATGGACCAGGCGCTCATAGCGCTCGGCGAATGGCGCGCTGCACGCCAGTTACCAGTTGCCTGAAATGTCTACCGCAACTTCAGAGAGCCTTCTCTGAACGCCTTGTAAGCGCTCTGGTAGCTGTCATTAAAACGATCTGGCTGTCCCCTTTTCTACCGTCGGTTCAGGCCGAGTTCCTGAAGCTCACAGCAGGATGACGGACGGCTGTTAGACCTCAGGAATCTGCCATTCGTTAACGTGAAACAAGCCCACACCCCCACTGTAGCGCCGGTTTCATCATCTGGGGTGGCCTCAATCCATGCCCGTTAGTCCGATGCGGGAATGGTTCTTGTGGGCCGATCCCTGACATCGAGCATCTCGGTTCAAACTGCCGCGGGATCGCCGATGCTCATCACCTGATTCCAGATGGCAAAAAAACGCCGGCAAAAAGCGCGTGGTTGTAATGCCGCCGGGATGTGGGCGGCATTACAACCACGGCCTACCCCCCGCGGGTAGGCCGGCGTTAAAGGGAGCGCTACATCGGTGCCGGGGCCACCGGGGTCAGTTTCCAGATTTCCGCGTTGTATTCGCGCATGGTGCGGTCGGTGGAGAACTTGCCGCTGGTGGCGGTGTTGAGGATGCTCATGCGAGCCCAGCGTTCGCGGTCGCGGTAGGCCGCCGCCGCGCGTTCCTGGGCGTCGACGTAGGAGCGGAAGTCCGCCGCCACCAGCCAGGGGTCGTGCGGGCTCTTGATGGCGCCGATAATGGGGTCGAACAGGCCGGCTTCAAATTGATTGAAGTGGCCGGATTCCAGCAACGCCATCACGCGCCTCAGGTCGGGGTCGGATTCGATGATCGCATTGGGGTCGTAACGCGGCCGGGTGGCTTCCACTTCCTTGGCGGTGAGGCCGAACAGGAAGAAGTTCTCGTCGCCCACTTCTTCACGGATCTCGATGTTGGCGCCGTCCAGGGTGCCAATGGTGATTGCGCCGTTCATCATGAACTTCATGTTGCCGGTGCCCGAGGCTTCCTTCCCGGCGGTGGAAATCTGTTCCGAGAGGTCGCTGCCGGGGGCGATGATTTCCATCGCGGAGACCCGGTAGTTGGGCAGGAAGGCGACCTTGAGGCGACCGGCCACCTGTTCGTCGCCGTTGACCATCTCGGCCACCTTGCAGATCAAAGTGATGATGCGCTTGGCCATGAAGTAGCCGGGCGCGGCTTTGCCACCGATCAGCACGCAACGCGGCGTCCAGTCGCCCTCTTCGCCGGCCTTGAGACGGGCATAGAGATGAATGACGTGGAGGAGGTTGAGCAACTGGCGCTTGTATTCGTGGATGCGTTTCACCTGCACGTCGAACAGCGCGTTCGGGTCGAAATCCACCTGGCAGTCATGTCGCACCAGTCCCGCCAGGCGCACCTTGTTGGCGTGCTTGACCGCTTGCCAGCTTTGGCGGAAGTCAGTGTCGTCGGCGTAGGGAATTAGTCCGCGCAGGGCGTCGAGTTGGGTGACCCAGGTGTCGCCGAGGGTGGCCGTGATGAGCCTGGCCAACTCCGGGTTGGCGGAGGCCATCCAGCGGCGCTGGGTGACGCCGTTGGTCTTGTTGTTGAACTTGTCGGGCCAAAGTTCATGGAAATCGCGGAACAGCCCCTGCTGGAGTAGTTCCGAATGCAACGCGGCAACGCCGTTGACCGAGTAGCTGCCGACGATGGCCAGGTAGGCCATGCGCACTTGCGGCTCACGGCCTTCCTCGATCAGGGACATCCGTGCAAGGCGGTGGTTATCGCCAGGCCAGCGGCGCGCGACGAGGGTCAGGAAGCGGGTGTTGATTTCATAAATAATTTCCAGCAGGCGCGGCAGGAGTTGCCCGAACAGGCGCAGCGGCCATTTCTCCAGCGCTTCCGGCAACAGGGTGTGGTTGGTATAGGCCATGGTCCGGGAGGTGATGTCCCAGGCTGCTTCCCATTCCAGGCCATACTCGTCCATCAGCAGGCGCATCAGTTCCGGCACCGCGCAACTTGGGTGGGTGTCGTTCAACTGGAAGCAGTTTTTCTCGGCGAACTTGCCAAAACTCGGGCTGAAGTCGCGGCCATGCTGTTGCACCCAGCGCGCCAGCACATCTTGCAGGCTGGCCGAGGCGAGGAAGTATTGCTGGCGCAATCGCAGTTCCTTGCCGTTCTCGCTGGCGTCGTTGGGGTAGAGCACCATGGTGATGTTCTCGGCGGCATTCTTGGCCGCCACCGACTCGGTGTAGGAGCCGGCATTGAACTCGCCCAGATCGAACTCATCGGTGGCCGCGGCGCTCCACAGGCGCAGCATGTTGACGGTGTCGTTCCGGTAACCGGGGATCGGGGTATCAAACGGCACCGCGAACACGTCGTGGCTGTCAACCCAGCGTACATGGGTGCGGCCCTCGCTATCCTGATAATGCTCGGTATGGCCGCGGTACTGGATGCGCCGGGTGTGTTCAGGGCGCTCCAGTTCCCAGGGGTTACCGTCGCGCAGCCAACGGTCGGGTTCTTCCACCTGCTGGCAGTGCTCCACATGCTGGCGGAACATGCCATAAGCGTAACGGATGCCGTAGCCCATCACCGGCAATTGCAGGGTGGCGCAACTGTCCAGGAAGCAGGCCGCCAGCCGCCCGAGGCCGCCATTGCCAAGGCCGGCATCGCTTTCCACGTCGATCAGTTCCTCCAGGTCCAGCCCCAGCCGGCGCAGAGTCGGGGTGGCGGTTTCAGCGAGGCCGAGGTTGAGCAGCGTATTACCTAAAGTGCGCCCCATCAGGAATTCCAGGGACAGGTAATAGGCGTATTTGGCATCCTGTTCTTCATAGGCGTAGCGGGTCCGTTTCCAGCGTTCCATCAGACGATCACGCAGCGCCAGAGCCAGAGCCTGGTAGGGGTAGTGGGTGGAGCGGCAATGCTTGTCACGGCCGAGAAAGTTGCCGAAATAGCGGCGGATATCGAGGGCCAGCGCATCCGCATCCATGCCCAGCGGGGGCAGTTGCGACAATTCGGCCGAGGGCTGGCCACTACGTAAGGGTTTCAGGCGATTCGGGTTCATGGTGGGCGAAGGTTTAGTCGATGGGAAACAGTTCCCGCCCACCTCGCGTCATGAAACGATGCAAGGCCCAGGCGGTGAAATAAACGGCATAGAAGGAAAAGATCACGTCGCTGAGAAAATGCCCGCCCTGGCCCATGCGCATCAGGCCCAAAGTCGAGCCCAGGGCCAGGCCGCCGGCGAACCAGAAGCGCGGGCGGCGGCTGACGAAGTGAATCGCGACCAGGGCGTAACCCAGCGCGGCGTCGCCGCAGACAAAGGCGCAATTCTTGTCGCATTGATCGCTCACCACCCAGGCCGGGGTGAATTTGGCGCTGCCGCCGAATTGGGCAATTTGGGCGGGACGGGCGCGGCCCCAATGATCCTTGAATAGGGTGTTGACCAGAAGGCCGGGGCCGAGCAGCAGGGAAAGCGCCAAAAACAGGGCGGCAGGGCGGCGGCGGCGCCATTTCTCGCGGTTTGCCGTGCGCAGCGACAACCCCCACACCATCCCGGCCCAGCCGAGTAGCGCCACGACCAGGACACCCAGGCCGCGGTGAATGGCGTCGAACACGATCTGGCTGCGCAGCAGAAAGCCCTGTTCCGGGCGATAGAAAGCGCCATTGGCGATCAGGTCGAGTTGCGGCAGGGCCAGGAAAAGCAAGGTGAAGGCCAGCGCGGAGCCCGCCATGAGGCGCGGGGAGGGTAGGGGATTATTCATCCGAAAAACCCACACGGTTTTGTGGCGCCGGCACTACAGGCTGGTAGTCACGCAGCAGCCAGACCTGGTACTCCGGCGCGTAGTCCGGATAGAGGTTGAGGCGAATGGGCGGCAGGGCTTCGACCTGGGCAAACCAGGTGGCGAGCTGTGTGGCTTCGACCGCTTGGCTGACCAACAGGAATTCACCCTTCGGACTATCGCGCAGGTCGGCGCTCAGGGCGTAGTGGTTGTCGCGCGCGCCCTGGGGATTCAGGTAACGCATCTTTGCGCTCCAGGGCCGCGCGTAATAGCGCAACAGGGCATGCAGCTTGCGGTCGTTGCTGAGCAGGCGGGCGCCAGGGTGGGCTTGCAGGCGCGTTGCGACTTGCTGGCCGAGTTCGCGGTAGCCGGTGACGCGGCCGTAGGGGTCGCTCTTGCGGGTGAGCTGAAGGTCGAGCATCCGGGCGATGTCGTGGGCATGGTAGATGCCGGCGGCGAGGGCAAGATTCAGCAGTAGCGCCGCGACCAGCCAGTGGCGGCGTCCTTGGCTGACCCACACCGCCACGACCAGGGCGCTGCCGCCGACGTAGGAAAAGGCCGCCCAGTTGGCGAAGGCGCGCGACAACAGGGAAAGGCCGATGAAGGCGGCCAGAGGCGCCAGGGTGAAGGCGGCGAGCAAGCACAGGCGCGGGTCGCCCAGCCAGGTGCGCGGCCGCGCGGCCAGGAGCAGAAGTCCGGCGAAAAGGAGCGGCCCGAACACCCCGAACTGGCCGAGTACGAATTCCAGCAGCGCACCGGGATGGAACAGGGCGCGATCGAGTTGCGAGATCTCCGCAGTGTGCTGGAGGCTGACGAAGTGGTGGCGCGCGTTCCACAGCAGGTTGGGCAGCAGCAACAACAAGGCGACTGCCGCCGCCGCCCAGGGGCGGGGGTCGCGCAGCAGCGCGCGGCGTTCCGCCACGAGGGCGAGATAGGCGAGGAAGCCGAGGCCGTAGAACACCATGCTGTACTTGGACAACAGCCCCAGGCCGAGCGCGCCGCCCAGGAAAAACCAGTCGCGCCAGCGCCCGGTTTCCAGGGCGGCGACGGTGAAATAGAGCGCCAGGCACCAGAACAGCAGCAGCACGGTATCGGTGGTGATCAGCCAGGAGCCGAGTGAAACCAGCGGCAGGGTGGCGAAAGCCAGCGCGCTCCAGAACGCCATGTCTTCGCGCTCTGGATGGGTCTTGAACAGCCGGCGCACCAGCAGAAACAGCACCCAGGCCGTTATCGGGTAGAGCAGGGTGGAGATAGCGCGCACGCCCATTTCCGAGTCGCCGAACCCCGCGCGGGAAAGCCAGATGGCCCAGGCCACCATGGGCGGCTTCGAGAAATAGCCCCAATCCGGCTGCAGTGCCCAGGTCCAGTATTGCGCCTCGTCGGCATACAACTCGAAGTTGCCATGCCAGGCCGCCAGCAGCCGCCAGAGCGTCAGCAGGCCGAGGCAGGCGAGCAGCAACGGCGCGCGGCTGTAGCGCCGGCGCCCCGCTTCCTGTAGCGCCGGCGTCTCGCCGGCGCTACTTGGCCGGTCGCGACTCATGCCGCTGCCTCTATGCGCCAGCCTGGCAACAGGTGAACGACCAGGGCGAGCAGCGCGACGACTAGTTCGAACGGCCGCGCCAGCGGGTAGCCGCTGGTGTAATCGAGGTAGAGCGCAACAGCGCAGGCGATCAACATGAGCCGCATGGCGAGCACGACGCCGGGGCGCGTTGCCCAGTCCACCCGACGCGCCCAATACAGGCCGAGCAGGCCGGACGCCCAGCCGCAGAGGATGCCACCGAGCACATCGAGCGGCCAGTGCGCGCCCACGGCGATGCGGGAAAAACCCACCAGCAGCGCGGTGGCGAGTATCCAGGCGGTGGCGGTCGTGGAACGCAGGCCAGCGATCAGCACGGTGGCGAGCACAAAAAAGGTGGTGGTATGGCCGGATGGAAACGAGCCGGCGATCAGCGTGCGGCCGATGACGTGGACCTGATCACCCAGCACCGCATAGGGACGCGCCAGGTCCAGGCCAGACTTGAGACCATGCGAAAGCAGCGTGGCGGGTAGGCTGGCCAGCAGCACGGCCAGGGCCAGGTCCGGGTAGCGGCGCAGGAAAAGCAGCAGCAGGCAGAGCGCCACCAGGGTATCGCCCAACACGGTCAGGTCGGCCCAGAGGACATCCGGAAAGCGCGCCGCCAGGTGATTGAGCGTCAGGAACAACGCCTGGTTGCGCGCCGGGTCGCTCAATGGCAACAGCGCCAACAGGGTGATGGCGGGCAGCAGCCAGAGCGTGATCGGTTGTGAAGGCTTCACTTCGGGGCCGTAAATGAATAAGGGCTCGTTAATGAATAACCTGAACATTCTGGCTGCGCCATCGGGCGCGCTGCCGCGTTGCCGGTCGCTTGCAGGGAGTGGCCATGCGGCGCAGCCGGCGCCTTGCATCGCATCCCGCCCATACACCCATAATCGTCCAAGTTATTCATTTACGGCCCCTTAATCCTCGCCAACACATAGCTGCGCTCGCGGAATACCACCTCGTTAGCGGGCAGTTCGGCCAGGCGGCTTTCCCGGGTCAGCACCAGGTCGCCCGCGCGTGGCGGCCTTTTTTCCACCTGGCGGCCAGCATAGGTCTGCAAGCTCGGCGTGTTGATGCCGTAGAGCAGCAGCGGGCCGTGGAGGTCGCGCGCGAGCCGGCCGGCCTGCTTCACGGGGCCCTGCTGCACCTGGCCAACGATGGGTAGCAGGAACAGGGCTACCGTGGCGCCCGCCAGCAGACCGTTGGCGCACAACGCGAGCCGTGAGGGGATGGAACGCAGCAGCAGGGGTAGCAGGGTGATGACCAGGGCGCCGCCACACCAGAGCCAGTAAGTCGCGCTGAAGTGCGCCGGGAGTCCTTGCGTGAGCAACAGATCGTCCGGCTTCAGTTTTGCCACCGCCTGATCAAGCAGGCTTGGCAAGGCCAGCAGCAGAGCGAAGGTGGCGGAGCCGGTCAGCGCCAAGAGCCAGCGCGCCGCTTTTTCACCCGCCATCGCGGCCAGGATCACGACCAGGCCGCCGTAGCCGTAGTAGACGTAATGCGGCAGCTTGGTCCCGGAAAGCGAGAAGGTGATGAAGGCGAGAAGGAACCACAAGAGGCCGAAACGCAACAGTTCGTCATTCCAGACAGCTTTGATCCGCGCGCCGGCGATCAGCAGCAGGGCGGTGTGCGGCAGCAGGGAGAGCAGCACCACCGGAATATAGTAAAACAACCCGCCGCCATGCCCTTGCATGGGCATGTCGAAGCGCGACAGGTTGTGTTTGAAGAAGAAGCCGGTGAGAAAACCAGGTCCTTCATGCCAGGCCTGGATGGCGAACCACGGCACCGCCACCGCCAGGAACAGCAGCAACGGGCCGGGTGCCAGCAACCAGGAGAAGAAGGAACGCCAGTCGCGGCGGGTGGCGCACCAGAGGAACAGGGTGCCAGCCGGGATCAGTAGCGCGATGGGCCCTTTGGCCAGAAAACCCAGCGCCATCGCAGCCCAGGCCGCGTAGAGCCAGCGTTGCTTCCTTTCGCGCAGCCACAGCCAGGTGGCATAACCCGCGCAGGCCAGGCAGAGGTTCAGCAGGGCATCCGCCGTTGCCGCGTGGGTGATGAGGGTGAGGCCGGCGGCGGTGGCGATGATCAGCGCGGCGGCGAGACCGGCGCGGTGGTTCAGCAGCTTTGCCACGAAACCGTAGGTGGCGAGTATCCACAGGCTGGAAGCCAGGGCGGAAGGCAGCCGCCAGGCGAATTCACTGCCGCTGCCCAACAGGCTCACCGCGGCGGCCTGGAGCCAATAGATCAGGATAGGTTTGTCATAGCGTGGCTCACCCAGCAGATAGGTTGAGAGAAAGTCGCCGCGCAGGAACATTTCCGTGGTGGCGGCGGTGAAGGCGCCCTCATCCAGGTCGAACAAAGGCGGCGTTCCCAGCGCCAGAAAGGGAAACAGCACCACGATCGCGAGGAGGACGCGATCGAGCGAGCTCGCCGGCCAGCAAGATTCCTGGTTCATTCGCTGGGGGGCTCGCGCAGCAGGTATTGCGCCTTGCCGCCGGGTTCGTGCCAGATGCGGGTGAGCAGTTCACCCAGGATGCCCATGCCGATGAAGTTGGCGCCCATCAGGGTGAACATCACCCCCAGTTGCAACAGCGGGCGGCCACCGATGTCGGCGCCGGAAAACAGCTTGTGCCCGGCCAGGTAGAGCAGGATCAGAAAGCCGGGGAAGAACATGGCGGCGCCGATGCCGCCGAAAGCATGCAGCGGGCGGTGAAGAAAACGCAGCATGAATTTCACCCAGATCAGGTCGAGCAACACGCGGATGGTGCGGTCGATGCCGTACTTCGACACGCCCTTGGTGCGCGGGAAGTGATTGACCTCGGCTTCCATCACGCGGGCGCCGTATTCATGCGCCAGGGCCGGGATGAAACGGTGCAGTTCGCCATAGATTTTCACGTAGCGCACCGCCTCGCGCCGATACAACTTCAGCGAACAGCCATAGTCGTGCAGGCGCACGCCGGTGACCTTGGAAATCAGGCGGTTGGCGATCATCGACGGCAACTTGCGTGTCATCGCCTTGTCCTGGCGATGGCGGCGCCAGCCGGAAATGATGTCGATTTCGGGGCGGGCGTCGAGCATCGCCAGCAGACGCGGAATGTCCGCGGGATCGTTCTGCATGTCGCCGTCGATGGTCACCAGCACCTCGCCGCGCGCCGCGTCGAAACCGGCCTGCATGGCGGTGGACTGGCCGTAATTGCGGCGCAGAAACAGGGGCCGCAGCCAGGGTCGGGTCGCCGCCAGTTCCATGAGCAAGCGGTCGGAGCCGTCGCGCGAGCCATCGTCCACACAAATGAATTCCCAGCTTTGCGGCTGTGCCGACATCACCGCCGCGACCTTGCCCACCAGATCAGGCAGATTTTCGTGCTCGTTGTAGATCGGGGCGATCAGGGAAACGCGAATGCTGGGTGATTCCGTCATGGCGGCGAGAGGGCTGGAATGCAGTGGCGCGAGTCTACTGGGAACGCCGGGCGACGGGAACGAAAAGCGGGCCCGGATGGCGTTACGGTTGATCCCGGGCTTGCCGGTTTTCAGCGTCCATCCCGGCCAGGTTCTGGCGGTAGCGGCGATACAGCCCGATGCCGAGTAAGCTGGAGATCACGAACAAGGCTACCGCCAGGGTCAGGCGTAGCGCCGGGTCGAGATTTACGCCGCTGCCGGCCAGCGCGAATACCAGGTTCTGCGGCAGATAACCCAGCACGGAACCGGCGAAGAACGGCAGGGCGCGCACGCTGGAGACCCCTGCCAGCAGATTGGTGCTGGCGTTATGGCCCACCGGAAGGAGACGGATGACCAGGGTCATGCTGAAGGGATGCTGGTGCAGGAAGGCATCCAGCTTGCGGATGCGGCCGGGAAAACGCGCTTGCACAAGGCCGCGTCCCAGCCAGCGCGCATAGAAAAAACCCAGCACACAGCCGAGCAGCGTCGCCAGCGTAGCCAACGCGGTACCCGCGACAAAACCGAAGCCATAGCCGCCGAGAAACGCGATCACCTGGCGCGGAACACTCAGCGCCGTAGCCAATGTGCCCACCGCCAGGAACAACAGGTCGCCGCTCCAGCCCTTGCCGCGCACTTCATTGTCGATCCAGTGTTGCGAGAGCAGCTCGCCGAACTGGAAATGGCTGGCGAGAAAACCCAGCAGCGCCAGCGAGGCGAGCATGGCCAGACCCTTGAGAAGCACACGCCAGGTCATGGGAAGCGATTCGGGGTGGATAAATAGAGGGAAACGGGGGCCATGGCGAGGAGGCAGGCAAAGAAAGCGGCCGAATTCTAACAGCGGCTGAAGCGGCCTTCGGTCGCCCGCTTCGCCTTGCCTCGCCCCCTTCCCGCGTGTATTCTCGCGGCCCTCTTACGGAGAGATGGCCGAGCGGTCGAAGGCGCACGCCTGGAAAGCGTGTATACGTTAATCGCGTATCAAGGGTTCGAATCCCTTTCTCTCCGCCAATCCTCTTCCTGTATTCCCTTTCGTATTGCCCCGCCTCCCGTGGCTCCGGATAATGGCCCGACCGTTATTCCGCGAAAGAGACCGATGGATCAGCCCGCCGCCCTTGATTTCGACCTTCCCGCCTCCGGCGGCAAGCACGTCAGACTCAGCGATTTATTGGGGCGCGGTGTCGTCCTTTATTTCTATCCCAAGGACAACACGCCCGGCTGCACTACCGAGGGCCAGGATTTCCGCGCGCTCTATTCCCAGTTCCAGGCTCTGGGCTGGGAAGTGTTCGGGATTTCCCGTGACAGCGTGAAGTCGCACGAGGGGTTCAAGTCCAAGCAGGCGTTTCCCTTCGAACTCATCGCCGACCCGGACGAGCTGGCCTGTGCGGCGTTCGGCGTCATGAAACTGAAAAACCTGTATGGCAAACAGGTGCGCGGCATCGAACGCAGTACCTTCGTGATCGCGCCGGACGGCACGGTCGCTAAAGCATGGCGGGGCGTGAAAGTGCCTGGCCATGCCCAGGAAGTGCTGGAGTTCGTCCGCGGCCTGTAATTACCCAACCGGAGAGACCCGATGGCGCGCAAGACCGGATCCACCACGCAAACGAGCAAACAATCGAGCAAGCAGATGAGCAAGCTGTTCGTTCTCGATACCAATGTTCTCCTGCACGACCCCACCTGCCTCTACCGTTTCCAGGAGCACGACATCTATCTGCCGATGGCGACGCTGGAGGAACTCGATCACAACAAGAAGGGCATGACTGAGGTCGCGCGCAATGCCCGCCAGGTCACCCGCTTCCTCGACGAAATCGTCAGTCCCGCCGAACTCGACATCCAGGGTGGCGCGCCCCTTTCCGAATTCAGCCATAAAGCCGCCACCGGCCGCCTGTTCCTGCAAACCCATCCGATCACCAGCGACATCACCGCCGTGCTGCCCTACAGCAAGGTGGATAACCAGATTCTCGGGGTGGCGTCCTATCTGAAAGGGGCTCAGCCGCAACGCCAGGTCATCCTGGTGACCAAGGACATCAACATGCGCATCAAGGCGCGTGCCCTCGGGATTCCGGCGGAGGATTACTTCAACGACAAGGTGCTGGAAGACACCGACCTGCTCTACAGCGGTGTGCTGGAACTAGCGGCCGACTTCTGGGACAAGCATGGCCGCGGCATGGAGTCCTGGCAGAAAGACGGCCGCTCCTATTACCGCCTCTCCGGCCCCCTGGTCCCCACCTTCCTGATCAACCAGTTTGTTTGGCAGGAAGCCCCGAACCCATTCCAGGCCAAGGTGATCGAAATGGCGGGCGACACCGCCACCCTGGAGACCGTGAAGGATTATTCCCATCACAAGAACAATGTCTGGGGCATTACCGCGCGCAACCGCGAGCAGAACTTCGCCCTCAATGTGCTGATGGACCCGGATGTCGACTTCGTTTCCCTGCTCGGCCAGGCCGGCACCGGCAAGACCCTGCTCACGCTGGCTTCCGGCCTCGCGCAGATTCTGGAGGCCAAGACCTACAGCGAAATCATCATGACCCGGGTCACCGTGCCGGTGGGCGAGGACATCGGCTTCCTGCCCGGCACCGAGGAAGAAAAGATGACCCCCTGGATGGGCGCACTGGAAGACAACCTCGACGTGCTCAACAAGCCTGACGAGGAAGCCGGCGAGTGGGGCAGGGCGGCGACCCAGGACCTGGTGCGCAGCCGCATCAAGGTGAAATCGCTCAACTTCATGCGCGGCCGCACCTTCATCAACAAGTTCCTGATCATCGACGAGGCGCAGAACCTCACGTCCAAGCAGATGAAGACCCTGATCACCCGCGCCGGACCCGGCACCAAGGTGGTCTGCCTGGGCAATATTGCGCAGATCGACACGCCTTACCTGACCGAAGGGAGTTCCGGCATCACCTACGTGGTGGACCGCTTCAAGGGCTGGGCGCACGGCGGCCACATCACCCTGGCGCGCGGCGAACGCTCACGCCTGGCGGACTACGCGGCGGGGGTGCTCTGAAATGTAGCGCCGGCTTCCAGCCGGCTCGTTCGACCTCAAAACGCCGGCGGGGATGCCGGCGCAACATGGGTTGACCTTGTTCCGTTTTCTCCACGCCGCGGACACCCATATCGACAGCCCCCTGGAAGGGCTGGAAGCCTATGACGGCGCGCCGGTCGCCGCGCTACGCGGGGCGACGCGGTTGGCGTTCGAGAATCTGGTGCGGCTGGCACTGGATGAAAAGGTGGATTTCCTGCTCCTGGCCGGCGATGTTTACGACGGCGACTGGAAGGATTTCAGCACCGGCCTGTTCTTCACCCGGCAGATGGCCCGCCTGAAGGCGGCGAACATTTCCGTCTACCTCATCGCCGGTAACCACGATGCCGCCTCGGTGCTGACCCGGCGCCTGAGCCTGCCGGACAACGTTCACACTTTTTCCACCCGCGCGGCGGAAACCAGGCGGCTGGAGGGCCTGCCTGTGGCCATCCATGGGCGCGGTTTCCCGCATCGCGCGGTGCCGGAGAACCTGGCTCTGGACTACCCGGAGCGGGTGGCGGGATGTTTCAACATCGGCCTGCTGCACACCAGCCTTACCGGCGCCGCCGGCCACGATACCTACGCGCCCTGTTCCCTCGCCGACCTGGCGGCGCGCGGTTATCAGTACTGGGCGCTGGGCCACGTTCACCAACCCCAGGTGGTCGCGCGCGAACCCTGGGTGGTCTTTCCCGGCAACCCGCAGGGCCGCCACATCCGCGAAACCGGCGCGCGCGGCTGCCAACTGGTCACGGTCGGTGACGATCTGGACGTGGTGGAAGCCGAATTCCGTGCCCTCGACGTGGTGCGCTGGATGCGCCTGGAAGTGGATATCTCCGCTGCGGAGAACCGCGCCGATCTGCCCGCGCGCATCAGTTCCGCCCTGATTCGGGGCGCGGCTGCGGCGGAAGGGCGTCTGCTCGCCGCGCGCATTGTTCTGGTCGGCGCCACGACCCTGCACAACACCCTGAAACGCGATCTGCCGGGCCTGCGCGCCGAGTGCATCAACCAGGCGCAAAGCGTGCCGGACGGCATCTGGATCGAAGCCGTGGAAGTGCGCACCACGCCGCGCCAGAACCTGGCCGATCTGGCCGCGCGCGACGACCTCACCCGCATTGTTTTGGAAACCCTGAGCCAGGCCGCAGCCGGCGAATTGGCCGTGCCTGGCGAAGTGCGCGATCTACTGAAAATTCTGCCAGCGGAATTGCGCGATGGCGTCGAAGCCGAGCTCGCCGTGGAACAGCGCGCCGCCCTGCTTGATGATGTGCGTGGCATCCTGTTGGCCGCTCTGGAGCGCCACGAGGCATGAGCAGGGCATGAAATTCCGCCGCCTCGCCATTCCCGCCTATGGCCCGTTCACCGATTTGGCGCTGGAATTTTCCACCGGACAGGAGGCAAATTCAGCGGATTTCCATTTGATCTACGGCCGCAACGAAGCGGGCAAGAGCTCCCTGTTGCGCGCCATTCGCGACCTGCTCTATGGCATCCACGCCCAGACGGCGGACAACTTTGTGCACGATTACAAAGACCTGCGCATCACCGCCGAGATCGAGAACCGGTCCGGCCAGGTTCTTGCTTTCCAGCGTCGCAAGGGCAACCGCAATACCTTGCTCGATGCGGCGGGCAACCCCCTGGCCGATGATGTCCTGGCCCCCTTCCTCGGTCCGGTCGACCGCGAGTTCTTCACCACCATGTTTGGCCTCGGCTCTGATGAGCTGCGCCAGGGCGCATACGACTTGCTGCAAGGCAAGGGAGACCTCGGCCAGGCGCTGTTCTCCGCCAGCCTCGCCGGCACACCCATCCATCGCGTGCTGGAGAGGCTGGAGGCTGAGGCGCGCACCTTGTTCGATGGAAAAGCCTGGAAGAACGCCAGCATCCGACCCGCCGTCGACACCTATGAAGAAGCGCTGCGCTTGTGCCGGCAGGCCCAGGTCAAAGCGGAAACCTGGGAAGACGCCCTGCGCGAACTCGAAACCGCACAGCACGGCAAGGCCGAACTCGATGCCAGCTTGCACAGCCTGCGCGGCCGCCAGGATTGGCTGCGGCGCTGCCTGGATGCGCTGCCCACGCTGGGCCGCCTGCGCGAAACGGAAACCAGCCTGAACGCACTGCCGCCGCTCCCCGCCATGCCCGCGGGCTTTGCCGAGGGGGCGGAAAGCACGCGGAATCGCCTGGCCCAGGCCGAACAGACCCTGGGCGACCTGCAACGCCGGCTCGGCGATCTGGTTACCCGCCGCGACAGCCTGGCGCCACGCGCCGCGGTACTCGCCCACGCCGCCGAAATCGACGTCCTGGTGCATGGACTCGCCGTCTACCGGCAGGGCAGGGATGCGCTGGCGGCGGAGACGACCGAGGCGGAACAACTGCAAACCGGTCTGCGTGCCGGCCTGCTCGGTCTGGGGTTGCCGGTGGAACCCGGCGACATTGCCGATCTGCGGATTCCCCTCGCCGAGGAACTGGCCCTGCGCGAGGCCGCCGAGGCGCTGAAGCAGGCGGAACTCGCCAGTGAAGAGCACCGCCGCGAAGGCGAACGCCTCGCCGCCGAACTGGAAAAAACGACCGCGCGCTTGCGGCGGCTACCGCCCAGTGAGGCCGCCGCCCTGCGCGATGCCTACGCCGCCAGCGCCGCCGCCGCCGCCCTCGCCTTGGCCCTCCCCGGCCGCGACGCCGCTCTGGAAAGCCATGCCAGACGCCTGGCGAGCCAACACGCAGTGCTGCCCGGCGCCCCCGCCGACCCGGAAGCCACCGCCGCCCTGGCGCTGCCCGCCGCCGCCCGTCTGCGGGAATTTGCCGCCGCCGCCACCGATCAGTCCACACGCGCGCGGCAACTGGATGAAGCGATAGTGAAAACAGCGAAAGCCCTGCGCGAGCTGAAGGCCAAGCTGGAACGCCTGGAAAAGCGCGGCGCCCTGCCTTCACACGACGATCTCGCCCAGGCCCGCGGGCACCGCGAGGAAGGTTGGCGGCAGGTGCTGGCCTGCTGGCGGAAAGGCGCCCCGGAGCAAGGTTGGGATGGCGCCCCCCTGGACGAGTCTTACCCGGCCGCTGTGCGCCACGCCGATACCCTGGCCGATCGTCTCCGCGAGGAGGCCGATGCCGTTGCCCAGGCGGAAGAACTGCGCTGGCAAATTCAGGACGCCGAAGCCACCAGCCAGGGGCAACAGGCGGAACGGCGGCGACTGGAACAGGCCCGCCAGACCTGGGAGAACGACTGGAGCGCGCTCTGGCGGCCGACCGGCCTGATTCCCGCTTCCCCGGCGGAAATGCTGGAATGGCGCGAGCAGTGGAATGAATTCCGTAGCCGCCACGAAGCCTGGCGCGAGCTACGTGACGAATTGCAAGCCGCCCAGCAGTCCATCGCGGCAGCCGAAGCGTTGTTGCGCCCCTTGCTGGCAGCCTGTCGGACTTTGGTCGTCGATAGCGAAAACGAGCCAGCGAGGTTTCGGCGCAGCCAAAATCGGCCCCAGCGAGGCCAGTTTTTGCCGGATTCGCAGCCGCATAGTCGAACTATGGGGCAAAAAGCCGGCGAAAAATGGACCGCTGCGGTTAATTTGCAGCCGACGATTCCAAAGTCCGACAGGCTGCTGGACGCGGCCGCGCAACCTTTGCTGGAACTGCGCGAGATGGCGGAACGCCGCCTGCGCGCCGCCGACCAGGTGCTGGGCGAACGCCGCGCCCTGGAAGACCACCTGGCTGAACTGCATAGCGAAGCCGAAATCCTCGCCCGCCGGCGGACCACACTCGATGCCGCGCTGGCCCGGGCGCAAACCCGCTGGCGTGCTCACCCACTCGCTGGCGAATATCGCCCGGAAACCGCCCTGCGCTTGCTGGAGGCGCGCCTCGAACTGGTCGCGCAATACGACGCCTGGACCCGCCTGAGCGCCGAGCTGGCGGAACAGCAAAACGCGGTGGCCACCTACGAGCGCCAGGCCCAGGCGCTTGCCGACATTGCGGGCGAAACCTCCGCGCTCCCTGCTGAAGTCCAGGTCAACGCCCTGCGTGAGGCGCTATTTCAAGCCCGCGCCCTGCAAGCCCGGCGCGGCCAGGTTGAAGAAGACCTGGCGCAACTCGCGGCCAGCTTGCCCCGCGCGGAACAGGACATGGAAACGGCGCGCCGCGAGATGGTGGCGTTGCTGGCCCAGGCGGGTGTCGCCGATCTGCCCGCCCTGCAAGGCCTGCTGGTCGACCTCGCCCTCCGGCAAGGCCTGGCCGCCGAGCGTGACAACCTGCGCGCCGCCCTGCATGTGCCGGCGCGCGGCGAAGCGCTGGACCGCTTCATCGAGCGCGTGCGTGGCGAGGGTGGCGCGGACCTGGCGGCGGAGCTGGAAGATCTGGCCGGGCACATCAAGGAACAGGAAGTCCATCGCGAACAGGCCATTCAGAACCTGGCCCGCGCCGAGGATGCCCGTGCCCGCCTGGAAAGCAGTGGCGATCACGCCGCCGAATACCTGCAAACCGCCCGCCACGCCAGCGCCCGGATTCGCCAGGATGTCGCCCGCTACCTGCGCCTGCGCCTCGCCACCCAATTCCTGCAAGTCCAGATAGAAGCCTTCCGCGAACGCAATCAAGGCCCGTTGCTGGTCCGCGCGGGGGAATTATTCCGGCGGATGACCGGCGCCAGCTTCAGCGGCCTCGGTACTGGCTACGCCGAGGACGACACCCCCCTCCTGGTTGGCCTGAAAAACACTGGCCCAGTCCCGGTCGAAGGCATGAGCGAAGGTACCCGCGACCAGCTTTACCTCGCCCTGCGCCTGGCCGCCATCGAACTGCACCAGGCCCGCCACGAGCCGATGCCGTTGATCCTCGACGATCTCCTCATTACCTTCGACGATGACCGCGCCCGTGCCATCCTGCCCATGCTGTGCGACCTCGCCGGAACCACCCAGGTGCTGTTGTTCACCCACCACCGGCATCTGCTCGACCTGGCACGGCAAACCCTGCCCGCCGCGGCGGTGTGTCTGCATGAATTGGCGTGAAACAAGCGCGCGCCTCCACCGTAGCGCCGGCGTCTCCGGCTTCGTGGGCCTAATCAGAAAGATGCCGGCGCTACAGCGCTAGCCTGTGCGGCGATCGCGCTGGCCTTCGCTGGCTGGCCGGGGGTTATTGCAGGACCTGTACCACGATGCGGCGGTTGCTCTGGCCGGCGTAGCGGGTGGCTTCGAGGGAGCCGTAGGAAATCACCGACATCCGCAGCAGGGGAATGCCGTTTTCGTTGAGGTAGTTTTTCACTACCTCGGCGCGCGCGCGGCCGAGTTCGTAGTTGTAGTCGTCAGCGCCGAAACCGTCGGTATGGCCCTGAATCTGCAAGTGGTAGTTGGTGCCCAGGGTTTTCAGGCGGAGCGCGAGGGCATCCAGTTTGGCTTTGTCCTGCACACCCAGGTCGGGTGAGTTGAGCGGGAACAGCGTCTTGTCTTCGGTGAGGGTAATGGATTCGATCACCTTGCCATGGATCTTGCGTTGGCCCAGTCCGGTGGCGTCGAGCGCGTCCTGCGCCATGCGCTCGACTTCTCCCAGCCGCTTGTCCAGCGCGGCCAGGCGGGCGGCGTAGGCATCCAGACGCGGGCCGGCTTCGCCCACTTTTCCACTCAGCGTCGGCAAGGCGGCTTGCACGGCGCCGGTTTGCGTCAAAGCCTCGCTGACCTGCCCGGCCATTTCATCCAGTTGGCTGTCGGTGGCTTCCATGCGCTCGGCTAGTGCCTCGGTTTCGGCTTGTTGCTCCAGCGTGTTGTCCATGAGCTGAGTATTGAATTGGGCGGCCAGGCGTTCGAGTTGCTGGCCGGTTTCGTGCGCCTGTTCGCGTAGCGCGGGCAGCGCGGCTTGTATACCGGCCACTTGCGCGCTGGTTGCGTGGCTTTCGCTGGCGAGGTTTTCCAGGCGCGCGGCCAGGGCTTGCTGGGCCGTGGCGCTGCTGCTGGACTGGCCCGCGACCGTCGTCTGCAGGTGGTGAAGTTCGTCGGACAAGGCTTCGACTTTTTTCCCAAGCGCGCCGATCAGACCCTGGTTGGAGCTGGCTTCGGCCTGGAGCCGCGACTCCAGGCCGCTCAGGCGCTGGTTCGCGGCCTCGGCCGGGTCGGCGCCGGGCTGCTGGGTGGCACAGCCGGCCAGAGACAACAGGGCGGCGATCGTTGCGAGGGGGAGTGCGCGTAGGGTCATGATGAGCTCCTGGAAGGTTGATGCAGAAACGAGGGAACGCGCACGGTAGCAGTGGCCGAGTGCGACTTCCTTGATCTTAACCATCTCTGGCGAGTTCTTTGAGCACGGCCTTGAGCAACGTCCAACAGCGCGCCACAGAATCGGTTTCAACCCGCTCGCCGGGCGCATGGGCGCCACGGATGTCGGGGCCGAAAGAGAGCATGTCCAGCGCCGGATGGCTGGCCGCCAGCAGGCCGCATTCGAGGCCGGCATGAATCACCTGGAGCCGCGCCGGCTGGCCGAATTCCCGCGCATAGGCGCGCTCGGCGAGGGCGAGCAGCCTGGACGCCGGCTTCGGCGTCCAGCCGGGATAGGGACCGACCTTCTTCGCCTGGAAAGCGTGTTTTGCGGCGTCGGCGATGAGCCGATCGGCCAGCTTCACCGCCTCGGCATCGCGCAGCGAACGGACCATGAATACGGCTCGGCAGATTTCACCCTCCAGCTTCACCACCCCCAGGTTGTCCGAGGTTTCCACCACGCCGGGAAAGTCGTCGCTCATGCGCGCCACGCCGTTGGCGGCGCGGTCGAGAAAGTCGAGCACGCTGTCCTGGTCGGCCGGCGCCAGGGCGAGTTCGTTGTGGCTTGCCATCGGCAGGCCGCTGAGCACCAGTCCTTCGTCGATGCCAGCCAGCAGCCGCCGCCATTTCGCCAGAAGCTCATCCAGCAGGGCCGGCAGCCGTTCCCCGGCGGCGGCGGGCAGGGCGAACTGGGCGAACGCTTCCCGCGGAATGGCATTGCGCGCACTACCGCCCTCCAGGGTAATCAGGCGCGCGCCCAGCCGTGCCGCGAGTTCGCGCAAACCTTCCAGCAAGAGCTTGATGGCATTACCGCGGCCACGCTGGATGTCGATGCCGGAGTGGCCGCCGATCAGCCCGGACACGGCTAGGCGCCAGATCGCATAGTCAGCCGGAAGCGGCTCGCGCGCGCAAGCGCGGCTGGCTTCCACGTCCATGCCGCCGGCGCAGCCAAGATAGAACTCGCCCCATTCCTCGGTATCGAGATTGATCAGATAGCGGCCGCGCAGCGTGCCGGGCCGCAAGCGGCGGGCGCCGCCCATGCCGGCTTCCTCGTCGACGGTGAGCAGCACCTCCAGCGGCGGTTGCACCAGCGTGTTGTCTTCCAGCGCCGCCAGCGCCAGCGCCACGCCGATACCGTTGTCCGCCCCCAGCGTGGTGTGCTCGGCGATCAGCCAGCCGTCCCGCAGAACCGGCCGAATCGGATCGCGCGCGAAGTCATGCCCGGTGCCGGCATTCTGCTGGCAAACCATGTCCAGATGTCCCTGCAACACCACCCCGGGCCGGTCCTCGCAACCGGGACTGGCCGGCTTGCGCAGGAGCAGATTGCCAATGGCGTCTACCTCGTTTTCCAGTTCGAGCCGCCGCGCCCAGGCCCGCAGATGCTCGCGCAAGGCGGCCTCCTGTTTGGACTGGCGCGGAATGGCGCAGAGCGTGGCGAAGTGGTCCCAGACGAGACGCGGTTCCAGGGACGGGAAGGGGAGGGCGGTCATGGCGGCGGTGGCGGAACGGAGAGTGAGCGGATTATCGCCCGGCCCGCAGCCGAAAATCGTGGCGAAGAAACGCCGCCGATTCACTTCTATAGCGCCGGCGTCCTCCTTCTGATTTGGCCCACAAAACCGGCGAGGCGCCGGCGCTACAAGCCCGCGAAATGCGCCTAAGCCATGGGCTCCCGGGCGATTACTTGGCGCGCTGCGCCAGCCGCATCCAGGTACTCACCACCGTATCCGGGTTGAGCGACATGGAGTCGATGCCCTGGTCCATCAGCCAATCGGCCAGGTCGGGGTGGTCGGAGGGGCCTTGGCCGCAGATGCCGACGTATTTGCCGTTGCGTTTGCAGGCGGCGATGGCCTCACTCAGTAGCTTCTTCACCGCCGGGTTGCGTTCATCGAAGCTGGCGGCCACCAGGCTGGAGTCGCGGTCGACGCCGAGGGTCAACTGGGTGAGGTCGTTGGAACCGATGGAGAAGCCATCGAAGCGTTGCAGGAAGTCGTCGGCGAGCAGGACGTTGGCGGGGATCTCGCACATCATGACGATCTTCAAGCCATCCTTCCCCCGCTCCAGGCCGTTTTCGGCGAGTACCGCCAGGGCGGCATCGGCGTCGTGCAAAGTGCGCACGAAGGGCAGCATGATTTCCACGTTGGTGAGGCCCATGCCATCGCGCACCCGCTTGATCGCGCGGCATTCGAGCTGGAAGGCGCGCTGGAATTGCGGGCTGGCGTAGCGGCCGGCGCCACGGAAGCCGAGCATGGGGTTTTCTTCATGTGGCTCGTACTGGGCGCCGCCGATCAAGTTGGCGTATTCGTTCGACTTGAAGTCGGATGTGCGCACGATGACCCGTTTCGGCCAGAACGCGCAGGCGATGGTGGCGATGCCTTCAACCAGCTTTTCCACGTAGAAATTGACCGGGTCGCCGTAGCCGACAATCTTGGCGTCGATGGCGGCTTTCGTCTCTTCCGGCAGCTTGTGGTATTCCAGCGCGGCATTCGGGTGGATGCCGATGCCGTTGTTGATGATGAATTCCAGCCGCGCCAGGCCGACGCCTTCTTGCGGCAGGGTGGCGAAGTGGAAAGCCTGTTCCGGGTTGCCCACGTTCATCATGATCTTGACCGGAATATCGGGCATGGCCTGCATGACTCGCTCGCTCTTCTCGAACTTGAGCAGGCCTTCGTAGACGTAGCCGTCTTCGCCTTCGGCGCAGGAGACGGTGACTGCCATGCCGTCGGCCACCGTGGTGGTGCCGTTGCCGGTGCCCACCACCGCCGGCACGCCCATCTCGCGGGCGATGATGGCGGCGTGGCAGGTGCGGCCCCCTCGGTTGGTGACGATGGCGGCGGCACGCTTCATCACCGGCTCCCAATCCGGGTCGGTCATGTCGGCGATCAGCACGTCGCCGGGTTGCATTTCGTGCATCTGGGAGAGGGACTTGATCACCCGCGCGCGGCCCTGGCCGATCTTGCTGCCGATGGCGCGGCCGTGCGTGATGACCGGGCCCCTTTCCAGAAGTTTGAAGCGAGTCTCGACGTTGCCGGAACGGGATTTCACGGTTTCCGGGCGGGCTTGCAGGATGTACAGCTTGCCGTCGACGCCGTCGCGGCCCCACTCGATGTCCATCGGGCGGCCGTAGTGTTCCTCGATGATCAGCGCATAGCGGGCGAGTTCCAGGATCTCGTCGTCTTCCAAAGCGAAGCGGTGGCGCAGCCCCACCGGCACGTCTTCGATCACGGTGGAGCGCTCGGCCACGGATTCGCTGGTAAATACCATGCGGATGGCCTTTTCGCCCAATTTCTTGCGCACCACGGCGCGTTTGCCTTCGCGCAGCATGGGCTTGTGCACGTAGTACTCGTCGGGGTTCACCGAGCCTTGCACGACGGTCTCGCCCAAGCCATAGGAAGCGTTGATGAACACCACGTCGCGAAAGCCGGATTCGGTATCCATCGTGAACATCACGCCGGCCGCTCCCAGGTCGGAGCGCACCATCCGCTGGATGCCGGCGGATAGAGCTACCACGGCGTGCTCGAAGCCATTGTGGACGCGGTAGGTGATGGCCCGATCGTTGTAGAGGGAAGCAAAGCAAAGCTTGACGGCGTCGATCAGGTTGTCGGCGCCCTGGATGTTGAGATAGGTCTCTTGCTGGCCGGCGAAGGAGGCATCCGGCAGGTCTTCGGCGGTGGCGGAGGATCGCACCGCGAACAACAAATCTTCCCCGGCTTCGGCGCACATCAGGCGATGGTTGTGGCGGATACTGGCTTCCAACCCTGGCGGGAGGGGGTTTCCCAACATCCAGCCGCGAATCTCGCGCCCGGCTTCGGCCAGGGCCACCGTGTCCTCGATGTCGAGAGCGGTGAGCTTGGCGGCAATCCGATCGGCCAGTCCGTTGTGGGACAAAAATTCACGGAACGCATCGGCGGTGGTGGCGAAGCCGCCGGGGACGCGAACCCCCTTGTCGGTCAGGTTGTGGATCATCTCGCCGAGGGAGGAATTTTTGCCCCCGACCTTGTCCACGTCATGCATGGACAGGGTTTCAAAGCGCGCGATATAGTCAAACGAGTGGTTCATTTCATTCCTCGATAAACATTGACTGAAGCGGTGATACCTTCCCCAATGACACCCGCACGCCCGGTTTTTTTCGTTTCCGACCACACGGGCATCACCGCCGAGATCATCGGCAAGAGCCTGCTCTCGCAATTTCCCGACGAAGCGTTCGCGCCGGCGAGTTTACCCTTCGTCGATAATTTGGAGAAAGCGAATATTGCAGCGCAACAAATCCGCGAAGCCTGGAAAAACACCAGCTTGAAGCCCTTTGTGTACGCCACTCTGACGGATCCTGGCGCACGTGCAGCATTGGCTGCCTGCGGCGCGCTGGTGATGGATATCTATGGCCATTTCCAGGGCATGATGGTGGGTGAAATCGGCTATCTGCCGGAACCTTTGCGCGGCCGCTCGCATGGCATGGGCGACCGGAGTGACTACTATCTGCGGATCAACGCGGTGAACTTTGCCCTGGCGGCGGACGACGGCCTCTCCATAGAGAAATACAAGCGCGCCGATGCCATCCTGGTGGGCGTTTCGCGCAGCGGCAAGACGCCCACCTCGCTCTATATGGCGATGCAATACGGCCTCAACGTGGCGAACTACCCGCTTACGCCGGAAAACTTCGAGCAGCCCGGCCTGCCGAAATCGCTGCTGCCTTATCTCTCCAAGCTGCGCGGCCTCACCCTGGCGCCGGAACGCCTCGCGCAGATTCGCTCCGAACGCCGCCCCAACAGCCCCTACTCGTCGCTGGATACCTGCCGCAGGGAGTTGAATCTGGCGACGAAGATGATGCGGGACGCTCGCATTCCCGTTGTCGATTCCTCCGCTCGCTCGGTGGAAGAGATCGCCGCGCTGATCAAGCAGTCCTTGCCCAAGCCAGTCATCCCCGCTGCCTGACCCGCTCGAACAGGCAGATGGCGGCGGCCGCCGCCACGTTCAGCGACTCCACCCGGTCGCTCATGGGAATGGTGAACGGGTTGGCGTGGGCACGTAGCGCCTCGCTCAGCCCGGCGCCCTCGTTGCCGAAGGCGAACCCCACCGCGCCGCGTAAATCCAGTTCGAACAACGATTGCCGCGCCCCCAGCACGGCGGCATGAATTGGAATCCGCCGCGCCACGGCGGCCAGATCGGCACGTTCCTGAACACCCAAGCGAAAATGCGCGCCCTGGCCGCCGCGCAAGGCTTTGGGTGACCAGGCATCGGCGCAAGCCGTTGAGCAATACACCTGTTCCACCCCGGCGGCCGCGGCGGTGCGCAGCAACGCGCCCAGGTTGCCGGGGTCCTGGATGTCTTCCAGCAGCACCACGAACCGCGCGGTCTCATTCATCACCCGGGGGATGGCAATTTCCGCAAGCAGGCCGGTAGGCGAATCCACCGGGGAGAGGCTGGCGAACAGCGCATCGGACAACACCAGGAGGGGCACCGCGGGCAGGCGCGCGGACCAGCCGGCCAGGCGGCCTTGCCGCGCGCTGGCGGAGAACACCAGGCGGCGCGGCATGATTTCCGCCGCCAGGGCGGCTTCGAGCAGGTGCTCGCCGTCGAGTAGCGTGGCCTGGGCCTCACGCCGCGCGCGCCGGTCAGTGGCCAAACCGCGCAAGGCCTGATAGGTGGTATTGCCGCGCGAGGTGAGGGGAATTAGAGACATGCGCCGACCGATCCGGCGGCGCAGGCGCGCCCATCGCTCCAGACCGCCTGATCCAGACGGGTGCCATCCAGGCGGGTGCCCTTGAGGGCGGCATGCCGCAGATTGGCGCCGGACAGGTCGGCCCCGGATAAATCGGCGCCGGACAAATCCACTGCCGCCAGCTTCGCCCCGCGCAGATCGGCATTGCGCAGATTGGCGCCGGTCGCGCTGGCGTATTCCATGACCGCGCCGGACAGTCTGGCATCCTCCAGACGCGTCTGATCCAGACGCGCATTGCGCAACAGGGCGCCGGCCAACGTCGCGCCGCGTTTATCGCAACCGCTCCAGTTGACCCCCTCGTTGGCGGGGGCCACGCAATTCACCGGCTGATTGAGCGCGGCCTTGATCGGCCGCTGCCCCCACCACACGCTCACGCCGATGCCGCCCAGCAGCAGCAGCGCCAGTGGCGCGATCAGGAACGAAGGCCGATGTGCCCGCTCCTTACTGACCAGCCGCTCGGTGCGCTGTTGATCCAGCCCTAGAGCCTGGCGCCGGGCCTGATCGAACTGCGCATCGTGCGGTACCGGCGCGTCGCTGTTGCGGTCTTGCCAACGCTCACGCGCGCGCTGGCGTTCCTCGATCCAGGCTCCCCGCGCACCGGCAGGTTCAGTAGGCGCGGAGGTCCGCGGCGTCGAGAACTGGCCACTTTCCGCGAGCGGCAACCAATCCCGCTCATCCAGGCTGATTTCCCATTCCCCGGAAATCTTCCCGGCGCGCAGCATTTCCTCGATCTGCGGTGGCGGGTAGGGGCCAACGATGTCGCCTGCGTGGCGTAAATACCAGAGTGGTTGCGCCATGGTTTCGGGCTCCAGAGTGAATGGGGCTGATTGTCGGCAGGGCCGGAGAAAAACAAAAGGCCGACAGGCTGCTAGTGACGGCAACACATCTCGGATTGACGCGCACACTCGATGCGCACAGAATATGCGTACTATCTAAATGCAACGGACGGAGACCGCGAGGCCACCATGAACGCTATCCTCAAAAAAGCCACCAACCTCAGCGTACGCACCGACCTGCTGGAAGAAGCCCGCGCCCTCGGCATCAATCTCTCGAAAACCCTGGAAAAAGCCCTGGAAGCCGAGGTAAAGAAAGCCAGGGGAAAGGCCTGGCTGGAAGAAAACCGTGCGGCGATCGAGGCTTACAACCGCGAAACCGCCGAACACGGTCTCTGGAGCGATGGGCTGAGGCTGTTCTGATGGCCCAGTTCGACGTCTACCTCAACCCGAACAAGGCCAGCCGGATTCGCATCCCCTATCTGGTCGATCTGCAAAGCAATCTACTTGAAGGGATGAACAACATCGTCATCGCGCCCTTGCGCCGCCGCGACAGTGATACCGGCATCCCGACCCTGCGTCTCAACCCAGTGGTCACGGTAGAGGACGTTCCCTGCTTCGTGCGCGTTCAGGAACTCGCCGCCATCCCTAGGCGCAGCCTTGGTCAGCCGGTCGGCAACCTTGCCCAAGAACGCGATGCGCTGCTGGCGGCGCTGGATTTGCTGTTCACCGGGTTCTGATGCTCAACTGGCCACCGCCGAATCGCATCAGCCAATACGGCGGCGATATTCTTTTTCTCTAATCACGACTCGAAACCACCATGGCCCAATACGTAATGTCCATGCTCCGCGTGAGCAAAATCGTTCCTCCCAAGCGCCAGATCATCAAGGACATCTCCTTGTCCTTCTTTCCCGGCGCCAAGATTGGCCTGTTGGGCCTCAACGGCTCCGGCAAGTCCACGGTGCTGAAGATCATGGCCGGGGTGGATCAGGAATATGACGGCGAGGTGCAGCGCCTGGCCGGTATTTCCATCGGTTATCTGGCGCAGGAGCCAAGCCTCGACCCTGGCCAGACGGTGCGCGAGGAGGTGGAAAGCGCCTTGGGCGAAGTCATGCGGGCCCGGCAAAAACTGGAAGAGGTCTACGCCGCCTACGCGGAAGCCGATGCCGACTTCGATAAGCTGGCCGAAGAACAGGCGCGCCTGGAAGCCATTCTCGCCGCCTCCGGAAGCGACGCCGAACACCAGATGGAAATCGCCGCCGATGCGCTCCGCCTGCCGCCCTGGGACGCCGTCATCAAGAACCTCTCGGGTGGCGAGAAGCGGCGGGTGGCGCTGTGCAAGCTGTTGTTGCAAAGGCCGGATATGTTGCTGCTGGATGAGCCGACCAATCACCTCGACGCCGAATCGGTGGAATGGCTGGAGCAGTTCCTGGTGCGTTTTCCCGGCACCGTGGTGGCCGTCACCCACGACCGCTACTTCCTCGACAACGCCGCCGAGTGGATTCTTGAACTCGACCGTGGCCACGGCATCCCCTGGAAGGGCAACTATTCCTCCTGGCTGGAACAGAAGGAGGCGCGCCTGGAGACCGAGCAGAAGCAGATCGACGCCCACATGAAGGCGATGAAACAGGAACTGGAATGGGTGCGGCAAGGCCCAAAAGCACGCCAGGCCAAGTCCAAGTCGCGTCTGGCCCGGTTCGAGGAACTCAACTCGGTGGAATACCAGAAGCGCAACGAGACTCAGGAAATTTTCATCCCCGTGGGCGAGCGCCTGGGTGACAAGGTGATCGAATTCAATGGGGTCTCCAAGGCTTTCGGCGACCGTCTACTGATCGACAACCTCTCCTTCCAGATTCCGCCCGGGGCCATCGTCGGCATCATCGGCCCCAATGGCGCCGGCAAATCCACCCTGTTCAAGATGATCCAGGGCCGCGAGCACCCGGATAGCGGCACGATCGACATCGGCCCGACGGTGAAGATCGCCTCGGTGGACCAATCGCGAGAAGGTCTGGAAGACGACAAGACCGTGTTCGACAGCGTCGCCGGCGGCGCCGACATCCTCACCGTGGGCCGCTTCGAAATGCCCAGCCGGGCGTATCTGGGCCGGTTCAATTTCAAGGGCGGCGACCAGGGCAAGCTCGTCGGCAACCTGTCCGGCGGCGAACGCGGCCGCCTACACCTGGCAAAAACCTTGATCCAGGGCGGCAACGTGCTGTTGCTGGACGAACCCTCCAACGACCTCGACGTGGAAACCCTGCGCGCCCTGGAAGACGCGCTGCTCGAATTCGCCGGCTGCGTGCTGGTCATCACCCACGATCGCTGGTTCCTCGACCGCATCGCCAGCCACATCCTCGCCTGCGAAGGCGACTCGCAATGGACCTTCTTCGCCGGCAACTACCAGGAATACGAGGCGGACAAGCGCCGCCGCCTGGGCGAGGAAGGCGCGAAACCGAAGCGGATTCGCTATAGGCCGATCAGCCGGTAACTGGTCATGGCCGATTGGCCGCCCCGTGTCCCTGAAACGTAGTCCCTGAAACGTAGGATGTGGTGAGCGATAGCGAACCGCATCAGGCAGCCGGGTTGATGCGGTTCGCTATCGCTCTGATGAAGCCCCTACCCTTCGGTAACCACATCCTACGCAGGGGGGCTATGGGAGGTTGTTTCACAGCAACTTGAAACAGCCCTATCCAATGCATATTTAAATGCACATAATCAGGCATGCGATTCATCTGGGATGAAACGAAGCGGCAGACCAACCGGAACAAACACGGGTTGGATTTCGCCTATGCCGAGCAGGTGTTCGCAGGACCGATGGCGATTTTCGAGGACAACCGGGAAGCCTACGGCGAACAACGGCTGATCGGCATCGGTATGTTGTCCGCCGTCGTGGTTCTGATCGTCCATGTTGAATCCGACGAGACCATTCGAATCATTTCCATGCGCGAGGCGACAAGCGATGAAACCGACCTCTACTACCTCAACGCTGGCTACTTCTGACGATGCGCCGCCTGTAACCCAGGCGGATTTCGACCGCGCCCGATTCCGCGTCGCAGGTCAAACCGCCAGCCGCGCCGAGTGGCAGTCAGCGGTACGCGCCAAGGTATCCAAACAGCGCGTCAACATCATGCTGGATGCTCCCATCGTCGAGCACTTCAAACACCTGGCGGGTGAACGCGGCTATCAGACGCTAATCAACGACACCTTGCGACGGGTGATCGAAAGCGAGCATATCGAGGCGGACTTGCGCACGGTGATTCGTGAAGAACTGGCGCAGCGGTTTGGTTGATAGGTGTCAAGTCCCGCCATGACCGCTAAACCGATCCCCCGCTTCAAAACAGTCCGAGTAGGGCGGAAAAGCCGGCGGCTTCTTGCCGGCGCCTTCCGCCATCTTCCCGCCGCATTCGGCGGAAGGCGCGAAACCGAAGCGGATTCGGTACAAGCCTATCAGCCGGTAAGATTGGGGAAACCGGGAGAGGAACGCATGCCAACTATCAGCCAGTTCTTCGGGCTCATCATCCAGATGTTCTGGCGCGAGCATGCGCCACCCCACTTTCATGCGATGTATGGCGAACACGAAGCCCTGATCGACATCCGAACACTGGAAGTCATCAAGGGACGCTTGCCGAAACGCGCCCTGGCGATGGTGCTGGAATGGGCAGCCCAGCACCGGCCCGAACTGATGGAGGACTGGAACCTATGTCAATCGAGACAACCACCGAAAACCATCGAACCATTGGAGTGACCCCATCAGCCCCCTGGCGGATCAAGGCTGTCACTGTGCTACCCGACTATCGGCTGTCAGTCACATGCAACGACGACACGAGTGGTATTGTGGATATGTCACTGCTGGTCAAAAGTGAACGGGCAGGCATGTATTCCGAACTCAAAGACGAGCAATTATTCAGTCGGGTATGCCTTGAACTAGGGGTGCTCACTTGGCCTAATGGCGCTGATTTAGACCCGGAATGGGTACACGATGAAGTTAGCGGGAATAAATCGTGGTCTGTCACCGTTTAATTCACATGACAGCCGCCAGCCGGAGTATTGGCGAAAGCGAGTCAAGTGATCAGAGCAGATACGCGCTGGACTTCGTTGGATTTGAACTTGGGGCATTTTGCCGGGAATGAATGTCAGGACAAAGCGATGCTGAACCCATTGATTTTCTCTGAACCCATTGATTCGATGAAGTCATCATAGAGCAGGAATCAATCCAATCTGACCCCATTGATTCAATTTCGACCGGAGTCGGATCGTCCGAGCCTTTAACTCCATGTCTCAACGTTTGCGCGTGGGCGCGGATGTGGCGGCGCTGATCCGCGTGTAATGCCCGGTGATCCGATCCATCACTTCGAGCAGACGCTCGCTGGTGGTGGCTACGTTGGTGGCGTAGGTCATCATGTCCTTGCCGCCAACATCTTGTCGTTTCAGCGCTTCGTCAAAAAATAGCCACTGCATGCGCGCCAGATCAAGTTCGTTCTTGATGGGCCTGTCGTTTTCCGGCGCCTTGCCGAGCGCGTCCAGCGCGCTGAGAAACTCGCGCCGCGCCAGTCGCGCCTCTTGATCCAGTGCGGCGGATTTGATGCCCCATTGGCGGAGCATGTAGAACTTGGCCATGCGTTGCGACAACATGCGCTGGCGACCGGCAATGTTGATGAGGCGGCCGACATTACTGGCGGCATGCAGTTCAAGTTGTGTGGTCGCCAGATGCGCGGTGCGCAGCACATCCTCGTTGAGGGTGGCGATCAGGCGAGCATTGTCAAGGCTGGGTTTGCCGGAAAGCAGGTTTTGATACTGCCGCCAGAGATTGGCCAATTCGGTGTAGCTCTCCTTGATGTCCTGTGTGGGGGCATAGGTCTTGAGTTCCACCAACTGTTCGCTGAAGCGTTGCTGTGACTGCGCGAGAATCTTTTGTGAGCGCTCCGGCAGGATGCCCAGGCCGATCTGGCAGTAAGCCTTGGCCATGCGTTGCGACAACATGCGCTGGCGACCAGCCTTGTTGATGGCGTCGCCAATGCCAGTGATGCCCGCAGCTTCGACCCTGCTCGTCGGCAGGATCAAGGCTACGCCGACCCTCGCCATACCCAGAAGAAATTGTCTGCGCGCGTTTCTACAGTAGCTGCCTTTCATCTCTTTCCCTTTTTTCCAGCCAGGAACCAGGATGGTTTCCCTATCCCGACAAATGTATCTGCTTGCCTGGCATGGTGGAGGGTTGCGAAGAGGTAGTACTTTGGAGGTATCGCGTCAAGGACTCGGATAAAGCAGGCAGTTGAGGCTAAGAAAGAGCCATGTACGGCGCGGCATGGAAGGGATCATCGTACTATTTTCCACGCTTGTTCAGTATTTCGCCGTTTGGTTTGTATAAACATCCATGTTTGCTCACCCTCATCATCCTGTCTAAACATGCACTCGGCTGACCCCATGCGCACATTGCGCGTACCTGAATTCAGCAGCCATGTCCTGATCTGGTCTGCCATCGCATTGGTGCTGATCCACCATCTGGTTGCCGCCGCGCTGGTAGGTTTTCTTGTGCATGCGCTGGTTGCGCTGGTTGCGCTGGTTACAGCCGCCTTATCGCCGCGATTCCTGCGCCTCGCAGCGAGCGCGTCCGGTTGCGCTGGCGCTGGTGCTGCTGGGCACGCTTGCCGGCATGGTTCTCCTGGGACGCTGGGCGTTGCACTTCGCGGCCGACGTCGATCTGTCTCTGGTGCTGCCGCAAATGGCCGATGCGCTCAGCCGTTTGCGCCTGAATCTGCCGCAATTCGTTCTGGTTTATCTGCCGACATCGCCGGAGACGCTGAAGGAAGTCATGGTCAACGCCCTCAAGATGCACGGCGAGAGACTTTCCTCTGCCGGCATCGAAGGCATGGCCGGTACGCTGCATGTGCTTTGGGGTGTGGTGATCGGCGCGGTATTGTCCCTATCCACGTTCTCTGCTCCGGCGGCTTATCGCCCGCTTTCCGCCGCACTGCTGCAGCGCCTGACCCGGCTGAGCGCCAGCTTCCGCAAGATCGTATTCGCCCAGATCCGTATTTCCCTGGTCAACACGATATTAACTGCGACTTATCTGCTGTTGCTGCTGCCTCTCAGTTAAAGGTTCCAGGCTCGAATTGATTTCCGCAATACATAAAACATCCAATGCAACTAAACCTCGACGTCTTCCCCAACGCCCTGCGGCCAGCTTCGATAGCGACTCTGGCTGCGGTCGAGGTATTGGCTTCCCATGGCAATGTTGAAGCGCGCGGTGCGGTGTTCACTCGCCGCGAGGTGGTTGATTTCATCCTCGATCTGGCGGGTTACACGACGGACAAACCCTTGCATGAGATGCGTCTGCTGGAGCCTTCCTTTGGCGGTGGCGATTTTTTGTTGCCCGCCGTGGAACGACTACTGGCGGCTTGGCGCATTCAGGGTGATGGCGGTTCGGTATTTGAAGCCTTGCAGGATGCCATTCGCGCCATCGAGTTGCATCGCGACACTTTCCACATTACCCGGCGCGCATTGGTTGAATACCTGAAGGCTTCCGAAATCGGTGGGCTGGCGGCAAATCAGCTTGCCGATGTTTGGCTGGTGCAGGGGGATTTTCTGCTCGCGCCACTTGAAGGCCATTTCGATTTTGTGGTCGGCAATCCGCCTTATGTGCGGCAGGAGTTGATTCCCGAGGCGTTGCTGCGCGAGTACCGCGCGCGCTATGCAACGATCTACGACCGTGCCGACCTGTACATTCCGTTCATCGAACGTTCCCTGTTCATGCTTGCGCCGGGTGGCGCGCTGGGCTTCATCTGCGCGGATCGCTGGATGAAGAACCGCTATGGTGCACCGTTGCGCAAGCTGGTGGCCGATCAATATCGCTTGAAGGTTTATGTGGATATGACCGGCAGCGATGCGTTCCTGCGGGAGGTTTCCGCTTATCCGGCGATTACGGTGATCAGTCGCGAGCCGAGTGGCCCGACGCGCATTGCCCATTGCATGGAAATCAGTGCGGTGTCGCTGGCAAGGCTGGCCGCGTTGCTGGATGCGGCATTGCCGCTTGCCTCTTGCGGCGCGGTACGCGAGATGCATGACGTGGCCTCGGGGGAGTCGCCCTGGCTGATCGAATCCAGCGATCATTCCGGTGGCCAACTGGCTCTGCTGCGCCGTCTTGAATTGCAATTTCCGTTGCTGGAAGAGGCAGGTTGCAAAGTGAGGATCGGCGTTGCGACCGGGGCGGACAAGGTTTTCATCGGGGACTATGCCGCGCTGGATGTGGAGCCTGAATGCAAGCTGCCGTTGGTGGCCACGCGCGATATCCAGTCCGGCGAAGTTCAATGGCGCGGGCAGGGCGTGATCAATCCTTTTGGCCATGGGGATGGATTGGTTGATCTCGCGGCTTATCCGCGCCTGCGGCGGTATCTGGAGCAAAACAAGGCGCAGATTACCCGGCACCATTGCGCTCAGAAGAATCCGACGGCTTGGTATCGCACCATAGATCGGATAACTCCCGCGTTATGCACCCGGCCGAAACTGTTGATCCCGGACATCAAGGGTGAGGCGCACATTGTTTACGAGGCGGGCAAGCTCTATCCGCATCACAACCTGTATTTCGTGACTTCCGACACTTGGGATTTGCGCGCCTTGCAGGCCGTGCTGCTATCCAGCATCAGCCGTTTGTTCGTGGCGACCTATTCGACAAAAATGCGCGGCGGTTTTCTGCGCTTCCAGGCGCAGTATCTGCGCCGTATCCGCTTGCCGCAGTGGCGCGATGTGCCGGATGGCTTGCGCGAAGCATTGCGCGATGCCGCCATCCGGCGCGATCTCGACGCCTGCAATCGGGCAGCTTTTACTTTGTACGGACTGACAGCCGATGAACGCGCCGCGCTGGGCGGCAATGGAGCTTGAATGGCACTCGATCTGGTGCAATACGAAAACAAGGCGCGCAAGGCTATTCGAGGCTTCTGGCAATGCCGGGATGATGCTGCAAGAAGCAGGCCGCCGGGAAAAGCGATCAAGGTGAGCGCGCCGGCGTGACCTCCGGCAAGAACATGGATGGTTTTGTTTCGCTGTTCACCGACATTGTTCGAGCCAATGGCCTGGCGCACGCGGAAATCCATCTTCAACGCGCGGCGTTGACGCTGCCGGGCTATTTCCGCCCGACCAAACTCTGGGATTTGCTGGTGATTCATCAAGGCGAGTTGATTGCGGCTATCGAGCTGAAAAGCCATATCGGCCCTTCCTTTGGCAACAATTTCAACAACCGGGCGGAAGAGTCCATCGGCACGGCGCACGATTTCTGGACGGCTTACCGCGAGGGCGCTTTCGGCAAGCAACCGCGCCCGTTCGCGGGCTGGTTGATGCTCGTGGAGGATGCGCCGAAGTCACGTTCGCCGGTCAAGGACAAATCACCTCACTTCCCCGTTTCCGCCGAATTCCAGAATGCATCCTATCTGGTAACTACTCAGGTACCCGCTGCCGAACAGTAAATCAGGCGAAACGTGGCTGTGGTGTGTGTCCCTGGAAAGCCAGGGTCAAAGCGAGAAAGGGATTGGCGCCCTGCTTGTGGAGGGTGGCGAGATAGGAGCGAAGTGTGCAGAAGGTTTCGAGGCCGGCCTGGGTACGAAAGCCGCCGGAGATTTTCT
>Ga0210027_1000708_pt1 | contig 33394 bp, 29 predicted proteins | sample CryGeymeta201510_FD_183978 | JGI IMG/M metagenome (GOLD analysis project Ga0210027, IMG submission 183978) | Groundwater microbial communities from Crystal Geyser aquifers in Utah, USA - Crystal Geyser metaG 2015-10 (SPAdes) (version 2) | ecosystem: Environmental > Aquatic > Deep subsurface >...
ACCTCGACAGCTATCTGGGATGGTTTCGCGCCATCGACCGGACGCGAGGCGCCGGCCTCAACCCCGCGTCCCTGCTGGCTTCAGCCGTCCGTATCTGAGGGCATCCTCACTTAACGCGAACTGAGCCTTTGATTTCCATCTTGGCGAGCAGGGCCCGCAGCTCATCGAGATCAACACCAACGCCGGCGGTGCGCTGCTCAACGCCGTGCTGGCGCGCGCCCAGCAGGCCTGTTGCCGGGAAATGGCATGGGCGTTCCAGCCGCCCGCCGCGCTCATGCAATTGGAGCAGACTTTTTTCGCCATGTTTGTCGAAGAGTGGCGGCTTCAGCGCGGCAAGGTGCCGCTTGGACGCATCGCCATCGTCGACGATGACCCGTCCAGCCAATATCTTTACCCGGAGTTTCAGTTGTTCGAGCGTCTGTTTGCACGCTTCGGCGCTGAGTCGATGATCACCGATGCAAGGCTGCTGGAATGGCGCGATGGCAAGCTGTGGCATGCAGAACAAAGTATCGACATGGTCTACAACCGGGTCACCGATTTCTATCTGCAAGAACCCGAGCATGCCGCGCTGCGCCAGGCTTACGAGGCAGGCGCCATAGTGCTGACTCCGCATCCGCGCGCTCACGCCCTGTATGCCGACAAGCGCAATCTGGCGATCCTGAGCGACGCCGAGCGGCTCGCTGCGCTCGGTGTGCCGGCAGCAACGCGCGACATACTTTTGGCCGGGGTGCCGCGCACCGAACAAGTCACAGCGCAACGGGCGGATGCTTTGTGGGCGCAGCGCCGCAAGCTGTTCTTCAAGCCGGCTTCAGGCTTCGGCAGCAAGGCGGCCTATCGCGGCGACAAGCTCACGCGCCGGGTGTGGGCGGAAATCCTCGCCGGCGATTACGTGGCGCAAACCCTCGCCCCGCCCAGTCAGCGCCTGACCCAGGTGGCTGGCGCCGCGGCCGACCTCAAACTCGACGTGCGCGTCTATGTTTATGACGGCGTTATTCAGCTTGTCGCGGCGCGGCTCTATGCCGGCCAGACCACCAACTTCCGCACGCCGGGCGGCGGTTTTGCCCCGGTATTCGTGGCGCCGTGGCAGGTCGAGGGCGGGCACCAGAAAAAACATGACAGCCAGCTCCCGTAGCGCATTCCCCAATCTGACCCGCGCCGGCAACGTGTTCACCCCCCCCTCGCTGCCGGACACGATTGCTTCGCCCCAACATGCTGTTTTTGCAAGCGGCTCGATGCCGGCGCACAACCCAGGAGAAGGCCAATGAATCAAGATGATGCAAAGCGCTTGCCCGCAGTCGGCTCAAGCCTTGCCACCGACGAACTCCAGCGCATCGATGCCTATTGGCGCGCAGCCAATTACCTGTCGGTGGGACAGATCTACCTGCTCGACAATCCGCTGCTGAAAGCGCCGCTGCAACGGCTGCACATCAAGCCGCGCCTGCTCGGGCACTGGGGCACCACGCCGGGGCTGAACTTTATTTATGTACACATGAACCGGGTCATCAAGCAGCACGATCTCGACATGATCTTCGTTGCCGGGCCCGGCCATGGCGGTCCGGCGGTGGTGGCGAACACGTATCTCGAAGGCAGCTACAGCGAGCTGTATCCCGATGTGTCGCAGGACGAGGAGGGCATGCGGCGGCTGTTCCGGCAGTTTTCCTTCCCCGGCGGCATACCCAGCCATGCCGCGCCGGAGACGCCCGGCTCGATTAATGAAGGCGGCGAACTGGGCTACGCGCTGTTTCATGCCTATGGTGCGGTGTTCGACAACCCCGATCTCATCGCCTGTTGCGTGGTCGGCGACGGCGAGGCGGAAACCGGGCCGCTGGCTACGTCCTGGCATTCCAACAAGTTTCTCAACCCGGCCCGCGACGGCGCGGTGCTGCCCATCCTGCACCTGAACGGCTACAAGATCGCCAATCCCGCCGTGCTCGCGCGCATCCCCCGCGCCGAGCTGGAAAGCCTGTTCGTCGGCTACGGCTACCAGCCTTATTTCGTCGAAGGCGACGAGCCGGAAGCCATGCATCGGTTGATGGCCGCCACGGTGGACAAGGTCATCGCCGGGATACGCGCGATCCAGCGCAAGGCAAGAGCAGGCGGAGAGGCGAGCCGCCCGTTGTGGCCGATGATCGTGCTGCGCAGCCCCAAGGGCTGGACCGGGCCGAAACAGGTAGATGGCAAGCAAACCGAAGGTTCGTGGCGCTCGCATCAAGTGCCGTTCAGCGACATGCAGAAGCCGGAGCACATGCGGCTGCTGGAAGACTGGCTGCGTTCCTACCGGCCCGAGGAATTGTTCGATGCCAGCGGCAAACTGAAACCCGAGCTGGCCGAACTCGCGCCCGGCGGCGAGCGGCGCATGGGGGCCAACCCCCACGCCAACGGCGGGGTGCTGCTGCGCGACCTGCGCCTGCCGGATTTCCGCGACTACGCAGTATCCGTCGCCACGCCCGGCGCCACGCTGGCCGAATCCACGCGGGCAATGGGCGTATTCCTGCGCGACGTGATGCGCACCAACGCTGACAACTTCCGCGTATTCGGTCCCGACGAGACCGCTTCCAACCGCCTTGGCGCGCTGTTCGAAGTCACCAACCGCGCCTGGATGGCCGAGCGTTTTGACACCGATGATCATCTCGCGCCCGCTGGCCGGGTGATGGAAATCCTCTCCGAACATGCCTGCCAGGGCTGGCTGGAAGGCTATCTGCTGACCGGCCGGCACGGCTTTTTCTCCTGCTACGAGGCGTTCATCCACATCATCGACTCGATGTTCAACCAGCACGCCAAGTGGCTCAAGGTGTGCAACGAGATTCCCTGGCGCCGGCCCATCGCCTCACTCAACATCCTGCTCACTTCGCACGTCTGGCGCCAGGACCACAACGGCTTCTCGCACCAGGACCCCGGCTTCATCGACCATGTGGTGAACAAGAAGGCCGACATCATCCGCGTCTATCTGCCGCCGGATGCCAACACCCTGCTCTATGTCGCCGACCGCTGCCTGAAGAGCCGCAACCTGGTGAACGTCATCGTCGCCGGCAAGCAGCCCGAGCAGCAGTGGCTGGATATGGACGCCGCCATCAATCACGCCAGCGCCGGCATCGGCCTGTGGGAATGGGCGTGCAGCGATCAGGATGGCGAGCCGGACGTGGTGCTGGCGGCGGCGGGCGATGTGCCGACGCTGGAAATGCTGGCAGCCATCGACCTCCTGCGCCAGCTCACGCCCGATCTCAAAATCCGCTTCATCAACGTGGTGGACCTGATGACCCTGCAACCGCAGGAGGAGCACCCGCATGGTTTGCCGAGCAGGGAGTTTGACTCTTTGTTCACCCCCGACAAGCCGATCATCTTCGCCTACCACGGCTACCCGTGGCTGATCCACCGGCTCACCTATCGCCGCACCAATCACGCCAACCTGCATGTGCGCGGCTACAAGGAAGAAGGCACGACGACCACGCCGTTCGACATGGTGGTGCTCAACACGCTCGACCGCTTCCATCTGGTGATGGATGTAGCCAACCGCGTACCGAAGTTGCAGGCGCAGGCGGCGCACATCAAGCAGCGCATGCGCGACAAGCTCAACGAGCACACGCAATACATTCACCAGCACGGCGAAGATATGCCGGAAATACGCGACTGGAAATGGTCGCGATGAGTCAGGTCATCCTTGTTCTCAACAGTGGCTCATCCAGCCTCAAGGCCAGCCTGTTCCGCGCCGACGGTACGCGGCAGGACTTTCACTATGCGCCGCGGCCTTTCGCGCTTGCCCAGGCCTTCGAGGCCTTGTTCGGCGATCTGGGCGGCGCGGCGCCGGACATCGTCGGCCATCGTTTCGTGCATGGCGGCGAGGCGGTCGCGGCGGCGCGGATTCTGGATGCCACCGAAATCGAGCGACTGCGCGGCATCACCCGGCTGGCGCCCTTGCACATACCCGGCAACCTGCTCGGGGTGGAACTGTGCCGGGGGCGGTTTGACGCGCCGCAGGTCGCCTGTTTTGATACCGCGTTCCACCACACCCTGCCGGAACTGGCGCGTCGTTTGCCGATTCCGGGCAAGCTTGGCATGCGCCGCTACGGTTTTCATGGTCTCAACTACGCTTACATCGCTTCAACGCTGCCGTCACATCTGGGTGAGCTTGCACAGGGCCGCATTGTGGTCGCCCACCTGGGCGCGGGGGCCAGCCTGTGCCTGCTGGAAGGACTGAAATCGGTGGATACCAGCATGGGCTACACCCCTGCTGGCGGTATCCCGATGGCCACGCGCAGCGGCGATCTGGATCCGGGCGTAATGCTGGAACTGGCTCAGAACTATGACAGCGAGGCGTTGCGCGATCTGGTCTATCACCGCATGGGGCTGCTCGCGTTGTCAGATGGAGAAAGCAGCGAGATGCAGCACCTGCTGGAGAGCCCCAGTGAGGTCGCCCGATTTGCTGTGGACTACTTCTGCCGTCAGGTACGCGCCGCCATCGGTGCATTTGCCGCTAAGGCAGGCGGCATCGATGCGCTGGTGTTCAGCGGTGGCATCGGCGAACACGCCCCACAGGTACGCGCGCGCATTTGCGATCCACTCGGGCATCTGGGGTTTGTCCTCGACGCCGAAGCCAACCAGGCCAACAGCACCGGGATCAGCGCAGCCTGCTCCAAACCCGTGTTGCGCATCGCTGCCGACGAGGAAGCCGTCATGCGTGAGCTGGTTGAAAACGCGTTGGCCAGGACAAAGGCTGATTGATGACAGATAACGCGCCGCCGTTGGATGAAGGCCTCTCAGCCGCGGAGGCCATGCGTCGGCTGGCCGATGAAGGCCCCAACGCGCTACCCGGTGGACAGCGTCGCACCTGGCTGGCCATCGTCCGGGAGACTGCGCGCGAACCGATGTTCCTGCTGCTGCTCGCCGCCGGCGCGCTTTATCTCGTGTTCGGAGAATTGCAGGAAGGGCTGATCCTGTTCGGCTTCGTGCTGGTCACTCTCGGCCTCACGCTTTATCAGGAAGGCAAGACCGAACGCGCCATCGAGGCGCTGCGCGACCTTACCAGTCCGCGCGCACTGGTGATTCGCGACGGCCAACGGCAGCGCATTGCCGGGCGCGAGGTGGTGCGCGGCGATAGTGTGGTGCTGGCGGAAGGCGACCGGGTGCCCGCCGACGGCATGTTGATCGCCGGCAAAGGTTTGCAGGTGGATGAGTCGCTGCTCACCGGCGAGGCGGTGCCGGTAAGCAAGCTCGTGGCGACGGGCGAACCCGCGCCAGCAAGGCCCGGTGGTGATGACACCCCCTTCGTCTATTCCGGCAGCCTGGTCGTAGCGGGCCAGGGCACGGCGCGAGTGATCGCCACCGGGCCGCGCAGCGAGATCGGCCGCATCGGCACGGCCTTGGGCACGCTGGAAAGGGAACGCTCGCCGTTGCAAAAACAGACGGCGAAATTGATCCGCACCCTGGCGTTGCTGGCGCTCGGCATGAGCTTGTTGTTGGTCGTCGTCCATGGCCTGCTGCGCGGCGACTGGTTGCAGGCGCTGTTGGCCGGCATCGCGCTGGCCATGGCCATGCTGCCGGAGGAATACCCGGTGGTGCTCACCGTCTTCCCCGCGCTCGGCGCCTGGCGGCTGTCGAAAGAAAAAGTGCTGACCCGGCGCGTGGCCGCCATTGAAACCCTGGGTGCCACCTCGGTGCTGTGCGTCGACAAGACCGGCACCCTCACCGAGAACCGCATGACGGTGGCGCGGCTGTATGCCGGGGGCGAGCGTTTGTCGGTAAGCGTTGCGGCAACGGATGCGTTGCCGGAAACCTTCCATGCGCTGGTGGAGTTTTCCATCCTGGCCAGCAAGACCGATCCGTTCGACCCGATGGAGCAGGCGTTTGCGCGGCTCGGCGAGCACTACCTGGCCAACACCGAGCATCTGCACCGCGACTGGACCCTGGCGCACGAATACGGCCTGACGCCCGAGTTGCGCGCCATGTCGCATGTCTGGAAAGCCCTGGATAGCGACCGTTACGTGGTGGCCGCCAAGGGCGCGCCGGAAGCGATCGTCGATCTGTGCCATCTTGATGCCGGCGCGCAAGCCACGGCCACCGCTGCTGTGGATGCCATGGCCGCGCAGGGCTTGCGCGTTTTGGGCGTGGCCCGGGCGCAGTTTTCCGGCGCGGATTTCCCCGCCGTCGAACACGATTTCGAGTTCGAATTCGTCGGCTTGCTGGGGCTGGCCGATCCGTTGCGGGCGGAAATCCCGGACGCCGTGCGCCAGTGCCGCGAGGCCGGCATCCGGGTGGTGATGATTACCGGTGACTATCCTGCAACCGCGCGTGCGATTGCCCGGCAGGCCGGGCTGGCCACCGATGACGTTCTTTCTGGCGATGACTTGGCGACGATGAGCGACGCCCAATTGCAGGCACGCATGAAGTCGGTGAGCGTGTGCGCCCGCATCGCGCCGGAACAGAAACTGCGCATCGTCCAGGCACTCAAGGCTGACGACGAAATCACCGCCATGACCGGCGATGGCGTGAACGACGCCCCGGCGCTCAAGGCCGCGCACGTCGGCATCGCCATGGGCGGACGCGGCACCGACGTCGCTCGCGAGGCCGCGGCACTGGTGCTGCTGGACGACAATTTCGCCTCAATTGTCGGTGCCGTGCGTCTGGGTCGTCGCATCTTCGACAACATGCAGAAGTCCATGTCCTACATCCTGGCGGTGCATGTGCCGATCGCCGGCATGGCGCTGCTGCCGGTGCTGCTGGGTTATCCGGCGATGCTTTTCCCTATGCATATCGCCTTTCTCGAACTCATCATCGACCCGGCCTGTTCGTTGGCTTTCGAGAACGAAGCAGCGGAGGCGGATGTGATGCAACGCCCGCCGCGCGACACGGATGCGCAATTGTTCGGCGGCGCCACGTTGTGGCTGGCGCTACTGCAGGGGATCGGCGTGCTGGCGGTCGTGCTGGGCGCTTATGCCTGGGCCGATGGGCGGTTGGCCGAACCCGAAGCCCGCACCTTTGCCTTCACCACGCTGGTAGTCGCTAACCTGGCGCTGATTTTTTCTAACCGCTCGCGTTCGGGTGAACTGCTGGCATCGCTCACCGCACCCAACCCCATCCTGTGGATCGTCACCGGCGCGGCCCTGGGCTTGCTTGCCCTTGCCCTTTATCTGCCGTTCCTGACGGGTATATTCCGTTTTGCATCGCTGCCACTGGGTGAACTGGCCGCCGCATTCGGTCTTGGGCTGGGCAGCGTAGTCTGGTTCCAGCTTCTCAAGCGGATTCGCCATGCAACATCCCCATGAAAACCATGCCGATGACTGCATCAGCGCCTGGCGCCGGACGGGCTTGGGCGATGCGTTGAACTTTCAGGAGAGGACACTATTCATGGCCGCATGCATCCCATCATCACCCGATGCACCACATATCGCCTTGACCCTGGTCGGTGCAGGTGAGCCGCTGATCCGCCTGGAAAAGCGCTTGCATTGCGCCGCCGCAGGGCTGGGATTGGCGCTGGACCTGGACATCCAGAAGGACGCCGCCGCGCTGGGTATTCCCTTTGCCCAGACGCCGGCCGTGCTGCTGGATGGACGCTTGGTGTTGAGCGGCCTGCCGCGCACCGAGGAAATCGAGGCCTGGCTGCGCCAGGCTTTTCAATCCGGGAATCAACCATGAGCCACGCTCATGACCACGCCCACCCCGGTGCCGGCGCCACGCTCATTTTGGCGACGCTCCTTACCCTGGCCTTCGCTGGGGTCGAAGCCGGGGTCGGCCTCTGGGCCGGCTCGCTGGCGCTGGTGGCGGATGCCGGCCACATGGTCAACGATGCGGCGGCGCTGGCGCTGGCGGCGGGTGCGGCCTGGCTGGCGCGGCGGCCGACCTCGCTCCGGCACAGCTATGGTCTGGGCCGCGCCGAATTCATCGCCGCCCTGATCAACAGCTTGGGGTTGCTGGTGCTGGTGGCCTGGTTGACCGTCTCCGCCGTCCAGCGCCTGCAATCGCCGCAGGCGGTGCAGGGCGAGGCGGTCTCGGTCACCGCCGCCATCGGCCTGGCGATCAACCTGTTGGTGGCCTGGCTGCTGGCGCGCGGCGAGAAGAACCTCAACACCCGCGCCGCGCTCTTGCACGTCATTGGCGATCTGCTCGGTTCGGTGGCGGCCCTGCTGTCCGGCCTGGTCATCACCTTCGCCGGCTGGATGCCGATCGACCCGCTGCTGTCACTGGCCATCGGCGCGCTGATTCTGGTCTCCAGCCTGCGGCTGCTGCGCGAAGCCCTGCACGGGCTGATGGAGGGCGCGCCGTTCAGCGTCGATACGGAGGAAGTCGGCCACGCCCTGGCCGGCGTACCCGGCGTCGCCTCGGTGCACGATCTGCACATCTGGGCCGTGAAGGCGGAACAGCCGCTGCTCTCGGCGCATCTGGTCGTTCACGACATCGCCCACTGGGAAAGTGTGATGGAAGCCGGCCACGCGCTGCTGGCGGAGCGCTTCGACATCCACCACGCCACCCTGCAACCAGAACCGATGACCCGCACCGTGCATTGGCGCGAGCCGCCGGGGCATGAACACGAGCACGGTTGATCATGGGGTTGCTGGAAGCCCATTGGCTTCTGCAGGCTTCTGACGCCCACGCTCCAGCGTGGGCGCTATCTTGGAGGCTCCAGCGTCGCGAGTGCCGTGGGGAAATCTGGACGCTGGAGCGTGGGAACCCGGCAAACCTGCGGAATGAGACCCGAACCGGGGCGGTAACAGCCTGTTACAACCTGATACGTCCGTACCGTAAAAATGAGCTTGAATAGAATCAGGAGAAAAAAGTCTGAAAGACGTTTTCTCCGGTTTTCTCAACAACCCAATGGAGCACACCATGAAATCGACGACTTACAGTTTGACCCGCAAAACGCTCATCCTCGCCGGCCTGATCGCCGCCACGCTGGGCGCGGTAACCGCCGAGGCCGGACCCGGCCGCTACCGCTTCAACCAGGACAATGCGCCGGGCTGGACCCTGATGGCCCCGGCCGAGCGCAGCGAGTTTCAGACCAAGATGCGTAGCGCCAAGACCTATGGCGACTGCAAGGCCACCCAGGCCGAACATCACATGGCCATGGAAGCTCGCGCCAAGGAGAAAGGCGTCACCTTGCTGGCCCCGCGCAACAACGCCTGTGATCAGATGAAAGCGCGCGGTTTTATCAAGTGAACGACGGCCGGCCCCGACGTTGCCGGGGCCGGCGATTTATTGCGCGAGGCACGCCATGGATCGCACCGCTCGCATTGATTTTTCTTTATCCCCCGGTTCTGGCCTTAGTCGGCGCGCCTTTCTCAAGTTCTGCGCGCTGAGCGCTTCGCTGCTGGCGCTGCCGCCCAGCGCCGGCCCGATTCTGGCTGATGCCCTGAGTCGGGCGCGGCGGCTGCCGGTGGTCTGGCTGTCGTTCCAGGAATGCACCGGCTGCACCGAATCGCTGACTCGTTCGTCGGCGCCCTCCATCGAGCGGTTGCTGTTCGAACTGATTTCGCTGGATTACCACCACACCCTGCAAGCGGCTTCCGGCGAAGCGGCGGAAGCGGCGCGGGAGACGGTGCTGAAGGAATCCGCCGGACGGCTCCTGCTGGTGGTGGACGGTTCCGTGCCCACCGCGCTGGATGGCGCCTATTCCACCATTGCCGGCGAGGACAACCTGAGCCAGCTCAGGCGATGCCTGGAAGCGGCCGAAGCGGTGCTGGCGGTGGGCACCTGCGCCAGTTTTGGTGGCCTGCCCGCCGCCGCGCCGAATCCCACCGGGGCGATGGGTATCGGCGAGTTGATGCAGCGCGGCCTGGTGCCGCGCCGTCCCCTGGTCAACCTGCCGGGCTGCCCGCCCATCCCCGAGGTGATGAGCGCCGTGCTGGCGCATCGCGTTGCCTTCGGCGACTTCCCCGCGCTGGATGCGCAAGGCCGCCCACTTGCCTTCTACGGCGAGACAGTGCATGACCGTTGTTCGCGGCGCGGCCACTATGAGGCCGGGCGTTTCGCCAAGACCTTCGACGATGTCGGTGCGCGCAGCGGCTGGTGTCTGCTGGAACTGGGCTGCAAGGGGCCGCTGACCCATAACGCCTGTTCCACGGTGCGCTGGAACGGGGTGAGCAATCCGGTCGAATCCGGCCACCCCTGCCTGGGCTGCAGCGAGGCAGGGTTCTGGGACAAGGGCAGTTTCTACCGGCCCATCGAGGCGAAAGCCTTGGCGGCGGTCGAACCCGACACTGCCCCGGCGCAACGGGGTGCTGCGGTATACGACAGCAACTGCGTCTATTGCCACGACGCCGATCCGGCCAGCCTGAAGACCCCGCCCAATGACGTACCGGCCCTGTTGCGCTCCGGAAAAATCCGCTCGCACCGTTTCACTCTGGAGGACGCCGACATGCAAGCCCTGGTGGATTACCTGAAAGAGGCCCGCTGATGCGCGCTTTGCTCATGATTCTTGTGCTCCTGGCCGCGCCGCTGCCCAGCGCGGCGGTCGGGCCAAACCCCGCTTCGCCGCGAGCTTTCTCGGTGCACGACCAGGACCATGATGGCTATCTGAGCCGCGAGGAATATGCCGCCCTGCGCGCCCAGTGCCAGGAGCGGCGGGATTCCAGGGGGCGGCCACGCTGCGACCCACGCCGTTTGCTCGAATTCGACGACCTGGATAGCAACCGTGATGGCCGTATCGGCGAGGGCGAGTTGGTGGAAACGTTGGCGCGGCGCTATCGGGGCGGTGGCTTCGGCTGGCGGGGTGAAGGGCGTTAAACCAGGAAAACTGGTCTGGTGCGGGTCTGGGCACAATCGCGCGGGATGATGGCTTTCTCGGCGCGCTTGAAACAGGCGCTGGGCCTGCTGTTGGTGGCAGTGGGGGGTTATCTGGCCTGGCTGGCCTGGGGATAAAAAAGGCCGCCTCGCGGCGGCCGGTATGCAGAAACCTGAATGACCTATTCAGCGCGGCAATTCCTCGAACACGTTGGTCCAGACGTTGAACACCTGGCCGCCGCCTGGCTTGCCGCCGGTCTTGATTTCCTTGATCACGGCCAGCTTCCACATGTCCAGCTTGTGGAGGTTGCCGTCCTTGTCGTTCGACACGTAGCCGTAGTGCCCGTCCGGTGTGAAGGCTACATGGCCCATGCGGCCGGCGCCGATCTTCAGGTCCTTGACGGTTTTCTTCTGCGCCACATCAATGATCGAGATGACGTTGTTGCCGTAATTGGTGATCACGGCGTAGCGCCCGTCCGGCGTGTTGTAGCTGTGGCCGATGCCGTTGCTGGCGGTGGTGAGCCGATACACAAGTTGCTTGTTGTCGGCGCGGAAGAAGGCCACTTCGCGGCCCTTGAGATTGCCGCCAGGACCGCGGTTGAGCGCCATGAAATACTTGCCGTCCTGGGTGAAGTTGCCGTGGTGGGCCTCCACCGCTTCCTCGCCGATCAGGGGCATATCCATTCGAGCGATGACGGGCATGTCGGTGTGGGTCAGGTCATAGACGATGATGCCGGGCATGGCCGTGTCGTTGCCCTCATGTACCAGCCACAGCTCCTTGCCGTCCGGGCTGGGCACGGCATAGTGTGGCGCGCTGGGTACGGCGTGGGTCTTCATGCTCCAGTCTTTCGTGTCGATCACCACCAGGCGGTTGTCCACGCGATCCACGGCGAAGAAATAGCGCGAATCCAGGCTCCAGGCGTTGTGCATGGAGGCCACGCCCTTGGCCGTGCCGGAGACGGACAGATCGATGGCCTTGGTGATGCGGTCGTCGGCCGTGCTCACGAAGGTGTGGCGCAGCTTGCCGCCATCCAGGCCCCAGTGGTTGAGGCCGACCCATCGGCCGTCCGGACTGACCACGCCGTGCTTGGGCCGGTTGCCAGTCTCGATGCGCTTGATCACCTTCCTGCCGGCCAGGTCGATGACGACCAGTTCCTTCTGGCCTTCGCCGGCGCAGCTCACATAGACCTTCTTCGCGTCCGGGGTGGTGGTACCGAGGCCACCGCCCTTGCAGGTTTCCAGGTCGGCTACCACGGCATCGGTCTTGGTATCGACGATATAGGCATGGCCAGAACCGTGCAGTTGCACCACGACGTCGGGCCAGACGGGCGCGGCGAGGGTGGGGGTGGCGATCAAGCCGGCCAGGGCGGCGATAGCGAGTGCGGGTTTATTGCTCATGGTGTCTCCTTCATCAGTGAGTGGGTGAACACTTGCGCGTTCGGATCTGGGGTTATCCCCCCGTCATGCTCATGAAACGAATCAGTTTTTCCGGCTGTTCGCGGAATTCGTGACGCTCGGGCTTGAGGTTCATCGCCTGGTGGAAGGCGGCGATCAGGTCGTCGTCCGTGGCGCCATTGCGCAGCAGGGCACGGAAATCTACCCGGTCTTCCTGGCCCAGGCACAGGTGCAACTGGCCGTCCACGGTCAGGCGCACCCGGTTGCAGGTTGCGCAGAAGTGTTGCGATAGCGGCGTGATGAAGCCCACGGTGAAGCGGCCGTCCGCCGTGCCGAGATAGCGGGCCGGGCCGCCGCCGGGCATGACCTTGTCGATCAGGCCGAAGCGTTGTTGCAGTTGCCGTTTGATCGGTTGCAGATCGACATAACCCATCTTGCGGGCGGTGTTGCCCATCGGCGTGAGTTCGATCAGACGCAGGACATGACCCCGTTGCAGGCAGAAATCAACCATCGCATCGACCTCGTCGGCGTTGTCGCGCATCACCACTATGTTGATCTTGATCGGCGCGAAGCCGGCGGCGCTGGCGCCTTCCAGTCCGGCCAAGACCTCGTCCAGCACGGGCCGACCGTTGATTTTTTCGATGGTCTCGGCGCGAAGGGAATCGAGGCTGACATTCAGGCGGGTGACCCCGGCGGTTTTCAGGCCAACCGCCATCCGGCTCAACTGGGTGGCGTTGGTAGAGAGCGACACCTCATCGACGCCAGGCAGGACGGCGATGCGGCGGGCCAGGTCGGTGACGTTGCGGCGCAACAGGGGCTCGCCGCCGGTGAGGCGGACCCGCCTCATGCCGAGATTGGCGAACAGGCCGAGCAGGCGTTCGATTTCATCGAAGCTCAACCAGTGCGCCGGTTCCTCGAAACCCTTGAAACCTTCCGGGATGCAATAGGCGCAACGCAGGTCGCAGCGGTCGGTGACGGAAAGCCGCAGATATTCGATGGCACGGCCGAAACGGTCAGTCAGCATGGTGGTGTGAGGCTCGATGAAAAACCGTGCATGAAACTACTCCGAGAGTTGGGCTACGGCGACCGCCGCGTCCCGATGGTTTGATTGAAATCAAACATATCGAAATCAAACATGAACGCGCCAAGGACCTCGACGACCCGTAGCATAGCCGCGAGGGCTGCCTCATGGCCGGGGCGGAATGGGTGAAGAGCTGGCCACCGTGTCTCTCACGGCGCTGGCGGTGCTCACCCATGACGACTGGAACAGCGAGTTCGGCGAAAAACCCAACCGGCGCCGCGCGGAGGTTTATGCGTGGTGGTATTTCTGAACGGAAAATCGCCTCTTTCCCACAAGCAACCCGATATGAAACGTCTCCAACTCCAACATCTCTGGCTCGCGCTGGGTCTGGCCGCCGCCGGCCTGGTGGCGGGCAGCTTGATCCTCACCGCCTGGCCGACCTGCTGCCGATCGCCGATGGACTGATTGAACTGGCACAAAAAAATGGCCAGTTCTGATTCCAATCATGTTGGAAATTGCGCGCATCGGGTTCCAATAGTCGCTTACGCCTTAAGTCTTCGCATTTTTTTGAGCAAAATCATAGGGTGGATAAGCGTGGATAAGCGCAGCGCATCCACCATGGCAGGTGCAGCAAAGGTGGATGCTCTACGCATGAGCAAAGCCGAGGGTTTGTCATACCTATTTGCTTCCGGCTTGTCCGGTTTAGGTTGCAATCGTTTCTCGAACGGAAGGAGATATACATGAATGCGGTTTTCCACTTCGGCGAGCGCGTCGCCGGTTATGGCGTCAACGTCCTCAACGAACGTGAAGTCCGCGCCAGCGCCGGCATCCTGTTCTTCTTCGCCATCCGCGTGCTGGTCAATCCGCGCTACTCGCCAAGCCTGGTGCTGGGCCGCTTCGTGGTGCGTAACCATGTACCCGAATTTGTCGGCGCGACGCAGAAGCGCTTCACCTGGAGCATCGGCCTGGCGCTGGCTGCTGCCATGCTGTACCTGGTCGTGATCAACCAGGTGATCGGCCCGATCAATCTGATCATCTGTGCCACCTGTCTGTTGCTACTGTTCTTCGAATCGGCGTTCGGCATCTGCCTTGCCTGCAAGGTTTACAACGTGTTCCACAAGGACAAGGCCGCGCTGTGTCCCGGGGGGACATGCGAAGTCTTCGTCCGCCACGACAGCCAGAAGATCGCCTTCGCGCAAATCGTCGTGTTCATCCTGTTTGTCGGCGTCATGGCTGCCGTCGCACAGGCATTCAATCGTGAAGCACCGGCAGCGCACGCGGTTCCCGCCAATACGGCCCCGCTCGCGAAACAGCCCGCCGGCGACGACTGTACGCCGCCGGACTGGGCGGTGAAGATGGGCCATTCAGAACAGTGGAAACTGCACCATAACTGCAAGTAGACCCCTCAACAGGTAATTCAACGGGCAGACGCATCGGTCCTTTTCGCTCTCCAACCCAATGAAACCGACCATGAAACGCCCTCTCACGCTCCCGCTATTCGTCCTGCTTCTCGTCTGCTCGCATCTGGCGACAGCCCTGGACCTGGCCTTCAAGCAAGTCGCCCCCGGCATCTACGCCAGCATCGGCGAGCTGGGCTTGCGCACCTACGAGAACGAGGGCATGAACGGCAACGTCGGCTTCATCGTCACCGACGCCGGCGTGGTGGTGGTGGACAGCGGTTCCAGCTATCAGGTGGCGCGGAAAATCCACACCGCCATCCGCCAGGTTACCCAGCAGCCGGTGAAATTTGTCATCAACACCGGCGGCAAGGATCATCGCTGGCTGGGCAACGGCTAATTCACGGCGCAGGGCGCGGAGATCATCGCCCACACCAAAGCGGTGGCCGACATGGCCGAGCGTGGCGGCATGCAGATGAACAGCTTGAAGGGCGAACTCAAAGAGAAGTTCGCCGGTACAGAAACCGTGCTGCCGACTCGCACTTTTGACCAGGGACTGGTGCTCAACCTGGGCGGTCGCGACATCCGTATTCTGCATTTTCAGCCGGCCCACACGCCGGGTGATAGCGTGGTCTGGCTGCCCAGGGAAGGCGTGCTGTTCAGCGGCGACATCGTGTTTGTCGATCGCCTGCTCGGGGTGCTGCCGTTCAGCAACGCCAGCGGCTGGCTGGCCTCATTCGACGCCATGGCCAAGCTGTAACCGCGACTGATCGTCCCCGGCCACGGCGAGGTCTGCGATCTGGCCAAGGCAAAGCGTGAAACCGCCGATTACCTGCGTCTGCTGCTCGACCACATGGCCAAGGCGGTGAACCAAGGCAAGGACTTGCAACAGGCCATCGACAGCCTGGACCAGAACGCCTTTGCCAAGCTGCCCAATTACGAGTTGCTCAAGGGCGGCAACGCCAACCGGGTGTATCTGGAGGCGGAAAGTCTGTGACTCCTATCCACTTCCCGGTCTCGGGAGTAGATACCTGGCTCTGGCTACCGCCGCTGGCGGCCTTCGTGGTGTCTTTCTTCTCGTCGATGGTGGGCATCTCCGGCGCCTTCCTGCTGATGCCATTTCAGATGAGTGTGCTGGGTTATGCCGGGCCGTCGGCTTCCGCCACCAATCTGGTGTTCAACCTCTACGCCACGCCCGGCGGCGTCTGGCGCTATGGGCGCGAGGGCCGCATGTTCTGGCCGCTGGCGCGGTTGATCGTGCTGGGCACCTTGCCTGGCTGCGTGTGTGGTACCTGCCCGATGCGGCGCGCTTCAAGCTGTTCGTTGGCGCCGTGTTGCTGTTGCTTAGCCTGCGACTACTGATGGAATTCGCGCCTTGGGCGAAGCGTATTCAAGCGGTGGCGGCGGCGGGCGACATGGGTTTGCGCCTGCTGCCTGCGCCAAGCGGCCGCGTGGCGTTCAGCTTCGCCGGCCAGGAACACAGCTTCGACCGCCGCGCCATGCTCGCCCTGGCCTTCGTAGTCGGGATCATCGGCGGCACCTATGGCATTGGCGGCGGCGCGATCATCGCGCCGTTCTGCATCGCGGTCTTCGAGCTGCCGGTATATGTGGTGGCGGGTGCGGCACTGGCCGGCACCTTCGCCACCTCGGTGGTCGGCGTGCTGGTGTATTCCGTGCTGCCTCTGCCCGGCGGCGGCCATGCTTCGCCGGACTGGGCACTGGGTACACTGTTCGGACTGGGCGGGCTGGCGGGGATGTATTGCGGGGCGGCCGCCCAGCGGCACATTCCGCAGCGGGTACTCAAACTCGGCCTGGGTCTTCTGCTGGCCGGGCTGGGTTTGTCCTACCTGCTATGAACTCGATGCGATCACGACCATGAAACTTCCCCGTTCCGCCTTGATCCTGCTGCTCGCCAGTGTGTCCGCGATGGCGCACGCCGACACGGCGGCCTTGGTGCAAACCGCGCTGACCTCGCGCCAACTGGCGCTGATCGAGTTCGGCGCCGAGACGTGCAGCCAGTGCAAGCGCATGAAAGTCGTGCTGGACGGCATCACCCAGCGCTATCAGGGCCGCGCCCAGATCGTTCAGGTCAATGTCAATCGCGACCGGGCCGTCACCCGGCAATTCAAGATCATGGTCATTCCCACCCTGGTGTTCTTCGACGCCAAGGGCCGCGAGGTGGAACGCCGTTATGGTGACCAGGATGAAGTGAAGGTGGCGCAAAAGCTGCACGAACTGGGGGCGCGTTGACCATGTTCGAACAAGTCCCCGATCTCCTCGCTGCCTATCCGCTGATCGCTTTCGGTCTGGTATTCGCCGCCGGCGTGGCGTCTTCCGCCAGCCCCTGCGCGCTGGCCACGGTGCCGCTGGTGGTGGGCTATGTCGGCGGCCATGCCGGCGATGAGAAGCGGCCTCGATCACCCCGGTCCTGGAATGTTGCAGCGGCAACCGTACCCTCGGCACGGCAACTGGGTATCGACCCGGCCCCCTCTTGTAGCGAAAACTCAAACACGAGTAAAAAGGTCGGCCATGCGCGTCATTCCAACGGGCATGACCGAAAGGCCACCCCGCAAGGTGAAACCGGGATCGTGGGCGTCTCGCGCGCCGCAGCTGTGAGGCAGTCGAGGCGCTCGCGATCCTCGTCCGCATGTTCTTTCACGTTAAGTTGACGCGGGTGATCCATCCGGATCGATAACGAATGAATTGCGAGGGGGCGCGATGGCCGAGAAAAAAGCATTACTAGGCAAATTGGCAGCACCGGACACTTCCGGCCTGCTGCCACGCGAGCGCCTGTTCCGGCGCCTCGACGAAGCGCGCAAAGGCAGCCTGGCGTGGGTGACCGCCCCGGCCGGCTCGGGAAAGACGTCCCTGCTGGCGAGCTGGACGCGGGCGCGGGGTTTGCCCGTGCTGTGGTATCAGCTTGACGAGGGCGACAACGACCTCGCCACCTTCTTCCATTACTTGAACCTGGCCGCGGGGGCGCGCCGAGGGCTTCCGCGTCTGTCGCCGGAACATCTCATGGCGCCCGAGATTTTCGCCCGCCGCTATTTCACGCAACTGTTCCAGGGCTGGACGACGCCGCGGGTGCTGGTCCTCGACAAATACCAGAAACTGGCCGACGCCGCGCCCCTGCACCGGCTGCTGGACCTGGTGCTGGACCTGCTGCCGCGGGACAGCCTCATGGTGGTCGCCAGCCGCCGTGATGCCCCCGATCCGCTGTCTCGACGCTACGCCTATGCCAGCACCCTGCGGATCGGCTGGGGCGACCTGCGCTTCACCGAATTCGAGAGTGAAGAACTGGCGCGGCTGTGGGACGTTCCTGGCGAAACTGCGGCGGGCTTGCACGCCGCCTGCGACGGCTGGGCGGCGATACAGGTATTGATCATGCGTCTGGGTGTCCATGAGGGACCGACATTGAACCCGGCCCACGCCAAACCCGTGGCCGAATTCCTTGACCGCGAGTTCTTCAACAAACTTCCGGCCAGCGATCGCGCTTTCCTGCTCCAGGCCGCGCTGCTGCCTTTCGCGTCCGGCGCGCTTGCCCGAGACCTGACGGGTGTCGAACAAGCCGCCGCCATCCTTGCCCGGCTCAGCCGGGAACACCTCCTGATCAGCGAGCACGGACAGGAGGAACCAGGCGCCGGCTCGGGCAACTACCAATTCCACCCGATCCTGCGTGAATTCCTGCTGTTGCGCCTGGAACGCGACTATCCGGCGGACGAGGTGACGGCAATGCGAATCCGGGCCGCCGGCTTGCTGGAGGCGCAGAGCAAAGTGGAGGCAGCCGCCGGCCTCCTGATGCAAGCCCTTGCTTGGGATGAGTTGGCCCGCCTGATCTGCGCCCACGCGGCGGATTGGATGGAAACAGGCCGTATGGCTCCGCTGCGGCAATGGTTGGAGGCGCTGACCGAGACGGTGCGGAACGCCGACCCCTGGTTGCAGTTTTGGCACGGCTCGGTGCTGCGCCTGTTTGATCCGCCAGCGGCTCGGCTGCCGCTGGCGCGGGCCTATCAACAGTTCATGGCGCGGGAGGATACCGCCGGCGCCTACCTGGCCTGGGCCGCCATCGTCGAGTCGTTTTCCGCGCCCTGGCATACCTTCGCTGAAATCGACCCCTGGCTCGTCGAGCTGAAACGATTGCAACAACGCTTTCCACAATTTCCGAGTCCGGATATCGAGGCCCGCGTCCTGAGCTCGGGGATGACCCTGCTTACGGCTGCTCCCTACACGCCTCAACTTCAATATTGGATAGCCAGGGCCGAAACCCTGCTCCTCGATCCGCCTTCACTGCAAAGTGTTGGCCTTTTCGCATGGATGGTGGTGATGAACACCGTCTGGCGAGGGGACGGCATCGAACAGACCCAAACCCTGCTCTCCCGGGTGAGTTTTCCCGCCCCCCAGGCCGAGGCCTTCCCTTTGTCCTACCTGCTCTATGCCAGCGCCCGGGCGCAAATAGAGGGCGCCGCGCTCAACCTGCCGGGCGCGCGCGAATGGGTGGCAAGAGGGCTGGATGTGGCCACTCAAACCGGCATCCATCTGATGGATTCCATGGTGCAGGCCAGCGCGTGCTTTTCCGCCACCATCGTGGCCGACCTGGTCATGGCCGAAACGTCTTTGGTCAGGATGAAACAATTGCTCGACCCCGCCTGGACGCTGCATGTGTTGCAGATCCAATACCTGCGTGCCGGCATCCTGCTCATGTCCGGCGACTCCGCTGTCGCGGTGAAATCACTGGAAGGTTTTCAGGAAAGGGTCGTGGCGACCGGTGCCGTCACCCCGATGGCTTTAGGGGAGCTGCTACTGGCCCAGGCCTTGGCGCTCAATGGGCAGGCAAAGGCGGCCCGCGCTCATCTGCCCCGGCCGAGGGATTTCGCGCAGCGCTTTCCCAGCGCCATGACGGCCTTTCAGGCGGATCTGGTCGAGGCCTATTCGTGGTTTAGCCAGGACCAGGAGGCGCAGGGGCTGGCCGCACTGCGTCGGGCGCTGGCGGCCGGCAGACGCTTGAACGCCATGGCCATCTTCCCGTTCTGGCTGCCGCGGATGCTGGCCCCGCTTTGCCGACGCGCGCTGGAGGCGGGCATCGAGGTGGATTACGTGCGCCGCCTTATCCGCAGGCGCGGCCTGCTGCCCGATTCGCCCACCACTGAGAACTGGCCCTGGCCCATCCGCGTTTACACCCTGGTCCGCTTCGTGGTTCTCAAGGACGATGTCCCCATCAGCACCTCCGGCAAGACGCAGAAAAAACCCCTGGAACTGCTCAAAGCGCTGATCGCTCTCGGTGGCCGCAACGTGGCGGCAAGCAGCCTGGCAGAGGCCTTGTGGGAGGACAGTGGCGAAGGCACCGCCCGGCACGCGCTGGACATGGCCATTTCCCGATTGCGCAAGCTGCTGGGCGACGATAAGGCCATCCTGATCCAGGAAGGCAAGCTTTCGCTCAACGACAAGCGGGTCTGGGTGGATGCCTGGGCGTTCGAGCGCCTCGCCGGCGACTTCGAGACGCACCAGGGGGATGCGGCAATGGACCTGGCGCAACAGGCCATGGCGCGCTACACGGGCGCTTTTCTCGCCGGAGATGATGAGGCCGCGTGGCTGCTGGGGCGGCGGGATAGGCTGCGCAGCCGCTATTTGCGCCTGGTCGCCGCGCATGGAGCCGCCCTGGAGCGGCTCGGTCAAAGGAACCAGGCCGCCGAATGCTATCGCCGCGCCCTGGAACTGGAGCCGCTGGCCGAGGAAATCTACCAGAGCCTGATGCATTGCTATCTGGAACAGGACGAGCCCGCACAGGCCCTGGAAACCTACCGTCGTTGCCGACAGATGTTATCGGTTGTCCTGGGCGTCAGCCCCAGCGCCAAGACACAAGCCCTCGCCGCCCGCGCCCGTCTAGGGTAATTCTGCCAGTTTTTCGATCTGTGGGTCATCCGTGAGTGATGCTCGTTTATCGTGAAACCACGCTGACTGTCGGTGGTGAGCCTTCAGCAAACCGCAGACCAAGCGCAAGCCGAGGGTCCAGCCAATGGGCCTGACTTTATTGCTCCCTCATCTAGAGGGGCAAGGTTCCTGAAGGAGATGACCATGAAAACCCATAACACACAGGTAAATCAGCGAGGCTTCTTTGCCGTAGGCCTTGGCTTGGCGCTTACCGCCTTATTCGGCGCCACGGCTGCAGGCATCGTAACGGTCGACAAGAAAGAAAAGCAGGAACTAGTCGCAACACAGCAAGCGGAAGCCGTGAAATGGGTGGGTACCAGTCTGACCCAAACACCGGCCACGGACCGAGACCAGGAAGGCGTGCAAGGGAAATCCGCAACACATGAGGACAACTCCGGCACCGCGAGCCCGTACTCGTCGGAATACCTCGATAACGGATACTTCGGTGGCCGCTCGGACTAGCGCTTACATGGTCGCCCCGGTTTGCCAGGGAATCCCTTGATGCGGGAAAGCAGGCCACGTGGGCCGAAATTACCGGTTAACGAAGGGCCATCCATCCCCTCCAAATGGTTGGTGGGCATGGGGCGCCAGGAACTCGATGAAAGGAGAACGATCATGGCCGTCGTCATAGGTGTGCGAAAAATCTTGGATGAATCGCAGATGGAAACGCTGGGCGGAGCGCTGGGAGAAGACGCCTGCGTCACCTCGATGCAGCGATCCCAAAATTGTCCAAATCTGATCTTGATGAAGTACGACGAATCGCGCTGTCAGCGTGCGGAAATTCTCGGCCGCCTGGACAGAAACGGGGTGCCGGGCAAGGTGACAGGTTGCTGATTCAGCGGTGGATTTTCCGCTGTTCGGCTTTCAAGAAGCACATCACAGCCCGTTGGTTTAGCAGTCTGTTGGACTTTTTTAATCGTCGCCTGCAAAGCGTTCGACGACCAAAGTCTGACGGGCTGCCGCGTGCTCGATTGCGGGTCTGCCGTGCCCCTTGCGGGGGCGGACCCGCCACGTCGTCGCGCCTTTCCAGCCGGCCCGATCAGCAACTATCAGGGTGGCGAGGCCAAGGGCCTGGGCGTGAAGTTCAAACAAAGGCCGTGGTATATCGGGGTGGACTGGATCGACATCAATGCCAACCGCATCGGTAGTGGCACACTCTTCGTGGCCAACGCCAAGATCCACAACGACTCCGGCTGGCAGATCGCCGGCCGCTACCAGGCCAAGGACTGGTCCGTGGCAGCCTTCTACGATGACGTGAAAAACCTCGGCTTGGACACCAACACCTACCTGAACAGCACCTACAAACTGGGCAAAACCACGCTGATCGCCACCTACGGCCAGAACCGCGATGCCACCCAGTTTTTCAACCGCGACATAGACACCTGGAGCCTGGGCGCCAAGTACGCCCTGACCAAGGATTTGGAACTGTTCGCCGCCTGGGTGGATCGCTCTGAAGACGCGTTCGGCACCACCGCCGCCAAGAACTATCAAATCTTCACCCTGGGCATCAACGCCAAATTCGGTTATTGATCGTTTTCTTGCTTTATTCCGTCAGGTTTTTCGCGGCCCTCGCTGCCTGTCGGGCTATGGTCGTCGAAAAGCGAGAAGCGGCCCCAGCGAGGCCAGTTTTTGCCGGATTTGCCGCCGCATAGTCGAACTATGGGGCAAAAAACTGGTGAAAAATGGGCCGCTGCGGCCGTTTCGCAGCCGACGATTCCAAAATCCGACAGGCAGCTAGGGCCGCGTTTTTTTCTAGAGGTGCACCATGCGCAAATGGCTTTCCCTTCTGGCCGCCCTGGCCTCGTTCCTGGCCAACCCGGCTTTCGCCGACCGTTCCTTCCTGGTCGATGCCGACTGGCTCTCCGCCGAGAAGGCGAAGAACCCCAAGCTGGTGATTCTGGAAGTGCGTTACCACCCGCACCGTTATTACACCGTCGGCCATATCCCTGGCTCGCTGCAGGTGCAGCGCTTCAAGGACCTGGGCGACAACACGGGGCGCTCCATCATGCTGTTTCCCGCGCGCGACAAATTCCAGGCCACCTTGCGCGGCTGGGGGGTGGACGACGATTCCACCCTCGTGCTGTATGACGATTCCCGCTCGGCGCTGACCGCGCGGCTGTTTTACCTGCTCGACCTGTACGGCTTCGACATGAGCCGGGTGAAGATTCTCGATGGCGGCGGCCAAGAATGGGCCGGCTTCAACGAGCTGAGCAAGGTCTCCACGCCCGCCCCCAGGGCGGGCAACGTCTCCCTCAAGCCGGCCAATGGCGCGTTGTTCGTGCAATGGCAGCAGGTCTATGACGATGTGCTATCCCGCCGCGATCCCAACGTGGTGCTGGTGGATGCGCGTCCGCACGACATGTACACCGGCAAGCTCATCAAGCATTCCGTGCAGGGCGGCCACATTCCCGGCGCGCTCAACATCGTCAGCCTGGCTGGTACCGATGGCCAGAGCCAGAAGTGGTTCGATGAGGAGCGCCTGGCGGCCATGTACAAGGAGGTGCCGAAGAACAAGACCGTCTATCTCTACTGCCACGACGGCTTCCGTATGAGCCTGGGCTGGGTGCAGTTGAAGTCACTCGGCTACCAGGATGTGCGCGTGCTGGACGGCGGCTGGGGCATCTGGGACCGCGCCTTCACGCTGCCGGTAGTGGCGGGCGAGACGCCCTACGACGAAGAGTTCGCGCTGTGATGGGGTGATCAGCCAAGTAATCGGCCCGTCGCCGCGCGACAGGGACACCCGGCTTCATCACACGGTCCGCTCCTACGGTGGGTTTCATTTTCTCGGGTTACCGAAGGCCAGGGGCTTCATCAGGCTTCGCCGCCCTCATCCTTGGTTCCTTCCGGATCAAGGATTGGCCCGGCTGATAATGCCCTTCCACCGCCCCGCCGCGCGCAGGATTTCCAGGCTGTCCAGGGTCAGGCAGAGGCCGTTTTCCACGCGCATCTGGCCGCCCACCCAGACGTGGCTGACCTGTTCGCGGCCGACGCTGTAGACCAGGTCGGAGAGCGGGTCGTAGCAGGGGAGGCTGCCTGGGTTGGCCAGATTGATGGCGACGATGTCGGCCTGCTTGCCTGCCACCAGCGAGCCAATTTCCTGTTCCAGGCCAAGGGCGCGGGCGCCGGCCAGGGTGGCCATTTCCAGGGCCTGAGCGGCGGGAAGGGCGGCGGGGTCGCCGGACACGCCCTTGGCAAGCAGGGCGGCCAGGCGCATTTCGCCCAACACGTCGAGGCGGTTGTTGCTGGCGGCGCCATCTGTGCCGATGCCAACATTGACGCCCTCCGCCAACAGTTTTGCCACCGGCGCGAAACCGCTACCGAGCTTGAGGTTGGACGCCGGGCAGTGCGCCACATGGCAGCCGTGGCTGGCCAGCCAGCCCATTTCCAGGTCGTTGAGATGCACGCCATGCACGGCGATCAGGCCGGGTGACAACAGTCCCAGCGCCTTTAGCCGGGCGAGCGGGCGCACGCCGTATTGCTCGCGGCTGTGGCTCAGTTCGTCCAGGGTTTCATGGAGGTGGATATGCACCGGCAAATCGAGCTGCTCGGCATAGGTCATGATCTTTTCCAGGCTGCGGTCACCCACCGTGTAAGGCGCATGCGGCGCCAGGCAGAAGCTCACCAGGGGGTTGTCCAGCCAGGCGTCGCGCAGGGCCAGGCCTTTTTGCAGGTAGCCGTCCGGATCAGCGGCATAGCTGGTGGGGAAGTCCACCAGAATCAGCCCCGCGGCGATCCGCATACCGGCCTGGGTGGCCGCCGCAACCGCGGCTTCCGCGAAAAAGTACATGTCGTTGAAGCAGGTGATGCCACCGCTGAGCATTTCCAGGCAGGCCAGCAGGGTGCCGTCGCGCACGAAGTCATGGCAGGCATGGCGTTGTTCGGCCGGCCAGATGTGCTGGTTGAGCCAGTCCATCAGCGGTAGATCGTCGGCATAACCGCGCAGCAGCGTCATTGCGGCGTGGGTGTGCAGGTTGACCAGGCCGGGAATCAGCACATGGCCGGGCAGAGCCACGCGCTCCCGACAACGCCAGTTGTCCGCCTCCGCGTTCGGCAACAGGGCGGCGATGCGGCCGTCCTTCACCAGCAGGCTATGGCCAGCCAGCACGCTGCCGGCGGGTTCAACGGGAATGATCCAGCCGGCGTCGATACGAAGGTCGGCGGTTTGCGAAGAGGCGGCTTGCTCGGACATGGGGGGTTCCAACGGAAAGTTGGCTGGATGCTAACGTAGGTCGGGCGGACGCAGGACATCGCCATGTAGCGCCGGCTTCCAGCCGGCATTTCAAAACAGCCGGCTGGGGGCCGGCGCTACATCGGGTTCAGCCGCTTCTCCAGACCTGCCGCCAGCGCAATGGCGGTCGCGGCAGCAAGCAGCCAGAGCCAATCCTCCAGGCTCAGGGCGGTGGTGCCGAAGACTGATTGCATGGGCGGCAGATAGGTGAACAGGCCTTGCAGCAGCAACATGCTGGCCACGCCAGCCAGCAGCCAGGGGTTGCTGAACAGGCCGAGCGACCAGGCAGATCGACTCATGGAGCGGCAGTTGAACAGAAATCCGATCTCCGCCATGACGAACAGGTTGGCGGCGACAGTTCTGGCTTGTTCCAGGCTGCCGCCCATCGCCAGTTTCCATTCGAACAGGCCAAAGGCGCCGGCCACCATGAAGCAACCGACGAACAGGATGCGAAATCCCAGGCGGCGGTCGAGCAGGGGCGCATCGGGACGGCGTGGCGGGCGGTTCATGACGCCGGCTTCGATCGGCTCGAATGCCAGGGTGAGGCCCAGCAGCACCGCCGTGGTCATGTTGATCCAGAGAATTTGCAAAGGGGTGATGGGCAAAGCGGACCCCATCAGGATGGCGACCGTGAGCACCAGGCCTTCGCCGAAGTTGGTGGGCAGGGTCCACACCACAAACTTGGTGAGGTTGTCGAATACGCCGCGGCCTTCTTCGACGGCGGCGACCAGGGTGGCGAAGTTATCGTCGGTGAGCACCATGTCGGCGGCCTCGCGCGCGGTTTCGGTGCCGTTCTTGCCCATCGCCACGCCGATGTCGGCGGATTTCAAAGCGGGCGCGTCGTTGACCCCGTCGCCGGTCATCGCCACCACCTCGCCGGCCACTTGCAGGGCGTGCACCAGGTGGAGTTTCTGTTCCGGTTCCACGCGCGCGAACACGCTGCACTCCCGCGCGGCACGGGCAAAGGCGGCTTCGTCCAGCAGCGCAAGATCGCGCCCGGTCAGTACCCGGCCGGCCTCCGCCAGACCGAGTTGGGCGGCGATGGTGGCGGCGGTAAGGGCATGGTCGCCGGTGATCATCTTGACCTGTATCCCGGCGCGCTGGCAGGCGGCGACGGCGCGCAGGGCTTCCGGGCGCGGTGGGTCCAGCAGGGCTTGCAGGCCGAGAAACACCAGGCCGCCGGCGACGTGGTGGTGGCCCAGGTCAGCGCCAACCTCGCCCTTGCGCGCCAGGGCCAGCACGCGCAGGCCGCGCCGCGCCAGGTCCGCCGCCGCCGCTTCCGCCGCCGCCCGGTCGAAGGGGGCCTCGCGGCCGTCGCCATCGAGTTGCGCTACGCAGCGTTCCAGCAGGCGTTCCGGCGCGCCCTTGACGTAAAGCAGACGTTGATCACCCCGCGCATGGGATGTCGCCATGTATTGCTGCTCGGAATCGAATGGCAAGACTGACAGGCGTGGGTGATCGGCGAGGTGGTCGGCGCCCATCCCGGCCTTGTAGGCCACGGTCAGCAAGGCGATTTCAGTGGGGTCGCCGGAGCCGCGCCATTCACCCCCTTCCTGGTGCAGGGCGGCGTCGTTGCACAACAGGCCGGCCAGCAGGGTTTCATAGAGGGCACCGGCCAGGTCGGCGGGCTGTTCGGCGGCGAGAATTTCACCTTCCGGCGCGTAGCCCACGCCGCTCACGCGGTATTCTCGGCCAGCGCACCACAGCGCCTGCACGGTCATCTGGTTCTGGGTGAGGGTGCCGGTTTTGTCGGTGCAGATCACCGTTACCCCGCCCAGGGTCTCGACCGCAGGCAGTTTGCGGATGATGGCGCGCTTGCCGGCCATGCGTTTTACCCCCAGCGCCAGGACCACGGTCACCGCCGCCGGCAGGCCTTCTGGAATCGCGCCGACCGCCATCGCCACCGCCGCCATGAGCATGTCGATGGCCGGCTGGCCGCGCAACCAGCCGACGGCGAAGGTGAGCGCCGCGAGCGCCAGGATGAGCCAGAGCAGCACCTGGCTCATGCGCGCGATCTTGCGGGTAAACGGGGTGGAAAGATCCGGCGCGCCCGCCACCATGTCGGAAATGCGGCCGGTTTCACTCTCCAAACCGGTGGCCACCACCACGCCGAGGCCGGAACCCCGCGTCACCAAGGTGCCGGACCAGGCCAGGTTGCGGCGGTCGGCCAGTACGGTATCGGCGGGCAGCGCATGGGCCTGTTTGGCCACGGGCAGTGATTCGCCGGTGAGCATGGCCTCGTCGGTTTGCAATTCGTGGCAGCGCAACAGGCGCAAATCCGCCGGCACTTTGTCGCCGGCATCGAGCAGCACGAGGTCGCCTGGCACCAGTTCATTGGCATTGATCGTGCTCTTGCGGCCATCGCGAATTACCCGCGCGCTCGCTGCCAGTAGCTTCTTCAAGGCCAGCAGGGCGTTTTCCGCCTTGGCTTCCTGCAAATAGCCGACCACGGCATTGATCAGCACCACGCCAAAGATCACCGAGGAATCGACCCATTCCCCCAGCAACGCCGTCGTGAAGCCAGAAGCCAGCAGGATGTAGATCAGGGGCTGGTGGAATTGCAGAAGAAAACGTAGCCAGTCTGGCTTGCGGGGCCGCTCGGGCAGGGCGTTTTGACCATGGCGCGCCAGCCGCTTTCCCGCGTCCTCGCTGGATAGCCCGGCTTCAGCGTCGCTGGCGAGCGCTTCCAGCACCGCCTTGGCGCTGAGGGCGTGGGGAAGTTCGGCTGACGCTGGCATGCGCCGAGATTAAACCAAACGACTACTCGTCAAAGCCGGCTGCGTTCAGCAAAAAACAACCGCGGGTTTCATTTTCTCGGATGGCCATCCGGCCATGATCGTCAGGCTGAAGCGCGTGCCCATGCAGTCATTGCGCGATCACATAGGCGGCAAAATCCGCCTTTTCCCGCGCCGTGCAGGAGCGGCTCAGGACATCGTTGCAATTGCGCTTGAACCACTTTTCCACCTTCTCCGGATCCGTGAAGCGTTCCCGGTTAGCGCTTGGCGCCAGCGGTTCGATGGTTTTGTTGGTGCGCGCGTGGCGGCCGGCCTCTTGGGGGTTGACGGTATGGCAGGTCGCGCAGGACTCGGTTTTGCCACCCCTGAACTTGCCGTGATAAAGCTGCTTGCCGCGTTCCCGCGAGGCCGTCGTGCCGGCCTCGGTTTGCAGGCGGTCGAGAATTTGCGCGGGGGTGTCGGCGTAGGCGGGGAGAGCGATTCCCATGAGCAGCGCTGCAACAAGAGTTTTCATGTGGTGTCCTGAAATGCGAAGTTGGCGAAGTAATTGGCCCGAAGCCGCAAATCGCGCCGAAGAAACACGCGGGTGGATAAGCGATAGCGCATCCACGCGGCCTCATAGAAGCCAAGGGGCGGTCAACTGAAGTCCCCAAGTTTAAGCACGGCTGCCGATCCGCTTACAAGAAACGAGCACTACAAATAAACGAGCACTCAAGTTTTTGATCCGGATGCCGATGCAGTAGCACCTTGATGCGTCGAGTTTCCAAAACCCATGAATCGGCTGTTTTCTTTTCTGGCCTTGTGTTGTCTGGCGCTGCCCGGGGCGCAGGCTGGCGAAGCGGTTTCTGTCCAGTTGATCTGGAAGCATCAGTTTGAATTCGCCGCTTTTTACATGGCCGAGGAACAGGGCTACTACCGCGCCGCCGGCCTGGAGGTGGCGATTCGAGAAGGGGGCCCCGGCATCGACGCGGTGAAGGAGGTGCTGGATGGCCGCGCGGATTTTGGCGTCGGCACCTCGGCGCTGGTCGTGGATCGCTACCAGGGTGGAAAGCCGGTCGTGGCGCTGGCCACCCTGATGCAGCACTCGCCGATTGCGTTGCTGGCACGGCGCCATAACGGGGTGGAAAGTGTCCACGATCTCGCCGGCAAGCCGATTGCCGTGGATACACACAGCCGCGACGAGATCGAAGCCTATCTGCGCGCTTCCGGCCTTCCCACCAGGCAGATCAGGCTGATCGAACAAAGCGACTGGACCCTGGCCTCCCTCGATGCGGGGCAGGAAGCCGCGAAGGCGATCTACGTTTCCAACGAACCTTTCTTGATTCGCGGCAGGGAACACGAATATCTTCTGCTGACGCCGCGTTCCGCCGGCATCGATCTGTTCGGCAATCTGTTGTTCACTAGCGAGGCTGTGGTGCAGCGGCGTCCGGAAACCGTGAAGGCTTTCCGCGAAGCCACACTCAAGGGCTGGGCCTATGCCCTGGCGCATCCGGAGGAGGCCGCCGATCTGATCCTGGCGCGCTACAACACGCAGAACAAATCGCGCGAGCATCTGCTCTTCGAGGCCGAGCAGATTCGCGAACTGACCCGCCCGGACATCGTCGAGCCGGGCTACATGAGCCGCGGCCGCTGGCGCCATGTGGTGGAGGTTTATGCCGGCCAGAACAAGATGCCCGCCGATTTCGATCTGACCGGTTTCCTCTATGACCCGAACCCGGCGGAAATCCCGGCCTGGGTGCGCTGGGCACTGCCTGCGGCGCTCGCCGGCCTGCTCGCCGCGCTGTTGCTGGTGGCCCGGGTGCGCGCCTTCAACCGCAAACTTCAGCGCGAGATCATGGATCGCAAGCGGGCCGAGGTGGCCTTGCAAGCGAGCGAAGCGAAATACCGCGAGCTGGTGGACAACGCCAACGCGATCATTGTGCGGTTGGCGCCGGATGGCACGGTGACTTACTTCAACGAAGTCGCGGAGAGGTTGTTTGGTTATGCGGCCGCTGAAATTCTCGGCAAGCCGGTGGTGGGGAGCATCGTCCCGGCGGTCGAGTCTGGCAGTCGACGCGACCTCCCCGGCCTGATCGCCGGGATCCTGGCCGACCCGCCGCATCATGCCGCCAGCGAGAACGAGAACGTCACCAAAGCGGGCCGCCGGGTCTGGGTGCGCTGGGCCAACCAGGTTATTTTCGATGTACGGCAGCACCCTATCGGGGTGCTTTGCATCGGCCACGACATCACCGCTCAGCGCGTGCTGGAACAGGAACTGGCGGAATATCGCAATCATCTGGAAGAGCAGGTGCAGATCCGTACGGTCGAGCTGGTCGCCGCGCGCCAGGAAGCGGAACGGCTGGCACGGGTGAAGAGTGAGTTCCTGGCCAACATGAGCCATGAAATCCGCACGCCGTTGAATGGGGTTCTGGGCTTCGCGCAGATCGGCCTGCGCGCAAGCGCGGGGCGTGGCAGGGAGCAGGAGTACTTCGCCAAGATCATCGACTCCGGCCGCCTGCTTCTCGGCGTGATCAACGACATCCTCGACTTCTCCAAGCTGGATGCCGGGCAACTCAAGATCGAAGCGCTGCCTTTTGCGCTGGAACGGGTGCTGCGGGAGCCGCTGGAACTGCTGCGCGAACGTGCCGCCGCCCGTGGCATCACCCTCACCCTGGAAATGTCGCCCGACCTGCCACAGCGCTGCGTGGGCGATGCTGTGCGGCTGCAGCAGGTGTTGCTGAATCTGCTTTCGAATGCAATCAAGTTCACCGAACACGGACAGGTAGCGCTCGATGCGACGCGGGAAGGCGAGCATCTGCTGTTCACGGTGCGCGACACGGGCATCGGCCTGACTCCGGAACAGCAGGCTCACTTGTTCAGCGCCTTCACCCAGGCCGACAACACCTCCACCCGACGTTACGGCGGTAGCGGGCTCGGCCTGGCCATCAGCCACCGCCTGGTGGAACTGATGGGGGGGAACATCACGGTGGAAAGCCGGGTCGGCGCTGGCAGCACTTTCCGAGTTCATTGGCCTTGTTTGCCCGCGCCGGAGGTTGCCGCCATCCCCGCTGCCAACGCCACTTCCGCTGAGCGGGTGCCGCAACTGAGCGGCCTCAGACTGCTGGTCGCCGAGGACAACGCGGTGAACCAGATGCTTTTGCAAGGCTTGCTCGACGACGAAGGCTGCACGCTGAAATTGGTCGCGGATGGGCAGCAAGCGGTCGACACCGTGCGCGCGGCGGGGCCGGGGGCTTATGACCTGGTGCTGATGGATGTGCAGATGCCGGTGCTGAACGGCCTGGAAGCGACCCGCGCGATTCATGCCCTCGACCCGGGGCTGCCGATCGTCGGCCAGACTGGCCACGCTCTGGTGGAGGAATACGAAAAATGCCGGCAAGCCGGCATGGTCGAGCAGCTCAGTAAACCCATCGACCCGGATTTATTGCTGGCAACGGTGTTGAAGTGGGCGCGGCGGGAAACACCATGAAGCTCAAGACCAAAATTTGGCTGTTGCTGGGCGCGCTGATGAGCGTGGTGCTGGTGATCGATCTGAATATCAGCTACCAGAAACTCACCGCCGATCTACGCCGGGAAACCGAGGCCGAGGCGCGCACCATCTACGGCTACATGATGGCGACCCGGCGCGTGTATCAGCAGCAGTTCGTCGCCAGCGGTCTGCCGGTAAACGAGAAGACCGTCGGCTTCCTGCCGGCGCATTCTTTCTCGCGCATCTCCCGCGACTTCGCCAACTGGAACCAGAGCGGCATCCTGTTCAACAACGTCTCCGACCAGCCGCGCAACCCGAACAACCGCGCCGACCGCTTCGAAATGGAAGACATCGCCCTGTATCGCGCCAACCCAAAACTCAGGGACAGGACACGCAACATTGCCGATGCCCAGGGTGTCAGTTATCTCCTTTACACGGCGCCCATCTGGATCGAACCCTACTGTCTGCAATGCCACGGTACGCGGGAAAGCGCCCCGAAGAGCATTCGCGATCGCTACACCAGCGCTTACGGCTACCAGGTGGGCGACTTGCGCGGCGTGGTCAGCATCAAGATGCCCACCCTGCGCCTGGACACGCGGCGCAACGAACTCTGGGGCGGTCAGTTGCTCAAGAGTCTGGCCAGCTACGCCATCCTGTTCCTGGCCCTGGGCTTTCTCTTCGACCGTCTAGTGACGCGACGTCTGGCCCGGCTGCAGGCGGGAGCGGAACAGCTTGCGGCGGGCGACTACGGCGTGCGCATGGAGAAAACCGGAGAGGACGAGATTTGCCGCCTTGCTGACGCCTTCAACCGGATGGCGGAGGCGGTGGAAACCCGTGATCAGGCGTTGCAGCGCGAGATCGCGGAGAAGCAGCGCGGCGCCGCCGAAATCCATCGCCTCGCCTATTTCGACGGCATCACCGGCCTACCCAACCGGGTCCTGCTGCTGGATCGCCTGGCGCAATTGCTGGCCGCCGGACGCCGTTCCGGGCAACAAGAGGCGCTGATCTTGCTCAACATCGACCGCTTCAAGACCATCAACGACGCGCGCGGCCATGCTTTCGGCGATGCCCTGCTGCAAGCGCTGGGGGAGCGCCTCACCGACCTGCTGCGCGATGGCGACACCCTGGCTCGCCTGGCCGCCGACGAATTCGCCCTGCTGCTGCCGGATCTCAGCCAGCACATGATCAAGGCGAGTCGGAGTGCCCTGGTGGTGGCGGAAAAAATTCACACGGCGCTACGCGCCCCTCTCCGCATCGGCGACGAAGAGGTGACGGTCACCGCCAGCCTGGGGCTTGCTCTGTTCTCGGAGGAATTGGCGGAAACATCGGAAACCATCCTGCGCCGCGCCGACACCGCGTTGCACCGTGCCAAGGCCGCCGGCGGCAACCAGAGCGAATTTTTCGAAAGCAGCATGGGCGAATCGGCGGAACAGCGTTTCCAGGTGGAACGCGAACTGCGTAGCGCGATTCCCGCCGGCGAGCTGCGGCTCTACCTGCAACCGCAGGTGGAGGGCTGTGCCCCCGAGAGGGCCAAGTCGTTCTTGGGGCGGCCCGGCGAACAACTTGAGGGCGACGGCCGGCTGATGGGCGCGGAAGTGCTGGTGCGCTGGCAACATCCGCTGCGCGGCCTGCTGCCGCCAGTCGTATTCATCCCGTTGGCCGAGGAATCCGACCTCATCGTCGAGCTTGGCATCTGGGTCATGGCGGAGAGCTGTGCCCTGATGGCGCGCGAAAACATGGCCGGCCACCCGCTGCGCTTGTCGGTGAACGTCAGCCCGCGCCATTTCCGCCGCGCCGACTTCGTGCCCTGGATTCGCGATCTCCTCGCCAGCAGCGGCGCCGACCCCAGCCAACTCACCCTGGAAGTCACCGAAGGCCTGATGATCGACAACCTGGGCGAAGTGGTCGCCAAGATGGGCGAACTCGCGGCCCTCGGCATCCATTTCTCGGTGGACGACTTCGGCACTGGCTACTCTTCACTGGCCTACCTGAAACGCCTTCCGATCCACGAACTGAAGATCGACAAGACCTTCGTCCAGGACGCGCCCGACAACCCCGACGACGCGGCCCTGGTGGAAACCATCCTTTCCGTGGCCAAACACATGCACCTGAAAGTCGTCGCCGAAGGCGTGGAAACCGAAGCACAAGCCGACTTCCTCAACGCCCGCGCCAAGGTCACCCATCAAGGCTACCTCTACGGCCGCCCGGAACCTGCGGAAACCTGGATCGCGCGCTGGCGCGCGGGAGAAGCCAAGTAAGGCGGAACGCGAAGCGGTTCCGCCGATTTACGTGGCGGATCGCCCTTCGGGCATCCGCCCTTGAATGGTGAGCGTTATTCATTAACCTAGAAAGCTCAGTTGGACGCGCCCAAGTGTGCGGTTTTCGGGCTGCCTGGCAAGGCGCGCTCAGTGGCCAATGAGCGCGGCGGGGCTGGCCCCGCAAGGATAAGCAGGGACTTGGCCGCCGTCTTTTGGCGGCTTAGTCCTTCGCTTAGGAGTTTCATCAGGAGCAACG
>Ga0210027_1000714_pt1 | contig 33206 bp, 35 predicted proteins | sample CryGeymeta201510_FD_183978 | JGI IMG/M metagenome (GOLD analysis project Ga0210027, IMG submission 183978) | Groundwater microbial communities from Crystal Geyser aquifers in Utah, USA - Crystal Geyser metaG 2015-10 (SPAdes) (version 2) | ecosystem: Environmental > Aquatic > Deep subsurface >...
GTCGGGGACGCCGGCTTTGATGCCTGGGACGCATGGAGCCAGCAGGCCGAGTCCTACAAGCCGGCGACGGCGCGGGAAGTCTGGAAGAGCATCAAGGCCGGCGGCGGGGTGAACATCGGCACCCTGTTCCACGAAGCCCGCGCGGCCGGCTGGCGTGACGATGGAATGCACCAGGCACCGACCCCCGAAGAGCTTGCAGAACGGCGGCGAGACGCGGCGGAACGGGCGGCGAAGGATGAAGCCGAGACGGCCCGCGAACGTGCCGAGGCCGCGAAGAAAGCTGCGGCTATCTGGAAGGCGGCGACACCGGCAACCGCCGATAACCCCTACTTGAAGCGCAAGCGGATTGCCCCGGTGGCGACCCTGCGCGAGATTGACGCAGGCGCGGCGGCGGCGATCCTGGGTTATGTGCCGAAGTCAGGCGGCGAGCCGCTGACCGGGCGCTTGCTGGTGGTTCCAGTCAAGCAAGGCGACCGGCTTTCAACCCTGGAACTGATCGACGGCGACAAGCGCAAGGCGGCGCTTGCTGGGCGTGGCACCAAGACCGGCGGCTATTGGGCGGCGCAACCGCTCCCCGAGGGCGACGGCGACGGGCTGACCCTGTTGATTGCGGAAGGCGTGGCGACCGTGCTATCCGGCAAGGAAGCCAGTGGACACCCGGCAATCGCGGCGCTATCCGCTGGCAACCTGCCGGCGGTGGCAAAGGCCATGCGTGAACGCTATCCGCTGGCGGCGCTGGTGATCCTGGCCGATCTGGTGAAGGCGACCGGCGAGCCTGATCCCCATGCAATCGAGGCGGCGCGCGCTGTTGCCGGCATGGTGGCTGTTCCAGACTTCGGCACTGGCCGCCCGGACGGTGCAACCGACTTCAACGACCTGGCGCAACTGTCTGGCCTGGAAGCCGTAGGACGGGCCATAGCGAGCGCGGCGGCATCGGCAAGGGCATCGCATCAACAAGCCGAACGGAACGCGCCAGCGGGTGAATCAGAGGGCGGCGAGTGGCCGGAACCGCAAGCGCTGGCCGATGGCCTGCCCCCGGTGGCGGCCTTCGACCTCGCCTTGCTGCCCGACACCCTGAAACCCTGGGCGGTCGATATTTGCGAGCGTGTCCAGTGCGCCCCCGACTTCGTGGCGGCGGCGATCATGGCCGGCCTGGGTTCCATCATCGGCCGCAAGCTGGGTATCCGCCCGCAAGCCCGCACCGACTGGACAGAGACCCCGAATCAATGGGCGCTGGTGGTGGGGCGGCCTGGCGTCCTGAAAAGCCCCGCCTTGGAAGCGGCCTTGTCACCTATCAAACGGCTGGCGGCGACGGCGACGGAAGCCCACCAGGCCGAAGCCAAGGACTACGCGCGAGCCGTGAAGCTGGCGAAGCTGCGCGCCGAAGAAGGCGAGAAGGCCGCGCGCAAAGTGCTGGCCAGGGCACCGGACACCGACGTGTCCGACTACCTCAACAGCGAGGAACCGGAAGCCCCGACCGCGCGCCGCTATATCGCGGTGGACAGCAACACAGCATCCCTGGGAGAACTGCATCGGCAGAATCCGAACGGCTTGCTTGTGCATCGGGATGAAATGGTTTCCCTGCTGAAAGGGCTTGACCGCGAAGACCAGGCCGAAGCGCGCGGCTTCTACCTGACCGGCTGGAATGGCAATTCCCCCTACACCTTCGACCGCATCGGGCGCGGCCTCAACCTGCACATTCCCGCCGTCTGTCTCTCCATGCTGGGTTCCACCCAACCCGGCCGGATTGCCGAATACATCCGCCATGCAGTGAAGGGCGGTGCGGGCGACGATGGCCTGATCCAGCGTTTCGGCCTGCTGGTATGGCCCGACACCGGCGGCGACTGGCGCAACGTGGATAGATGGCCGGACGGTGAAGCCAAGCGGGCGGCCTTCCAGGTTTATGAAACTCTCGACCGTCTCGACGTTGAGGCCATCGGCGCGCAACGCGACACCGACCAGGAAGGCGAGCCGGATGGCCAGCACTACCTGCGCTTCGCTGCCGGCGGCCTGGGTCTATTCCTGGAATGGCGCACCGACCTGGAAACCCGGCTACGCGGCGGCGATCTGCATCCGGCGATGGAATCGCACCTCTCCAAATACCGGAAGCTGGTTCCCACCCTGGCGCTGGTGCTGCACCTGGCTGGCGGCGGCACCGGGCCGGTAACGGAACGGGCCACCCTGCAAGCCCTGGCCTGGGCTGAATACCTGGAAACCCATGCACGCCGGGCTTATGCCAGCGTGACCACACCCGAGGTGGGGGCGGCGAAGGCAATCATTGCCCGCATCCGCAAAGGCGATCTTCCCCGGACGTTCGCAAGCTGGCAGGTATGGCGGCCAGGATGGGCGATGCTGTCCGACCGCGTGCAGGTTGCCGACGCCCTGGGCTTGCTGGTGGAACTTGGATGGCTGGCGGCTTCGAGAAGCGACACCGGCGGGCGGCCGGGCACAGTCTATGACGCCAACCCGAGAGGGCTTTCCTGATGGGCTACCTCGACCGCTTGAAGGGGATGAATTCTGAAAAATGCCCACCATTGCCACTGCAAGAACTGCAAAAAGCCCCTTTTGACAGTTTTTGCAGTAGCCACGGGGCACGTTTTCAGAAAATCACGCCCCTTGTCCGACCTGCTGACGATGCCGCGACCGCTTCCCGCTGGTGGCTGCTGCACTACCCCGACCGCGAGCCGGTGGAAGTGGCCAGCTTCCCGCCTGCAACCCATGCTGAGATTCTGGAACGGCACCCCAACGCCACCGCGGCGGAACCGATCAACCAGGCGGCACCGGCTTGTTCGAGCTGCACCCATGCAACCGGGCGCGGCAATACCCGGCAAGGTCTTACTTCCGAGGAAGCCAAATGACCCACACGGCAGCCCGGGGGTAGGGGGGAGTGAAACTCTGGGGGCTGTTGAGTCTCTAGACCGCCCTTGATCTCATTCGCGGATAAAATTCGTCCATGAGGTTATACCGTCGTGACTCCCAGACAGCTTGACTACATCCAGCACCGCGCCGCCGGAATGCAGCCCACAAAGGCCGCAATCGCCGCCGGTTATGCCGAGGCATCCGCCGCGGTCACTGCGTCACGCATGGAACACCGGCAGGACGTACGCGAGGCAATAGAGGCCGCCCGCGGGGCCGCCGCGCCTGCAACCGCTGCCCCGCCTGCCGAATTTCAGGACGCCGAAGGCTACTTGCAGGCTGTGGTACTCGGAACCACTCCAGCCGACCCGGTGCGCGTTTCCGCCGCGCGCACCCTGATCCAGTACCAGACAGCCAGGCAGCGCGCGCCGGTAGCAAGTCCGCCCCCCCGGCAACTGGCGCAGAGCGAGGAAATCGCCGACGAATCCGCAGCCCGCAAGGCCTGGGCGATGAAATCTGCCCAAGTCCGCGCACGTCTGTCCCGAGCCAAATAGGAGACCCACCATGACGGTTCAAGTCAACCCATTGCCCGCCGCATACCGCAGCATCAGCAAGAAATTTCGCCCCACACCGCCACCCGTTTTCCCGAATGGGGAACCAACCGCCGATGAAATCGAGCTGGCACGTGAGCTGTTCGCCTTACTCGACGCCGAAAGCCGGGAATGGTACGGCAGCATGGCGGTATTCGCTGGCAGCCCGCGAGCAACCCCGCCGGCAGCGTAGAGGCTGGACCTCCCTGAAACCATCCCGCCCATGTGGCGGGTTTTTTGTTGCTGCCGGATGGATGGGTATTGGCTGAAAATGCTTACAAATGGCTTACATAAAAGCCAGAAAGCAAAAAGCCCGACCTTGTGAGCCGGGCTAAGTGTTTGAATTTACTGGTGGGTTGTGTCAGATTCGAACTGACGACCGACGGATTAAGAGTCCGCTGCTCTACCAACTGAGCTAACAACCCGTTAACGGTTCATTGACTGTTTGCCTGGTGGGTCGGGTGGGATTCGAACCCACGACCAACGGATTAAAAGTCCGCTGCTCTACCAACTGAGCTACCGACCCGGAAAAGCCCGCGATTATTCAGAAAAAGCGGCATCCGGTCAATACGGTAGTGAGCGGTCGTGATGGCCTGTTTTAGTAGGTCACCGTCCTGGCACCCTTCTTGGAGGCCGGAGTGGCCTTGGGCGAAGAGGGAGAACCCGGCTTGCTGTATGTCACTTCCTTGATGGGAGAGGGTTGCGCACCGCCCTTGCCATCGGCGAATTGGCTGTTCTTCTTCTTGTGCTCGTCCATGAAGGCGATGATGCGGCTCATGCGCACCTGGCCGGGAATGAACATGACGATCTCGCCGTTGGGATCGTAGAGGTAGGAAGTTGGGTAGAAGTCCACCGGACCGACCTGGCGGAACGGGCTGTCGGGATTGCGCCGCGCACCGCCAGCGATGACCGCGTGGAATTCGATGTTATGGCGCCTCGCGGTTTCGCCTACCACGCCTTCATCAGGGCCGTAGTCCAGGCCGACACCGATCACCACGAAATCGTGGCGTTTGTTGAGCTCGTTGAGTGTTGGAACTTCCACCCAGCACAAGGGGCACCAGGGCGCCCAGAAATTCACCAACACCCATTTCCCCTTGAAGTCGGAAAGCTGAATGGCCTTGCCGCCGATATCGGTGAACTGGAAGTTGATGGCCTTGACTGGCTCGTCCGCCGCACGCGCGGTAGACGCCAGAAACGCGACACCGATCAGCAATATACCCAGCAGTTTTTTCATCAGTTGGATCCTCATCTCACACCGTTTCGCGCGGCCATGTGAAGCGTTATCGGCCAAAAATCTTAATTTCATGAATGATTCATGAATATCAGGCGGAGCGCATGAGCAGAAAATACTGAATTTTCATTGTCACGGCCGCACCGGCGACGATCCCGAAGAAAACAATGAAGGAGCTGGCCGCGAGGGTCGAAACACCAGTTACCGCCTGGCCAATCGTGCAGCCCGCCGCCGTAATGCCACCGAAGCCCATGAGTACCGCGCCCAGAATATGCCGAAACATGTCTTGCGGGGAATTGAAATATTCCCAACGGAACGAGCGGTTGAACACCGAATAGATGAAGGAGCCAGTGATCACCCCCAACACGCTGGCCACCCCGAAGGTCACGTGCTTGTCGCGCCAGTACGCCCATAGATCCATCGTGTAGGCTAGCGGCCCAACGAAAGTCATGGACTCGGCTAGTTTGGAATCCGTACCGATATAGCTTTTTTCCATGAACTCATTTTCCGCATAGCCAATGTGGCCCGTGACATACCAGCCGGCCACCACCACCAGGCCAACCACCAGGCCGGCCAGGACGTTATCGTGGTTTTCGCGGAATTCCTTGCTGGCGAACACGAAGCCCAGGATAACTACGGACAGGCCCACGGCGAGCAGCAACGGAGCGGTCTTGTCAGCCATACCGAGTAGGGTGGGCAGGGTTTGCAGGCCATCGAGGCGTACGGTAAAGATATCGGCTCGCAATACCTTGTCCACGACCACCCGGAAGATGCCATTCATGGTCACCAGGGCGGAATAACCGAGAAACAGGAACACCACCACGGATTTCAGGTTGCCGCCGCCTAGCCGCACCAGGGTGCGCTGGCCGCAGCCACCGGCCAGGGTCATGCCGATACCGAAGGTCAGCCCGCCGACCAGAGCGCCCATCCAATACACCGTGCCACGCGTGTAATAGGTCTGCGCCAGATCGAGATAACCGAAATACACCAGCAGATTGGTCCCCAGGAGGGCGACGGCGATAGCGCACAACCAGGCGCGCATGCGTCCCCATTCGCCCATGTTCACCACGTCCGACACGGCCCCCATGGTGCAGAAGCTGGTCTTGTTGGCGACATAGCCGAAAACGAAGGCGAGGGCGAACCCCATCCAGGCGACCAGTTGCGCCAGATTTTGTGTGTTTTCCATCGACTCCATTGCCATGCTTCCTTGAATTTTTTAAAAAACCGGGTCGATTATAGGGACACCGGCAAAAAAATAGCCTCGCCGTAATAGCGGGTCGGGTCGGGCACGCCCGCTTCCTGGAAGCCCTGGCGACGCAGGCGGCAGGAATCGCAGCGGCCGCAGGCGCGACCCGTTGCGTCGGCCTGGTAGCAAGACACGGTCGCGGCATAGTCGACACCCAGGCGCAGGCCCAGGCTGATGATCGCGGCCTTGGACAGGTTGATCAGCGGCGCCTCGATTTTGATCGGCCGCCCTTCGATGGCGCGCTTGGTGGCGACGTCCGCCAGGCGTTGATACGCGGCGATGAAGTCGGGCCGGCAGTCCGGGTAGCCTGAATAGTCGAGGGCATTGACGCCGATGAAGATGGCGTCGGCATCCAGCACCTCGGCCCAGCCCAATGCCAGGGACAACATGATGGTGTTGCGCGCGGGCACATAAGTCACTGGAATGCCCTCGCTTGGGCTTTCCGGGACGGCGATGCGGGTGTCGGTGAGCGCGCAGCCGGCGAACGGCCCCAGTCCCAAGTGCATGACGCGATGCTCCCGCGCACCCTGCTGGTTGGCGATGGCACGCGCCGCCGCCAGTTCGGCATGGTGGCGCTGGCCGTAATCCAGGCTCAGGGCGTGGCAGTCGTAGCCTTGTTCGCGCGCCATGGCGAGCGTGGTGGCCGAATCCAGTCCGCCGGAGAGCAGCACCACGGCACGCCGCGCCAAGTCCCTCATCGCCCGCGCGCCTCGCTCCAGAGCAGTTTGTGCAACTGCACCTGCATGCGCACGGACAGGCCATCGCGCAAGATCCATTCCGCCAGGTGCGTCGGCTCCAGCCTGTCCCAGGCTGGCGAGAACAACACCGGGCAGCGCGCCGCGATGCCGCGCTCGCGCAGGACGTCCCGCGCCCACAGGTAATCCGCCTCGCTGGTGAGCACAAACTTCACCTCATCGCGCGGGGAGAGCAGATCGAGATTGCGCCAGAGGTTGCGCGCCACCTCACCCGAGCCCGGCGTCTTCACGTCGACAATGCGCGCCACCCGAGCATCCACCGGGCCGATATCGAGGGCGCCGCTGGTTTCCAGGGAAACGTCGCAACCGGCGTCACACAGGGCGGTGAGCAGATCGAGACAGCCTTTCTGAGCCAGCGGCTCGCCGCCACTGACCGTGGCATGGTGGGTGGGATAACCGCGCGCCTGTGCCAGAAGATCACCGACCGTGCGCCATTCACCGCCCTGGAAGGCGTATTCGGTATCGCAATAACCGCAACGCAGGGGACAGCCGGTGAGGCGGATGAACACGCTGGGCAGGCCGACCCGGCTGGCCTCGCCCTGCAGGGAAAAGAACACTTCACTAACGCGCAGCCGGGTGTCGAACAACGCGGTCAATTGAGCGTGGCGAGCAACTTCTTGCCAGTGGCCGCCGCTTTGCTGGTGGGATATTTGCCGATCAACTGCTCCAGCGTGGCGCGTGCCTGGGCCAGTTCGTTCGATTGAATCCGTGCCCGTGCCAGGGACAACATGGCGTCGGGGGCCTTGGAACTGCCCGGGTAGTCGTCGATCAGCTTCTGGTAGGCAGTCGCGGCACCGGGAAAGTCACCCAGGTTGACCTGGGAAAAGCCCATCCAGTAGACCGCGTTGGGCGCCAGGCTACCGCTTGGGTATTGCCCCAGGAAAGTCTGCATGGCGCGCACCGCTTCCTTGTATTTACCGCCTTTGACCAGGGCATGGGCCGCCCCGTAGGCACGCGATTCCGCGTCGGGGTCGGCGGTGGGCGGCGCGACCGTCGGCAGGTTGGCCAGGGTCTGTGCCGGTTGCAGATGGATGACATCGGCTTGCGGCGCGCTGGGCCGGTTCGCCAGTTCCTTGACCTGGTTGAGGCGCGTATCCAGGTCGACGAACAGATCCTTGACCCGCTTCTCGGCCACCTCCATCTGATACGCCTGCTCTTCCTGGAAGCCGCGCAGGCGCGCGACCTCGGCCTTGAGCGCCTCGACCTGGTTGAGCAAGCCGATCATCCCTTGATTCTGCATCTGGGCTTCCAGGCGGGTGATCCGCTCCTGCTGCACCTGAACGGTTTTCTGCAATTCGGCAGTCTGCGCCGGGGTCACTTCAGCCGGGCCGGCATGAGCGCAGGGAACCGCGAGAAAAGCGGCCGCCAAGGCTATCCGCACCATCTTGTCCATCCGGAAACTCCTTTGTCAAAACAGCCGGCTGGAAGCCGGCGCTACAAGTCCGCGCCTCACTCGCCCTGGTAAAGGATCTCGGTACGGCGGTTTTGTTGCCAGGCCGTTTCGTCATGCCCCTCGGCGACCGGCTTTTCCTCGCCGAAGGAGACGGCTTCCATCTGTGCGTCCGGCACCCCCAGCAGGTTCATGGCATTGAACACGCTCTCCGCGCGGCGCTGGCCCAGGGCCAGGTTGTATTCACGGCTGCCACGCTCGTCGGCATGGCCTTGCAGGATCGCCTTGGCCTCCTTGTTGGCCTTCATGAACTGGGCATGCGCTTCGAGAATCGGGCGGTATTCATCGCGAATGGCGGCGCTGTCGTAATCGAACAGCAAACGCCGCTTCGACAGTGGGTGCTCGGGATTCTTCAGATCCCCCCAGGTCGGCACGGCATCGGGTTTGGGCAAGGTGGCGCCCTCTTGCGCGGTGGCCTTGCCCTCCGTGGCGGCGCCCGCGTTCTTTGCCTCGCCGCTGGCCGCGGACTTGCCGTCGACCAGCGGCTTGGCCTCGCTGCCCGGTACCACCACGCCGTGTGTTTGCACGGATTCCCCGGTTTTGGCCGAGACCGGCGCGGTCGCGGCGCCCGAGGTCGTCACGCCTTCAGCGGATTTGCCCGCTGCTTCAGACACCGGCACCACACCCGCTGCCGCGCTGGTTTCGACGGCCTCGACTATTTTCGCGCCATCCGCCGACGCGGCCTCGGTGGCCTTGATGCCGCGATCCTCGATGGCCGCTTCCTTGGAAGGGGTACCTGAACAGCCGGCCAACAAAGCGGCCAGCAGAATTGAATAGGCGAGTTGTTTCATGTGAACTCCTTGCTTGAGGTTGAATGGTCTCGATGAGCGCAGTTATCGATTGGGGAATGATGTCACGGACCCCAGGCTGGCTCGCGTAAATCGCCACTTTGAGAAAGGCGCTGTTTCACCTTGCCGTCCACACTCACCGTGGCGAGCACGCCCCGATCGTTGACCAGGGTGGCATAAAGCAGCATCCGGCCATTGGCCGCGAAGCTTGGGGATTCGTCGTGCACGGTCTCGGTGAGCACCTGCATCTGGTGGCTGTTCAGGTCCATCACCGCGATATGGAAACGGCCATCGCGCCGATGCACGAAAGCCAGGGTACGGCCATCCGGCGACAGCGCGGGAGAGACGTTGTAGCTCCCCTCGAAGGTCACCCGGGTCGCCGCCCCGGTGGCCAGCGAAGCGCGATAAATCTGCGGCGAGCCGCCACGATCCGAGGTGAAGTACAACCATTGCCCATCCGGGCTGAATACCGGTTCGGTATCCAGGGCACCGCCGCGCGTGAAGCGGATGGCGTCGCCGGTGAGCAGGTCGAGCAGATAGATCTGCGAGGTTTCATCCTTGGACAACGCCACGGCCAGGCGGCGACCGTCCCGCGACCAGGCTGGCGCCGAATTGGAGCCACGAAATTTCGCCACCGCGCGGCGCCTGCCATCGGCCAGATTCTGCACGTAGACCACCGGTTTCTTGTCCTCGAACGAGACATAGGCCAGGCGCTGGCCATCCGGCGACCAGGCCGGAGAAATCAGGGGTTCCGGGGAAACGGTTACGGTCACCGCATTCTGGCTATCGGCGTCCGCCACCTGGAGTTCGTAGCGGCCATTGCGTTTCAGGATGTAGGCGATGCGCCCGCCATAAGCGCCCGGCTCGCCCAACAGAGCCAGGTGAACGGCATCGGCGATCTTGTGCGCCACCGTACGCAGGCCCTCCGGCGTGGTGGTATAGACCAGGGCGGTAAGTTGTGTCTGGCGAACAGCGTCGAGTAGCCAGAAGCGCACCTCGATGCGGTCATGGCCGCGCGGCCTGATCTGGCCAATCACCACGGCATCCGCGCCCCGGCTTTTCCAGACCGGGAGTTGCAACTCCCGCGGTTCGGCCGGCGGCACGGCCACATCGGTGGTATCCAACACCCTGAAATAGCCACTGCGGCCGAGATCGCCAGCCACCACCTCGACTGGATTGTGCAAGCCACTCGGCATGCCCGGCGCTTGGGTAATCGAGAACGGCAGGATCGCGACCGGAATCCGGTTGGCGGCGCCACCGACGATTTCGATGGTCATCACCGCCTTCGCCGGGAGGGCCAGGAGGCAACACAGGAAAGGAAGGAGTAAACGAAAAAGCATGAGGAATATCGGCGATAACGCCGCCTATGTTATCAGCAAAAAACTAGCGACTCGCGGCCGCCTCCTCGAACGCCCGGAACTTGAGCATCAGTCCCCCCTCGCGAAAAGCCCTGGCAACCTCGGGGTCATGGGGCAGGGGCAGGGGCGAGGCCTTGAGGATGGCGCGCTCCATTTCATCGTCATAAGCCGGCTGGCCACTGCCGCGGACCCGGTCGACACGCACCACCTCACCATTGGGCAGCAGCGACACCAGGAAAACCACCTCCGGATTGCCGACGAGGTTATGCGGCAGCCGCACGTAGTCATGAATCTTGCCGCGAATCCGATCCTGGAATTCGCCGACCAGGCGTGCTTGCCGGCTGGCCCCACCCTGCCGCTGATGTACGCCGCGCAACTGGGTTTCTTCGGCATCCAGTTCTTCTCGCGTCTGGCGCGCGAGTTCCTGTTCCAGGCGTTTGCGTTCTATTTCCTGGCGCGCCTCCTGCCTGAGCTTTGCCGCCTGCGCGGCCTTTTCACCCTTTTCCTTCTCGATGCGTGCGTTTTCATCGGCCTTGCGCCGCAACGCGGCCTGCTCGCGCGCCGCCTCCTCGTGCCGTTTCTTCTCGGCGCGTTCCAGGGCGATATCCGGTTTGGCCACCTCGGGCTTGGCCACCTCGGGCGGCGGCGCGGCGGGCACGGGCTCGGGGGCCGGTTCCGGCAAAGGCGGCGGTAACGGTGCCGGCGGTTCCGGCAAGGCACTCCACAACTCCGCTTCCACCGGCAGATGCGGCAGGCTGCGCCAGGACACGCCGAACAAAAGAAAAGCGATGAACAAGCCATGCACCAACAGCGACATGCCGCCGGCGGAAACATGCTGGAAGGGAGCGGCCCGGGTCATCCCGAATTCAGGGTTGCGCCGGTTTCACCAAGAGGCCGACGCGGGCCACACCCAGGCTTTGCAGGGTATCCATCACCTGCATGACCTTCTCATAGCGCACATTCTTGTCGGCGGAAATGACCACCGCCTGGCCGGGATGCGCCTGTTGCCTGGCACGCACGGCTTCCGCCAGCGCCGTCGCGGCGACCGGCACCGCCTCTTCATTGCCGCCGCGATCGCGCAGCAGCAATGAGCCATCCTCGCGCAGCAGCACTTCCAGCGGCGCGCTCGGGGCGGCCGCGCTCTTGCCCATGCTGGGCAGCGCCACCTGGGTCGGATTGATGAACGGCGCGGTGACCATGAAGATCACCAGCAGCACCAGCATGACGTCGATATACGGCACGACGTTGATCTGGTTGACCGCCTTGCGGGTGCGGCGGGGGATCATGCGCGCCCTACCTCCTGTTGCAGGATGTTGGAGAACTCTTCCATGAAGATGTCGTAGCGGTTTGCCAGGCGGTCGATGTCATGGGTGAAGCGGTTGTAGGCGATCACTGCGGGAATCGCGGCGAACAGGCCGATGGCGGTGGCGATCAGCGCTTCGGCGATCCCCGGCGCCACCTGCGCCAGGGTGGTCTGCGCCACGTTGGATAGGCCCATGAAGGCATTCATGATGCCCCACACGGTGCCAAGCAGGCCGACATAGGGCGAAACCGAACCCACCGTGGCCAGGAAAGGCAGATAGGACTCCACCTGATCCATTTCCCGCTGGTAGGCGGCACGCATCGCGCGGCGTGCGCTTTCCACCACCGCCTGCGGAGAAACCGCCAGATCACGCTTGGCGCGAAACTCGCGCATTCCGGCGCGGAACACCCCTTCCAGGCTACTGCGGCGCGCCTCCTCATCGACCCGTTCGAGAATTTTCTTGTGGCCGCCACCCCAGAACTCCTTCTCGAACGACTCGGCCTGCTGTTTCTCCCGGCGCAAGGTGAACAGCTTCTCGAAAATCAGCCACCAGGACACCACCGAAGCGAACAACAACAGCAGCATCACCGCTTTCACCACCCAACTAGCCTGGGCAACGAGGGTGATCAAGGACATATCGTGGGTAAGCGCGAGTTCCATCAGGGATACAGTTTTTCGGTCACGAAGCCGGGGATTCTAGCCGGGCGAAAGCCAGCCGGCTCGACACAGGCCACCCGCACCCGCGCCGTGAGCAGGCGCTCACCGCCGCGCAGGACTTCCTGATCCATGACTAGACTGGCGCGCCCGAGTTCGCTCAAGCGGCTCTTCACCAGCAGGCGATCGTTGAAGCGCGCGGGGCGCAGGTAATCCGCCTCCACCCGGCGCACCACGAAAAGCACCCCGGCGCCTGTCGCCAACTGATCCTGTTCCAGGCCCAGCGCGGAGAGCCATTCGGTGCGCGCGCGTTCCAGGAATTTCAGATAGTTGGCGTAATACACCACACCGCCCGCATCGGTATCTTCCCAATACACGCGCACCGGCCAGTCAAAGAAGGATGAATCGTTCATCACACTCGAAAAAACCTCGTCAGGAATCAATCTAACGGTGGCCGCCGCAGGTGGCGACCAACCAGGTTGGCAGCGACCGGGCAGCAGCGTTATTAACGTGAAACAAGCTCACATCCCTGCTGTAGCGCCGGTTTCCAGCCGGCTTCGTGGGCCTAATCAGAAAGCAGAAAGACGCCGGCTGGAAGCCAGCGCTACAAGTGCGCCCAGTTTCATCATCCGGGGTTACCGAAGGATATAAGCAGGGACTTGGCCGCCGTCTTTTGGCGGCTTAGTCCTTCGCTTAAGGGCTTTATCAGCCTCATCAGGCCTCGCGCCCTGCACGTTACTGCGTAGACAGCAAATCCTCACCCCCCGGTTGCATCAGGCCGAAATGCCGCCAGGCCAGGGGCTGCGCCACGCGGCCGCGCGGGGTGCGGGCGAGGAAGCCTTGCTGGATAAGGTAAGGCTCCAACACGTCCTCGATGGTGTCCGCCGCCTCGCCGATGGCCGCCGCCAAATTTTCCAGGCCGACCGGGCCGCCGGAAAATTTTTCCAGCATGGCTGACAACAATTTGCGGTCCATCACATCAAGGCCGATGCTGTCCACTTCCAGCATCTTCAGGGCGGCATCCGCCACCGCCACATCCACCTGGCCATTCGCCTTCACCTCGGCGTAGTCGCGTACCCGGCGCAACAGGCGGTTGGCGATGCGCGGGGTGCCACGCGAACGGCGGGCGATCTCGAAGGCGCCCTCCTCCGAGGTTTCCACGCCGAGCAGTCGCGCCGAGCGGCTGACGATGAAACAGAGTTCTTCCGGCGTGTAGAACTCCAGGCGGGCGACGATACCGAAGCGATCGCGTAGCGGGTTGGTCAGCATACCGGCGCGGGTGGTCGCGCCCACCAGGGTGAATGGCGGCAGGTCCAGTTTCACGGAACGCGCGGCCGGCCCCTCGCCGATCATGATGTCGAGCTGAAAGTCCTCCAGCGCCGGGTAGAGAATTTCCTCCACCACCGGGGAAAGACGGTGAATTTCGTCGATGAACAGAACGTCGTGCGGCTCCAGATTGGTGAGCAGCGCGGCCAGATCGCCAGCCCGCTCCAGCACCGGCCCCGAGGTCATGCGCAAGTTGACCCCCATTTCCCGCGCCACGATGTGCGCCAGCGTAGTCTTGCCGAGTCCGGGCGGGCCGAACAGGAGCACATGGTCAAGCGCTTCCTGGCGGTTTTTCGCCGCCGTGATGAAGATTTCCAGTTGCTCGCGCGCCCGCGCCTGGCCGACATATTCGGACAACCGCTGCGGGCGGAGTGACCGCTCGAAGACTTCCTCTTCCCGGGAAGCGGGGGCGGGGGCGGTCAGGCGGTCAGGTTCGAGCATGTTCAGGCTACCGAAAAGGGATTGCAGATGCGCAGGATTATAGGGAGTGCCCACGGGCCGGGCTGTGGCCTACATTAAAAGCGTTGGGAGAGAAGCCATGACGCCATCACCGGAAATGCAAGCATTGCTGGACGAAATCCGCGCCGAGGTGCGCGCGACTCGGCAATATACGGGCCGCGCGGCGCTCTCCGCGCGAGTGCTGGATGCCTTCGCCGAAGTGCCGCGCCATGCTTTCCTGCCCGACGCGCTGCGGCTCGCCGCCTACGCCAACCGCCCACTGCCCATCGGCCACCAGCAGACCATCTCGCAGCCCTACATCGTCGCTTTGATGACTGATCTGCTCGACCCCGAGGCGGATGGCCGAGTTCTGGAAATCGGCACCGGTTCCGGCTACCAGGCCGCAGTGCTGTCGAAGTTAGTCAAGCAGGTCTATACGCTGGAGGTTGTCGCGGCGCTGGCCGAACAAGCGAGCGAACGCCTACGCCGCCTGGGCTATGGCAATGTCGAAGTGCGCCAGGGCGACGGCCATGCCGGCTGGCCGGAACACGCGCCCTATGACGGCATCATCGTCACCGCCGCCGCGCCCGAGGTTCCGCCGGTGCTGATCGAACAACTCAAACCCGGCGGCCGTCTGCTCATCCCGGTCGGCAACCGCTACAGCGGCCAGGAACTGCTGCTGATCGAGAAAGACCGGCACGGCCGGCTGCGCCAGGAGAGCGTCCTGCCGGTTATATTCGTGCCGCTGACCGGAGCCGCGGAAACATGACGGCCGCCCATGTTGCAAACATGGGGAGGCGGCAAGATCGGCCGGGAAGGCCGAATTTATCAACTTTGGAGCATTGACCATGCGTATCCCACTCGAAGTCACCTTCCGCCACATGGAACCCTCGGCCGCCGCCGAAGCCCGCATCGCGGAAAAAGTTGCCAAGCTGGAACAATTTTTTAGCCAGCTCACCCGTTGCCATGTCATCGTCGAAGCCCCGCATGAGCACAACCGCCAGGGCAAACTGTTCCAGGTCAGCATCGACCTGACCGTGCCCGGCGGTGAATTGTTGGTCACGCGCGGACATAACCATCAGAGCCACGCCCACGAAGACCTCTACGTCGCCATCCGCGATGCCTTCGATGCCGCCAAACGGCGCCTGGAAGACTACGCGCGCCAGCAACGCGGCGACGTCAAACAGCACGCCCAACCCCAGGTGGGCGCGCGGGTGGATGAGCTGGAGCCGGAATGAGCGGCCTACCCCGCGTCCTGATCTTCGCCGGCAGCACGCGGCGCGAGTCATTCAACCGGCGGCTTGCCCAGGTGGCGGCGCGACAGGTCGCCGCCACCGGCGCCCAAGCCACCCTGCTGGAACTCGCGGACACCCCGCTGCCGCTCTATGACGGCGACCTCGAAGCGTCCTCCGGCCTGCCGGATAACGCGCTCAAGCTCAAGAAAATTTTCATCGCCCACGACGCCTTCATCCTCGTCTCGCCGGAATACAACAGTTCCATCCCGCCGCTGCTGAAAAACACCATCGACTGGGTCTCCCGCCCGCTGCCGGAGCAAAGCGGCTACGTCCCCTTCAGCGGCAAACCCGCCGCCCTGCTCAGCGCCTCTCCTGGCAACCTGGGTGGGCTGCGCGGCCTGCGCCACTTGCGCGAAGTGCTCACGGAGTTGCAGATGATCGTGCTGCCCAAACAGGTCTCCCTATCCGCCGCCAACCACGCCTTCGACAGCGAAGGCCAACTCACCGACGCAGCCACCCACCGCCGCCTGGCCGATCTGGTGGAAGAATTGCTGGGGATGGCGGGGCGGTTGGCAAAGTAATCGGCCGGCGTTTGCAAGGCGATGGGTATAAGCACCGAATCCTCGGCTTTTCCACTGGGCCAAGCTGGAGGCGTGAGGGGAAACCATGAGCCATACCGCGACCTTTCCGAATACCGCTCCACGCCATGCGGCGTGCGCCGCCCGTGTGCCGCCGCAAGCCCTTGCGGACGAGGCGCTGGGCTGGTGGTGCGAGTTCGATTTCGTTCGCCTGGCGACGCATCTGGCGGTGTTGCGGGAAGCGGGGGTGGCCCTGCCGTTGCGCCTGGGGTTCCTCGATGAAGTCCTCGGCGGCCATCTGGATCAGGCTGGCTATACCGCCTGGTTCGAGCGCTTCCAGTGCGGGCGGGATGGGGATGCCGCCGCCGTCACGGTGGCCGCCGCCTTGGCGGACATCTGGCAAAGCGGTGGCGATCTCCGCCGCTTGTCGCCCTGGCTGACCCGCTGCCAACAATTGCTGACGGCCACGCCTGCACCCGCCGCCATGCCGCGCGCGGCCATGCTCGGCTATGCGGCGGCCACGGAAATGGTGAGCGGCGCCGGCATCGCCCAGGCTCGCGCAAGCTTCGCGGCTTGCCGGGAAGCGGCGGACGCGGCGCGCTCGTTGCCGCTACGCCTGTTCCAGGCCTCGTTCGAGACCTACGCCTTGTTGTGGTCGGGCGAATTCGCCGCCGCCGAGGTGCTGCTGGATGATGCTTCCGATCTCGCCTGCCGGCCCGGCACACCCTATCTGGCCGGCCTGTTCCTGCGTTCCAGCCTGTGCCTGTTCCTGACTTTGCGCGGCGATCCCGTCGCCGCCCGGCATCTGTTGCTGGATGACGTGCGCCAGCCCGGTTTCGACAGCCTGCCGCCGATTCCCTGGCTGACCGCGCTTTCCAATCTGGTGTATGCCACCGCCCTGGAGGGCGACGAAATCGCGGCAGAAGCACTCGGCGCGCGCATGCGCAAACGCCTGGTGGCGGCGGGCAACGCCTTCTATCACGCCTATTTGCACCTGAGCCTGGGGCTGGCCGATTTGCTGCTCGGGCGGCCGGCCACTGCCCTGGCGCATGCACGCGAATCGCGCACCCTGGGGCAGCCGACCTTCAGCCCGGTGGCCCGATACATGCCGGTCTTGCTGGAGGTGCAGGCGCGGGTGGACATGGGCGACAACGACGGCGCCCTGGCCCTGGCCGATGCCTGGCTGCCGAAGTGGCAGGCAGTGGGCCACATGAGCATCGCCAGCAACGCAGCAGTGGAAATGGCCGTGGCGCATGTTCGCCAGGGCCAGCCCGACCGCGCCCGCGCCGCGCTGGAACAGGCCCGCCGCCTGCTGCCGCGCGGCGAGAGCCTGGTGTTGTTCCACCGCCCCGCCGACTACCTGGCGCAATTGCTCGCCTTGCTGCTGCCTGCGGGCAAGGCGGCCGATCTGCCCTGTGAGCGGTATCCGGTCGCCATCCACACCCTCGGCGAGTTGCGGGTGCGGGTGGGCGCGCACCTGCTTTACGACCGCGACTGGCGCGGTGAGCGCACGAAGAGCCTGCTCAAGGCGCTGGTGGTGTTGGGTGGGCGCAAGGTCGCGGCGGAAACGCTGGCGAACCTGCTATGGCCGGATGCCGACGGCGACCAGGCGCGCAACAACCTGAAAGTAGCGGTCTGGCGCCTGCGCCACCTGGGCACGGAACAGGGAGAAACCGCGCTGCCCTGGCTGCTCTTGCACAACGGCCAACTGTCCCTGGCCAACGGCGTGGCCGGTGTCGACGCCCTCATCTTCCAGGAAAGCGCGAAAGCCGCCCTGCGTGGACATCCGCCCGATATGCAAGCGTTGCTGCGCGCCCTCGATCTCTACGAAGACGATTTCCTGGCCGGCGACGAGCGCGAGCTCTGGATCAGCGACTACCGCCAACGCCTGCGCGAAACCTTCCTCAGCCTCGCCCGCACCCTGGCGGACCAGGCTGCTATTCGCGAAGAACTGGAACAGGCCGTGGCCTACCTGGAACGCGGCCACGCCCTCGACCCGCTGGATGAGCGCACGGCGGAACGCTTGATGGCGTGCTATCTGAAACTGGGCTATCCGGGCCGTGTGCTGACCTTGTTTCGCGAAACCGAAACGGCGCTGGCCGGAAAACTTGCCATCCGGCCCGGCGCGGGCCTCTTGCGGCTGGCCACACAGGCGCGGCTGCCGCAATTCTCGTCATTGCCCGACGATGGCTCCCTGCATCGGCGCGATCAGGCCGACTAGTTCGTTTTTCTCTTTTTCTGGCACCTTGAAGGCGTCGAGAACGCTCACCAGGTTTTGCGCCACGGCGCCGAATTCAGCTTCGGTGATGTTCAAGCCTTTGTGTGCGGTCTTCATGTCGCGGCCTGTGTAAGTACACGGCCCGCCGCTGGCGGCGCAGAGCTGCTCTTTCAGCTTGGGCGCGCAAGCGCCAGTGATGCGTCCGGCCAGGCGCGGGTCGGCCTTGGAAACCTTGATGGTTTCATCCACCGCCGCGTTGATGGCGTCCACCCCGCCCAAGCGCCAATAAAGGCTGGCGTGTTCCAGACTGAGTGGCTTCCGCGCGGCATAGAACATGGTGAGGTCATCCATGTCTTGCTGGGTCAAACCCAACGAGAGCATGTTCATCACCGGGTGGAAGCGTCGTCCGGTTTTGAAGTCCATCAGACTCTGGCTGAGCCGCTGCGTGGCTTGACCGGCCAAGCGGACGCTAGGATAGGTGACGTTGCCATCGACGCCGTGGCAGCCGGAACAGAACATGGATTTGGCCGATCCCTCCTGGGCGTTGCCGGCGGCGGCCACCGCCGCACTCGCCAACAGGATGCCGAGGCCGACCAGGGTGGAAATCAGACGCGTGCGTTTCATTGTGATCTCCTTGCATAAGGTTTACGGCACCCAGGACGGGATGTCGCTGTTATTCCATTCCATGTATAGGGGCATGCCGGTTTCAAACCGGTTACGTTACGCCACAGGGTCAGGTCTAACGGGCATGGATTGAGGCCACCCCGGCTGATGAAACCGGCGCACTTGTAGCGCCGGCTTCCAGCCGGCGTCTTTCTGATTAGGCCTACAAAGCCGGCTGGAAGCCGGCGCTACAGTGGGGGTGTGGGCTTGTTTCACGTTAACGCAGACTTCTGCAAGTAAGCACTAGCACTAGCCCGGATATTGCATGAATTCGCGTGATGCCCTAAAGGATACCGGGCTGCGCCCATAATCGCGCAGGCCATTGTTTGCAATGGGAATTTTGCGAAGGAGCGGCGTAGTTATTCATACGCCCGACTGAGCAAGACTTTCCAGTGCGGACAAGGGACCAGCGAGGGCGCGCGAGTATTCATGCAATATCCGGGCTAGTTAAGATGCCGCTCCTGCTGCGCGGCGGACGTTGGAGCAGCAAACCGCGACAGACGATCTCGCCCTGGTTTACGGGGCAGCCTCCGAAGGCTTGCTTCCGTAAATCTGCATCAGCAGATTGCGCAGAGCATCGTGGCGGTCGTGCAGGTCGCGCGCCAACTGGCTGGCGATGACGTACTGGAAGCGGCAGCCGATTTCAGAATCCGGCTGGTAGAGCAGCATGAAGGCGGAGAACGGCATGCTGGCCACTTTTACCGGCCCGCTCGCCTGACAACTGGTCACCGCCGGTTTGCCCTGGGCCAAAGAAGGTAGGCCGAAAACCTCGCCGGGTTGCAGGGTCTTTAGGGTGTAGTAGCGGCCCGTGTTGCCGTAGTGGCAGACCTTCACCTGGCCGTCCAAGAGCAGGAACAGTTCTTTGTTGAGGCGCTCCTGGTAGATGAACACGTGCTGATCGGGGTAGTCGTCGACGCGCATGGCGGCGGCGACATGGTCCACGTCGGCTTCCGACATGAACTGAAAACCCGGCAGGCCGCGCAAGTAGTTACGCAATAGCATCAGTGCACTCCCAGCAAGGTCTTGAGGAAATCGACCACCCCGTGTGGGCTTTCCGCCAGTTCCGTCCAGGGCACGGAAAGATCGCCTAGCAGCAGCATCTCGCCGTGCGGGTCGATGACCGGATTGTTGGCGGTAACCGCCAGGCGCCGCATCAGCATCTGGATGAAGCCGTGGGTCAGGCGGCACACCGCGACCGAGTCCTCATTCAACAAGGCATCGAAGTCCTGGTAGGAAATCCGCGCGACCGCGCTTTCAGCGCAGGCCGTGGCCGTGCTCGATGCGAGCCGCACGCCGCTGAAATAGCCCAGCTCACCCACCCAGTTGCCCGGGCCGATCTCGCCCAACTGGATGGCATGCCCGCCAAACTCCACCGACAGGCGCAGACTGCCCGAGAGCACCAGATACAAGGCGTCGATCGGCCCCTGATCGTGTACCAGCACCTCGCCCTCTTGCAGGGTGCGCAAGCCAAAATGCTCCAGCAGCGGTTTGACATGTTCCACCCCAAGCTGGCCTTCCAGTTCGGGTAGATGATTGAACAAGGTTTGCTCGTCCATGAGTGGCTCCGTCACGGTGTCGTCCCTTCTCAAGCCAACGTTACGGCTTCCCCGGCCTGCGCCGAGATCAGCCGCGCCAGCGCGGTGAAAAATTCCTCGCCACTGCGGGTGTCGCGCCAGGCGGCGGCGTCCCAGTGGTAATGGAAGCCGCCGCTTTTCGCCGCCACCCAGATTTCCCGCGCCGCCGCCTGTTTGTTCACCACGATCACGGAAGCGTCGGCGAACTCGATTTCCAGGATGCTGCCGCCCGCCCGTTCGTAGTCGATCTCGGCCGCGTCCAGCGCGGCTTCCAGGCGATTCAGAGTGGCATCCGCCAGGTGGCTGTACTCGCTCTCGGTCATGTTCTGCTCCATGCTAGACTTTTCGCCATTTTAAGGGCTTCCCATGCGCATTCTGACCATTCTCCTCGCGCTGTTTTTCCTCGCCGGCTGTGGCAAAAAAGGCGCTTTGTATCTGCCTGACGACGCCTCAGCGCAATCACTACCTTCGCAATCCACGAAATGAATTTTCTGACTCGTATCGGTGGCGTGCTCCAGGTCGAGGGTGTGCCGCTGGAAGCCATTGCCGGCGAATTCGACACACCATGTTATGTCTATTCCCGCGCCGCGCTGGAAGCGGCCTATCGCGCCTATGACCAGGCCCTGGCCGCGCATCCGCATCGGATCTGCTATGCGGTGAAGGCCAATGCCAGCCTCGCCATCCTCAACTTGTTCGCGCGCCTGGGCGCCGGTTTTGACATCGTTTCCGGCGGCGAACTGGCGCGCGTGCTGGCGGCCGGCGGCGCCGCCGACGCAGTGGTGTTTTCCGGGGTCGGCAAGCGCGCCGATGAAATGCGCGCCGCCCTGGTGGCCGGTATCCACTGCTTCAACGTCGAATCGGAAAGCGAACTGGCGCGCCTCAACCGGGTGGCTGGCGAGCTCGGTGTGAAGGCGCCGATCAGCCTGCGCGTCAACCCGGATGTGGACGCCAAAACCCATCCCTACATTGCCACCGGCCTCAAGGGCAACAAGTTCGGCATCGCCCACGACCAGGCCTTGCGCGTTTACCACGAGGCAGCGGCGCTGGCGCATTTGCGGGTGGTCGGCATCGACTGCCACATCGGCTCGCAACTGACCGAAATCGCCCCCTTCGCCGAGGCGCTGGAGCGGGTGCTGGAGCTGGTGGATGCGCTGGCGGCGACCGGCATCCAGCTTGAACACATCGACCTCGGCGGGGGCGTCGGCATCCGCTACCGCGACGAGACACCGCCCGCGCTGGACGACTACGCGCGGGTGCTGTTGAAACGCCTCAATGGGCGCGGCGAGACCCTCATCGTCGAGCCCGGCCGCTCCCTGGTCGGCAATGCCGGCTGGCTGCTCACGCGGGTGGAATACCTCAAGCATGGTGAAACGAAAGACTTCGCCATCGTCGATGCCGCCATGAATGACCTCATGCGTCCCGCGCTCTACGGCGCCTGGCACGACATCCTGCCGGTGCGCGAACGAGGCGGTACGCCGCGCAGCTATGCCATCGTCGGCCCGGTGTGCGAAAGCGGCGATTTTCTCGGTCACGACCGCGCCCTGGCCCTGGCGGAAGGCGATCTCCTGGCCATCTGCTCGGCCGGCGCCTACGGCATGAGCATGAGCTCCAACTACAACACCCGCCCGCGCGCCGCCGAGGTCATGGTGGACGCTGGCGACAGCCATCTGGTGCGTGAACGCGAGCCGCTGCCGGCGCTGTTCCAGCACGAACGGGTGTTGTCAGGGGAAAAATCCAGATAAATCCGCGAAATACCCCTGAAATAGCGCGCCCAGCCCTTGCCGGGCGCGCTTTTTTTTGTTCACAATCCGCGCACGCCTCAAAGTCGTGGAATTGCTTGGGGCATAAGGCTTTTCAGACGTTTCCAGTCATCCCAACAGAGGAGTCAGACATGCCCACCAAGAAACCCGCCAAAGCTGCTACCAAACCGGCCGCCAAAGCTGCTGTAAAACCCGCTGCCGCCAAGGCGGCCAGCAATGCCACGAAGCCCGTCAGCAAGAAGGTGGCGGCAGCGAAAAAACCGGTAGCTGCCGCCGCGCCCGCGAAAGCCCCGGCCAAGAAAGCCGCCGCGTCCAAGAAGGTCGCGGTGAAAGCGGCCGCGCCCGCCAAGGCCACAGCCAGCAAAGCGGTTACCAAGGCGGCAACGAAACCCGTTGCCGCCTTGGCCGCCAGCGCGAAGAAGCCAGTCAAGAAAGCTGCGGCCACGCCGAAAGCAGCCAAACCGGCCGCAGCCAAACCGGCCGCCGCAAAGCCAGCCCCGGCCAAGAAAGCCGCTAGCGTGAAAGCCCCCGCCGCCAGCAAGAAAGCGGCCGCGCCCAAGGCGGCGGCCAAGACGACGGCTAAAGCAGCCGCGCCGAAAGTGGCTGTAGCCGCCAAGAAAGCCCGCTAGCCGGTCACTGCGGTGTGAAAAAAGGCGGGCCTGTCCCGCCTTTTTTCTTGCCCTTTGCACGCCCACAACGCGAATGGAATCCTGACGAAACTCTGACAAGGCTGTCGAGCCACTGCCGCGCCAGCGGCCATGACTTAGGAGAATACCTGATGCTCCCCGTATAATTCCCCTGTATCCACGCGGGTTGCCGGCAAATTTTGGGGAAGTTTCCTTATTGGCATGTTTTCTGCTCACCCGTAGTCGGTTATTGATGACAAGGGAGCAACACATGAATCACCCAGAAACCCCCCCCAGCAACGAGGCCGTATTCGTTACCTTGACTTCCGGCCCTGATGGCACGGATAACATCGCTCTCGAACTCCCCGGCGGCGAGCGGGTGATGATGACGCCGGCCCAGGCGCGCAGGCTGGCGACCAGCCTGATCACCGCGGTGAATCGCGCGGAAGTGAAGGCCAGCCTGCGGGTAAGCACGAATATGTGGCGGCGTATGGACGAAACCGAAGCGCGTTTATCCTCAGTGGCTAGCTGAGTTAGGAGAAGTACAGCACCGCGGTGGTGCCGCTCCCCGGTTTGCTGTCGATGGCGATGCGCCAGCCGCGCAGGTCGCAGATCCGCTTGACCAGCGCCAAGCCAATGCCGGCGCCATTGGAACCGCTGCCCTTGTAGTGGCGGCAAAAGATTTGTTCGAGTTCATCTTCGGCGATGCCCTTGCCGGTATCGCTGACCACCAGGCGCTGGTCTTCCAGGCAGATACAGATATGGCCTGATTCGGCATGCCGGACGGCATTGTCGATCAGGTTATCGACCACCACGGTGGCGAGGATTTTTTCCGTCGGCACCAGGATGTCATGGCCCAGTTCCAGCTTGATTTCGAGCGGTTTGCCCACGCTCAGGGTGCGCTGCTTCTCGACCGATTCGCTCACCACCGCGGCAATGGAACAGTTTTCCAGGCCACCACCGGCATTGTTTGTTCCCCGTGCCAGATGCAGTAGCGCGCTGGTCAGATCGGTCATGTCATGGCTGGCTCGTTCGATGCGGGCGATGCGCTGACGCTGGCCGTTGTTGAGGTCGATGTCGTCCTCCAATACTTCCACTGCGCCCCGGATGATCGCCAGAGGAGTGCGCAGCTCATGGCTGACGTCGGCGGTAAAGGCGCGCTCGCGTTCGACGCATTCGCGAATGCGAGTGTGGTAACGGTCGATGGTATGGGCCAGTTCCTCGACCTCGTCACGGCTCGGATCCGGTTGTGGCGGCGGCAATGAGTTGGCCGGTTCCAGTGCCGCTACCCGCGCTGCCAGATCGGCCACCGGCGCCACCACCCGACGGGCCAGCCAGAGCCCGCCGATGGCGGAAAAGGCGACCATGATCGCCATGCCGGCGATCAGGTAGTAAAGAAAATGCCGCTCCCGTTCCAGTTGCAAAGTCTCGTTGAACAGGAATATCAAGCGGCGCCCGCCGTGGTTCATGACCAAGGCCAGGTAGGCCGCGCCGTTCAGTTGCACCGCATGGTTGCCGGGGGCCAGGCGAGCCAGCGCGGCCGGCGCGGCGGTTTCGGCTTTTGTATCGCCGCTGACGTAGCCGCTCAGGGTCAGCGTGGCCGGCAGCATCGCGTTGGGATTGTGGGCCAGTCGGGTGAGGTAGTCCTGCATCTCGGCGTGCAGTGTCTCGTAGATCAGGCGCTGGCCGAGCTCATGCACGGAAATATAGAGGCCGATCGACAGCACCAGGCTGGCCAGGGCGCCGAACCCGGCGAAGTTGAGCGCCACTCGCAGGCGCAGGCTACGCCGAAGCATCGGCGGCGATCTGGTAGCCGATGCCGCGCACGGTGCGCAGCAAGGGTTTATCGGGAGGCTTGTCGATGGCGCTGCGCAGTATGTGGAGATGGGCTTTGAGGGCATCGCTGTCGGGCGGGGAGTCACCCCAGACCGCCGCCTCCATCGCTTGCCGGGCCACCAACCGGGGGGAGGCGCGCATCAAGAGTTCCAGCAGCTTGAGCGGGATCGGTGGCAGTTCGATGCGCCGCTCGCCGCGCATGACCCGGTAGATTTCCAGGTCATAACTCAGATCGCCGACCCGGAGCGTTCGCGCCAGGCCCTGCGGTTGCATCCGCCGGGAGATGGTCTTCAAGCGCATCTCCACTTCGCGTAGCGCATAGGGCTTGACCACGTAATCGTCGGCGCCCGCCTCCAGGCCAAGTATCTTGTCGTCAATGGAATCGCGCGCGGTCAGCATCAATACCGGCGTCTGCCTGCCCGCCTCGCCGCGCAGCTTGCGGCACAGCGCCAGGCCATCCATGCCAGGCAGCATCAGATCGAGCACGATGGCGTCGTAATCGTGGGTCAGCGCCAGATGCAGGCCGCCGATGCCATCCCCGGCCACATCAATCACGTGGGCGCGGGCGGACAGGAAATCGGTCAGGTTGGCGGCGATGTCCCGGTTATCTTCGATGATCAAAATGCGCATTGCGGGATTTTGACCGGAAAGCCCGACTGGCTGCTAGCGGCCAGTCGAACGTCGCCCGCTTATGCCGCCTTCCGCAACTGCTTCTGGTACAGGAACTCCAGCACCTGGCCGCGCAGGTGGTGGTAGCCGGGGTTTTCGGCGAGTTTCAGGCGGTCGCGCGGGCGCGGCAGGCCGACCTCCAGGATGTCACCGATGGTGGCGGCCGGCCCGTTGGTCATCATGACGATGCGGTCGGAGAGCAGGACAGCTTCGTCGACGTCGTGGGTGACCATCAGGGTGGTGGCGTGGGTTTCCTCGACGATGCGCATGAGTTCGTCTTGCAGGCCGGCGCGGGTGAGCGCGTCCAGCGCCCCGAAGGGTTCGTCCAGCAGCAGCACCTTGGGTTCCATCGCCAGCGCCCTAGCGATGCCGACGCGCTGTTTCATGCCGCCGGAGATTTCGTTGGGGCGCTGGTGCAGGGCGTGTGTCAAACCCACCATGTCCAGCGCCGCCTCGGTACGCTCTTTCAGCCTGGCTTTGGGTTCTTTCGCGCCAAACACCCGTTCCACCGCCAGGTAGACGTTGCCGAAGCAAGTGAGCCAGGGCAGCAGGCTGTGGTTCTGGAACACCACGGCGCGTTCCGGCCCCGGCCCCTTGATTTCCTTGTCCGAAAGCAACAGGACGCCGTCGCTGGGGTCGTTGAGACCGGCGACCAGGTTGAGCAGGGTGGACTTGCCGCAGCCGGAGTGGCCGATCAGGGTGATGAACTCGCCTTGCTTCACGTCCAGGTTGATGTCGCTGAGCGCGGTGAATTTGCCTTTTTTGGTGTCGAACACCATCTTGGCGTGGTCAATGTGTAGATAGCCGTGCATGGGATAACTCCTGGAAAAATGATCGGCTTACGCCGCCACGCCGCTTACCGGCAGCGTGCCGTGGAACCGCTTGAAGGGATGCATCAGATTGGCCATCGCCACCGCGGTGGCCGCCGCTTTCGCGCCGTATTGCGTGAGTCCATATTGCTGATCGGTCTCGGTCATCAGCACGCCGTTGGCGATCGGCACGCCGGTATCCAGTTGCACTCGGGTAATGCCGGCCGCGCATTCATTGCACACGACTTCGAAGCGATAACTTTTTTCCCCGCGCATCACCGCCCCCAAGGCGATCAAGGCATCGTGGGATCCGGTACTTGCCAGTGCCTGCAACATCAGCGGTATCTCCAGCGCCCCGGGTACGCCGGTCAGCGTGAGGTTCTCTTGCTTGACGCCATACTGCCCAAGGGCCGCGATGCAGGCGCCCAGCAGGTTCTCGCAGACGGTGCTGTTGCAGTGGCTCATGACGATGCCGATACGCAGATGCGCCCCGTCGAGGTCCGGCTCCAGCTCGTGCAGGGTGTCGTAGTGGGTCATGGTGTACCTCCTTTCACTCGTAATTGAACCGATTCGCGATCAGCACCAGCACCTGTTCCAGCAACAGCCCGATGATGCCGACGATGAAGATGGCGATGAGGATGTGTTCGACGTTGAGGTTGTTCCATTCGTCCCACACCCAGAAACCGATGCCGGTGCCACCGGTGAGCATTTCCGCGGCGACGATCACCAGCCAGGCCACGCCCATCGACAGGCGGATGCCGGTCATCAGATGCGGTAGCACGGAGGGGAACAGGATGCGGGTGAATATCTTCCACTCGGACAGATTGAGCACCCGTGCCACATTCAGGTAGTCCTGCGGCACCCGCGAGACCCCGGCGGCGGTGTTGAGGATGATCGGCCAGATGCTGGAGATGAAGATCACCCACAGCGAGGCCGGCTCGGTTTCCTTGAACACATAGAGGCCGATCGGCAGCCAGGCCAGCGGCGAGACCGGCCGCAGCAGGCTGACGATGGGCGCGACCATGCCGGAAAGGAACTGGAAGCGGCCGATCATGAAGCCCGCCGGAATACCCACCAGCGCGGCCAGGCCGAAGCCCATGCCGACGCGGTTGAGCGAGGCCAGGATGTTCCAGCCGATGCCCTTGTCATTGGGTCCGTTGTCGTAGAACGGGTCGGCAAAAAGGAGTTTTGCTGACTCCCAGGTCTTGGCCGGGCCGGGCAGGCCGTGTTCACCGCCGCTGGCGGAGACGATTTGCCAGAGCAGGACGAACAGGGCCATCCCGAGAAGGGGTGGCAGGGCGGCGCGGAGGAGCTTGCCCACGGCCGCGCTGAATGCCGGGCCGCTCGGCGGGAAAAAGGCCGGACGCGGCGCGGAGGTGGCCGCGTCCGGCAACGGGGTGGTGTCGGGCGAGTTCATGATGTCTTTGAGGCTACTTTCGTTGAAGGTCACGGCGCTCATGGCGGTCTCCTGTAGCGCCGGCATCCCTGCCGGCACGATTGAGCCGGCTGCAAGCCGGCGCTACATACTCAAGCTTTCACCTTGAACCCATCGGCATACGCCTTCGGGTTCTTGCCATCCCACACCACGCCGTCGATCAGCCTGGACGCGCGCATTTCGGACTTCGGGAGGGGGGTTTTGGTGAGTGCGGCCGCTTCCTTGTAGAGCTTGATCTGGTTCACCTGTCTGGCCACGGCCAGGTAATCCGGATGCGCCTTGAGCAGGCCCCAGCGTTTGTGCTGGGTGAGAAACCACATGCCGTCGGACAGGTAGGGGAAGTTGACCTTGCCCTCGTTGAAGAACTTCATGGCGTTGGCGTCTTTCCACTTCCGGCCGATGCCGTTGTCGTACTGGCCCAACATGCGGCCCTCGATGACGTCGAAGGCGGTGTTCACATAAGCCTTGCCGGAAATGACGCGGGCGGTTTCCGAACGGTTGCTCAGCGTATCGATGTATTTCGAGGCATCCAGGATAGCGGCGATCATCGCGCGCGCGGTATTCGGGTATTTCTGCGCGAACGCCAGCGTCGTGCCCAGCACCTTTTCCGGGTGGTCGGTCCAGATGTCCTGGCTGGTGGCGGCGGTGAAGCCGATCCGGTCGTGGATGGCGCGCGCGTTCCACGGCTCGCCGACACAATAGCCGTCCATCTTGTCGACGCGCATGTTGGCGACCATCTGCGGCGGTGGCACGGTAATCACCTTCACGTCACGGAACGGGTCGATGCCGTAGGTGCCCATCCAGTAATACAACCACATGGCGTGGGTGCCGGTGGGGAAGGTCTGGGCGAAGGTCCATTCCTTCGGCTCGGCTTTCACCAACCTGGCCAGCGTGGCGCCATCGCTGACGCCCTTGGCCTTGAGCTGGTTGGAAAGGGTGATGGCCTGGCCGTTGTGGTTGATCGACATCAGCACGGCCATGTCCTTCTTCTGGCCTCCGACACCCAGTTGCAGGCCATAGATCAGGCCGTAGAGCACATGGGCGGCATCCAGTTCGCCGTTGGAAAGCTTGTCGCGCACGCCGGCCCAGGAGGCTTCCTTGCTGGGGATGATCTTGATGCCATACTTCTTGTCGAAGCCTTTGACCGCCGCCATCACCACGCTAGCGCAATCGGTCAACGGAATGAAGCCGATCCTGATCTCGGTCTTTTCGGGGGCGTCGGAACCGGCGGCCCAGGCGGCGCTCTTCACGCCCGGCGGCACCAGGCTCATGAGCGCGGCGGCGGCGGAAAGGGTGGCGGTCTTTTTCATGAAATCACGTTTGCTTTCGTTGATGAGGGGCGAGGCGTTGGGGCCGAGCAGTTCCATTGCAAAACTCCAAAAAAAGACGGCGTCGATCCCCGCGGGGAAGGACGCCGTTGTCCAGGGTGCATCTGATGAGGAGCGATGGCTGGCGCGCTTTTGCGCCAGCCAGTTGATCCTTAGCAATGGCCGTGCCAACTGGTTTTATTTCTCATAACACCCTGAATTCATAGGGAGTAATGGATTCATGGAGGCGGTCGAAGGGACCTCATGGCGCGCCGCGATGTCCCCCGATGTTGCGGATGTGCGCCGAATCGGGGCGTGATGCACCATTTTCAGGAGGGTGGGTTTAGCGTGAAACAAGCGCGACCAGTAGGAGCGGACCGTGTGATGAAGCCCCTACCCTTCGGTATCCGCGATGCGGGCGGCAGCCCGCAAAGGCAAGGCGTGTGGTCTTGGCCGGCGCGCGGGGGCATCCGACCGCTACGCTTACACCCTTTCCACGACCCGCCGCGCCACCTCGGCGATGCGCTTGCGCTGCGTCATCGCCTCACGGCGCAGGGCCTGGTAGGCGGCTTCCTCGGACAGGTTTTCCAGCCGCATGAGGGTGCGCTTGGCCTGTTCGATCAGTTTGTGTTCGCGCAACTCCTGGCGCGCGCGCAGGGTGTCTTCGCGCATCGCCTGCCAGGCTTCGAAACGCACCTGGGCAAGTTGCAGCAACGGCTGGATGCGTTCGCTTTCGAGGCCATTCACCACATAGCAGGCCACCCCGGCCGACACCGCCCGGCGCATGGCGTCCCGCGACTCGTCCTGGCTGAACATGACGATGGGACGCGGGGTGCGCTCACTCATCACCACCACCTGTTCCAGGGTATCGCGGCTGGGCGAGTCGGTGTCCATGATGATGGCGTCCGGCTCGAGTTCGGCCACCCAGGTGGGCAGGTCGATGGCGCGGTCGAGGCGGCCGACCAGCCGGTGTTCGGGCGTGATCAAAGCCAGCGCTTCCATGAGGCTGTCGAGGCGGCGGCGCGAAGGGCTGACGATCAGGATGGTGAGAGCAGGATTCATGGCCGTAACAGTAGGCGTTGCAGTTCGGGGATGCAGGAACCGCAATTGCTGCCCGCTTTCAGCTTGATGCCCAAAGCTTCCACCGACGCCGCCCCCTCGGCAATCGCCTGGTTCAGGTCGTTCTCGCCGACGCCGAAGCAGGCGCAGACGGTGCGGCCGCTGTCCGGCACGGCCGAGCCGGGGCGTCCGATGAGCAGGGCGTGGCGTTGGGCATTGCTCAAGGCCTCGCGTTCGAACAGTGATTCCAGCCAGTGGCGCGGCGGCAGGCGATCGGCCTGGCGTTCGATGAAATACACCGCCAACAGGCGTCCGTCCTGGATCAACGCGCCGCGATACCGGGTCGCGCCGCTGTCCTTCATTTCCATCCAGTCGCCGGAGGGACCGGACATTTCCCGCAGCCGCGCCGGCAATTCGTGGGGCGCCGTGGTATCGGCCAACTCATGGCGCCAGCAGGCCTTGCCGCGCACCTTCACCCAGTAGCCCGGGAGAGTGGGCATTCCGCCCGCCTCGCCGGCGGGGATGCCGGCGCACCTCACCATGGCAAAGCCATACCAGGTGGCGGCATAGGGCTCGATGGCCACCGGCGTGTGTTTGAACTCGGGCTGGCCGGAGAGGGGATCGGTGATGGCCGGGACCAGCGCATCAACCCGGCCCTGGCCGGTGAACTGGCCGTTCCAGTGGATCGGCGCGAAGACGCACCCGATTCGTTGTTCGCGGCTTTCCCGCACCCGCGCCAGCATCTCGCCGTTGCCGTTGTAAACCCGCGCCAGCGCCCCCTCCTTCAGGCCGGCACGGCGCGCATCCTCGGGGTGGATTTCGACATAGGGCTCGCTGATATGCGCCAACAGCCTGGCCGTCTTGGCCGTGCGCGCCATGCTGTGCCACTGGTCGCGAATGCGGCCGGTATTCAGGATGAAGGGGTGAGACGCATCCACCGAATGGGCCGGCGGGCGCGGCGTGATGGGCACCATGCGAGCGCGCCCGGAGGGTGTGAAAAATCGGCCGTCGGCGAACAGGCGCGGCGTGCCGCCTTGCGTGGTGACCGGCCATTGCACCGGTCGCATAAGGTCATACCCTGACAAGCCGGAGAGGTCGAAGTCGCGCGTGCCCTCGTTTTCGAACCCCGACAGCGCGGCATGTTCGCGGAATATTTCCGCCGGCTCGGCATAGTTGAAATACGCGCCAAACCCCATCCGCCGCGCCACTTCGTTGACCATCCACCAATCCGGCCGCGCCTCGCCGGGAGGCGGCAGAAAGGCGCGTTGGCGCGAGACGCGGCGCTCGGAGTTGGTCACCGTGCCGTCCTTCTCGCCCCAGGCGGTGGCGGGCAGCAGCACCCGCGCCAGGCGGGCGGTATCGGTGTGGCGGGTGTTGTCGGAGACCACCACGAATGGGCAGTTTTTCAGGGCATCCACCACCCGATCGGCCTCCGGCAAGCTCACCGCCGGGTTGCTGGCCATGATCCAGAGCGCCTTGATGCGGCCTTCCGCCACGGCCTGGAACAACTCCACCGCCTTCAGGCCCGGCTGCCTGGCGATATTCGGCGCGCCCCAGAAACGGCCCACGCGCTCGCTATTCTCCGGCGTGAAATCCATGTGCGCGGCAAGTTGGTTTGCCAACCCACCCACCTCGCGCCCCCCCATCGCGTTGGGCTGGCCGGTGATGGAAAACGGCGTGGCGCCGGGCAGGCCGATCCGGCCCGTGGCCAAATGGAGGTTGAGGATGGTGTTGACCTTGTCGACGCCCGAGGAGGACTGGTTGATGCCCTGTGAAAACACGGTGACGGTCTTCGCGGTTTGCGTGAACAAGCGGAAGAACGCGGCGACCTCGGCTTGCGCGAGGCCGCAGTGTTCCGCCACCTGAGGTATTGAGAGGCCACTGACCGATTCGAGGGCGGCGCCGAAACCTTCCACGTGGGCTTCGAGATAATGCCAGGCCAACGCTCCTTCTCTGGCCAGATAGCACAACAGGCCGTTGAATAGCCAGGCGTCGGCGCCGGGTTTGATGGCCAGGTGCAGGTCTGCCCGTGGTTGCAAAATCTCACAGGTAGCAGTGCGGCGTGGGTCGATCACCACCACGCGCATCTCCGGTCGCGCCTTCTTCGCCGCCACCAGGCGCTGGAACACCACCGGATGCGTCCAGGCGGTATTGGAGCCGACCAGCACCACCAGGTCCGCCAATTCCAGGTCTTCGTAACACCCTGGCACCGTGTCGGAACCGAACGCCCGCTTGTGGCCAGCGACCGCCGACGACATGCACAGGCGTGAGTTGGTGTCGATGTTGCCGGAGCCGATAAACCCCTTCATCAGCTTGTTGGCGACGTAGTAGTCCTCGCTCAGCAACTGGCCGGAGACATAGAAGGCCACGGCGTCGGGGCCGTGTTCGGCGATCACCTGCTGGAAATGTTGTGCGACCGTGTCGAGCGCGGCGTCCCAGCTAACCTGCTGGCCGTCGATTTCCGGATGCAGCAGGCGGTCATCCAGGTTCAGGGTCTCGCCCAGTGCCGCACCCTTCGAGCACAAGCGGCCGAGGTTGGCCGGATGTTCGGGATCGCCGCGCACGCTGAAGGTGTCGCCCGCGCGGCTGACCAGCAAGCCGCAGCCGACGCCGCAGTAGGGGCAGGTGGTGCGGATGGGGAAGTCGGTCATGGCAGGCATATCGCTACCGTAGCGCACCATTGCGGTGTTGCCTGGTGCGCGCGGCGCACCCTACGCATTCCGACAACCTTCTTCCGGGGTCAGCGACAGGCTGACCACACCCTCCACCACCCGCACCGGGTAGCGCGCGGCGCAGCCAACGTCGGGCGCCACGGCCAGGCCGCTATCGAGGGCGATCTTCCAGTCGTGCAGCGGGCAAGCGACCTTTTTGCCGTGGACGATGCCTTGCGACAGCGGGCCGCCCTTGTGCGGGCATTGGTCGCGCAGGGCGAACACCTCATCATCGACGGTGCGGAATAGGGCGATGTCTCCCGTCGCCGTGGTGACGACGCGGGCGCCCTGGCGGGGGATGTCTTCGAGGCGGCCGATCTGGAGCCAGTTTTCGTTCATGTTCGTTTCCTTGTCTCGTAGGGTGCGCCGTGCGCACCAAATGATGTCGAATGGTGCGCGCGGCGCACCCTACACAATCGCCGCCATCGCCGTGAACTCGTGCTTCTGCTCACCCCCGGCGCGCGCCTTCCACGGGTCCACTTGCGCGGGTTGCTGGGAAATCAGGAAGCGCTCGGCCAGCAACTTGCGGTTGCTTTCGTCTTCCACCACGCGGGCCTTGATGTGGTTCAAACCGACTCGCTCCACCCAGGGCGCGGTGCGCTCCAGGTAATGCGCTTCCTCGCGGTAGAACTGGATAAAAGCGGCGCAGAACTCCAGGACCTGCGCCTCGCTTTCCACCTTGGTGAGCAGGTCGGTGACGCGCACCTTGATGCCGCCGTTGCCACCAACAT
>Ga0210027_1000724_pt1 | contig 33004 bp, 28 predicted proteins | sample CryGeymeta201510_FD_183978 | JGI IMG/M metagenome (GOLD analysis project Ga0210027, IMG submission 183978) | Groundwater microbial communities from Crystal Geyser aquifers in Utah, USA - Crystal Geyser metaG 2015-10 (SPAdes) (version 2) | ecosystem: Environmental > Aquatic > Deep subsurface >...
GGCTGGGTGGCGTGGCAGATGCTGCGTGGACTGCGCAGCAGGTAGGGGGGAGCCTGCCCGAAAAAAAGCTGCCAGGCGAGTCAGATATCCCTTCAACATGATCAGGAGCAAACACCATGTCCAAGTCCCAGCAATCAAACAAGGAAGCGAAAAAACACGCTTTGCTGACAGCAAAAGAGAAGAAGGCGGCCAAGCAGGTGAAGAAGCATGCCGGGGATGCCGCCCCCTTGATCGTCAAGAGTTCCTGAGTTCACACCCTGCCGGTGCGTTCTTTGGAGGCTTCGTTTCTCTGGCAATCAACGAGCCTAATGCCGCTTCGCTCCTTGGGCAGTAGGCATATGTCATCTGCATAAGGCTGCAAGAGCGAGCAAATCATGCGACTTTCTTTATGCCACCGATCACTAACCGTTTCAAGTTTCTGAATGACAGCTACCTGTCCGGGAGCGACCACATGATTTCATGGCCAAGAGAGGCTGTAACAGGGTTGGGGGCTGTCCGCCACGGATTTGCCACACAGCTGACATTCACGCGCACATTTTGCCTCTGCTTGTCCGTCTGTTGCGGCCGAGGAGGAGTCGCCCGAGCCACCAACCTGGCTTTCTGAAACTGGCCGGGGGACTAAACCGCTCGCGCGGTAGAGGGCACTTCGATCCGGCGTTGGCGGGAGGCTGAGGTAGCGGTTCTGTTTCCTAAGTTTGGGAATGAGGCAATCCTCCTCGTTTCCCGACAGGAGCAGAGCCATGACGCTCAGCGCGGACGAGTTCATGCGAAGGTTCCTGCTGCATGTGCTGCCCAGTGGCTTCCACCGCATCCGCCACTATGGGTTGCTCGCCAATGCCGGGCGCCGGGAGAATCTGTCGAAGGTGCGGGAACTGCTGCATGTCGCACCCAAGGCCGATGCGGAACCTCAGAGTGCGGAGGCGCCGGTCGATTTCCTCCAGCCGACCTTCGTCTGCCCGGAGTGCGGCGCGGCGATGATCGTGGTCAAGGTTCTGATGCGTGGGCAACCGATCCGGGAGGGCGTGGCCTTGTGCCGCGGTGACCTTGTTTTTAGCCCAACCCGCCAACGAAATAACGGCTGCATCAACCCCGGTGCCAGGCACTTGAGTGATGACGCTGTCCGCTTGGCCGGCCTCTACCCCACGTCCAGCCCAAGCGCCGCCCTTCGAATCCCCATAGTCGCGTAGTCACCCTGGGCACTCCGATCCCGCGGTTTCCTCCCCCGAGGCTTGTCCGACGCCTGCCCGGCCGCGCCACGCGTACGGCCAGACCTGCGCTGCTGTGTGCAAGACCCGAATGCGCTGCTCAAGCATCTTGAAAATCGCCTCGGCCCCGCCAAATCCTTCGGCTGCGGGTTGTCGATGGTACGGCGGGCGGGAGGGCTAAAGCGTGCCAATGAGTGTGGGCAAAATAGGATAAAGCCATGTAAATCTTCACCATGCGTGATCTGCGCGACCGCACCGGCGAACTGGAGAGCGAGCGGGCCTCCTTCGAGTGACTTAATGGTCGCCGCTACCGGGCCGTTGATCGCGCGCTCCAGGGTGATCGGCCGTTCCACTTTGCCGCCGTTGCGGGTGAACAGTGAATTGCGCGCGGCGGCCGAGGCTGTGTTGCGGGATGGAGAAAGCCTGTCCGGCTTTGTCCTGGAAGCGGTTCAGTTGAACATCGAACGGCGCGAGGTGCGGCGCGCGTTCATCGAGCGTGGTTTGCTGGCGCGCGAGGAAGCGCAAGTGTCTGGGCAATACGTTTCCTCGGACGAGGTGCTGGCGCGTCTGGATGCCTCGCTGGCGCGGGCGCGCGCCGTGGTGGATGGCACTCGGTGAGTTATCAGGTCGGCTTTGTGCCGCGCGCGGCTGACGATTTGCAGCGTTTGTTAGATTTCTTGGCGGAGCAGGATTTGCCTGCCGCAGAACATGCTCGCGCGGCCATCCCCCAGGCGATCAGCCTGTTGCAAAGTTTTCCCTTCGCGTGCCGCAAGGCATTGCCGGTAAACCCCTTCCTGCGTGAACTGGTGATCGAATTCGGACGTTCCGGCTATGTCGCGCTGTATGAGATCGAAGCTTCAGAAACCGTGACGGTGCTGGCGGTGCGTCACCTGCGCGAAGAGGATTTCTTCTGATCCCCAACCTCCTTCCGCCCCTGCGCCCCATCCCCATCAAGGTGCGCCTCTCCATCCTCTACATCGAGCGCTGCCAGTTGGACGTGCTCGACGGCGCTTTTGTCGTGGTCGACAAGATCGGCGTGCGCACCCATGTCCCGGTCGGTGGTGCCGCCTGCCTGATGCTGGAACCGGGCACCCGCGTCTCCCACGCCGTTTCCCTCGCTCGCGGGGATGAACCGCTACGCAAAAACGCCGCATTACTCTCTACGGTTTTCACCAGAATTCACCAGAACGGTTTGATCGCGGCCAGTGCGCGTGCTATCCGCCGGTTCGAGCAGAACCTGGCTTCAGTACTCAACAGGCCGACCACGCGGCCGGCGCTGAAGGCGCATTCCGGGTGGGTTTGGGCGAGCGCACGCATGAGCCGATCGGCCACCACGAGATCGTTGATTGCCCCCAGGTTTTCCTGCAACGCCGCCACTCTGGCGAGGGATTTGTCGCCGCGTTTGCCATACAAGCCCGCCACGGCATCGCAGGCATAGCGCAGTTTCTTCACGGCGATACGTAGACGATGGCGCGCCATGGCATCGCCACCCGCCAGTGCCGCGCCACGCCGCTTGACGCCTTTCCAGCGCTGTTCGAGCACCTGGGTGGCCCATTTGCCAGCACTCATCTCACTGGCGGGCGGTGTCAACAGCGCTTGCCCCAGTTGCAGCACGGCACGGGTGAATTCCGGTGCGGCCAGCGCGGCTTGCGCGGCCTGGCGCGCATCCGCCGCCATGGCTTCGGCCTGCGCGAGCAAGGCGGCTTTATCGGATACCCCAAGTGGCAGTTCCAGGCGCGGCAGGGTTTCCCGCAGGAACACATCCCAATCTCGTGCCGGGTTCAGCGCCGCCATGTGCTTACGCAAGGGGGCTAGCCAGGCCGGGTCGGGTTGTGAAAGCTGTGCCAGCAGGCGCGCCAGGCTCATCAGGCGGCGCAGGGCGACCCGGAGTTGATGCAGATATTCGAGTTCTTCCGGCTGTTCGAGAAAGCCGGGCAGGTTGTCGACCATCTGCGCCAGGGCCGCTTCGATCAGGCTAGTCCAGGCTGTGCCGGCGCCTTGCGCGGGGTCCAACTTCGGCCAGATGGCCTTGGCCGGCGCCATTTTTACCGCGCCGGCGAGGCGGAAGCCGATGGCCGCTTTGCTGCGCGAGTCGATGCGTAGTGGCACCCGGTCGAGCAGGCTCAAGGCGGCGTCAAACAAGCCATTCGGGGGACCGGATTTCAGTTCGAGCTCAATTTCGGAAACCGGGCTGACGGCCGGGTTTGCCAAATTCGCCGCGCCCGCCAGGATCTCGCCCTGGTCGAGGGCGATTTCCATCTCCGTCTCGCCCACGACCACCCGCCAGGTGGCGCGCTTCACATCGGTGACGAATACCGGCGCCAGGCCGCCGAGGTCGATGCCCGCGAGCAGTGCCCGCGCTTCTGGCGGCAGGACGGCCAGGTCCGGCGTGTTGTCCATCACCCGCGCTTCCCATTCCGGGCGCGAACTCAGGGCGCCCACCGCGGGCGCGGCGGCTTTCAGCGTCTGCACCCAGTGATAGCCGACGCGGCGCAAACGCAGGGCGATCAGGCGGCGGGTGAGGGCGAAGTCGGGGGTGTCGAAGTAGAGACTGTGCAGCGTTTGTCGCGCCACCTTGGCCCCGGCCAGCAGGGGGTGGCGCCGGAAGCGGGCGGCGTAGGCGGGGTCGAGCGCGAGCTTGAGTTCGATTTCCATGGGGCTGGGCGCGATAGATGGCATCTCGGCTTGAGGGTAGCATCGCCCGCGTTTTTTCATGTTACAGACGCCCTATGAACCAACTTTCCCCCGACCTCCTGATTAACCGCGAACTGGGCATCCTGGAGTTCAACCGGCGCGTGCTCGCGCAGGCCGAAGACCCCGCCACGCCGTTGTTGGAACGCCTGCGTTTTTTGTGCATCTTTTCCAGCAATATGGATGAATTCTTCGAGATTCGAGTGGCCGGGCTGAAAGAGCAGATCCACCTCAACCCGCACCTGACCGGGCCGGATGGCCTGACCGCCCGCCGCGTGTTCAAGGAAGTGGCGCGGGTTTCGCATGCGTTGATGACGCGCGTGTACGATCTTTTCAACAACGAGGTGATTCCTTCTTTGGCGGGGGAGGACATCCGCTTCCTGCGCCGCACCCACTGGAACGACGAACAGGCGGCGTGGATTCGCGAGTTTTTTTTCAACGAACTGATGCCGGTGCTGACCCCCATCGGCCTGGATCCGGCGCACCCCTTCCCCAATGTCCTGAACAAGAGCCTCAACTTTGCCGTGGAGCTATCGGGCAAGGATGCCTTCGGGCGCAATTCCGACCGCGCCGTGGTGCAGGCGCCGCGCTCGCTGCCGCGGGTAATCATGCTGCCCGACACGATCGCCGGCCACGAAAACGGCTTTGTCTTTCTCTCCTCCATCCTTCATGCCCATGTCGATGAGTTGTTCGCCGGCATGGAGGTGCGCGGCTGCTACCAGTTTCGGGTTACCCGCAATTCCGATCTGTTCCTGGATGACGAAGAGAACAAGAACCTGCGCGAACAACTTCAGGGCGAACTGCCGCACCGCCACTATGGCGACGCCGTGCGCCTGGAAGTGGCGGACAACTGTTCCGAAGAAATGGGCCAGTTTCTGTTGAAGCAGTTCGGGCTGGGCAACGATGACCTTTATCAAGTGCGTGGCCCGGTCAACCTGGTGCGGATGATGGGGGTGCCGGACAAGGTGGACCGTCCGGACCTGAAATTCCCGCCCTTTACGCCCGGTATGCCGGCGCGGTTCGCCGAATACCCGAGCATTTTCCAGGCCATCGCCGCCGGCGATATCCTGCTGCATCACCCCTATCAATCGTTTCAGCCGGTGATCGACTTCATCCGCGAGGCGGCGGAAGACCCCGATGTGGTGGCGATCCGCCAGACCGTCTACCGCACCGGTACCGATTCTGATCTGATGCGCCATTTGATCGCCGCCGCCCAGCGCGGCAAGGAAGTCACCGCCGTGGTGGAATTGATGGCGCGCTTCGACGAGGAGGCCAACATCAACTGGGCGGAACAACTGGAAGCGGCCGGCGCCCATGTGGTTTACGGCGTGGTCGGTTACAAGACCCATGCCAAACTGGCCCTGGTGGTGCGTCGGGAAAATGGCAAATTGCGGCGCTACGCCCACCTTGGCACCGGCAACTACCACCCGCGTACCGCCCGCATGTATACCGATTTCGGCCTGATGACCTGCAATCCCGAGCTATGCCAGGACGTCAACGACGTCTTCACCCAGCTCACCGGCCTCGGCCGCGCGCATGAGCACAAACACTTGCTGCAATCGCCGTTCACCCTGCACCCACGCATGATGCAGGCCATTCGCAACGAGACCGAACGCGCAAAGGCCGGGGAGAAGGCGATTATCGTCGCCAAGATGAATTCGCTGCTGGAAGCCCGCGTCATCCATGCGCTCTATGAAGCGGCTCAAGCCGGCGTACAGGTGGATCTGATCGTGCGCGGGGTGTGCGCCTTGAAGCCGGGTATTCCCGGCCTGTCGGACAACATCCGGGTGCGTTCCATCATCGGCCGCTTCCTGGAACACCATCGCATCTTCTATTTCTGGAACGGCGGCCAGGAAGACGTCTGGCTGGCCAGCGCCGACTGGATGGATCGCAACTTCTTCCGCCGCATCGAAACCGCTTTCCCGCTGCTCGACCCGAAGTTGAAGAAGCGGGTCATCAACGAAGGCCTCAAGCCCTACCTGAAAGACAACTTGCGTGCCTGGGAAATGCAGCCGGACGGTTCCTACAAACGCCGCGCCCGGCGTGGCCGCGGCTTTGACGCCCAGGCTTATCTGCGCACGCTGCTGGGGGGGAAGTAACGCGGATCGGGTTTGGCGTGGCGTCAACTTCCCCGAAGGGGGAGCCAACTTTCATGGCTGCGAGGCCTGATGAAGCCCCTAAGCGAACGACTAAGCAGCCAAAAAACGGCCGCCAAGTCGCTGCTTATACCCTTCGGTAATCCCGAAGTATGAAACCGGGCGCCCCTGTAGCGCCGGCTTCCAGCCGGCTTGGTTCTTTTGATCAGGCCCACGAAGCCGGCTGGAAGCCGGCGCTACAGGGGACGCCTCCTTGTGTGGCGCTTGCGGATGCCAGCCCACCAACGCCAGCATGATCATGAAGCCGATCACGTAGGCCAGCGCCACATGCCAGCCGCCCTTGAGCCAGGCGCCCACTGAGCGGGCTTCCGGAAACAGGTTGGAGAGCGCCACGCCGGCCGAGGAGCCGAACCACACCATAGAGCCGCCGAAACCCACGGCATAGGCCAGCACGCCCCAGTCGTAGCCGCCCTGGGTGAGCGACAGGGCGGTCAGCGGAATGTTGTCGAACACGGCGGAAACGAAGCCGAGGCCGAACGCGGTTTGCCACGAAGCCAGCGGCAACTTCTCCACCGGCATCATGGAGGCGCACAGCACCAATGAAAGCAGGAACACGCTGCCCTTGACGGCGTCCGGCAACAAGCTCCATTCCGGTTTGCGTAACGGCGCCATCGCCAGCACCACCAGCCACACCGCCACACCGAGGAAGGGGAAAGCATCCGCTAGTTCCGGGTAATGCGTGTTGACCACGATATTGGTCGTCATCGCGCCCGCCAGAATCAATACCACGATCAGCACATAGGCCCAGTCGATCGTGGCCCGCGCCCCGGCGTTTTTCTGGATGGGTGCGTAAGCCTGCTGCTGGCGCGCGGCGATGACGCCGAAGATCAGTAGGGCCGGAATGGCGGCGGTGTAGGCATGGATCACGTCGAATGGGGCGACGCCATCGATCCACATCATGGTCGTGGTGGTATCGCCCACCACCGACCCGGAACCGCCGGCATTGGAGGCGGCGACGATGGCCGCCAGGTAGCCAATGTGGACGCGGCGATGGAACACCCCCGCCGCCACGGTGCCGCCGATCAGCGCCGCCGCGATGTTGTCGAGGAAGGAGGAAATCACAAACACCATCGCCAGCAGCACGAAGCCGCCCTTCCAGTCGTCCGGCAGATAACGCGGCAGCACTTCGGGAATGCGGCTGTCCTCAAAATGCCGCGCCAGGATGGCGAAACCAAGCAACAGGCCGAGCAGGTTGGCCAGCGTCACCCCTTCCTGCAGCAGGTGCTGGCCCAGGCCGGGCAGGCCAGCAACGCCATGAATGCCGGTGAAACTGAGTTTGTAGAGCGTGATCGTGGCCAGACCGGTAAGCGCCACCGCCAGCGTGTGATGGTGAAATAGCGCGACCCCGAGCAAGGTCAGCGCGAACAGGATGAAATCGACCGGAATGCCCAACACGGCGGGACCCTCGGCGGCCAGCGCGAGGGAAGGGAAAAACAGGGCCACCAGCGTACAGGTGGCGAGACGGGCAGCGGTAGGCATGAAAAATTCCGTAACCGGATAGTGGTGTGGGATTATCGCAGCAAGGGCATTGGTTCAGCGCCCCGCGCTCTACCCACTCAAGAGGTTCGTGCCATGTACAAAGTCCTGATTCCAGTCGATGGTTCCGCCTGTTCCGAGCGCGCGGTGCGCCACGTCGTCGAACTGGCCAAGGTGGTTGGCGCCGTGCAGGCCAACCTGCTCCATGTGCAGCCCGTGGTTAGCGCCTGGGAAGTGAAGCACTTCCTGCGTGAACAGGAAATCGCCGCCATGCAGAAATCGCTGGGGGAGGCAGCCACCCAGGCCGGTCGCGGCCTCCTCGACGCGGCCGGGATCAGCTATCAGGTGCACTACGCCGTGGGGGAGGTGGCGGAAACCATCGCCGAGTTCGCCGTGTCCTGCGGCTGCGATCAGATCGTCATGGGCACCCGTGGCATGGGCTCGCTGGAAGGCCTGCTGCTCGGTTCCATCACCACCAAGGTGCTGCACCTGGTGCGGGTGCCGGTCACCCTGGTCAAGTAGTTCCCTGTGTGGGGTTGGGTAAACGCGGCGCCATGAACCTCGAAGGCCGACTCGACATCCGCCTCACCCGGCACGCTGACGCGCCAGCCACGGTATCCATTCATTCCACGCGGCCGCAGTTGGCGCAGAGATTGTTGGCCGGGCGCACGCCCGAGGAAGCCGCCCATCTCGCCGGCCTGGTTTTCAGCTTGTGCGGCAAGGCGCAGCGGGTGGCCGTCCAGGCCGCCTGCGAGGCGGCCCAGGGGCGCCTGCCCGACCCGGCAACCAGCCGGGATCGCGAGACCGCCGTGCTGCTGGAACTGGCCCAGGAACATGCCTGGCGCCTGTTGCTTGACTGGCCTGAACAATCGGGTGCCGAGCTGGGCATCTCGCCCGACATGCCCAGCCTGCTGAGGCTGCGCCAGTCAGCGGAGTCGTTGCGCTTTAGCGCTTACGAATCCGGCGTGCCCCTTGCGGGTGCCGCCGCCGACCCGCCGCGTTTCGCCGAGACGCTCGATGCCCTGTTGCGGACCCCCTTGCTAGGCGAGCCGGCCGCGACCTGGCTGGCGCGCGATCTCGCCGGCTTCGATGCCTGGCGGCGCGCGGCGGGTACCCCGACCGCGCGGCTGTTTGGCGAACTGGGGGAGGGCGCGGATAGGGGGATCAGCCAGGCCCGCCTGTTGCCGCCACTGGGGCGGCTTACCGATCGGGAAGCTGCCGATCTGGCGCGGCGCGCCCTTGCCGACCCGGCGTTTTGCGCGCAGCCCCTGTGGCACGACGCGCCCGCCGAGACTGGCGCCGTTGCCCGCGTGTGCGAGCACCCTCTGCTAACCGCCTGGATCGCGCAACGCGGGCGCGGCGCCGGCGCTCGTCTATTGGCGCGCTTGCTGGAACTGGCGGCGCTACCGGCGCGCCTTGCCGCGTGTTTGCCAGATGCGGGCCCGGCGCTGGTTCGCGCCTGGCACCTGGGCGAGAATGCCGGCCTCGCCGGGGTCGAGACCTCGCGCGGTTTGCTTCTCCACGGGGTGCAGTTGCGGAAAGGCAAGGTCGCTCAGTACCGCATCGTCGCTCCCACCGAATGGAATTTCCATCCCGCCGGCCCGCTTTTTCAGGCGCTATCTGGCCTGGAGCCGGGGGGCGATCTGGCCGCCCACGCCCGGCTGGTTGCCCAGTCTCTGGACCCCTGTGTGGCTTTTGCAATCGAGGTAAACAATGCATGAAATGTCCTTGGCGGAAAGCATCCTCCAGATTGTCGAGGACGCCGCCGCCAAGCAGGGTTTTAAACGGGTGAGCGAGGTACGCCTGGAGATCGGCGCCCTCGCCGGCGTGGAACCGGAGGCGCTGGCTTTCTGTCTCGATGTGGTATTCCGGGGCAGTGTCGCGGCGGGCGCCCGGGTCGAACTGGAACGCTTGCCCGGCCAGGGCTTTTGTCTGGATTGCGGCGAAACGGTGCCGGTGATGGCGCGCTATGATGCCTGCCCGAAATGTGGCGGCTATCAGGTGCAGGCCACCGGTGGAACGGAAATGAGGGTCAAAGACCTGCTGGTTGAATAGACGGAGTGACGACTATGTGTAGCGTTTGCGGTTGCGGCCAGGGCGAAATTGAAGGGCATGATCACACGCACTCCCATGAACATCCACACGGTGAGCCGCATTACCACGAGCACCTGGGCGGCCTTCACTATGGCCTCGGCCCCGCCCACGCCCACGCTCCTGGCCTCAGCCAGGAGCGCATGGTGCGGATCGAACAGGACATCCTGGGCAAGAACAACACCTATGCCGCCGACAACCGCCGCTATTTCGCCGAGCACGGCCTGTTCGCGGTCAACCTGGTGTCCAGCCCCGGATCCGGCAAGACCACGCTGCTGGTCAAAACCATCGCCTTGCTCAAGGACAAGCTGCCGGTCGCCGTGGTGGAGGGCGATCAGCAGACCAGCATGGACGCCGACCGCATTCGCGCCAGCGGTGCCGCGGCGGTGCAGGTGAACACCGGAAAAGGTTGCCATCTCGATGCCCACATGGTCGGCCATGCGCTGGAACACTTGAACCTGGCCAATGACGGCCTGCTGATGATCGAGAATGTTGGCAATCTGGTCTGCCCGTCCGCCTTCGACCTCGGCGAAGCGCACAAGGTGGTGATCCTTTCGGTGACCGAAGGCGAGGATAAACCGCTGAAATACCCGGACATGTTCCACGCCGCCGACGTGATGCTGCTGAACAAGATCGATCTGCTGCCGTACCTGGCTTTCGATGTGGACCAGTGCGTGGAATACGCCCACCGCATCAATCCGAAACTGGAAGTGCTCAAGGTCTCCGCCACCACCGGAGAAGGCATGGAACGCTGGCTCGCCTGGCTCACCGAGGGCGTCGATGTCGCCACCGCCGCGCGGCAACAGAACGTGAATCTGCTGAAGAAGCGGATCGCGGAACTGGAAGTACAACTGGCCGCGAAGGGGTGAGATGGTGTGGCGCTGGCTTCCAGCCGGCTTTTCGTGCCGATAACGCTTGATGCCACAACGTCGCCTGCGCGTCACCGGCATCGTCCAGGGGGTCGGTTTCCGTCCCACTGTCTGGCATCTGGCGCGGGAACTGAAGCTCGTCGGCTGGGTGCGCAACGATGCCGCCGGGGTGGAAGTGCGGCTGGAAGGCGACGCGGCGGCCATTGCGGATTTCACCCGGCGTTTGCCGAAGGTGCTGCCGCCACTGGCCCAGGTGCGCGATCTGGCCTGGAGCGACACGCCAGCCACAGGTGAATTCAGCGAATTCAGCATCGTGGAGAGCGGCGCCGGCCAGGCCGCCACCCTGATCGGCCCGGACACCGCCGTCTGCCGCGATTGCCTGGCGGAGCTATTCGACCCCGCCGACCGGCGCTGGCGCTACGCCTTCATCAACTGCACCCACTGCGGCCCGCGTTACACCCTGACCCGACGCCTGCCCTATGACCGGGCGCAAACCAGCATGGCGGCGTTTCCGCTGTGCCCGGACTGTGAACGGGAATACCGCGACCCGGCGAATCGGCGTTTTCATGCCGAGCCGACGGCGTGCGCGGTTTGCGGGCCGCGGTTGTGGCTGGAACCCGCCACCCTCCAGCGCCTGCAATCCGGCCAGATTGTCGCCATCAAGGGCCTCGGAGGCTTTCACCTGGCCTGCGATGCCCGCAATGGCGAAGCGGTACGCCGCCTGCGCGAGCGCAAGAACCGCGAGGAGAAGCCCTTCGCCGCAATGGCCGCCAACCTGGCTTCGATTGCGGATTGGGTGGAGATCAGCGCGGAGGAAGCCGCCCTGCTGCAATCGCCGGAGCGGCCCATCGTCCTGCTGCGCAAGAAGCCCGGCGTCGACGCCGCCTTGCCCGGTGTCGCCCCCGGCCTGGCCTGGTTGGGGGTGATGCTGCCTTACACGCCGATCCACTGGCTGTTGTTCCATGAAGCGGCCGGCCGGCCCGCCGGTACCGCCTGGATGGATGCGCCACACTCCCTGCTGTTGGTGATGACCAGCGGCAACCCCGGCGGCGAACCGTTGGTGATTGGAAACGACGAGGCGGTTGAACGTCTGGCTGGCATCGCCGACGCGGTATTGCTGCATGACCGGGACATCGTGGCGCGGTGTGATGACTCCGTCGTCCGAGTTGGCGGTCGGCAGTCGGCAGTCCGTAGCAAAAACAGCGACGTTTCTGGCAACCGCCAACCGCCAATCGCCAACTTCCAGTTCATCCGCCGCGCCCGCGGCTACACCCCCCGTGCCATCCGCTTGGCCAGCGCCGGCCCCTCCGTCCTGGCCCTGGGCGGTTACCTGAAAAACACAATCTGCGTCACGCGGGGCGATGAAGCTTTCGTTTCCCAGCACATCGGTGGCCTTAACAACCCGGCGGCATGCGCCATGTTGATGGAGGTGACGGCGCATCTGCTCGACATCCTGCAAGCCAGGCCAGAAGCCGTGGCCCACGACCTGCACCCGGATTTCTTCAGCAGCCGCCATGCCCTGGAACTGGCCGAACGCTGGGCCGTGCCGGCCATCGCCGTGCAACATCACCATGCCCATATCGCGGCGATTGCGGCGGAACACGATGTCAGCGGCCCCCTCCTGGGCCTGGCGCTGGATGGCGTCGGCCTCGGCAGTGACGGCGGCGCCTGGGGCGGCGAGTTGCTGCGCGTGGAGGGTGCGAACTTCATCCGCCTGGGCCATCTCTCGCCCATCCCCTTGCCGGGTGGCGACAAGGCCGCCAGCCAACCCTGGCGGATGGCGGCGGCGGCTTTGCATTTGCTGGGACGTGGTGGCGAGATCGCAAGGCGCTTTCCTGGCCAGCCGGCTGCCGCGAGCCTCGCCCGCCTGCTTGCCGGTCAAACTGGCGGGTTGCAACCCGCCCTACACACCACCAGCAGTCTCGGCCGCTGGTTCGACGCGGCGGCGGGCTTGCTCGGCGTTCGCGAGGCCATGGCTTACGAGGGCCAGGCGGCCATGTTGCTGGAGGGGCTGGCGGAACAGTACGGCGCGGTGGAGCCTCTGGCCGGCGGCTTTGTGCTTCAAGACGACGGCAGTCTGGATTTGTTGCCCTTGCTGGCCAGGCTGGCGGACGAAAAAGATGCCGTCCTCGGCGCCAAGCTGTTCCATGCCACGTTGGCCCAGGGTCTGGCTGAATGGCTGGAACGCGCCGCCGCCGCGGAAAGTCTCAACACGGTGGCGCTGGGTGGCGGCTGTTTCTTGAATCACCTCCTTTCCCGCGAGTTGACCCGGCTGTTGGCGGCGCGCGGCTACACTGTCCTGTCCGCCCGCCAGGCGCCGCCCAACGATGGGGGCTTGAGCCTGGGGCAGGCCTGGGTTGCAATGCTGCGAAGTCGTTAGCGCTTTAGCGCTTACGAATTCGGCGTCCCCCTTGCGGGGGTAACAAATCTCCCGAGGTTAGAAATCATGTGTCTCGCCATCCCCGCCCGCGTGGTGGAAATCAACGACAACGACGTGGCTATCGTCGATCTGGGCGGCGTGCGCAAAGATATTTCACTGGCTCTGGTGGAAGGCGTTGCGGTGGGCGATTACGTGATCGTCCACGTCGGCTATGCGCTCACCCGGCTGGACCCCGAGGAGGCCTCGATAACGCTGGCGCTGATGGCGGAAGCCGGGGTGATGGAAGCGGCTGTTGGCGCATGAAATACGTCGACGAATTTCGCGACGGCGAAGTGGCCAAAGGGCTGGCGAAAGCCATCGCCGCCGAGGCGCGCGCCGACCGCCGCTACCACTTCATGGAGTTCTGCGGCGGCCACACCCATGCCATCTCCCGCTACGGCGTGCCGGATCTGCTGCCGGCCAGTGTGCGCATGATCCACGGCCCCGGCTGTCCGGTGTGCGTGCTGCCGATCGGCCGCATCGACCTGGGCGTCAAGCTGGCCCTGGAAATGGGCGTGATTCTCTGCACCTACGCCGATACCGTGCGCGTGCCGGCCTCCGGCGGGCTTTCTCTGATGCGCGCGAAAGCGCGTGGTGGCGACATCCGCATGGTCTATTCGGTCACTGATGCGCTGAAGATCGCCCGCGAGCATCCGGAAAAACAGGTGGTGTTCTTCGCCATCGGCTTCGAGACCACCACCCCACCGACCGCGGTAGCGATCAAGCTGGCGGCGGCCGAAGGGCTGAAAAACTTTACCGTGCTGTGTTGCCACGTGCTCACCCCGGCGGCAATCATGACCATTCTGGAATCGCCGGAAGTGCGCGACCTGGGCAGTGTGCCGCTGGACGGCTTCATCGGCCCGGCCCATGTCTCGACGGTGATCGGCAGCCGGCCCTACGAGTTCTTCGCCGAGGAGTACCGCAAGCCGGTGGTGATCGCCGGCTTCGAGCCGCTCGACGTGATGCAGGCCATCCTGATGCTGGTGCGGCAGGTGAACGAGGGCAGGGCGGTGGTGGAAAACGAGTTCACCCGCGCGGTGACGGCGGAAGGCAACGAGAAAGCGCAGAACCTGGTGTCCGAGGTGTTCGAACTCAGGCGCAGCTTTGAATGGCGCGGCCTCGGCGAGGTGCCGTATTCCGCCCTGAAAATCCGCGAGCGCTATGGCGAATTCGACGCGGAGCGCCGCTTTCACCTGGAATACCGGCCAGTGCCGGACAACCGGGCCTGCGAATGCGGGGCGATCCTGCGCGGCGTGAAGCAGCCCACCGACTGCAAGCTGTTCGGCACGGTGTGCACGCCCGAGAACCCGATGGGCTCGTGCATGGTGTCGTCGGAAGGCGCTTGCGCGGCGCACTACACTTACGGGCGTTACAAGGATGTGGAGAGCGAACATGCGTAGAGAAGAAGCCTTGCGTTTATTGACTGAGGCCAGCCCGGAGATCGTCCGGCAGTTCGGCGTCAAGGGCTTGCGACTGTTCGGCTCGACGGCTCGGGACGAAGCCCGCGAGGACAGCGATGTGGACGTTCTGGTGGAGTTCGAGGGGCCGGCGACTTTCGACGGTTACTTCACCCTTTTGCATTTCCTGGAGGCCCGACTCGGTGTGAATGTGGATTTGGTGACGGAAAAGGGGCTCAAGGAACGGGTTCGTCCCTACGTGGAAAAAGACGCCATCCATGTTGCGTGATCCACTGTTGTATCTGGATGAATTGATCGAAGCAGCGCAGCGAGCCTGTGAGTTCGGCAACGGCCTTGAGCGCGGGCGCTATCAACCGGGCGGCATGGCCTTCGAAGCTATCGTCCGGCAAATCGAAATCATCGGTGAGGCGGCCGGGCATATCCCCGAAGCCATTCAGACCCAGGCGCCTGGCATCCCGTGGGCAAACCTGATTGGCATGCGTAATCGGCTGATCCACGGCTATTTTGCTGTGGATCCCGACATTGTCTGGAGCGTGGTGCACGACAAATTGCCAGCCCTGCTTCCCGAATTCAGAAAACTACTCGAGAAACGCTCATGATCGGCCAAGTTAAAAAGGGCTACGCCCGCCCTCTCGACCTGAAACACGGCCGCGTCGACATGAGCCACGGCGGCGGTGGCCGCGCCATGGTTCAGCTCATCAGCGAACTGTTCGCCCGGCATCTGGGCAATGAATACCTGGCCCAGGGCAACGATGGCACCTGGCTGCCAGCAAGCAGCGGCCGCCTGGTGGTGTCCACCGACAGCCATGTGGTCTCGCCCCTGTTCTTCCCCGGTGGCGACATCGGCGGCCTCTCGGTGCATGGCACGGTCAACGATGTCGCGGTGATGGGCGCCACGCCGCTCTACCTCACCGCCGGCTTCATCCTGGAAGAGGGCTTCCTCCTGGCCGACCTGGCGCGCATCGTCGAGTCGATGGCGCAAGCGGCAAATGAAGCCGGGGTAAAACTGGTAGCGGGGGATACCAAGGTGGTGGAGCAGGGCAAGGGCGACGGCGTCTTCATCACCACCACCGGCATCGGTTTCCTGCCTGACGGTCTCCACCTCTCCGGCGACCTGGCGCGGCCCGGCGACATCGTGCTGGTATCCGGCACGTTGGGCAACCACGGCATGGCAATCATGAGCCAGCGGGAGAACCTTTCCTTCGACGCCCCCATCCTTTCCGACAGCGCCTCACTCAATGGCCTGACCGCCGCCATGCTGGCCTCCAGGGCCGCCATTCGGGTGATGCGCGACCCGACGCGCGGCGGCCTGGCCGCCACCCTCAACGAAATCGCCTACCAGTCCGGGGTCGGCATCCATCTCATCGAGGCCGCGATTCCCCTACAACCCGAGGTCGCGGCCGCCTGCGAACTGCTCGGCCTGGACCCGCTCAACATCGCCAACGAAGGCAAACTCATCGCCCTCTGCGCCGCCGAGGACGCGGAAAAACTCCTCGCCGCCATGCGCGCCCACCCGCTGGGCCGGCAAGCTGCCATGATCGGCAAGGTGGTGGAAGACGCCAACGCCTTCGTGCAGATGAAGACCCAGTTCGGTGGCCGCCGCATGGTGGATTGGCTCTCGGGCGAACAGTTGCCGCGCATTTGCTGAGTGATGCGGCCGACTCATGCGCATCCTCTTTCTCACCCACGCCTTCAACAGCCTGACCCAGCGGCTGTATGTGGAACTCACGGCGCTGGGCCATCAGGTTTCCATCGAGTTCGACATCAACGACAGCGTCACGATCGAGGCGGTGGCGCTGTTCCGCCCGCATCTCATCCTGGCGCCGTATCTGCGCCGGGCGATTCCGGAGTCGGTCTGGCGCGAGCATGTCTGCTTGATCGTGCATCCCGGCGTTGCCGGCGACCGGGGGCCGTCGGCGCTGGACTGGGCGATCCTGAACGGTGAATCGGAGTGGGGCGTCACCCTCTTGCAAGCCGAATCGGAGCTGGATGCCGGACCGATCTGGGCGGCGGAAACCTTTCCCATGCGGGTGGCGAAGAAGTCCAGCCTGTATCGCAACGAAGCCACCGAGGCGGCCTTGCGCGCGGTGCGCACGGCGCTGGAACGCCTGCCGGATTACCTGGCCGAAAGCTGGCAGCCCAGGCCACTGGCTCAGGCCCAGGCGCGCGGGCAATGGCGCCCCTTGATGCGGCAGGTCGACCGGGCTATTGACTGGTCGCGGGACAGCAGCGCCCGCGTCCTGGCCAAATTCAACAGCGGCGACGGTTTTCCGGGTGTGCGCGACAGCCTGTTCGGGCAGGACTGCCATCTATTCAATGCGCGGGCTTATGCCGCCCGCGGCGAGCCTGGCGCACTGCTGGGCCGCGCGGGGGAAGGCGTGGTGCGGGCGACGGTCGATGGCGCGGTGTGGATCGGGCACGTCAAGACCAAGAGGCTGGGGATCAAGCTGCCGCTGGCACAGGCATTTCCGGAGGTGGCTGCGCTGGAGAAGCTGGATGCGAGTGTGCGGGAAGTCCGCTACGAGGAAGCGGGCGCGGTCGGCTATCTCCACTTCGACTTTTACAACGGCGCGATGGGTACGGACGCCTGCGAACGCCTGCTCGCCGCCTATGAAGCCGCGCAACAGCGTCCCACCAAGGTCATCGTGTTACTGGGCGGCGAGGATTTTTTCAGCAATGGCCTCGACCTCAACTGCATCGAGGCGGCGGACAGCCCGCCCGACGAGTCCTGGCGCAATATCAATGCGATGGATGACCTGTGCCGGGCCATCCTCACCACGGATAGCCATCTCACCGTCAGCGCGCTCTCCGGCAATGCCGGTGCCGGTGGCGCCTTCCTGGCCCTGGCGGCCGATTTTGTCTGGGCGCGGCGCGGGGTGATCCTCAACCCGCACTACAAGAACATGGGCAATCTATATGGCTCTGAATATTGGAGCTATTTACTGCCGCGCCGGGTGGGCGCGGAACGGGCCGCCGAGATCATGCGCAATCGCCTTCCCATGGGGGCGATGGAAGCGGCCCGCATGGGTTTTCTTGACGCGGCCTTTAGTGATGGCCTACCCAGTTTCGTGGAGGCAACACATCGACGCGCCGAAGTCCTGGCCGCCGCCGTGGATTTCCGTGAGCGCCTGGAAGCCAAACGCCAACGCCGTGCCGCCGATGAAGCCGCCAAGCCGCTGGACACCTATCGGGCCGAGGAACTCCGGCGGATACAGCGCAATTTCTATGGCTTCGACCCCAGTTACCACATCGTTCGCCACCACTTCGTTTATAAAACGCCGCATTCCTGGACCCCCCGCCATCTGGCCATCCACCGCGAGTTGGGTTGGATGGTCCCGCTGGACTGAGGCCCCCTCCAGCCAGGCCTGATAACGCCCGGCCAAGGGGCTTGGCGTGCTAGAATCGCGCGGCTTTTCTCCAGCAAAAACATCACGTTTTTCAAAGAAATTAAAGAACAACCCGTCGAGACGCCCCCGCAATGGAAAACCAGTTCGCCAAAGAAACCCTGCCCGTCAGCCTGGAAGAGGAAATGCGCCGCTCCTACCTCGATTACGCCATGAGCGTGATCGTCGGGCGGGCGCTACCGGATGTGCGGGATGGCCTGAAGCCGGTGCATCGCCGGGTGTTGTTCGCGATGCATGAGTTGAACAACGACTGGAACAAGGCTTACAAGAAATCGGCACGGGTGGTGGGTGATGTGATCGGTAAATACCACCCGCACGGCGACACGGCGGTGTACGACACCATCGTCCGCATGGCGCAGACCTTTTCCCTGCGCTACCCGCTGGTGGACGGCCAGGGCAACTTCGGTTCGGTGGATGGTGATAACGCGGCGGCGATGCGTTACACCGAAATCCGCATGGCCAAGATCGCCCACGAGTTGCTCGCCGACATCGACAAGGAAACCGTCGATTTCGGCCCTAACTACGACGGTTCCGAGTATGAGCCGCTGATCTTGCCGGCCAAGTTCCCCAACCTGCTGGTGAATGGTTCCTCGGGCATCGCCGTCGGGATGGCGACCAATATCCCGCCGCATAACCTCAATGAAATCGTCGATGCCTGCCTGGCGGTGTTGCGCGACCCGATGATTTCCATCGACGACCTGATCGACCTCGTTCCCGCTCCCGACTTTCCCACCGCCGGCATCATCTACGGCACGCTGGGGGTGAAAGAGGGCTACCGCACCGGGCGCGGCCGGGTGGTGATGCGGGCCAAGTGCCATTTCGAGGAAATCGAGAAATCCGTCGGGCGCCAGGCGATCATCGTCGACGAGCTGCCGTATCAAGTGAACAAGGCCCACCTGTGCATCAAGATCGGCGAGCTGGTGCGCGAGAAGCGCCTGGAAGGCATCAGCGAAATCCGCGATGAATCGGATAAATCCGGCATGCGCATGGTGGTCGAACTGAAGCGCGGCGAAGTGCCGGAAGTGGTGCTGAACAACCTGTACAAGCACACGCAGATGCAGGACACCTTCGGCATGAACATGGTGGCCATCCTCGACGGCCAGCCGCGCCTCTTGAACCTCAAGCAAATCCTCGAAGCCTTCCTGCGCCATCGCCGCGAAGTCATCACTCGGCGCACCCAATTCGAGCTCAAGAAAGCGCGCGATCGCGGCCACATCCTGGAAGGCCTCGCCGTGGCCCTGGCCAACGTCGACGAGATCATCGCCCTGATCAAATCCTCGGCGACGCCGCCGGAAGCCAAGGCGGCGCTGCTTTCCAAGGCCTGGCGTTCCGGTGTGGTGGAACAGATGCTGGCGAAGGTGGCGGGTGAGCAGGTCGGCGCCGAAGCCTTCCGCCCGCTCAGCCTGGCGCCGGAATTCGGCCTGCATGATGAGGGTTACTTCCTCACCGAGGTGCAGGCCCAGGCGATCCTCGACTTGCGCCTGCAACGCCTGACCGGCCTGGAGCAGGACAAGATCGTCGGCGAGTATGGCGAGGTGATGGTGCGTATTGCCGACCTGCTGGACATCCTCGACACGCCCGAGCGGGTCACCGAAATCATCGCCACGGAACTGGGTGAGATCAAAGCCGCGTTCGGCGACAAACGCCGTTCTGAAATCATCGCCCACGGCTCGGATATTTCCCTGGAAGACCTCATCACCCCGCAGGACATGGTGGTCACCTTGTCCAACACCGGCTACATGAAAGCGCAGCCACTCGACGAATACCGCACTCAGAAACGGGGTGGACGCGGCAAGCAGGCCGCCGGCACCAAGGAAGAAGATTTCATCGAAAAGCTGTTCATCGCCAACACCCACGACTTCATCCTCTGCTTCACCAACCGTGGCCGCATGTTCTGGCTCAAGGTCTATGAAGTGCCACAAGGTGGCAGGGGTGCGCGCGGCAAGCCCATCATCAACCTGCTGGCGATGGCGCAGGACGAAAAGGTCAACGCCATCCTGCCGGTCAAGGAATTCGACGAGAACCATTTCGTGTTCATGGCAACCTCGCTGGGCACGGTGAAGAAGACCCCGCTTTCCGCCTTCTCCCGCCCGCGCACGGCCGGCCTCATCGCGGTCGACCTGGACGAGAACGATTACCTGGTCGGCGTGGCCATCACCAACGGCCACAACGACGTCATGCTGTTCTCCGACGAAGGCAAGGCCAACCGCTTCCTTGAGGCCGAAGTGCGCGCGATGGGCCGTGGCGCCCGTGGCGTGCGCGGCATCCGCTTGTCCGAAGACGGCCGCGTGATCGCGCTGCTGGTGGCCGATAACGATGAACAGAGCGTGATGACCGCCACCGAAAACGGCTTCGGCAAGCGCACCCCGGTCGGCGAATACACCCGCCACCGCCGTGGCGGCCAGGGCCTGATCGCCATTTCCACCTCGGCGCGCAACGGCAAGGTGGTCGCCGCCACCCTGGTGGACGAGACCGACGAAGTCATGCTCATCACCACCGGCGGCGTCCTGATCCGTACCCGCATCAGTGAAATCCGCTCGCTCGGCCGCTCCACCCAGGGCGTCACCCTGATCAACCTGGATGCCGGCGAGAAACTCTCGGGCCTGCAACGGGTGTTGGACAGCGACGAGGAACCGGTGGCCGAACCGGAGAGCGGGGAGGCTTAACAGGATGTTGAAAATCGAGGCTCAGTGGGAAATAGCCTGGCTGTTTTATTGATGCGTGCCTGATTGTGGATGTCGGCCCAATGGCCGAATTCAGAAGGTTAAGCCCTACGCGCGCGGTCCCGGTCAGCGCGTCGTGGGTACCTGCGGCGCGCTTGCCGGTGTGCGCGGGTCAGCGGCTGTCGAACTCGAATTCGAGGCCAAGTTGTTCCAGGTCGACGCGGTAAGGAGCCGTAAACGAATAACCAGAACGTTCTGGCCGCGTTGCTGGGCGCGCAACATGCCCTCGAAGCCAGCCGGAAGCCGGCCGGGTCGTGCCGTTGCAGAGCCGGCCAGGAACAAGGCAAACAGAACCAGCAGGATGCGGTTAGCGAAGGGTAGGGGCCTTATCAGAGGAACGCACCGCAACATCCGGCGTTAGCGTGAGCGATGCGTTTCGCCGCGCTCACCCCATCCTACTTGTCGCTGATTACATCCGCACCCTTGGGTGGGGTGAAGCGGAACAGGCTGGCGCCCAGGGCCGGGTTGCGTTCCAGGTGGGAGAAACGCAGCAGGGTGGTCTGACCGAAGTTGTCTTTCAGTTGCATGGCTTGCAGGGTGTCGCCCTTGAAGCCCAGGCGCACCATTTCAAAGCTGCCTTCTTTCGACTTCGGCGCGGCTTCCACCCAGTCGAGGCCATCCTTGTTGCCGGCGTCTTTCAGGTGAAAGCGTTTTTCAATGTCGTTCTCGCCTGCCAGCAGCGCGGCGGGGCTATCGCCGATGGCGAGGTCGAGTTTGCGCACGGTGACCTGGTCGAGGTCTTCGTCATAGATCCACAGTCGCTTGCCGTCGCCCACCAGGAGCTGTGCGTAGGGTTTCTGGTAGACCCAGCGGAATTTTCCGGGACGCGAGAGGAACAGGGTGCCGCTGGATTCCTGGGTCTTGCGGCCGTTGCGGTCGAGCACTGTCTGGCTGAACTGCGCCTTGAGGCCCCGGGTCTGGTTGATGAAAGCGGCTAGCCGCGACTGCGGGTCGGCGTAGGCGGGGAAGCTGACGACGAGGGCAAGGAGCAGGGACCGTAGGATGCGGTGAGGAACGAACCGCATCATCCGAGGTTCGCCACGGTGATGCGGTTCGCTCCGCTCACCACATCCCACGTCGTTGTCTAGCAGCCTGTCGGACTTTGGAATCGTCGGCTGCGAAACGACCGCGACGGCCCATTTTTCACCTGCTTCTTGCCCCATAGTCCGACTATGCGGCGGCGAATCAGGCAAAAACTGCGCTCGTCGGGGCCGCTTCTCGCTATCGACGACCAAAGTCCGACAGGCTGCCAGGGTGGCCGACTGGCCCGGGAGGGGGGGGCGATGTTCAGTTGTCATTTCGTGGGGCGATCACTTCGCGGTTGCCGTTAGTTTGCATGGGGGAGACCAGCCCGGCGCGTTCCATCGCTTCGATGAGCCGGGCGGCGCGGTTGTAGCCGATTCGCAGTTGCCGCTGCACGGAGGAAATCGAGGCGCGGCGGCTCTTGAGCACATAAGCGACGGCTTCGTCGTAGAGCGTGTCAGCTTCGGCATCTTTCGCATCCGCGTCTTCACCTTCTTCTTCCTCGGGATTGGCCAACACCGCTTCGTCATAGCGCGGCGGCCCGAGTTCCTTGAGCCAGGCACAAACCCGGTGCACTTCGTCATCGGAGACGAAGGCGCCATGCACTCGCGTCGGGTGGCCGTGGCCGGGCGGCAGGAACAGCATGTCGCCCTGGCCGAGTAGAGATTCGGCACCTTGCTGGTCGAGGATCGTGCGCGAGTCGATGCGGCTGGCGACCTGGAAGGCGACGCGGGTGGGGATGTTGGCCTTGATCAGGCCGGTGATGACATCCACCGAGGGGCGCTGCGTGGCGAGCACCAGGTGCATCCCGGAGGCGCGCGCCTTTTGTGCCAGGCGGGCGATGAGTTCTTCCACTTTCTTGCCGGCCACCATCATCAGATCGGCCAGTTCGTCGATGAGGATGACGATATAGGGCAGGGGGGTGAGGCGTTCCGGACTTTCCGGGGTGATGGAGAAGGGATTGGCCAGCGGTTGCCCGGCTTTTTCCGCCGCCGATACCTTCTGGTTGAGGCCGGCGATGTTGCGCACCCCCAAGGCCGACATCAGGCGATAGCGCTTGTCCATCTCGCCCACGCACCAGGTGAGGGCGCTGGCGGCCAGTTTCATGTCGGTCACCACCGGGGCGAGCAGGTGCGGAATACCCTCGTACGTGGAAAGCTCCAGCATCTTCGGGTCCACCATGATCAGGCGCACCTCTTCCGGGGTGGCTTTGTAGATCAGCGACAGGATCATGGCGTTGATCGCCACCGACTTGCCGGAACCGGTGGCGCCGGCCACCAATACGTGCGGCATCTTGCCCAGGTCGGCGACGATGGGGTTGCCGCTGATGTCCTTGCCCATCGCCAGGGTCAGGGGCGAGGCGTTGTCGTTGTAGACCTTGGCGGAGAGGATTTCAGTCAGGCGCACGATTTGCCGCTGTGTGTTGGGGAGTTCCAGGCCCATGCAGTTCTTGCCGGGAATGGTTTCCACCACGCGGATGCTGACCAGCGACAGCGCGCGCGCCAGGTCCTTGGCCAGGTTGGTGATCTGGCTGCCCTTGACGCCGGAGGCCGGCTCGACCTCGTAACGGGTGATGACCGGGCCGGGGTAAGCGGCCAGCACTTTCACTTCGACGCCGAATTCGCGCAGCTTGCGTTCGATCAGGCGCGAGGTGGCTTCCAGGCTGGCCTGGTCGATCTGGGTGGTGGCCGCCGGTGCTTCGTCGAGCAAGCGCAACGGCGGGCGCGGGTCGTCGTGCGGGTCGTGGAACAGGCGTTCCTGGCGTTCTTCCTGCACCCGCTCGGACTTCACGATGGCCGGGGGCGGTGCTTCGATGTGCACCGGCGACTCCTTGATCATGCGGGTTCTTTCCTTGCGCACCACTTCCTCGCGTTCGCTCAGTGCTTCCTGGCCGGCCTGGCGGTCGTGCCACGCTTGCCAGGCGTTCCCGGCGCGGGTGTAGCCGGCCTCGATGCTGGCCCCCAGCTTTTCCGCGACCACGATCCAGGACAGGCCTGTGAACAGGCTGAACCCCGCCCCCCAGGCAAGCAGCAGCAATACCGTGCCGCCGTCAAAGCCAAACACGGTTTGCATCAGGTGCGCCAGGGCGTCACCCAAAGCGCCGCCGGCAAGCAGAGGTAAGGGTGATTTGAGACTGTGGAAACGCAGCGCTTCCAGCGCGCTGCTGGTCAGCAACACCAGAAAGAAGCCGAGCAACGTGATGCCCAGCCCGTGGCGATGCTCGCTTTCCGCCACGTCCTCACCGAGATTGCCGATGTTGCGGTAGCCCCACCAGACCAGGACCAGCGACAGTGCCACCCACCACCAGGCGGAGAGGCCGAAAAGATAGAGCAGGAGATCAGACAGCCAGGCGCCAAAATGCCCGCCGCTGTTCGCTACCGCCTGATCCAGGCCGGTGCGCGACCAGCCTGGATCGCTGGCGTGATAACTCAGCAGAATCATGCCCAGATAAACCGCCAGCCCGACGGCGGCCAGCCACCCGGCTTCGCGCAGTTGCCGTGCGACGCGGGGCGCCAGAGGTTTACGGGGGGATTTGGGAACGGCGCAACGCCGAGAGGACTTGCCAAGCATGGCGCGCACTATAAAGGATGCTTCTCTTCGCCTGTAGCCCCAAGCACTAATGGAACAATGCCCGTGCCGTCTGATAGAAGGCGAAACTGAGCAACCAGGCGATCGACAGTGACCAGGCCACCGAGGCCCACATGATGCGGCGGCTGCCGGATTCGCGGCGCAGGGTGACCAGGGCGGAGAGGCAAGGGGTGTAGATCAGGGTGAACAGCATAAAGCTGTAAGCCTGCATCCAGTCCAGGCGCTGCGCCAGCAGGCCGGAGAGTTGATCGCCACCGGCGCCGTAGATGACCGCCAGGGCGCCGATCACCACTTCCTTGGCGACGAAGCCGAACAACAGGGCGATCGACAGCAGTTGGTCGATGCCCAGCGGCGTGAACAGGGGTTCCATCCAGCTTGCCAGGTGGCCGGCCAGGGTGGCGTGGCTGGCCGGGGCGACGTTGAATGGGAAGTGGGTGAGGAACCAGACCAGAGCCACCCCCAGGATGATGAAACCGCCGGCCTGGCGCAGAAAATGGCTAGATTCACGGAACGATTGCCGAATCAGGGCGGCGAGGGTGGGCAACCGGTAGGGCGGCAGTTCCATCAACAGCGGGTCGATGGCGCGGCGGCTGCGGCCGCGCAGAATCCAGGCGGTAAAAAAGGCCAGGACGAAGCTGATCACATACAAACTGAACAATACCCAGGGCGCGGCGCGTGGACTGAACACCGCGCTGGTGAAGAACAGGAAAACCTGGAGCCGCGCCGAACACAGCGAGAACGGAATCATCATCATCGCGGCGATGCGCTGGGTGCGGCTGCGGATCACACGGGTACCCATCATCGCCGGCACATTGCAGCCGAAGCCCATCAACTGCATCACGAAGGCGCGGCCATCCAGCCCCAGGCGCGCCATCAGCGCATCCATCAGAAAGGCGGCGCGGGCGAGATAGCCACTGTCTTCCACCACCGCCATCGCCAGGAAGAACACCACGATGATGGGCAGGAAGGACATCACCGTGCCGATGCCGTCATACAGGCCTTCCAGGAGAAAGCTCGACGCCCAGGCGGGCAGGCCAACCAACAGCGGGCTGAACCAGTGCGTCTTGGCCGCGTTCAGCAGCCAGGCCAGCCCCCCTTGCAACGGCGCGCCGATGCCGTAGACCACCTGGAACACGCCCAGCATCAGGAGCAGAAACAGGGGAATGCCGAGCCAGGGATGCAGCAGAAAGTGGTCGATGCGGTCACTGTGGGTGGGCGAGAGGCAGGCCGGGATGTGCAGGCTCTTGCCGATCAATTCATCCACCGCGTGTTCGATGGCATCGTCATTCGAGAGGGCGTTAGCGCTGGCTTGCATCGGCTTGGGGTTCGCGCGCAGCCAGTCGACCAGCGTTTGTTTCAACTCCGGCACACCGTGGCCGTGCTTGGCGCTGATCAGGCGCACCGGCATACCGAGGCGTTCTTGCAGCATGGCGGTATCGACGCGGATGCCGAGGTGATGGGCTTCGTCGGCCATGTTCAGCGCCAGTAACATGGGTAGATTGAGCGACTGGAGCTGGAGCACCAGGGCCAGTTGCCGTTCCAGTTGCGTGGTGTTGAGTACCACCAGGATGCCGTTGAGCGGCTGCGTCTCGATGAAATGCCGCGCCACCTGCTCGTCTTCGGAGAAGCCGTGCAGGTTGTGCAGGCCGGGCAGATCCACCAGTTCCACCATCGCATCGCCCAGCAACAGCCTGGCGGAGAGGAGTTCGACGGTGAGGCCAGGCCAGTTGCCAACCCGCGCGCCGGCCCCGGTCAAGCGGTTGAACAGGGTGGATTTGCCGGTGTTGGGCATGCCCACCAGGGCGATTCGTTTGCTCATGATGTGAGAGTCCTAACGGGCATGGCGCGCGAGGCCTGATAAAGCCCCTGGCCTTGGCTAACCGGGATGGCGAAACCGGGCGCTACTGTGGAGACGCGAGCTTGTTTCATGTTAAGCGCAGACGGTTTCTACCGGGCAAGGCAGCACCAGGATGGTGGCGGCTTCACTGCGACGAATGATCAAGTCGGTCTGGCCGGCGCGTACCTGAATCGGCCCATGAAAGGGGGAGTGGCGAATCACTTTGACTCGGCGCCCAGGAAGCAGGCCGAGGGCGCGCATCCGGAAGGCGAGTTCGGTGCTGGCGTCGATGCGGGTAATGGTGCCGCAACGGCCGGTGGGCAGGGCGCTCAAGGTGATGAAATCGGTCATGGCAAAAGCGCTTGTATCTGACTGACGGCCTGAAGCGGCACGCTGTTCAGGGGAACGACATGGGGCACTTCGTCCGCGTTGAAGGCTTCGACGGCGGCAAGCTGGGCTTCCAGCACATCGGGGCCGGCTTCGGAGGCGTCGTGGCCCCCGGCCTGGCGCGCCACCACGCGCTTTCGCAATACCTCGGAAGGCGCCTCCAGCGCGGCGATCCACCAGGGGATGCCGCGTTCCTCGGCCAGCTTCTGGAACGGTTCACGCCAGCCACGCTTGATGAAGGTGGCATCGACAATGACGCGAAAACCGCCATCGAACAGGGTTTCGGTGAGGCCGAGCAAGCGAGCTAGCGTACGGGCGCCGGCCTCGCGGCTATAGATGTCCTCACTCAGTGCGCGACTATCGGCCAGGGCGGGCAACCCGAACAGGCGCTTGCGTTCGACGTCGGAACGCAGGCGGATGCAGCCGAGGCGCTCCAGCAGGTGTTGTGAAATCCAGGTCTTGCCGGAGCCGGAAACGCCCTGCATGAGCAGCAGCGCGGGAGGGGGCGATTGCGTGATGCGCCGGGCCAGTTCCAGGTAGCTCAAGGCTTCCGATAAATCGCCTTTTGCTTGGCTGGCTTTGATGGCGGAAACCTTGGCCCGCACCAGCGCCCGGTAGACCAGGTAGTAGGACAGGGCGGCCAGGCCGGCGGTGTCGCCGGTATGTTCCAGATAACGATTGAGGAAGCGCCAGGCCAGCGGTGTCTGGCCGCGATGCATGAGGTCCATGCAGAGAAAGGCGATCTCGCTCATTACGTCGATAGTGCGCAGGCCGGGGTTGAACTCGATGCCGTCGAAAATGAGGGGGGTGTCCTCAACCCAGGCAATGTTGCCCAGATGCAGATCGCCGTGGCATTCGCGGATGAAGCCTGCGGCCCGCCGCGCCGTGAAGTGGCTGGCAAGGCGTTGGCCCACGGCCAGACTCCAGGTTTCAAGGGAATTCAACAAGACATCGGGCGCGGGGAGCAGCGCGCGCAACTGCCTGAAGTTCTCGGCGACCGGCGCCCACACCGCATCGGGCAAGCCAAACCCGCTGTCCGCCGGCGCCGCCACGATCTCGCCATGAAACCGCGCTATCCGGTCGGCGATGGCATCGATTTGTTCGGCGGTGATTTCCTTTTCGCGGTCCAGCGTGGCGTCTGCCGGGAAGGCGCGCATCTTTACCGCCCATTCCAGCACCCGCCCTTCGCCTCCCATTTTCGGCGGCGTACCGGCGACCGGGACCACGCCCAGGTAGATGTCCGGCGCCAGGCGGCTGTTCAGGCGTACTTCCTCGCGACAGTAGTGCTCACGCTTGTCCAACGTGCTGAAGTCGAGAAAGCCCAGATTCAGCGGTTTCTTCAGCTTGTAGGCATAGTCGCCAGCCAGGATTACCCAGGAAATATGGGTTTCGATCAGACGCGGCGTTGGCGCCGAGTGCGGGTAGGCGGCGGGATCGAGGAGGGCGGCAATCAGGGGAGGTAGCACCGGCGCCTCGCCGGCGTTTTTAAAAGATGCCGGCGAGGGCGCCGGCGCTATATGGCCAGGTGGCTGGCTACGCGGCGTCATTTGCGGAACGCCACCACATGATCGACTCCCAGGCGGATGCCGATGTGTTCGCCGAGGGCGTGGTTATGGTGGGAATCCACCTGCGCCAGCACGCGGCCGCCAGTGGGCAGGCGGAGAGTGTAGAGAAAATCGGCGCCACGGAAAGCTTTGCGCTCGACTTCGGCCAGCAGCGGACTGGCGTCGTCGTGGATGATGTCGTCGGGGCGAATCAGCACGTCTACCTGGCAGCCCAGTTCGCAGTGGGAACAGCCGCCATCCTCACCGCAATCGCCGTCGACCACCCCATCGAGCACCCCGAGTTCAATTTCCACCTGGCGGTGGTTGAGTACCGTGCCCGGCAACAGCGTGCCCTGGCCGATGAAATCGGCGACGAAGCGATTGGCCGGTTGGTGGTAGAGGGTGTAGGGGGGACCCCATTGCTGAATCACGCCCGCGTTCATCACGCCGATGGCATCAGCCATGGCGAAGGCTTCGTGCTGGTCGTGGGTGACCAACAAGGCGGTGATGCCTTCGTGTTTGAGGATGTCGCGCACTTCCAGGGAAAGTTTTTCCCGCAGATCGACATCCAGGTTGGAAAACGGTTCGTCCAACAGCAACAGACGCGGCTTCGGCGCCAGGGCTCGGGCCAAGGCCACGCGCTGCTGCTGGCCGCCGGAGAGTTGATGCGGCCAGGCCCCGGCTTCCCTGGATAACCCAACCAGCTTGAGCATCTGCCGCACCCGCAGGGTGCGTGCGTCATTATCCAGGCCGGAAAGGCCAAAGGCGACGTTGGTGGCCACGGAAAGATGCGGGAACAGGGCGTAGTCCTGGAATACCAGGCCGACCTGCCGTTTTTCCGGCGCCAGCGACCAACCAGCACGGGCTACCGTCTCGCCGTGGATGCGAATTTCGCCCCTGTCGAGTTTTTCAAAACCGGCGATCAACCTGAGCGCCGTGGTCTTGCCGCAGCCGGACGGCCCCAGCAAACAGCCGATCTGGCCGGGGGTAAGTTGAAAAGAGATGTCGTTCAGTACCGTTTTGCGGCCATAGGACTGGGCCACGCTAACAAGCTTTAGCATCGGGGTCGCGGATCAGGAAGAAGATGGGGAGTAGCCCGACGATGGCGATGGCGACGGCGGGCAGTGCGGCGCGCTCCCATTCGCCTTCCGAGGTCATCTCGAAGATGCGCGTGGCCAGGGTGTCCCAGCCGAACGGCCGGGTCATCAGGGTGATCGGCAGTTCTTTCATGATGTCCACAAAAGTCAGCGCCAGCGCCGCCAGGAGCGGTACGCGCAGCATCGGAAGATGGACCCGCCGCAGCCGTTTCAAGCCGGTGACGCCGAGCACTTCCGCGGCTTCGTCGAGGGAACGGGTGATGCGTCCCAGCCCGGCTTCCACCGAACTGAAGCCCACCGCGAGAAAACGCGCGCAATAGGCCAGCAACATCACCGCCAGTGTGCCGCCGAGAATCTGGCCCACCTCGCGGCCAGTCCAGGCGCGCACCTGGTCGATGATCAGGTTGTCAGCCCAGGCCACCGGGATGAAGAACCCCACCGCCAGCACCGCGCCAGGCAGGGCATAGCCGATGGTTGCCAGGCGCGCGGTAAAGACCATGCCCGGCGTCGGTTGCAGGCGTTGCGCATAGCCCAGGGCCACGGCCAGGGTGGCAACCAGGAGCGCACCAAGGCCGGACAGCAGAAGGGAATGCCCGATGAAAGCGAAATAGCGCGGGTCCAGATCTGTGCCGGCGGCATACCAGGCCCAGATCAGCAGTTGCGTGAAGGGCACCGCGAAGGCGAGCAGAAACACCAGACCGGCAAAGCTGGCAACCAGCCAACCCCGCCAGCCAGCCAAATGGATGCGCGTCGATCCGCCGCCGCCGCGTGCCGAATGCGCGTAACGCTTGTTCTGGCGCGAAACCTGCTCCAGCAGCACCAGCACCAGGACGAAGAAGATCAGGATGCTCGCCAGTTGCGAAGCCGCCGGCAGCGAGAACAAGGAAAACCAGGCCTTATAAATGGCCGTGGTAAAGGTGTTGTAGTTGAACACCGAGACGGTGCCGAAATCCGCCAGGGTTTCCATCAGCGCCAGCGAGAGGCCGGCGACGATGCCTGGCCGCGCCATCGGCAGCGCCACCCGGAAGAACCCACGCACCGGCGAGAGACCCAGCGATTGCGCCGCTTCCATCAAACGCCGGCCCTGGCCCTGGAAGGCGCTGCGAGCGGTGAGGTAGACGTAGGGATAGAGCGCCAGCGCCAGCACCAGAATGACCCCGCCGCGTGAGCGAATCGGCGGCAGATGCTGAATACCCCAGGCCTCGCGCAGCCAGGTGGGCAGGCTGCCGGTGAAATCCAGCAAGCCGAGCCAGACGAAGGCGGTGACATAAGCGGGCAGGGCGAGCGGCAGCAACAGCGCCCAGGTAAAAAAACGGCGACCGGGAAACTCACAGGCGGCGGTCAACCAGGCTAGTGTTATGCCCAGCAGGCTGACCCCCAGGCCCACACCCAACGCCAGCCACACCGTATTCACCAGCAATTCCGGCAGGGTGTAGCGCCACAGGTGCGCCCAGATTTCCTGATCCGGATCGAGTAGGGCGGAAGCCACCACGAGCACTGGAATCAGGGTGAGCGTGGCGATGGCCCAGGCCGTGATGCGGGGCGCGGAGAAAAAGCACAGCCGTAGGATGTGGCGAGGAACGAACCGCGTCGATCGGTGACGCGCGGCTGATGCGGTTCGTTCCTCGCCACATCCTACGGCTGGGGTCATTTATAGCCGGCCCGGTCCATCAGCATCACCGCCCTGGTTTGCAGCTTGCCAGCCTCGGCGACGTTGATCAGGTTGTGTTTGAAATTTCCCCAGGTGGCCACCCTGGCGTCTGGTTTGACGGCGGGGTTGGCGGGGTATTCCAGATTGACGTCGGCGAACAGGTTCTGCGCCGTGGGCGAAGAGAGCCATTCCAGCAGGCGAATCGCCTCACGCTCATGTTTGGTGTACTTCGCCACGCCAGCGCCGGAAACATTGACATGCACGCCCGCCGACTTGTTCTTCAGGTTCTGGTTGGGCCAGAAAATGGATAACGGCAGATTCGGCTTCTTTTCCATCAGGCGACCGAAGTAATAGGTGTTGACCAGGGTCACGTCGCACTCGCCAGCGGCCACCGCTTCCATCGCCCGGTTGTCGTCGGGGAAGGGCGCGGTTGCCAGGTTGGCCACCCAGCCGCGCACAATTTGTTCGGTTTTTGCCTCGCCGTGTTCCCAGATCATCATGGCTACCAGTGACTGGTTGTAGACCTTCTGCGAGGTGCGCAGGCACAGGCGCCCCTTCCATTTCGGGCCGGCCAGGTCTTCGTAGGTGGAGAGTTCACCCGCCTTCACTTTGTTGTGGTTGTAAACCACGGTGCGGGCGCGCACCGACAGACCAAACCAGACATTGCCGGGGTCGTGCAGGTGCGCGGGGATGTTGGCTTGCAATGTTTTCGAATCGACTGGCTTCAGCAAGCCTTCCTGCGCCGCCTGCCAGAGATTGCCGGCATCGACGGTGAGGAATAGATCGGCCGGGGTGTTCCGGCCTTCCGCTTTCAGGCGCGCCAGCAGTGGGCCTTCCTTGTCGGTGATGAATTTGACCCGCACCCCGGTTTGTTTCGTGTAGGCATCGAACAGCGGCTTGATCAACTGCTCGTTGCGCGCCGAATAAACCACCACTTCCGCCGCCTGCGCGGCCAGGCTCGCCACCCCCAGAAGGGCACCGGACAACCACCACCGCAAGAACTTACCGCGCTTCATTGAGACGACTCCAGAAGGGAAGATGACTGGGGCGCATCATGCCACGAATGAGAATGGTTATCAAACGAGGCGTTCGCATTTCACCTTATGGGTCAAATGGGCCAAAAAATTGGCGACCCGAGGGTCGCCAATGCGTGGGAAAGGTGGTTCGATCAGATGTTTTGCTGAATTCCAGCTACGACCCAGCCACGACTGGCGTCGGCGGGGCGAGAAAGGTGCCAGGTCTCGTCGAACGGAGTGGCTTGCTCGCTGTCTTCACGCAGCATGCCGTGGAAACGCACGCTGACGATTTGGCGATGGCCTTCTTCGCTGGCTTCCAGCACATCGGCATTGAGCGTGACCACTTCAGTGCGCTGCGTGGCGCCATGGCGTTCGTCGATATCCAGCTTGATCTCGGCATACATTTCCGGCGAAGTGAACTCGCGGATGTCATCTAGGTTGCCGGCATCGTTGGCCGCTTGCAGGCGTAGGAAGTTGACCTTGGCCTGGCGCACGAAAGCCTCGGCATCGAAGCCCGGCGGCAGGATGGACGTGGTCGGCATGGTCGCGGCGTGGCCATTCAGGCTGGCGACGCTGCCGGGCAGCGTTTGCGCCGGCTCGAAGCGCACAGGTTGGTTTGCGCCCGCCTCCGCCCCGACATGCTGGAGCGGCCGCGTCTGGGGTTGATTGCTGCGCATGAACCAGCGAATCAGCATGAAGGCGGCCAGGGCCAGCAGAGCCATCATCAGAATGTTAGCCATGCCCTCGCCCAGACCGAAATGAGACAACAGGGCGGCCAGCCCGACACCCGCGGCCAGACCCGCGAGCGGGCCCATCCAGGAACGTTTTCCAGGACTCTGAGCGGCTGTGTTCTGCGCCTGATTGGGTGACTGATTCGGCGTGGCCTCGCGTTTCATCGGCGCTTGGCGCTGCATGCCGTAGGACTTGCCACCACCGAACCGCTTGGCTTCGGCATCCTGCAAGGGCAGGGCAAAACAGAGGAAAACGGCGAACACGGCCAGAAACAATCGTTGCATGAGGGGAATCTCCAGTTGAGAGGGCGCGCATTCTAGCAGCCTGTGGGACTTTCCCCCGTGAGTGCGCCCAAAGCGCTTCCGGCCCTTCGGGTTGAGCGCCTGGCCGGCGCACCGCACCTTGCATCGGTCCGCCCAGGCGCTCAACGCATCTCACGGGGAAAATCCGACAGGCTGCTAGCGGGGAGCGCTTCTGACAGCGTGATCCACAGCGAAGTTTCTTTGCTTGTAACTACTCAGGTAGCTAGAAAAAATCATTCCATTCAGGGTGTTGGAAATGGTTGTTGAAGTTGATAATACGGTTCATGGAAGCCCTGCCCGACCTTAACCGACTCAGCGTTGCCGAGAAAGACGACCTGATCCGTGCGTTGTACGCGCAAGTGGGGTTGCTGACC